>Ga0079997_116568_pt1 | contig 45789 bp, 35 predicted proteins | sample PerSpoCPS_CMetaG_FD_69200 | JGI IMG/M metagenome (GOLD analysis project Ga0079997, IMG submission 69200) | Archaeal communities from Yellowstone National Park, Wyoming, USA - Perpetual Spouter C (PS_C) MetaG (SPADES assembly) (version 2) | ecosystem: Environmental > Aquatic > Thermal springs >... | reverse complement strand
GCCTGGGACCTGGTACCCGGCACCGGAGCCGGTCCGACGCCGAGGACCGAACACCGAGCGCCGAAGACCGAGCCCGGCTACTGGAAAACGCGCACACCGGGTATGCAAGCCCCATGGGCGCGTTTCCCGGTTCGGTCCTCGGGGCTCGGGATCCGGCCCTCGGCCATGGAGGGATTGAGGGAGATGCGACCTTCCCTCACCCCTCGTCCAGGCCGAGGACCGAAGGCCGGACGCCGAATCCGGTGCCCGATACCTGGTACCCGGTACCGGTCCTGTAAATTGCATCCCATGTCCTGCATCCATCTCTTGACGAAGCAGTAGTTTTTGGCTACGATGTTAACAGAATTGGTCGTCACGGGGCCATGCGCGGACCTCCCGGACGGACGGTATGGGTGGGGCACTCATCCTACATAGCCAAGGAGGTTCGTCATGAGGCGCGCATGGCTTTGGTGGGCCTTGGGGAGCATCCTCATCGGGGGTCTTGCCTGGTCCCAGGAAAGTGCGACGACGGGGTCCCTCTTTGGGAGGGTTACGGATCCTCAAGGTAAGCCTTTACCGGGTGTGGCCGTTACGGCCGTTTCCGAAACGGGGGTTTCCCGGCGGGCCTTGACGGACGACAACGGCGAATTCGCCTTCCCCTTTCTGACGCCGGGGCAATATGAGGTCTTCTTCAGCCTGACGGGGTTTGCGCCTTACAAGGTTCCCGTCACCGTGGCCCTGGGCCAGCGGACTTCGCTCCAGGTCACCCTGCGCCAGGAAGAGGTCGTCGAGGTCGTGGCGACGCCCGTCGTAGACGTCACGTCGGCGAGTGCCGGCGTGGCGGTGACGGACACCCTCATGCGGTCCGTGCCCGTGGGTCGTTCCTTCGCGTCGGCGGCATATATTGGGGTAATGGCGACGAGCGGTTTCGGAGCGGCGAATCCATCCATCGGTGGCGCCACGGGGCTGGAAAATACATACATCGTCGAGGGTCTCTCCATTACGAACGCTGGCTATGGGGCCTTGGGCGCCTATTCGATCCAGCTCGGCTCCATGGGCTCGGCCATTCCCTTTGACTTTGTCAAGGAGGTTCAAGTCAAAAGCGGCGGTTTCGAGCCGGAGTACGGCGAGGCCCTGGGCGGCGTCATCAGCATCATCACGAAGTCGGGCGGCAACGAATTGGCCGGGGATGTATTCGCCTACTGGCGGCCGGCGGCCCTGGAGGGGAGCCGGAAGCATACGGGTACGACGTTCGCTCCAGAGGTCTACACGAAAGGCATCACGAACTGGGACGTCGGACTCGCCGTCGGCGGCCGTCTGGTCCAGGACAGACTGTTCTGGTTCCTGGCCTTCGACCCGACCCAAGACCGCATCACCCGGGTCGCTCCCCCAGATTTTCCCTTGGCCAACCTGGGGGACGTGACCTCGACCCGGTGGACGTTCCCCTATTCGGGAAAGTTGACCTGGAACGTGAGTGCCGATCACATCATCGAGGCGACGGCCTTCGGCGATCCGGGTCGGATGCAAAAAGGGCTGTGGTTCTCGCAGGCCTTCTTGGCCAGCCGTCGGGAAGATGCGGAGCTCGGCGCGACGTTCGGCGGTCACAATGCCCTCGTCCGCTGGACGGGTCTGTTCGGCGCCCACTTCCTGGCCGAGGCGACCGTCGGGTACCACTACGACGCCATCCGAAACCGAGACTTTTTGAATCAGGACTCCATCCAGGATAACCGGGGTCCCCAAGTCGTCTTAAAGGGCGGTTTGCAGGGGCGTCTGATTGACGGGACCAGCCGGATCCCTCAGGCGATCGCCAAGCTGACGTACATTGTCCCCCAGCTCTTGGGCCGCCACGAGTTCAAGGTCGGTGCCCAGTGGCAACGGATCGAATGGGACCACACGTGGATCTTCCCGGGCACGCCCAAGGAGTGGACTTACATCAAGACCGATACGGGGGAGCGCAAGACCCAGCGGTCGACGACGGGTCATCAGATCTTCATCGACCGGATCGATGACCCTGCCGTTTGTGCCAGGGTCGGTCTTCCGGCCCCCTGCGCCCAGTTCACACTGTACCGAGACGGTCACCGGACATCCCCCAACGCCCTGGCGACCCGGGGGACATACCTTTCGTGGTTTGCCCAGGACAGCTGGAATCCCATCCCGAACCTGACGTTGAAGTTGGGCGTTCGATGGGACCGGCAGACGCTGAAGGGTGCCGGGGCCGTCGGTCAGGAAATGACCATCAGCGACCAGTGGGCTCCCCGTCTCGGCTTTGTGTGGGACTTTCTCAACGACCGGAAGGGCAAAGTCTTCGGGTACTACGGCTGGTTCTTTGAAAAGATCCCGATGGACATCGCCGCCCGTTCCTTGTCGTCCGAGACCAACATCGAAATCCGGGCCTTGGCACCTTTCGACACACCAGCCGAGGCTTACTATGAGGTCCTGAATGACCTGTCCCGCCAGATCTTCGCTGGAGAATACGGCGCCGTCGGAATCCCCGAGTACGTGTGCGACGGCAAGCCGGGCTTTGACGTAGCCGGCAACCGTTACGACGACGACCCCGCCTGTATGGGCGTGCGCCTGAAGGGCCAGTACGTCGGCGAGTGGATGCTCGGCCTTGAACGGCAGGTCTGGAAGAACCTGGTCGTCTCCGCCCGATTCCAACGCCGGTGGATCGGGCGCGTCATCGAGGACATCCAGATGAATGCCCACGAGGACATCGTCGCTGGGCGGGCCGACTTCGGGACGTGGGTCATCACCAACCCAAGCGATAAGCTCGTGTGTAGGGAGCCGATCTACGACCCGACGGGCTTCCTCGTCGGTTGCAGTTCGCCCGGCCAGCTCTTCCCGAAGCCCGAGCGGAACTATACGGCCTTTGAGACCACGGTCACCAAGCGCTACAGCGATAACTGGCAACTCATCGCTTCCTACCGTTGGTCCCGTCTGCGGGGCTTCTACGCCGGCTACAACTGGCGGGAGCGGCGCTACACGGGCATTCTGGATGAACTCGGCCAACCCGACCCCAATATCACGGGCCTGTTTGACTTTCCTTGCAATCCGGACCTGTTCCCCGACCTAAAGTGGACCTGCACGAGTGGTCCCCTGTTTGCCGACCGAACCCACGTGTTCCGGGTCTACGGTTCCTATACCCTCCCGATGGGCCTCAACCTGGGCGCTGGCGTGGCGGTCGAGTCCGGCACGCCAATGGGCCGGCTGGGTGCCCTCATCTTCTACCCGCCGGGCACCCGTTACGTCGGACCCCGGGGTGGACTCGGTCGGACCGACGCGATCTTCAACGTCGACCTCCATGCCGACTACACCCTCAAGTTGACCCAGCGGAATCGCCTCACGCTGATCCTCGACGTCTTCAACGTCTTCAACCAGCAGGCCGCCACCGATAAGGACACGGTCGTTGAGTTCACATACGGCCAGTATAAGGAGGGCATGACGGATGCCCAGATCCGGCAGATCAACCCCGACTACCTGAAGCCCCGGTTCTTTTCCCCGCCCTTCGCCGTCCGGCTCGGTGCCCGTCTGTCCTTCTGACCCCCACCGGGAGCCCTGCGCCCGCAGGGCTCCCTTCTCCTCATCCAAGCCCCGCACGCCCGAATGCGGGGTGAGTCATCCCGTGACGGAGTGACGAGGTGACGATGAGGTCCCCCTCCCAAAGGGATTATTGACCTTCGCTTTGAAAAAGAGTAGTGCTTTGTTAAGATATGGATGCAGGATACAGGATGCATGATGCAGGATAGAAATGGCCAGATCCTGATTACCTGGCACCCGAACCTGCTACCCGCACCCGTGCCCAATTCCCACATTTCAAATCTTAACAGAGTAGTAGTGCTCAAGTCATAACTGATGACGGGAGTTCATTCGGGAGCGCGCGGGGTCCAGTGCCCGATCATTGTCGTATTGCCTTACTGCCTTATTGCCTTCCTGTCCGACTACCACCGACCATAAAATGCTCACCCATTGCGTCAGTAACGACTTTAACACTACTAATAATATAATGGCCACGATGGTTTCGGACGAGAGGTCCGCATGGCCCGACCGCGAAAGTCGTCGACCCCAAAATCGAGCCCGCCCCCGACGGCCGCCGTGTCCCCCGAGCAAGTGCGGGCATGGGGTATCCCCGTGGGGGACTTCCCGGCCTTCCTAACGGCCCACAAGCAGTGGGCCCAGTGCTCGGTCTTCGTCTGTCTTGCAGAACCTCCGTTCCTGGCGATGAAAGCCCAGGACTACGTCTGGAAAGTGCTCCGCAAGAGGTATCCCGGCATCCGTCGGTGGGACCGCCTCGAGACTTGGCCCGAGACGGGATCGGCCCTCCTGTCGGTCACCTTTCTGGTCTCCCTGCCGGTGGCATCTCTGTCCGCCGACCTCCTCGAACGGCACACCCAGGTTATCCTCCGCATGCCGCCGGGTCTGCTGTGGTGGGTGGAGGGATGGCCGTCCTGGCCGGAGTCGGTCTGGCGGGCCCTGAGCCCCCGGGTGTGGGTCCTCCATCAGCCGGCCCTGGGACCGGCTGACTTCCCGGCTTGGATCGTCCGGCTCGCTCGGGCCTTCCGGCTGGTGATATCGCCAGCCCTGGCCCAACGGTTGGCGACGGCGGTCTTCCTGGACGTCGTTCCCGTGATTCAGGCCTTTGAAAACTTGGCGGTCATAGAGCCGGACCGCCCTCTGGAATGGGCCGACGTCGAGCCCTTCCTGCCGGCGTCGGCCCGACAGGCCTCGGCCGCCACGGTCCTGCCCTGGGTCCTGAACAAGGACTACGATCGCCTGCTTTCGTTCGTGGCTCGGCTGGACCCGGCCTCTCTGGACATGGACGCTTTCCTTCGCCAGAGTTTCGAGCAGTGGCGGCTGTGGGTCTTAACGGGACGGATGGCCGAGTACGAACCCGCGGCCTGGCATCGCTGGAGTATCGGCCGTCGCGTGTACCAAGAGTACCATCGTTGGGGTGCGACTCTGACGGCCGCCCAGTGGCGAGCGTGGGCCCAGGAGGCGGCCCGCCTGGAGGTGTGGGCCCGCAAGACGGACGTCTCGCCGGCCCACCTGCTGGCCATCGGCCTCTTGCAATGGCTTCGGGTCTTGGCATGATAGTCTGCGGTAGCCCGTCCCCGGCCGTGCGTGTCTCGGACCGGGTCGTGGGAGGGAAGCCTATGACGACCCCGGAATCGAACCGCTCTTCCACGGTCCATCGGGAAACGAAGGAACCTATGCCCCTGTGGGTCAGTGGAGTCCATGCGGTCAAGGAGGTCCTCCGGACGAAGCCGGACCAAGTCGACCTGGTCGTTCTGGTCGGTCGGCACCCTTCGCATCGGATGTTCATCGCCATGGCGCGGGAACACGGGATTCCCTATACGACGAGCGAGGAGCGTCTACCCGAGTTCCTGCGTCGAAAGAAACATGCACCCGTATTCGCTCGACTGGCGGCCTTTCGATACGCCGACCCGGAGGACCTCCTGGAGGCTGTCCGGCCGACGACGATCTTTCTCGTCCTGGACCACGTCCAGGACCCCACGAACCTGGGGAACATCATGCGTACGGCGGCCGGCGCCGGGGTCCAGGGGATCTTCATCCCCCGCCATCGGGGTGTTCGGGTCACGCCGACGGTGGCCCACATCGCCTCGGGGGCCCTCCCGTATGTGCCCGTCGCCCGCTACGGGAGTCTTCAACAACTCATCCAACAGCTTCAAGAGCGGGGCGTGTGGGTCGTGGCGGCCGACCCCTATGCGCCCGATCCGTGGTTTGCCCTTAAGGGGAACCGGCCCATTGCCCTGGTCTTCGGCCACGAGGGGGAAGGCGTTACCAAGACGGTTCTTCAGTTGTGTGACCAGACGGTCCGCATCCCGATGGTCCATCTGGAGTCGTTGAACGTCGCCGCCTCGGCGGCTATCCTCCTATATGAGGTCGTCCGTCAGCGGATGACGGCTTCCTGAGTAGGTCGGTCATGCCGGTCCGGAAATTGAAAGGCGCTCCCGCTTTGATGGGCCTCAGCGAGCCCTGGCTTCAGCTGACCGAGAGTCTGCATTTAGTCGTGCGGGACCGGGCCGGTCTGATCCTGCACGGCGAGCCGGGCGTGGGTAAGACGGCGCTGTGGGAGTATGCTCTGCATCTGCGGGGCCAGGGGAGTTACGTCTGGATCGATGCCCGCCATCCCCGGAGCCTGGCCGAATGGACGCGGGCCATGCAACGGCGGCAGGCCTTCTTTCTCTACCACTGGCATGAATGGCCTCCGGCCTGGATGGAAAAGGCCCTGACGGTTCTCCGCAAGACGCGGAACGGCCTCGTGTGGGGTGCCTCTCTGGTCATGATGCAGGCCGAAGAGGCCCGCCAGTGGTGGCAACGGTGGCAGATGGAACGCCTGCCCGTCTACCTCCTTCACGTCCCCCCGCTCCGGGAGCGTTCGGAGGACATCCCCGTCATCGCCCAGCGGGTCCTGGAAGAGACGGCCCGTCAGTACCAGCGGCCGGCCCGGGGTTTTACCGTCGAGGCGATGGAACGTCTCCGTCTGCACCCCTGGTGGGGCAATGTCCGGGAGCTCATCGAGGTCGTCAAGCAGGCCGTGTTCCGTCAGTCGTCGGGCCTCTTCATCGAGTTGGCGACGGTCCAGAAGGCTATCCGGCAGGCCCACTTTATCTCCGACCGGACCGACCTGCAGGCCCGCTGGGAGACCTTCGTCTCCCGCATCCTGCGGTACCTGTTCGAGCATCCCGAGGTCGGCCATCGGATCCGGCCGTGGCCCTTCATCCTGGGGGAAGTTCGCCGCCTGACGGCTCAATCGGTCCTCCAGCTCCTGCAGGTCCGAGAAGAGGACGCCGCCCGCATCTTGGGGATATCCCTCCGAACGCTTCGGCATTACCTCCGGCAACGGCCGGAACACTGGATATGAGGCATACCCGATGGGCGCGTTTTCCGGTGGATCAGTCCTCGGGGCTCGGCATCCACCCCCCGGTGTCAAACAGGTTGCGAGGGGTGAATGGCAATGGGAATTGGGCATGGGTGCCAGGTACCAGGTTCCGGGTACCTGGTAATCCGAATCCTGGCCATTTCTATCCTGCATCATGCATCCTGTATCCTGCATCCATATCTTAAAAGTAGTGGGTCGGCCACCCGCCATTCCCTACTCGCCGCTCGCCGATGGGAGGGTCGGGCCGATGAACCGTCTGGGCCTCATCGCCTGTGTCTTGGGCCTCGGGGCGGGCGTCGCCTGCCGGTGGTGGCCCCCGGGCCGATGGGTCGAGGGCAATCAGTTCGTCGTCTTACCCTACGCCTACCGGGGTGAGTCCATTACCCTGAAGGTCTCCGTGTCTCCCCGGTGGCAGGACGGGACCCGTCTGCGGGTCGCCGACGCCAGCCCGTCCGTCTTCATCCGCTTTGAAAACGCCGACCGGTGGCCGTGGCAGGTCGGACGGGTCTACCTCGTGACCTTCGAGTGTCGCGCCGGGAGCCTCTATTGGGGAAACTGGATCAAGCGGGTGACGCTCCTGCGGTGAGGGATGGGGACTGGAGCACGCCAAGCCGCTCGTGAAGGGGCTTGCGGCATACGGCGAAGAAACTCCAGGCCCGATCGAGGTCGTCCCGGACGACGGTGAAGTCCTCGACGGTCAACCCCTGCCGATGGAGGGAGCGCCGCCAGAGCCATTGCCGCATGAGCCTCTGACCCCACAGGTAGAGCCGCAGGTAAGCCTCTCGAGAGAGCCGCCGCCGGAGTTGGAGGGCCCCCAGCCGCACGAGCCACCGAATGATTTGCTCCCGCCGGCGACGGTACCGGATGGCCCGCTCGGTCTTGCCGACCAGCCCGAAGAGCTCCACCTCCCCGAAGACCTCCCCCAGAGTTTCCCGGAGTTCCCGGGCGTCGAACTCCTTGTAATGCCAGGGGTCCAGGGATATTGGCGTTTGCCGGTGGAGGGCCTCGAGGATCACGACCCCATCTGGATGCGCCACCCGCGCCAGTTCCCGAAGGTAGTCCATGTAGCGTTCGATGTGCTCGATAACGGCGAAGGAGACGACGAGGTCCATGCTCCCCGTCGCCAGCCCCAGGCGGCAGAGGTCCATCCCCGCAAAGGCCAGATTCGGCCGGTGGTAGCGACGGCGGGCCGCCTGCACACAGATCACGTCCAGGTCCACGCCGAGGACCCACCGGGCCGCCTCGGCCAGGTAGTCTGCCCCATATCCCTCCCCGCAACCGGCGTCCAGGACCCGACGTCCCTCGGCATAGGGACGGGCAAAGACGTAGGCAAAGAAGCCCTGCATGAAGCGGGGTTGCATGTAGTCGATGTCGGGCAAGTCTCGCTCAGCCGTGTAGACGAGCCGTGTCATGGGCCGCCTCCTTGCCCCGAACACCCCTCGACCCGATCCGGTCCACTGAGACCCATTTTAATGGATGCAGGATACAGGATGCATGATGCAGGATAGAAATGGCCCGGATTCCGGTTGCCCGGTACCCGGTACCTGGAACCTGGCACCCGGTACCGGAGACCTGAAGGGAAGGCCGGGGTCCGGCGGGATTCCCGGTTCATTTCGAAAAACCCGCCCGTGGCGGTATGCAAACCCGGTGTGCGCGTTTTCGGGTGGCCGGACTCGGTCTTCGGTGCTCGGTGTTCGGCCTTCGGCGCCGATTCGGCTCCGGTGCCGGGTACCGGGTCCCAGGTGCCAGATAGCCGGTACCCGACACCTGGTACCTGACACCTGTCCTCGAAAAACCCGCACACGGGGTATGCGAGATAGCGCGGATGTTTGCGGACCGTTTCGAGCGGCTTTTCGGTCCGCCCCGGAAGCCGGGGACGCCCTTTTTCACCCGTCGGTCGGGCTGGCCGACCTACTTTGGGGAACGGCCGCCGGACTGGGAGCGGCTGGCCGAGGAGAATCAGCGGTATGCCGACATCGCCGCCAGCATCCAGCGGGTGACGGAGGACATTCTCCTGGCGATGGCCCGGTATCTCCATGAGCGGACGGGCCTGCGGCGGCTCTGCATGGCCGGGGGCGTGGCCCTCAACTGCGTGGCCAATGCCCGCATCCTCCGGGAGGGCCCCTTCGAGGAAATCTTTATCCAACCGAACGCCGGCGACGGCGGCGGGGCCCTCGGTGCGGCCCTGTGGGCCTACCACACCGTCTTCGGGCATCCCCGGAAGTTCGTCATGGAACACGCCTATTGGGGCCGGGCGTATACGCCGGCCGAGGTCCGGACGGCCTTAGAGCGGGCCGGCGTCGCCTTCAAAGAGGCTCCCGATGAGGATACGCTGATCGACTGGACGGTCGAACGCCTCCTGGAGGGTCGGGTCGTCGGATGGTTCCAGGGTCGGCTGGAATGGGGACCGCGGGCGTTGGGCCATCGGAGCATCCTGGCCGATCCCCGGCGGCCCGACATGAAGGACCGGGTCAACGTCCTCATCAAGTTCCGGGAGCCCTATCGGCCCTTTGCCCCCTCGGTCGCCGCCGAGGCGGCTCCCCGGTTTTTCGATGGGGGGGTCGGCCATCGGGCAGTACCCGGCCCGCTTCATGCTTTACACCGTTCCCGTCCGGCCCTCGGCCTGGGACCGCATCCCGGCCGTCACCCACGTGGACGGCAGTTCCCGCATCCAGACCGTCACGTCGGCTTGGGAGCCCCTGTATGACCGGCTGATCCGACGGTTCGGCGAGGCGACGGGCATCCCCGTCGTCCTGAATACGAGTTTCAATCTGAAGGGAGAGCCCATCGTTTGCTCTCCGGAGGACGCCCTGTCGACGTTCTTCCGGAGCGGCCTGGAGGTCCTCATCATCGACCGTTTCATCGTCGAAAAGCCGGACCGGTCCGAGGAAAGCGTCCGAGTCGGGGTCGGAAGAGCGCCGAACAAAACCCTTTTGCCCGAGCGGAGGGGCGTCGCGCTCCCCCGTGGGGTGTGGGGCGGAGAGGGTCTTGTCGGCCCGTTCTAAGGGCATGTACCCAGATCCTGCGTGGAGGTGCGTCCGATGAAGATATGGACGGCGCTCCAAGCCCGTGCGAGCATCCTACGGGAAATGTTCGCCTTTCTGGGGTCTCAACGACTCTGGTGGCTGATCCCGATGATGGTGACCCTACTCCTCTTGGGTTTGATCCTGGTCTTGGGTCATAATCCCGTCCTGGCGCCCTTCATCTATACGCTGTTCTGAGGGACCCGGGCTCAGGACCGGGTTGCCCTGCGCCGGCCGCAGGACCGACCGATGCATGCATTTCAACCCCTTCCCCCAGGCGGGGGGATTTTCCTGTCATCTCCGTCCGAAGCGAGTCCGTACATTCGCCGCCGTTGGGAGCGGAACCAGCGACTGCGGGCCTTCTTTGACCAGTGGGCTCCCCGGCGGGACGCCTACCGTCGGCGTCATCGGGTGTACTATGAGGAAATCCGGCGGCTTTACACCTTTTGGGTCCCGCCGGGGGCCCGGGTCCTGGAAGTCGGTTGTGGGACGGGGGACCTGCTTGCCCAGGTTCGGCCCGCCCTGGGTGTCGGCGTCGACTGGAGTCCGACGATGGTCCGCATCGCCCGGGCCAAGTACCCCCACCTGCACTTCGTCGTCGCCGACGCCGAGACCTTGAGCCTGCGGGGGACCTTCGACTACGTGATCCTTTCGGACCTCCTGGGCTATCTCGAAGACGTCCAGCGGGTCCTCGAAGAGGTCCGGTCCGTCTGTGAGCCGCACACCCGGGTCGTCTTGAACTTCTACAACGCCCTGTGGGAGCCCCTCATCTGGCTGGGAGAGCAACTGCGCTGGAAGTTTCCGGCCTCGATCCGCAACTGGCTGTCCCTGGGGGACGTGGAAAATCTCCTCTACCTGACAGGGTTTGAAGTCATCGCCCGGGGACGCCGTCTGCTCTGGCCCCTCCGGGTCCCCGTCCTGGACTCCCTTCTGAACCGGTGGGCCATGCTCCTGCCGGGGATTCGTCGCCTGGGCTTGATTCAGTGGTGCGTGGCCCGACCCCGGCCTGGCCGCGACGTCCCGCCGGACCCGCCGCCGTCGGTCTCGGTCATCGTGCCCGTTCGCAATGAAGCGGGCAACGTCGAGGACATCTTCCGCCGGGTCCCAGAAATGGGGGCGGGGACGGAACTCGTCTTCGTCGACGGGGCTTCGACGGACGGGACCGTCGAGGCCATCCAGGCCTGTATGACCCGGTACCCCGAGCGGCGCGTCCAGCTCATTCATCAGGGAGGACCCCTCGGCAAGGCCGACGCCGTGCGGAAGGGCTTTGCGGCGGCCCGGGGCGACGTCCTCATGATTCTCGACGGGGACCTGACGGTCCCGCCGGAGGACCTGCCGAAGTTTTACGAGGCCCTCGTGCGGGGTCGGGGCGAATTTATCAACGGCTCCCGGCTGGTGTATCCGATGGAGCGGGGGGCCATGCGGTTTTTCAACCTCCTCGGCAATAAGTTCTTCAGCATGGCCTTCACATGGCTCCTCCAACAGCCCATCAAGGACACGCTGTGCGGGACGAAGGCCCTGTATCGGCGGGACTACGAACGGATCCGGACCCTGCGGGGCTACTTCGGCGACTTTGACCCCTTCGGGGACTTTGAACTCCTCTTCGGGGCCGCCAAGTTGGGCCTCCGGATCGTGGACCTGCCGATTCGGTACCAGGAGCGGACATACGGGACGACGAAGATTCGGCGGTGGCGGCACGGCTGGCTTCTGCTGAAGATGTGCGTCATCGCCTTTCGCAAACTCCGACTCGGGTGACGCATGACCGTTCCCAAAGATGAAGCTGTCCCTTTAGGTCGACCGGACTTCTTCGTCTTAGTCCTCTACCTCCTATACACCCTCGCCAACGTATATCCTTACAGCCATCCGGCCTTTATCGGAAATGCCGTTTACGGCTGGGGAGACGCACTGCTCGACGTATGGCTTCTGAAGACCTCCGTGACCCAATTCCTGCGAGACCCCTTGCACCCCTGGAATGGCCCCGGCCTGTATCCGTTCCCTCGGAGTCTGACGTTCAACGATGCCCAATTGGGATTAGGTCTGCTGGGTGCCCCCGTCGGCTGGGCGACTGGTAATTGGGTCTTGGCCCGAAATGTCTTGCTCCTCTTGGGTTTCTGGCTGAGCGCTTGGTGGACCTATCGGTGGGCCCTCCGGGTCGGGGCCAGTCGTGCCGGGGCTTTCATCGCAGGGCTCCTATACGGGTTTTGCAGTCTCCGGTTTCACCATGTGCGGATTTTGAAGATGGCCTTTGGGCCCCTGATCCCCCTGTTTTTTCTGTATCTCACTCGATGGTCCCAAACGGGCCGGCCCCTGGAGTTGGGGAAGGCGGCTCTGATATGGGCCTTCCAGATGGTTTCCGGCCTATACTATGGGTTTTTCCTCCTGACCCTGGGGCCCCTCTATGGATTCTGGATGAGGAGAGGTCGGTCGCCTACAGGTTCGGCGCCATTGGCTCGGAAGAGGTGGGAGACGCTTGTCACGGTCGTCGGTCTATCGGGGATCGCCGTTGGGGTGACGTTCGGTTTGCTCCTACCTTACTGGGAATCCCGGTACCTCTTCGACTTGAAGCACGACGTCGGCGTGAATCACCAGTGGGCCGCGCGACCGACCCACTATCTGGCGACCGAGTCCCGCATCGGTCGTGGGATGACGTCTCGATGGTGGGACTGGGAGCGACCCCTCTGGGTCGGCATCCTGGCATGGGCGGCTCTGTTTGTGCCCCCCTGGAGCGGTCGCGTTCAGGGTGCCCTTTGGACGATGACGGCCCTGAGTTTTCTCCTATCCCTTGGGCCGCAGACGCCTGTCTTCCGAGTTGCTTACACACTCCTGCCTTACTTTTCGGCGATGCGTTACCCGGCCCGTTGGGGCATGATGGTCATCCTGTTCATGGCCCTCCTGGCCGGACTGGGGATCACGCGTCTGCTCAAGGGGTGTTCAGGCCGTTTTCGATGGGTCCTGACGGGACTCCTAAGCCTCATCGCCGGGGTTGACCTGTGGCATGCGCCCCTACGGGTCGAGTCGGCACCGACACCGCCGGCTGTCTATACACGTCTGCGGACCCACCGGGAGCCCGGGGCGGTGGTGGCATTCCCGCTTTACTCCAATTACGATATCGGCTCTGCCCTGTATGGGTTCTGGACCCTGGTGCATCAGAAGCCGACCACCGGGGCCTACAGCGTGTGGACTATCCCGGGGGCCGAATGGATCCGTATGGGCCTGGCCGACTTCCCGGCCCCCCACGCCTTGTGGCTCGCGGCCCAGCTTAACGTCCGTTACTTTGTCTTCCACGCCGACCTGTTCCGTCGGCTGGGACAGGAGGACCTGTGGCGGCGGTATGAACAAGCCGTGACCCAGCTTCCGCGGGACTGGGTCCGGCGTCTCGAACGGGTTGAAGAGGACATACTTCTGACGCTGAATCTGGAACAGATCCGTCAGGACCTATGGGTCGCCCCGCCATCGTCGTGGCGGTGGTCATCTGTACCGGCGGGTCAGGTGCAAATCCCGACCGAACCGGTGGCCCAGTCTGCTATCACAGATGGGGACCCCCGGACTGTCTGGGTCGCCCCTTACCGGGAGACCTGGGAGATTCAAATCGACTTGGGCCGGCCGGTCTACCTGCAGGCTGTCCGCATTCGGCATGACCCTAAGGATAAAATGTTCTTCCTCAGCGGCTCAGTGGACGGCAGGACCTGGACCCCCATTCCCACGGTCCCCGGGTGGATATGGGTCGGCCTGCGCCGACTGCCCTATGCGCGGGAGTACCCTGCCGACCGACCGGGTCATACCGTCTTGCTGTGTGCCCGCAATTGGACCCGATATGTGCGGGTTACCTCGACCCGCGTAGCCGGCCATATTGCGATTCGAGACATCCAAATAATTTGGGAGCCATGAGCACCTGCGGATTCCTTCGGAAGGCCGCTTCCTATCGGCGGTGGGACCGCTGGGTTTTTGGCCTGTACCTCCTGTACGCACTGGCCAATACGTACCCCTACAGCCATCCGGCCGGAATCGGCCGTCTCGTACCCGATAAGGGGGACCCCCTCTTCGACCTGTGGCAGATGAGGTGGTTTGCCCGTCAGATTTTCCGGGATCCCGCGCACCTGTGGGATGCCAACGTGCTGTACCCCCACCGGCGGGCGATGACGTTCAACGATAGCCTCCTGGGGCTCGCTCTCCTGGGACTGCCGATCGGCGGACTGACCGGTAACTGGGTCCTGGCCCGCAATGTCCTTTTTATCCTGGGCTTCCTCCTGAGCGCTTGGGTGACCTATCGCTTGGCCCGACTCCTGGGGGCCTCGACCGAGGGTGCCCTGGTCGCAGGGCTCCTTTACGGATTCTGTAGTTTCCGCTTCCATCACATCACGAACCTCAAGTTGACCTTCGGCCCTCTGATCCCCCTGTTCTTTTACTATCTAACCCGGTGGGCCGGGTCGGGTCGACCCGCATACTTCCTGGGGGCCTTTCTAACGTGGGCCTTTCAAATGATATCGTCTATGTATTATGGATTCTTTCTATTGACCTTAGGACCCCTCTATGGGGCCTGGATGCGGTGGAGCCGCCGGGATCCCTCTGCCGAAGCCGTCGACGCCGGACTCCACGGCCACCGATGGGCGGTCCTCGGAGTCGGGACCGCCGTGGGCCTGGGCCTGATCTTCGGGGTCGCCCTCCCGTATTGGGAAACGAGCTTCCGATTCGGGCTTCACCGGAGCATGGAGGAGAACGCCGTCTGGTCGGCGGTCCCGGGGAATTACCTGGCAACCGGCGCTCGACTGGGGTTCCCCGGGTGGGGTCACCGATGGTGGAACGGAGAACGGGTCTTATGGCCGGGCGTCCTGGCGGTCACGGCCCTGGGGGCTCTTCCCTGCCGGAATCGGACGGTCTTGGGCCTGTGGGGCCTGACAGGGATGAGTTTCCTGCTCTCGTTGGGACCCCAGACGCCCGTCTTCCGGGGCGCTTATGCGCTCTTGCCTTACTTCTCGGCGATGCGGTATCCGGCCCGGTGGGGGATCATGACGATCTTCTTCTTAAGTTTGCTGGCGGGATGGGGAACGACCCGAATGCTTCAGGCTCTGCCCGCTCGAGCTCGCGGCTGGGCGCTCTCCGGACTCGTGGCCATCGGGTTGATCGACCTTTGGCATGCGCCGCTTCGGGCCATACCCGTACCGGCTCCCCCGCCCATTTATCGTGTGCTGGCCGCCGCTTCCGAGCCCGGGGCCGTGGCGGTCTTCCCCCTTTACTCCAATTTCCGGGAGGGGTCGACCTTCTACGCCTACTGGACGACCTTTCACTGGAAGCCCGTCGTCGGGACTTACGCGGCCTGGGCGCCCCCGAGTCATGAGTGGGTCCGATTCGTCTTAAAGGATTTTCCCCTGCCCCACGCCCTTTGGCTGGCGCAGTACCTCCACATCCGGTACCTCATCTTCCATCCCGAGAGCTTTCGGAACGTCGGTGCCCAAGACCAATGGGAGCGGTACCGGTGGCTCATGACGACGGTACTGCCGTCCGAGTGGGTCCTGCGACGAAAGCAGGAACTGGAGGACGTCCTCCTGGTCCTGAACCTGGAGCGCATCCGCCGGGACCTTGACGTCCGACCCCCGGACCGCTGGAACTGGGCGTCCCTCCATCCCGAACAGGTGCAAGCCCCCGCCTCTCCCGACGCCCGTCAGGCCATAACGGACGGGGACCCGACCACGGCCTGGGTCACCCGATACACCGAAGACTGGCACGTCACGGTCGACTTCGGACAAGACGTCTCCCTTCAGGCCGTCCGGGTCTTTACGGACCCGAAGGACAAAATCCTGTATCTCTGGGGTTCTTCGGACGGCTCGACGTGGAGGCCCGTCCATACAGTCCCTTGGTGGGTCTGGGCCGGGGCCCGGCTCCTGCCCGACGGACGGGTGTACCCCGACCCGGCTTATGGGAAGGACCGGCCTGTCCTTTTGTGTGCGCCAAACCGGATCCGGTATCTTAAGCTGACGAGCTCTCCCGTGGCGGGCCACATCGCCGTCCGGGAACTGCAGGTCATCCTGGCCGACGGAAGGTAGGAGGTCGGATGTCTGGGTGTAGACGTGGAAATCCCCGTCTCGCTTCCTGAGGAATCGACAGCCAACCCAAGCTTTGAGGCCCAGGACCGTGGGTTCCGGTGACCGGGGTCTTGGCATCGAACGTTTTCGGTGGCTGGACCGGCCGCCCGTGCGGTGGGGTCTCTTGGTGGCCGGCTGGACTCTATGGGTTCGGCTCTTCTTTCAGGGACCCCTCCGGGTCTTCGGCTGGACCATCCCGGACCGGCCCTGGACGCTTGTCCCTTTGGGTTTTGCCGTGGTCCTTCTCCTGGCCCGGAATACCGGCTGGCTCCCGGATTGGAACCCGGGCCGGTGGGTCTGGCCGGCGGGCGCAATCCTTCTGCTCGGACTGGCTGGGGGGTTCTGGGTCCGGGCGATCGCCACAGTCCGGCGGGAGGCTTCGCTTCGGGGCTTTACGGCTTTTTACTTTCGGGACCCTGAAGCGGAAGGCGTACCGTGGCTTCGGATTCACGACCGTGCGACCCAAGTGCGGACATGGCTGTTCCCGCCGGGTTCGCCCCTGACCGTGGAGTGGGTCGGGTTTTTCTATGTCCCCCGTCCGACCTCCTATCACCTCTCAGTTTATGCTGACGATGCGGCCTGGGTCTGGATCGACGAATGGCCCGTCGTCCGGCCCGTCGAGGGTCGAATTGGGGAGACCTTCAAGGCCCAGGTCCACCTACCGAAGGGCTGGCACGGCCTTCGGCTTCGGTTTCAAAACCGTCAGGGACCCTACGAGTTCGTCTGGTACCTGTGCCCCCAGGACCGACCCGGTCGAACGGCGTGCCTCCGCCCCTCCGATTTCTGGACGGCCGTTCCCTCGCGCTCCGACCTCCGATGGGGTCCGATATGGAAGGCGATCGTCTGGGGATTCCCCTTCGTCCTGCTTGGAGCCGTAGGCGGATGGGGATTTCGGCGTCTGCGGTCGGCCGGAGGCTTTTCGGAGAAACGCCGGGCCCTCGTTCACGGGGCTTGGGTCGTCGGGGTCCTGGGTGCCGGATGGTGGCTTCGTTCCGCGATGCATCCGGTCACGCCGTCGATCATCACGAGCGACGGGGCCGTCTTTTACGTCATGGCCATGGACATCGTCGAGGGCCGGGGCTACATGTCCTGGACGGCCGACCCGCCGACTTACCAGCGGCCCGGCCGACCGACGTTTTTTTATGGGCAGGCCTATTATGGAAGTCACACGTCCATCTTGACGGCCTTGCTCACGAAGCTGGGGGGCCGGTCCCCTATGGCACTCGTGTGGGCACTGGATGGGATGGCGCTGGCCTACTGTCTGGGCGTTTATGCCTTGGGGTCGGCCCTGGGGGGTCGCAAGGCCGGCTTATGGGCGTTGGCGGTAGCCGCATTTTGTCATTTTCTGCAGTACTACTGGGAACACACGGATGGCCGGGTCCTCATGATGGCCTTGACGGTATGGACGCTGTGGGCCTTGACCCGCATGTGGACGGCATCCCCGACAGACCGGAATCGGTGGCGCTACGACTTCTGGGTCGGATTCCTGACGGGCCTGACTCTATGGGCCCACTTCCTGACGGTGTCCGTCGGGGTCCTTGTCGCCGCTTACGTGATCTTCTTCGGCGGGCGATATCGGCGGGAAGCCGGCTGGAGGAGCCTCCTCTACTCGACGGTCGGGGGCCTCATGGGCCTCATGCCCGTCATCGTGTGGAACGCTTCCCACGGATGGCTCAGCCTGGCTTTGGCTCAGATGAATCTCCGGGAGATGGGTCTTGCAGGCGGACCCGCCGAGGACCTCGGAGGGTGGACTTCTCTGTGGGTCCGGATCCCCCAGAACTTTCAGGCTCTGGGCGATATCTTTGTCCGGGAGGTGTTGGGGGCGACCTGCCCAGGCGGGGAGTCCTTTGGGACCTTCGGTTGGATCCTCATCCCCTGGGGTCTGGCAGGAGGCTGGTACTTACTCCGGTACCGGACGGCCGACGGTTTCCGAGTCGTTCGGTCGATCCCCCTGACCCTGACAGTTTCCGTCCTGGCCTTCAACGTGGTCCGGAGCGGACCCTTGCCCGACGCCCGGTATCTCGTGCCGTTGTGGGCCGTGCTCCCCATCGTGATGGGCATGTGGCTTCGGCAGGCCGTCTTCCGATGGAGTCCCGAAATCGCCAGGACCCTGCTGGTCGTCCTCTTGGTCGTCCACCTTCACTCGATGGCCCACGGGTATCAGGTCTTCTTCGAAGATGCCCGAAGTTTCTGGGAATTGCTGGACTTCCTGAAGACCCGGTCGATCCGTTCCGTCCTGACCGAGTTTTGGTTGGCCTACCGCCTTATGTGGCTGTCCGACGAGCATATCCGGGCGGCACCCTACTTCATCGTGACGAAAAACCGTCACGCCCTCCTGGCGTACCAGGCCCTCAGTGACCCCCGGGCGGCCGTCCTGCTCCGGTCGGATCAACTTCAGGCGCTGGGCTTAGAAGAGGCGTTGGCCCGCCAGGGCATCCAGTACCGTCGGGAAGAGTTCTACGGGTGGGTCTTGCTGTATGATTTCAGCCGTCCCTTCTGGGAACCCGTTCCCACTTTATAGGCCGGCCTCCCCTGGGGCCGTCCGAGAACGGATGGCCGCCTCCAGAGCCTCGGTCCAGGCCGCCTCGGAGAGCCCGTCCGGCGAGGCCGGGTACCGCAGGTGAACGAAAAATTCCTGATTCCCCTCGGCCCCCCGGATGGGGGACGGCGTGACCCCGTGAACGGAAAAGCCCAAGCCCCGGGCTGCCTCGATGACCGTTCGGACCGCCGTCGCCCACCCCTCGGGACGACGCACGACGCCCCCCCGACCCACGTGCCGGGGGGACAACTCGAACTGGGGCTTGACCAGGACGATGGCATCGCCCCGGAAGTCGAGCCGCAAGAGCGCCGGCAGAATCTTGGTCACGCTGATGAAGGAGACGTCCACCGTGATGACCTGGACCGGCTCGGCGATCTGGGCCCGACTCAGATAACGGGCGTTCGTCCGCTCCATCACGACGACCCGAGGGTCCTGCCGCAGGCGCGGGTCCAACTGGCCCCGTCCGACGTCCACGGCATAGACCCGCCGGGCGCCCCGTTCCAGCAGACAGTGGGTGAAGCCCCCCGTCGAGGCCCCAATGTCCACGGCGACCCGACCGGCGACCTCGACCCGGAAGACGTCCAAGGCGTGGGCGAGCTTGATTTCCCCCCGACTGACGTAAGAGACCGGCGGACGGACCCACTCGATCTCCACGTCCACGGGCACGCGCGTACCCGGCTTCGTGATGACCCGGCCTCCCACCCGGAAAAAGCCCTGCATGATCAGGCTCTGCGCCCGGGCCCGGCTTTCGACCCAGCCCCGGTCACACAGGAGCTTGTCCAACCGTTCCTTGGCGGCCATGGCCGTTAAAGGGAAGGGCAGTACGGCAATACGGCAATGGTTTATTACTCGTCACTCCGTCACTCCGTCACTTTTACTCCATTACTCCGTCACTTCGTTACTTCGTCACTTTTACCGTAGTCCCGGGCGACCTGCTCGACCCGCTCCCAGACTCGCAGGAGGTTCTCCCCTAGGATCTTCCGGATGGCCGCCTCCGAGTAGCCCCGCCGGAGGAGCTCGTAGACCAGATTCGGATACATGGATACGTCCTTCAGGCCCGTCGGCAGGGAGTCGCCCACGCCGTCAAAGTCCGACCCCAGACCCACGTGGTCTACGCCGACGAGCTGGACGATGTGATCGATACACCGGACGACGTCCGAGATGTCCGCATAGGGAATGGGGTGCTCCTGTTGGTACTGCCGGATGTACGCCTGGGCCGCCGGGTCCTGGAAGCTCAGCCCGTGGGCCTGTAGGTAGGCCTGAATCTCCCGACGGGCCGCCTCGGACCGCCGACGGTACTCGTCGTTGACAAAGGCCGAGCCGAAGTTGACCTGAACGACGCCTCCATTGGCCGCCAGGCGGCGGATCATGTCGTCCGACAGGTTTCGTTCCCAACCGGGCGTGAAGGCCCGACAGGAGGAGTGAGAGGCGATGACCGGTGCCCGGGTGATTTCTAAGACCTGGTCGAAAGCCTCGTCGGAAATATGGGAGACGTCGACCATGATGCCGAGGCGGTTCATCTCGGCGACGACCTGGCGGCCGAAGGGGCTCAGGCCCCGCCAGGGGCGGTTCGAGTCGTAGGACGAATCGCAAATGTGATTGCTCTTGGAATGGGCCAGGGTGATGTACCGAATGCCCCGGTCGTAAAAATACCGGAGGTTTTCCATCTTTCCCTCAATCGGTGCTCCATTTTCCATCCCCAGGGCCAGGAGGATCCGGCCCTCGGCATAGCGGCGGCGGACCTCCGCTACGGACGTGACAATGGCGAACTTGTCGGGGTGCTCTCGGACGAGCCGCTCGACGTACCCGATCATCTGTTCGGCGAAGGCCTTGGCATCGCCCTTGTCCTCGTGGTCTGCCGGGACGTAGATGGACATGAAGGCGACTTTCAGACCCCCGGCCTTGGCCCGCGGGTAGTCAAAGTCCCCGGTCTCCGTACGCTGGGAGACGTCCTCCCACTTTTCGTGGAGACGGTACGGGACGTCGATATGGGTGTCCACGAGGATGGCCTTCTGGGCGATCTCGTAAGCTCGGGCTCGCAGGTCCCGGTCCATCGAGCCCTTCTCCATGGAAGTCACGCAGGCCGTCCACATCCAAAGGCCTCCGATCCAGGCGATTCCCCAACGCGCCATACGAAGACGCCTCTTGGTCAAGGCGGAGTGACGAAGTGATGGAGTGACGGAGTGACGAGTGACGGGTAACGAGTAACGGGTGACGAGTAATAAATCGTCTCCCTTGCCCTAATGCCGTACTGCCCTAATGCCGCGTTGCCGTAATGCCGTATTGCCATAATACCGAATTGCCGAATTGCCCTACTGCCTTATTGCCTTCCTGCCGAATTGCCGTCATGAGGCTACCGGGCTCCGGCCGCCGTGAGGAGCTGGACGACCGGCGTGTGCCCATTCTGGATGGCCAACTGGAGGGCCGTCTTGCCCTCCGCATTGGCGGCGTTCACGTCGGCTCCGGCGGCCAGAAGAGCCCGCACGACGTCCGTCCGACCGTTGTGGGCGGCCCAGATCAGGGCCGTGTTGCCGGCGTTATCTCGGGCGTTCACGTCGGCCTTGGCCCGGATGAGTTCCGCGACGACCGGCGTGTGACCGCCCCAGGCCGCCCAGATGAGGGCCGTCCCACCGTCCCGGTCGCGGGCATTCACGTGGGCCCCGGCCCGGATGAGCTTCTGCACGACCAGGAGGTATCCCCCTTTAGCGGCCAAGATCAACGCCGTCCGGCCCTGGGCGTCGGCCACGTCGGGCGACATCCCCGCCTGGAGAAACAGTTCGACGGCTTCCGCCTTTCCCCGCTGGACCACATCCAAAAAGGCCTTCTCGGTGAACTCGAAGCCCATCGCCTGAAGTCGCTGGCGGGCCTCTTCGGGACGGACCGAGGGAGTCGGTGCCGGGGCCGGCACCGGTTGGGCGGTCTGGGCCTTTTCCTCCTTCGGAGGCCGGGACGGACAGGCGATCAGGAGCCAGCTCCCGAGCAGGAGACCGATTCCGACGATAGGGCCGGACGTCAGGAAGACCGGCCGTCGCATTACCTGACCTCCTCCCCAGACCTATCGATACGGATATGCAAACCCGGTGTGCGCGTTTTCCGGTGGTCGGGCTCGGTCCTCGGTGCTCGGTGTTTGGCCCTCGGCGTCGATTCGGCTCCGGTGCCGGGTACCGGGTCCCAGGTGCCAGATAGCCGGTACCCGATACCTGGTATCCGGTACCGGGCACCAGGCGGAATGCCCGTCTCCTGCTTCGAAAAACCCGCACACGGGATATGCAAGATACAGGATGGGGGTGCCGAATGCAAACCCCCTGTGCGTGTGTTTCGAAGCATGAGTTGGAAATCCCCCCGGTCTCGGCCTTCCATTCTCCCGTATTGGGTGCCAGGTGTCGGGCGCCCGTTGCAGGCCCCAGGCTCGGGGTTCGGTCCTCGGCCCTCAGCGTCTACAAGTCGAGGGCCCGGCGGCCTCGTCCCGGTAGAGGCACGGCATGGCCGTATCCCTACTTGCGTCGGACGGGTCCCGGGACTATCATAAATCGACGAAATTTTCACCTCCTGGGATGCCTCCCTATGGGCCGGACGTCCCCGGCGGTCCGATCGGGCGGGGGCGCCCGGCATGGTGGATTCTTCCCTGTTTCGTTCATGCGACTTCCTTCATCGGGAGTCTATTTCGGCCCGAGGAGGGGACGATGGCGACCAAGACGATGGAGACGGTCCCGACGCCCGATGGACAGGCTTACACGGCGGAGGCGATCCAGGTCCTCCGGGGCCTGGAACCTGTCCGTCAGCGTCCCGCCATGTACATCGGAAGCACCGACATTCGGGGCCTTCACCATTTGGCCTACGAGGTCATCGACAACAGCGTCGACGAGGCGCAGGCCGGCTTTTGCACGGAGATCCAGGTCACGATCCACGTCGACGGGAGCCTCTCGGTCGTCGATAACGGTCGGGGCATTCCCGTCGACATTCACCCCGAGGTCGGCCGCCCGGCCGCCGAGGTCGTCATGACGACCCTGCACGCCGGGGGCAAGTTCGGGGGTTCGGTCTACAAGGTCTCCGGTGGCCTTCACGGCGTCGGCGTGTCCGTTGTCAACGCCCTATCGGAGTGGCTCGAGCTGGAGATCTGGCGGGACGGCAAGGTTTACCTTCAGCGCTATCGCCGGGGCGAGCCCGTCGAGGACCTGCAGGTCGTCGGTGAGACCCAACGTCGGGGCACGAAGGTCCGCTTCAAGCCGGACCCCGAGATTTTTACGGAGACGACCGAGTTCAGCGCCGAGATCCTGGCCCAGCGGCTACGGGAGTTGGCCTTTCTGAATCGGGGGCTTCGGCTGGAACTCATCGACGAGCGGACGGGCCGTCAGCAGGTGTTCCAGTACGAGGGGGGCATCGTTCAGTTCTTGACGGAATTCAATCGCGCCAAGCGGGTCCTTCATCCGGAGCCCATCGAGGTTCGGGGGGAAAGAGACGGTGTCCTCGTCCATTTGGCCTTTCAGTACACGGACAGCTATCAGGAGCAGGTCTTTTCGTACGTGAATTCGATTCACACGAAGGACGGCGGGACGCACGTCACGGGCTTTCGGTCGGCCATCACCCGGGCCATTCAGCAGTATGCCCAGCGGGAGAACCTCCTGCCCAAGAAGCTGTCGGGCCTGACAGGGGACGACGTCCGGGAGGGCCTGGTCGCCGTCGTGTCGGTCTGGATCCCGAACGTCCTGCGGCCCCAGTTTGAGGGTCAGACGAAGGGCCGCCTCGGCAATCCCGAGGTCAAGGGGATCGTCGAGTCGATCGCCTACGATGCCATCGTCCGGTACCTCGAGGAACATCCCGATACGGCTCGGGCCATCGTCGAGAAAGCCGTCGAGGCGGCCCGGGCCCGGGAGGCCGCCCAGAAGGCGAAGGAGCTCGTCCGTCGCAAGAGTGCCCTCGACGGCAGTAGCCTTCCCGGCAAGCTGGCCGACTGTCAGGAGCGGGACCCCCGCCTGTGCGAGCTGTTCATCGTTGAGGGCGAGTCGGCCGGCGGTTCGGCCAAGCAGGGTCGGGACCGTCGGTTTCAGGCCGTCCTGCCCCTCAAGGGGAAGATCCTCAACGTCGAGAAGGCCCGTCTCGAGAAGGTCCTGTCGAACGACGAGATCACGGCCATCATCGAGGCCATCGGGGCCGGCGCCGACCCCGAGGACTACGACCTCAGCAAGCTTCGGTATCATAAGGTCATCATCATGGCCGATGCCGACATCGACGGGAGCCACATCCGGACGCTCCTGTTGACCTTCTTCTTCCGGCAGATGCCGTGGCTCATCGAGAACGGCCACCTCTACATCGCCCAACCCCCGCTGTACCGCGTCAAGAAGGGCAAGCGGGAGTTCTACGTGAAGGACGATACGGACCTCCACCGCCTGCTCTTGCAGACGGCCTTGGAAACCGTCCGGGTCCGGGTCGACGGTCAGGCCTATCCTTCGGACCGCCTTCACAAGGCCCTGATGGACCTGGCGCAGGCCCGGCCGTTCCTGGAGCGGCTTGAACGGAAGGGCTACCCGGCCGACCTCATCCATCGTCTGATCACGTTCGGCCTGACGGACCGATCGGTCCTGGCCGACGCACGTCGGGTCCAGGACCTGGTCCGTCTTCTGGAGGCGGAGGGCTATCAGGTGATGGCCCGAGAGCTGGACGTCGAGCACGGGGTCCACCGCCTCTTCCTGCGGTCCCTCGAACGGGGGATCCACGGCCGACCCATCGGGTGGGAGCTCATCGACGCCCCCGAGTACGGGGCGGTCGTCGAGGTTTACGGTCGTCAGCCGGACCTGGCCTGGGCGACGGCCTTTACCCTGGAGGAGGGTGACGGCCGATGCCGGGAGTTCCGCTCCTGGTTAGAGCTCTATCAGTACCTCGACCAGGTCGGTCGAAAGGGGATCACCATCACCCGTTTTAAGGGCCTCGGGGAGATGAATCCCGAACAACTCTGGGAGACGACGATGAATCCCGAGACCCGGACCCTCCTGCAGGTCACCATCGAAGACGCCATGGAGGCGGACCAGACGTTCTCGGTCCTCATGGGCGAGCAGGTCGAACCCCGGCGGGACTTCATCCTGGCCCATGCCCTGGAGTTCCGGAATCTGGACATCTAACGGCGGGACGAAGGGACGGAGTGACGGGGCATGTCCCCCCTCGGGCGGGGTCGGGAAGTAGGCCCTACACCGGCCTACGGGGCTGGATGGAGTCACCTCGGAGGACCGGTGGGTCCTCGCCCCATATCACCCGGCCTATGTCCTTCGCTTGAAGAGCCTCGATGCGGCGGCTTATGAACGGACCTGGCAGGCATTCCTGGAAGACTTCCGTCGGGTCGCCGCTAAGGCCCGGGAGGAGGCACCTCTGGGGGCTGAGGTCGTCAGGGGGCGGTCCGAAAGCGGAGAAAGGCGGCGACCCCCACGCCGATGGACATCAAGCCCCAGGCCGTCCCCTCCGGGACCTGTCGCCAACTGACCAAAGCGGCCAACTGACGCCGATTCAGTTCGATCAGGGTCCGTCCCCATTCGGCCTCATCGCCGACCCATCGAATGTTCTGGTAGACGACGACCCCGATCATCGGAACCAAGGCCCACAGAAAGAAGAGCCGCCAACTCCGGACCAGAGAGATCACTTCCTTCCACGCCAAGTCGGCCCAGATTCTCACGGCGGACCTCCGAACCTCAATACCGGCGCATGAGGCGCCAGACCCCAACGACGGCGCCGCCCAGGAAGAGGACCGCTCCCAGCATCGCCAGCCACAGCCCCGGGCCCGAGCGTCCCAAGAGCCGCACGCGCAGTTCGACCTCCTCTCTCGGTCCGACCGACGGCGTATAGGGAACCATCAACCGGAATCGCAGGACGTATTCCCCGGGTACGGCATCTTCGGGAATCTGAAGGCGCAACGTCACGGGGACCCTCTCCTGGGGCGGCACGGCCCACGGCATGGGCGGCGACCATTGCAGGACCCATCGGGCAGGCGCCTCCGCCTCCAGACGGACGTCCTGAGCGCCCCGATATCCCCGGTTTTGCAGGAGCAGGTGAAAGTCCAAAGACCCGCCGACCCGGACCTGACCCCAGTAGTTCTCGACGGCTATGTCCACAAACGGCCGGCCCGTCGGGGTCAGTTCCAGCGTCAGGGCCGGGTCCAGTACCGCACTCCGGCGACAGCCGGTGCGGAACTGCAGGGGACGGTCCAGCGCCCCCGGGTCCCAGGTCTCCGGGAGCGTCAGACGCAACTCGACGGTCCGGGTCAGCGTGTCCGACTTCGCCTCGACCGCCCGGAGGACGGCGTTCGCCTCCGGGTCATAGAACTGGGCGTTGACCCCCGACGGCAGGCCCTCGACGGCCAGCACGCAGGCCCCGGAACCCGGAACGCCCCGGATCGTCAGCGGATACCGCACTTCCGTGCCAAGGGGGACCACCTGAGAGGGCGTCGGGGTTTCCATACGGTACGTACTGCCGGCGACCCGAACCGACACCCCGTCCCGCCGTTCCTGACCGAGCGTCCGCCGCACGACGTAGACCACCGACAGCGGCCGTGCCAGTTCAAAGGTCACAGCTTGGGCGGAGCGTCCGGCCCACGGCGCCAGGGACTGCTCCGGCGGAAACCCGATGCTCCGGCCCTGTTCGTCCGTCACTCGGATCACGGCCCGGGCGTCCATGCCCCGGCACTCTTGCCAGAGGAGCCCGGCGACTTCCCCGGCCTCGGGGTCTGGGGATTCGTTGACCCACGTCAGTCGCAGTTGCCAGCCCTCCGTAGGAAGGGCGGTCAGCACGGCATCCGCCAGCCGGAGGGGCGGGTCGTAGCACCATCGTTCCAAGAGCATCCGAAAGCGCATTTCGGCCGTCAGGGCCTCGGTCCGCGCCCGCTCCAGTTCGCTGGTGGCCAAGAGGCCTTGGGCCTCCAACTGCTCGGCCCGCTGTTGCGCCCGCCGAGCCGCCTGCCACAGTTCGTATTGGAGCCGCAGTTCACTCCACGCTCCCGTCTGTCCCCAGGCGACCGACGCATGGAAAAGGAGACCCGCCGCCAGTAGCCACGGAAGAGACCGATGTCTCTGTAAGGCCATGCCCGCCCCCGGACGGCCGTCCCGCTACAATCGGCGACCGCCCGTCTTCGTTTTGAAAACGTTCAGGGTTCTCCATGGAGAGCGAGTCGTGTCTCGCCCCGTGTACTCAACGGGACCATACGGCAGTAGGGCGATGAATTATTACCCGTTACTCGTCACTTGTCCCTCGTTACTTCTATACGAGAGACCCGCCCAGGAGCCCGTCGATCGCCAGAACGTCAGGAGCCGCTCGAGGCCCTCCGATCGGGGCCGAAACTCCATCTCGATACGTCCGTCGGCCAAGAAGCCCACGTCGTCGGCCAGTTCGACCCAGTGTTCCAGTTGATGGGTCGTGACCAGGACCGCCCAGCCCCGTTCATGGGCCAGACGGCGGACCCGATGGGCCCAGTCCCAGGCGGACGGGGGGTCGAGGCCGGTCGTGGGCTCATCCAGGAGGAACGTCGTGGCTTCTTTCGTCAGGAGAATGCCCAATGCCACCCGCTGGCACATGCCCTTACTGAGAAGGGCCACACGCCGGGAAAGCCACGCCTCTTCGATGCCTGCCTGGCGGAGGACGTCGCCCAGGTCGCCCGAGAAACCGTGGAGCCGGGCAAAGAGTCGCAAGTGTTGCGCGACCGTCAGTTCCCCGTAGAGTTGGACGACCTCCGGCAGGAATCCGACCCGACTCCGGACGTCCCTTGGGGCCACCGACGGCGACAGGCCGTCGACTTCGATCTGGCCGGCCGTCACCGGAGCCCAGCCCAGGACCGCCCGCAGGAGCGTCGTCTTGCCGGCCCCGTTGGGTCCCATCAGGAGGTAGACCCGACCCGGGGGGACCTCTACGTCCAGGCCTCGGAGGACGTCCAGGCGCCCGTACCGCACCCACAGATTCCGGACCCGCAGGGCCACGGCCCCGCCTCCGGGAGCAAGGATGCCCCTGGATTTACGCCTATGGTTTATTGTATCCGCGCTTGGGGAACTCCGGCCAGGTCGGCCTGAAAAAGGATCAGGACCGCAATCCATTTCCTCACGGTTTGTGGGCCTCCCTGGCCCGGTGGGTCGGGTCCAACGAGGCATCTATCCCGACGACCCGCAGGCTTTGCCCTTCACACCGGGTCATCACCCAGGTCCCGTCGGGGCTTGCCCCGATAAGTTGCCAGGCCACGGGCAGGTCACGCACGACCTGACGGCCCGTTCGGGAATCCAAGACTTCCAGGATGAATGAAGGGCCGGTCTCGTCCCAACGCATGATGGAGATGACGACCCAGGGCCGCGCATACAGCAGGCGATCCAGCCATGTCTTTGAGGGACGGCACGGCTCCCCGGTGTCCCACGCCACCGTTCGGACGCTTCCCCTGGGGTCCCGCCGGACCAATCGGCTCCATTCTCCCAGATAGAGCCACAGAGTCCCGTCGTCGATCATCACGATGTTGTATATGCCACAACCCGGAGCGAAGTCCGCCGGCCGGGGAAAGTACGTCTCCGTCACCTTCCCGTCTGACCGGGACAACCGGATAAGGCGCCACGTCGTTGCAGGAACCTTCCATGGCTCACCGAAGGGGGTCGTCGGTACCGGCCACTCGGAAGCGATCCACAGAGACGAGGCGTCCAGCGCATAGTCGCCCAGGACGACCATTGACTCTCCTCGAGCCCTGAGGCCCAACTCGACAGAATAGGTCACACGACCGCCCCTCTGGCAAAGGAGGCCGCTGTTGGAAACCTCCCACGCGATGCACCACTCCCCCTGGGGAAACTGACGCATGGGTGGGGGCACGACCTGGGGGTTTTGTCGCCGGACCCGTTCGTTGATGTCTACCGAGACCGGGCAGGGCCGCCCCTGGAGGTCATAGCGTCTCAGGACCCAACTTCCCCGGGCGTACTTCCACCGTATCCACAGAGTCCCGTCCGTGTCCCGGACGGCCCAAGTGGCGAGGGGCGAGAGGTCACGGCACTCGACGACTTCCGGGACCTTCCAGTGCCAGCGGACCGAGCCCCTTGGCAGTCCCGGCTCCTGGGCTTCCAGGGTTCCCACCCATGCGACCCAAAGGACCCATACCCACCGGAGCCGATACATGGGATTCATTTGGGGTATCTGTTTAACGTCTCTGGTGGCCTAAGACAATGACCCGACCCCGGCGTAGCGTCCAGGGGCTTCTCCCCCCGAAGAGTCCTCCCCCCTTCGCACGCGGGCCCTCCCCCGCCGCCACCGCCGCAAAACCTAAACCACCACCTGCAGATAGACGCCTCCCGCCCGCCCTCACACTGGTTCCACGGCGTACGGCTACCCGCCGTCCCAACGGTCCCGATGCGCGCACCCGCCGTCTTGACCGGCGGAACGTCGGAGGACTTCCAGCAAATTCCGTGCCATTCCATCCCCCACCCACCCCCAGAGGCCGTCCCGCCTTGTCCATCCTGCATTCCGGGGCCTCGCATCCCCCCAAAGGTCTTCCGTCTTCCATCGCCGGATGTGTCCACGCCGTTGGACAAAGTGTCAATTCGGGTCGACATGCGCTTTTCCGGGCCACGCCGTGAAAAACCGCTTCTTCCGTCCCGGCGGGTGTCGAATCTGTTGGACACTCCGGACCCCCTTTCAAGTCTCCCGACCCGCTAAACAAGTACCATTTGGGATAGGGAGATCAGTAATCTACTCCATACCCCATCACAAGGACGCAGTTATAACAATCTCCACAAATGCAGGGACCACCGGGTATCTCGGCATAACAGCATATGCTACTGCTTTGTTAAGATTTGAGATGCGGGAATGGGGCAGGGGCGCCAGATACCCGGTTCCGGGTACCTGGTAGCCGGAATCCGAGCCATTTTTATCCTGCATCATGCATCCTGCATCCCTTTCTTAACAGAGCCCTAATCCCAGACGAGAGAGAAACTCAGGATATAGAGGTCATCCTTGCGGAAGTAGTCGGGAATCCATCCCCCCTCCAGGACCCCCGAAAGCCGTCGAGAGAGGTCCACCTCCAAGCCGACCAGGGGAACCAACAACCACCGAGTATTCCTGCGAGACGGAGAATAGAATTCCCCGCTCCATTCAAAGATCGGGGCTTCTTCCCGCAGACCGGCCCACTTGGCCACTACGTAGGGCCGGAATCGACCCACCTCATAGGAGGCGCTGGCGGCGGCACCCAGCCACTCGACCGTCAAGGCCAACCGCAGGCGAGGTCTCGGCCGGAAAACTACCCGCACATAGGGGTCCATCTGAAAGGTCTCGCTGATCGATTCGATGGCCGCCGGATAGTAATATTGATCGCTCCCTACTTGAAACTCCCACCAGTGAAACTCGTGGAGCCCCGCCTGAAAGCCCACCTCCAGACCCTTCGTCTTCCCGGACCACCCGTAGCCGACCCGGCAGTAGACGCCGTCCGCCACCGAGTCATAGTCCAGACTGACGTTGACACTCCGCCCCAGGCCCCCGTGGTCTTGAATGGGCCGGGCGTGATAGATACCCTGGACGTACCACCCGGTATGGACGCGTCCCGAACTCAGATGGAGCATTGGGGAGCCGTCGAAATAATAAGGATAATAAACACCGCATCCCGTCGAGGCCCAACCCAAGAAGAGGAACACCCAAAAGGTCCGTTCTGCTGGCTTCATAGACACGGACCCTGCGTGCGGTCCGGTTCCCCCAGGTACCAGGACCGACTCTTCGTTTGGGTCACGATCCAAGCCGTCTGGACGCACCGCCAGTCTCCTCCACTCCATTTCTCATAGCCACACCGGTAGCCCCGCTCGACCCACTGCGTCGCCTGCCAGCCCCAATGGACGAGTTCACCAGCGTCGGCTACCCTTTGCGAAATCGGCAACATCTGTGCATCTCCATCAAAATCTCCATTCAGAGCATAAACTCTGAAATAAGGCCGAAATCCGTAATTACAACTCGAGCAGTCGCAGTCCGTAGCATGCCATAACGGGTCGGCCAAGGCAAAGGTGCGTTCCTCAAGGGGCCGTATCGGACCCCACCTATCATCGGCCCACTCGCCCACACACCACTCGCCCAACCGACAGGCGATGAACGCCGCAGAGCCACCCTCACAAAAGTTGGGCCAATTACAATCTATATAGGGACAACCCCAGTCCCTAGCGGAACAGGTTCCCCAGGATAGGTTACATACGGTCGGCTGATGACAGGCGCAATCCCGAAGTAAATTCGCCGCATTGTCATGGCCTTCACGTTCACCCTTATAACAATAGCGTTCTCTGGCCCAAACTCGTGTACGATGCCCGAGGAAACTGCATGTATCGTCTGCTGTGTACCCTTGACTCCGACAAACCTGACAGGCTTCCGTCGTGCAGGATGATTGACTGCGGACCTTGTCACCTGAGCCCATCAAGACCCAACCCACGGCCAAGACCCATCCGAGCCATTGTCCCCATTCCCTTCGCGTCATGGCTGACCTCCGGTCGGGAGGGCATATCCTACCCATCCCGGAATTTCGATATGGCCTTCATTAACACTAAAAATTAAAAATAAAATGAGCCTCTTCGAACTGCCTGAGACGACGAGATTTTCGGCGACCATGGAAGCCCAAGCCACTTCCGCAAGGGCCCCGTCCGCATAGAGGACCTCCACGGGCCCCTTCAACCGGCCTGAAGCAACGGAGATTCGAACGATGGCGTGATAAGGCCCTCCGGTCGGAAGTCGTAAGTCGGCAGGAGAGCGCAATTCAACCCGGAGAGGCTCGATGATCGGTCGAAAGGCCTTCGGCAGACGAAGTAAGAAGTGGATAATCCCTCCTTCTGCAGTACTTATCCGTATACCCATCGATTCCGGTCCCAAATCTGGAAGCCCTGCGGCGCGAACGATACACTCCTCCAGGATGGGGATGACTTCCGTAGGGGAACCTCGAAGGACATGGATTCGGCTCGGCGTTTCTTGCAGAAGGGCCCATGCTTCTTGGGGACCGGGCAGTGAACAAATCTCAACCGGTTCTGCCGAGAAAAGGAAAGTTCCCCAGACGATGACTCCCAAAGTCAGCGTGCCTAACCCCAGTGCCGTAATTCCTGAACGCTGATGTCCCATCGATGCCTCCTCCGAGTCAGGTGTTCCCATAAGGATATGCCACCAAAAAAAGTCAAGTCCGATACCCGGTATTGTCGGTGTCGTCCCCCGGGCCGGGAGGAGGCGGCCTGTAAACCCGATGGGCGCGTCTTCCGGTACCCGGTCCCCTGGCTCGGTCCCCGGTGCTCGGCCACGGCGGGATGAGGGGCAAAGGAGATAGGACCTTCCCGCATCCTTCGTCCAGGCCGAAGGCCGGACACCGAATCCGGCACCCGGTAGAAGTGACGAGGTGACGGAGCAATGGAGTAACGAAGTGACGAGTAACGGCTAAATTGTAATAAATAATTGTCGAATTGCCCTACTGCCTTACTGCCGAATTGCCTTATTGCCCTACTGCCTTATTGCCGTATGGCCCTTTTGCCGTACTGCCGTAGCGGCCTCATCCCAGCGTGACGACCGTGGCCAGCCCGTAAAGAAGCCAACCCCACAGCCGGTTCTTCAGGCCCTGGAGTGCGCGCGGCGTCGAACGAACCCAGCCGTTATCGACCCGGTGGACTTCCAAGAGCCACCGGCCCGCCAGGTCCACGTCGACCCGTTCGATGGGAGCGGGCCACTCGGTATCGGGCATCCACCGGAACCACGGCCGCTGGCCGTCCCAGACGAACGTCGTGACCCGGCCATCCCGGAAGCGGATCTGCACCTCGACGGGTACGGCCCAGGTCCCCCGCCGGCGGATCAGGACACTGCACCTCCACCGGTCAGAGACCGCCGCCTCGGCCTGCCACCGACGCTGGGGACCATAGCCGTAAAAACCGGGCGGCCGCCGGGCCGGCGTGCAATCGGCCTCGGCGACCTGGAAGTCGATGGTGTCCGTCGTGTCCAGGGCTCTTCGGAGGAATTCGGCGGCCGCCTCGCCCAGATGGGCCCGGATGAGGGCGAGGAAGTCGGTCGGATAGGGATGTCGGAATTGCCAGGTCTGGAAGTATGACCGGAGAGCCCGCGTGACCTCGTCCGGCCCGTAAAGGCGCTCCAGGGTCAAGAGGGCCAACATGGGCTTGCTGTAAGAATTGGCGTTGTAGCTGGCCCGGCTAACGAACTGCCATGCATACGTGTTGGGCGGGTCCATGGAAAAGGCCTCGGGAGCCATGGCCCCGTCGGCGTGCCATCCCCAGAGGCCGAGGACGGGCAGGCGGACCGAGCGGGGTCCATAGAGTCGGTGGACGATTCTGGCTTCCATGTATGAATTGAGGCCCTCGTCCATCCAGGCGGCCTCGAACTCGTTGTTGGCGACCAGGCCGTACCAATACTGATGGCCGAACTCATGAATGGCGATGGTCTCGGGAAATCGGAGCCAGGCCGGCAGTGAAATACCCAAGCCGACGGTGAACAGGGTCGGATACTCCATCCCGGCGGCGGCCAGACCGTACAGCGGCGGCTCGACGACCGTCAGGACCGGGTAAGGGTAAGGACCGTACCACTCGGCCGTGAGGTCCAGGGCGGCCCGAACGGCCGACCGAATCCGGCGAGCCCCTGCCTCATGGCCGGGCGGATAAAGGATTCGGATTTGGACGTGACGCCAGCGGTCCCGAAGTTCCCGGAACGACGGCGAGGCCGTCCAAGCAAAGTCGTGGACGTCCTCAGCGTAGTACCGATACGTCGTCTCCCCCGTCGGCTCGTCTCGACGGCCGACCTCCTCGCCCGTCGCTCCGACGACGAAGTTTCGGGGAACCCGAATCTCCACGTCGTAGACGCCGAAGTCGGCGTAAAATTCGCTGTTGGCATGAAAGGGGTGACAGTTCCACCCCCGTTCCTCCAGGACGCCGACCTTCGGAAACCACTGGGCGACCATGAAAAACGAACCGGCGTACCCGGTCCGGGCGATGATGCGGGGCAGACGGGTCTCAAATGCGTATTCCAGACGGACTTCCTCGCCGGGCTCCACCGGTCGGGGGAGGGAGACCCACAGGACGGTCCCATCGGCATCATAAGAAAAGGACAGGTCCCCTCCGTCGACCGCCCGGATGGACCGAAGCTCGACCCATCCCCAGGCTTCCGGCTCTTTCGGGAACCGGGCCCGACCCAGGGGGCCGCCACCTTCCCGCATGAACAGGGTGTCCCCGTTCCGGAAGGCGTTCATGTACATGTGGAAGCACAACTTATCTACCGACCGGCGGGTCGCGTTTCGCCACCTCAGCCGCGCCCAACCCGTGACAGTCCGGTCGGCCGGCCGGAGCTCCGCCCGAAGCTCATAATGTACGACCCGGTCGCTTCGAGGCGCCGGGAACCAGGGCCGGCCGCCGTGGGCGGGGGTCACTCCCAGGACGAGCCCGAGGCCGGCCCATAGACCCCATCGGAACGCTCGGGAGATGCCTTCCCGCAAGACCCGCCTCCAGTAGTGAAGGGACGGAGTGACGAGTAACGAGCGACGAGTGACGGGTAATCAATCATTGCCGAATTGTCGTACCTGCTCTGTTAAGATATGGATGCAGGATACAGGATGCATACCCGGTGTGCGCGTTTAGCCCGGTCCTCGGTGCTCGGTGTCCGGCCCTCGGCGTTGATCCGGTACCGGGTCCCGGGTCCCAGGTGCCAGGTACCCGGGACGCGGCAGGGCAATCGGGCAATAAGGCAGGAGGGCAATAAGGGGTAGTCACCTCGTTCGGTAGTGATTCAGGGCATATACCCGCAACAGACGTAGCTCTGACAGTCCATGTCTCGATTTGGGATGAACCCTTGTGGTTCAGGTATTATCAGCACCCCACGGGGTGACTACCGCAATAAGGCGGAATGCCTCGAAAAACCCGCACACGGGGTATGCATCCTGTATCCTGCATCCATATCTTAACGGATCAATAGTTTATTACTCGTCACCCGTCACTCGTTACTCGTCACCGTCGGAGTCGCCTCGGTCTTCGGCCAAAGCCGTTCCAGACGGGCCAGGACCCGTTGCCGATAGTCATACAGGTGGAGTTTCAGGACATGGGACGTCAGCCGAAGGGCCGACGCCGGACTGACCTTGGGACGAAGCCACCACCGTAAAAGCCAGAGACCGGCCTCATTCCAGAGGGGGCCACCCAGCACATCCAGGACCCATTCCAGCCATCGGGACCCGACCCGCCCACCGGCCGTCCTGTCCGGCGGGCAGGGATGAGCATTGGGAAACAGACGGGTGACCCACGGGTTGGCCGTCCAGAAGGCCAGGTAGTGATCATAGCCGACGAGGGGCCGCAGGTGAATGACCTGATGGGCCGTGTAGTAGTCCTGCTCCGGGAGGGTGAGGGCCGTCTCGTCGATCAGGTAGTTCGCACAGAGGACGGACCGGACGCCCATCATGCGGGTCAGCAAGACGATCATCCAGTACACGAGGGCCACCCGTCGGGGACGGGTAATGATGAAGAGGTCCAGGTCCCGAACGTCGGTCCCGAACATGCCGCCGCCGGAGAGGCCGACCATCCGGACGTATGGAAGCCGAGCGAGTCGGCCGACGTGACGCCCGTACCGGGCCCAGAGGGCTTCGAACGCCTGCTCCCGCCGTTGCCGACGGGCGAGCCACGACTCGATCGACTCGCCGGCCTCGCACCAAGCGTAGTAGCCGTCCCGGACCCGGAGTTCCGGCCAGGGTCGGGTGTTTAGAAAGGCCAACAGGGTTTCCAGAGGGACGGCCCGGTCCGGGAGGCTGGGGTAGAGTTCCGTCAGGGTCACGGGATGCTTAAAGAGGGCAAAGTACAGAAGACCCTTCTGGACGGCCGTGGCCAGGCCCGTTTCGTCGGGGTACCGGACTTCGGACCGAACCGAGACGTCCGGACCTGCCGACGGCGCCGTCCGGCCCAGGACCCGCTCGTAGAGGCGAACCAGCTCGGCCGCCGTGCGTTCCCACGAGAACTGCGAGGCCCGGGCCCAACCGGCCGCCCGGAGGTCGTCCCGCAGGTCACCGTCGTCGGCCAAGCGGGCCATCGCTTCGGCCCATCCCGACACGTCCCGGGGCTCGACCCAGTAAACGGCCGGACCGCCGACCTCCTGAAGGGCCGGAATCCGAGAAGCGGCCACCGGTGTCCCACAGGCCATTGCCTCGACGACGGGCAGGCCGAAGCCCTCGTAGAGGGACGGATACACGAGGGCTGTGGCCGCATTGTAAAGGGCGACCAGGTCGGACCGGGGGACGTAGCCCAGAAAGCGGACCCGGTCTTCCAGACTTAGACGGCGCCACAGCCGAAGAACTGCATGATACTGCCAACCCCAGGGGCCGACCACGACCAGGCGGTGGGGATAGCCTTGGCGGCGGAGGACGTCCACGGCCTGCAGAAGCGTCCCCAGGTTCTTCCGGGGATGAATCGCCCCGACAAACAGGAAGAAGGGCGGCTCCAGTCCGTAACGGCGACATACCTCTCGCTGGGCTTCCCGGCCGACCGGACCGAAGACCGGGTCGTAGCCGTTCCAGACGGCGGCGACCCGATCGGGCGGGAGTCGAAAGTACTCGGTAATCTCTCGGGCCATCGCATGGGACACAGTCACGACACAGGCGGCCGACCGGGCGACCCGTCCCAACAGGACCCGGAAGATCCAACGCTTCCGAAGCGGCTGTAAATGGGGATATCGGAATACCGACAGGTCGTGGAAGTGGACGACATAGGGGAGCGGACACCGCAGGGGTGCCAAATAATTGGGGAAGTGGAGGATGTCGAGGTTCGAGTCCCGGAGGACCGAAGGGAGTTCCCATTGAAGCCAGGCCAGGCGGGTCGGCCAGCCGTAGGGCCGGTACGCCGGTGGCTTCGAGTCCGTCCCCACGGTCATATGAGGGACCAGGGGAACGCACTCGAGTCCCCCATGGGCCCGAAGGGCCCGCCACAAATGATATACGACGTAACCGACTCCCGTGGCCCCGGCCCGGACCGTGCTGACGTCCAGCCCCAGTCGCATAGCCGCCTCATGCCCGACGTCGGGTCTCGGCCACTGCCCTCGAATCCATGGCGGGCGGCCCGTAGCGAATCACCGCCGTTCACCCTGGTGAAGGCGACGGCCCTGTTATTAACCTTCGCTTTGAAAAAGTTCTGGGATTCTCCACGGTAGAATGGGTAGTGTCTCGCCACGCGTGTCCCACGTGGCCATGCGGCAGTAGGGCAGTAGGGCAATAGGGCAATAAGGCAATAAGGCAATAAGGCAGTAGGGCAGTAAGGCAATAAGGCAGTAAGGCAATCGGCGGTAGGGCCATCAGGCCGTCGACCATGAGGCATCTCCGTCCTGGCTCTCCCGTTACCCGTCACTCCGTCACTCCATCACTTCGTCACTCCGTCACTTCTACTTAAGATCCCGCCCAACATCTTCGAGCAGACCCCTCCGCACTTTGGCCACGCGAAGTCCAATAAACAGATACACGGGATCCCCCGCGGGTGTTTCATCGGGTCTCCGGCGTGGGTCGGTCCACCCAAGGGAGTCGGCTCCTTACGGGACCGAGACGGTCGAGCGAACTTGAGCGATGCGGACCAAATCGCTCAGCAGGTCCGCCAGCCGGTCCAGGGGAAACTGCGTGGCGGCGTCCGACAGAGCCTGATCCGGCCGGTCGTGGACCTCCATGAAGAGACCGTCTATGCCGACGGCCACGGCCGCCCGGGCGAGCGGGGCGATGAGGTCCCGTAGGCCGCCGGAACGGTCACCGGCCCCGCCCGGCAGTTGCAGGCTGTGGGTCGCATCGTAGACCGTCACGACCCCGGCCCGTCGCAAGATCACGAGGCTTCGAAAGTCGACGACGAGGTTATGGTATCCGAAGGTCGTCCCCCGCTCGGTGACCATCACCTGCTCGTTGCCCGTCGAGCGGACTTTTTCGACGGCATGAAGCATGTCCTCGGGGGCCATGAACTGGCCCTTCTTGAGGTTGACGATGCGGCCCGTCCGGGCGGCCGCCACGATGAGGTCCGTCTGCCGACACAGGAAGGCCGGAATCTGTAGGACGTCGGCGACCTCGGCGACGGGCTCGGCCTGCCACGTTTCGTGGATATCCGTCAGGACGGGGACGCCGACCCGCCGCTTGACCTCGGCCAGGACGGCAAGGCCCTCCCGCAAGCCCGGTCCCCGAAAGGACCGAAGGGACGTGCGATTCGCCTTGTCAAAGGAGGCTTTGAAAACGTAGGGCAAGCCCATCCGGCGGGCAATGTCGGCGATGGCCTCGGCCATGAACAGGCAGTGCTCCAACGATTCGATGACGCAGGGGCCGGCCAGGAGGAAAAAGGGGGTCCGCTCATCCCGCAGACTGGACCAGAGGGACGACATGGGGAACCTCAGCGGCCTTCAGACCCAGGCGCTGACGCTTGTGGGCGTAAGCGGCCCGGATGAAGTCCACGAACAGGGGGTGGGGCCTCAGGGGCCGGGACTTGAATTCGGGGTGGAACTGACAGCCGAGAAACCACGGATGGTCCGGGAGTTCGACGATCTCGACAAATCGTCCGTCGGGGGAGATGCCCGTGACCTGCAGGCCGTGGCTCTCGACCAGCGTCCGGAGTTCCGTGTTGAATTCATAGCGGTGGCGGTGCCGTTCAGAAATTCGTTCCGTCCCGTAAATCCGGTAGGCCAGCGAACCCGGGGCCAGGTCACAGGGATAGGCCCCCAGGCGCATCGTCCCGCCCATGTACTCGACGCCGACGAGGTCCCGGAGCAGGACGAAGACCTTCGTCGGCGTGTCGGGGTCGAACTCCGTGCTGTTGGCGTCGGGGCGGTTGCAGACGTGTCGGACAAACTCGATGGTTGCGCACTGCATCCCGAGACAGATGCCGAAGAAGGGGATCTTCTTCGTGCGGGCGTACTCGATGGCCCGGATCATGCCCTCGATGCCCCTCCGGCCGAATCCGCCCGGGACGAGGATCCCGTCGGCTCCCTCCAGGGCGCTCAGGTCCCCGCCCTCGAGCGTCTCGGCCTCGACCCACTGGAGCCGGACCCGCAGGTCGTTGGCGACGCCCCCGTGGGTCAGGGCCTCGATGAGGCTCTTGTAAGCGTCTTGGTACGTCACGTACTTACCGACGATGTGGATCGTGACCTCGTCCTTGGGATGTTTCAGTCGGTAGACGAGGAGTTCCCAGTCGCTCAGGTCCATCTCCGTATGGGGCATCTGGAGGATCTTGACGAGGTAGTGGTCGAGGCCCTCATGGTGGAACACGAGGGGGACTTCATAGACGAACTCGACGTCCTTGGCCGTGATGACGGCCTCGGGCTCGACGTTCGTGAAGAGCGAAATCTTTTCCTTAATCTCGGGCGGCAGGAACCGGTCCGTCCGGCAGAGGAGGACGTCGGGACTGATACCGATGGCCCGAAGCTCCTTGACGCTGTGTTGGGTCGGCTTCGTCTTCAGCTCCCGGGCCGCCGGGATGTAAGGCACGAGCGTGACGTGGACGAAGGCGGCATTCGTCCGACCGACCTCGAGTCGGAACTGGCGGACGGCCTCCAGGAACGGCAGGCTCTCGATGTCGCCGACCGTCCCGCCGATCTCGACGATGACGACGTCGGAACCCTTGGCGGCCCTACGGATGCAGGCCTTGATCTCGTCGGTGATGTGGGGGATGACCTGAACGGTCTTGCCGAGGTACTCGCCCCGGCGTTCCTTGTCGATGACGGCGGCGTAGATCTGCCCCGTCGTGTAGTTGTTGTGCCGACTCGTCTGGACGGACGTGAAGCGCTCGTAGTGGCCCAAGTCGAGGTCCGTCTCGGCCCCGTCCTCGGTGACGTAGACCTCCCCGTGCTGGTAGGGATTCATCGTCCCGGGGTCGACGTTGATATAGGGGTCAAACTTGATGAAGTTGACCCGAAACCCCCGGCGCTCCATCAGAAGGCCGATGGAGGCCGCCGAGATGCCCTTCCCCAGGGACGAGAGGACCCCGCCCGTGATAAAGATGAACTTCCGGTCCATGTCCGACCTCAAGGGGGTCGTCCGGCTACCGTCGGACCGCCCTTCTTCCAGCTTACACCCACCGGCCCCACCCGGCAAACTGTCCTCCGCCCCCATCCCCGCAGTCAGGTCTCTTCATCGGGGAGGGTCTCGAAGATGCGGCGGACCCGTTCGAGGTCGGCCGGCGTGTCGACGCCGATCGTCGAGTAGGGCGTGAGGACGACCCGGATGGGAACACCGTGTTCGAGGGCCCGGAGCTGTTCCAGGCGCTCGATCCGTTCTAAGGGCGTCGGCTCCCACTGGGTGAACTGGATCAGGAAGTCCCGGCGGTAGGCGTAAATGCCGATGTGCTTGTAAAACTCGTGGATCAGCTCGTTTCGGTAGCTGACGATTTCCCGGACGGTCCGGGCGTGCATCGGATTGGCGTGCATCGGGAAGGGGACCGGGGAACGGGAGAAGTAGAGGGCATACCCATCGGGCCGCACGACGACCTTCACGACGTTGGGGTCGTCCAGTTCGTCCAGGTCGTCCAGGACGCAGGCCAGGGTCGCCATCGGGCAGGTCGGGTCGGCCTCGAGGGCTTCGACGAGCTGGTCGAGCATGGCCGGACGGACGAGGGGCTCGTCGGCCTGGACGTTGACGACGATGTCATAGGGCAGGAGCCGGGCGACCTCGGCGACCCGGTCGGTCCCGGAGGGGTGGTCCGGCGACGTCAGGACGGCCCGGCCCCCGAAGGCCTCGACGGCCTGGCGGATGCGTTCGTCGTCGGTCGCCACGATGACCTGCTCGATGGACCGGGCGCTCCGGACCCGTCGGTAGACGTGGTAGATCATGGGGCGGCCGGCGATTTCGGCGAGGGGCTTGCCCTCCAGACGGGTCGAGCCGTAACGGGCCGGGATGATGGCCAGGGCACTCATCTTATGGATGCAGGATAGGAAGGGCTCGGATCCTGGTTACCGGGTACCCGGAACCTGGTACCTGGGGCCCATGCCCCATTCCCATATCTCAAATCTTAACAGCCCTGTTCTTCAGATTCCCGCTGTACTGCCTTACTGCCCTACTGCCTTATTGCCTCATCGCCCGATTGCCTTCCCGCCTTAAAGATGGCCCAACCGTTGGACAGGCGGGTACCCGGGTTTATTCCCCGGGGCTCCCGTACAGGACCTCGTAGACCTGACGGGCCCGTCGAAACAGAGCCTCCCAGTCATACGACGGACCCTGCTGACGGAGCCACTCGACCCAGGCCGAGAAGGCCTCGACAGCCTGGGGGTTCATCGCCAGGATGTCCCGCCACAGTTCATAGGAACTCCCTGCCAGACGGGTCATCGAGTACATCCCGGGGCCAGCCCCCTGACGGAGGTCCAGGTCCTCTCGGAGGGCCATCTCGTAGACCCACGCCGCCAGGGCGCTGGCGACCAGCTGGTAGATGTGACTGGTAAATGTCACCAGACGGTCGTGGGCCGCCGGGGTCACGTAAAGGGGCCGAGCACCGAGGGCCCGAAGCAGGACCTCCAGGTCGTCGCGGAGGGTCTGGGCGTCTTCCATCCCGGGGGGCACGCACAGGAAGAACGGTCGGTCCATGAACAGGTCCGTACGGCTGGCGGCGAACCCCGGCGTCTCGGCCCCCGCCATCGGGTGGCCCCCGACGAAGACGGCCGGGGGCCGAACGGTCCGCCAGCCCGTCTCGCAGATGACGGTCTTGACGCTCCCGACGTCCAGGACCAGGCCGCGGGCCACCTGTGGGCCGTAGGTCTCCAGCCAGGTCACAATGGACCGAACCGGGAGGGCCAGGACGACGAGGTCCACGTCCGCCAACCACGCCGTCCCGTCGGCCCCGACCTCGTCCAGATAAGGTCGGGCCTGGGTCCGGGCGGCCTCGTCCCGGTCGACGCCGGCGATCCAGCTCCGGGGCGCGTGCGAGCGGAGAGCCCGGACGATGGAACCCCCGATCAGGCCCAGACCGACGACGACGATCCGCCGGAAGGGAAATTCGGCGACCGGAGGCCCCTCGGCCGGCCGGGTGGCACCCCGGATGAGCACACGTTCTTCAAACTGCCGGGCCTCCCGCATGATGGTGGCGAAGACGGCGTCGATGGAATCCCGGTAATCGGCCGGCAGGCGGGCGCGGAGGGCCGTCCGGTAAGTCTGTTCCCGTTCCGGCTGAAAGATGGGAAGGTTCGCCGCTCGCTTGTACTCCGTTAGGGCCTCCAGGACGTGAAAACGCCGCTGGAGCCAATCGAGGATACGGCGGTCGATGCGCTCCAGTTGTTGACGGAAACGGTGTAGACGGTCGACGGACTTCATGATTCCCGGGGGGTCGAGCCGAAGGCTTCGGCCATCTCGGCCGGCGTCAGTCGCCGCCATCGGGTGCCCGTCCGGGTGTCTTCCAGGAGGATGCCCCGTTGCCGGAGGTTTTCCCGGATGCGGTCGGCCGTGGCGAAGTCCCGCCGCAGACGGGCCTCGTGGCGGAGCTGGATCAGTCGCTCGATCTCTTCGTCAATCTGGGCCTCGGGGACATAGATGATGCCCAGGACGGCGTCGACCCGCTCGAGCCAGTCCAGGACCCGTCGGGCACCGGGGCGGCCGATTTCATCCCGGTCGAGCCAGACATTCCACTGGCGGACCGCTTGAAACAGGGCCCCCAGGGCCTCGGCGATGCCGAGGTCGTCGTCCAGGGACGCCTCAAAGGCCTGCGTCAAGCCGGCCAGGTGGGTCTCGACGTCGACCCGGTCGTCTGCTCGGTGGGGCTCGGTCTCGAGGCGCCGGCGGACGCTGTGGAGACGCTGGACCGCCTCGTGGGCCGCCCGGAGAGATTCCCGCGTGAAGTTCAGGGGTTTCCGATAGTGGACGGACATCAGCAGATACCGCAGGGCCAGGGGGTCGACGCCTTCGTCCAGGAGCTGACGGACCGTCAGAAAGTTGCCCAGAGACTTGGACATTTTCTGGCCCTCGACGATGAGGTGCTCGCAGTGGAACCAGTGCCGGACAAAGGTTTTTCCCGTGGCGGCCTCACTCTGGGCGATTTCGTTCTCGTGGTGGGGGAAGATGAGGTCGACACCGCCGCCGTGGAGGTCCAGGGTCTCGCCGAGGTAGTGCATCGACATAGCAGAGCACTCGATGTGCCAGCCGGGCCGGCCGGGGCCGATGGGGGTCTCCCAAAAGGGCTCTCCGGGCTTGGCCGCTTTCCAAAGGGCAAAGTCCCGGACGTCCTCCTTCGTATACTCGTCGGCCTCGACTCGGAAGCCCTCGATGATGGCCCGGGCATCCAGCCGGGAGAGCCGGCCGTAGGCCGGGAAGGAGGCGATCCGGAAGTACCAGGAGCCCTGACTTTCATAAGCGTGACCCTTTTCGATCAGCCGCTGGATCAGGGCAACCATCTGGGGGATGTGGTCCGTCGCCCGGGGGTAGTACTCGACCCGCTCGAGGCGGAGGGCGTCGTAATCTTCGAAGAAGGCCTGGATGAAGCGGTCCGTGTATGCCCGGAGGCTCAGGCCTGCCTGCTGGGCTCCCCGGATCGTCTTGTCGTCGACATCCGTGATGTTCATGACCTGGATGACCCGGTAGCCCCGGTATTTGAGGTACCGCCGCAGGAGGTCCTCGCAGAGGAACGTCCGGAAGTTCCCGATGTGAGCCCGGTCGTAGACGGTCGGGCCGCACGTGTACATGCGCACGACGCCGGGCTCTTGAGTCTGGAGGGGCTCGACCGTGCGGGACATTGTATTGTACAGCCGCATTGCCGGAACTCCGCCGAGGGGTCTCAAGGCACCAGGCGTGTTTCCCATTCTATGGGACCCCGCCGTCGGGCGCAACGCCGCCTCCGCCCCGTTCGATCGGCCTGCAGTGTGCTTGACACGATCGGACCGGAAGCCTACTTTTATTGAACTTCGCATTGTCCAAGTTTGTGATGTCGGACGGTATCCAGCGGCCACCCATGATAGAAGTGACGGGGTGACGGAGTGACGAGAAGGGACGGGGTGACGATGGGGGGTGGACGTCGGCGACGTGAGGTCCGTGAATGCGACTCGGCATCATCGAATATATCGATGCGGCCCACTTCCTGCCGGGCCACCCGAGATGCGGACGCCTGCACGGCCACACGTATCGCGTGGAACTCATCGTCCAGGGCCGACCCGACGGCGGGATGATCATTGACTTTGCGGACCTCAAGAAAAAGCTCCGGGCCGTATTGGGGCTGTACGACCATCGGTCCTGGAATGAAGTCCTGGAGTACCCGTCTGTGGAGAACATCTGCGTGCGTTTGGCCCGGGACTTGGTCGAGACCCTCGATTTCCCCTTTACCCTGCGGGTCTGGGAAGGCCACGGCAAGTGGGCCGAACTGAACGCTCCCGACGACCTGCAGGGAGTTTGATGTACAGTACGGCCCTGTTGCCGTACTGCCTGGATCGACCATGGTGCGAGCCATCGGACTGTTATCGGGCGGTCTGGACAGCACCCTGGCCTGCCGGATCCTGAAAGACCAGGGCGTGGACGTCATCGCCGTCCACTTCAGCACGGGCTTCTGCTTGAACGACCACCGGCGGGTCATCCGCCGTCGGAAGGACCAGGGGAAAGACTTGTCTAACGACGCCCTGCGGGCCGGTGCCCACCTGGACATCCCCGTCGAAGTCATCGACATCTCCCGAGAGTACTTCCAGCAAGTCCTCCTCCAGCCCAAGTACGGCTACGGCTCGGCCATGAATCCCTGCCTGGACTGCCGCATCTTCATGCTCCGTAAGGCCAAGGACCTGATGGCCGAATACGATGCCCAGTTTGTCTTCACCGGCGAGGTCCTGGACCAGCGCCCCATGTCCCAACACTTCCGGGCCCTCCAGACGGTCGAGCGGGAATCCGGCCTCGAGGGACTCCTCCTGCGACCCCTGTCGGCCAAGCTCCTACCCCCCACGATCCCCGAAAAGATGGGCTGGGTCGACCGGGAAAAGCTCCTGGGGATCCGGGGTCGGAGCCGGAAGGTCCAGATGGCCCTGGCCGAGAAATACGGAATCGTCGACTACCCCCAGCCGGCTGGCGGTTGCTGTGTGCTGGTCGACCCGAACTTCGCCAGGCGTCTGCAGGATTACCTCCTGCACCGTCCGACGGAGGTGATGGACCTTCGGGACATCCTGCTCCTGAAGGTCGGCCGTCACTTCCGCCTCCATGAGGGCCTCAAGCTGATCGTCGGTCGAGAAGAGGCTGAGAATAACTTCCTGCGCCTGCGGTTTCCGGACCGCATCCGCCTTCAGACCGTCGGCGTCCAAGGTCCTGTAGCCATCCTGGACGGTGAGGTCCGGGCAGAGGAGGACCTCCTCCTGGCGGCCCGCATCACGGCTCGGTATGCGGACAAGACGTCGGACTCGGCGGTTGTACCCGTGGCCGTGCACTCGCCGGCAGGCTGGGTCCGCACATGGGAGGTTCCCCCGGCAGAAGAGACCCTCGTGAAGTCCCTCCACGTGGGCTGAGCCCCGCCGATGCAAATCCCCGGCTCCCCCGTTCGGTCTCGACGACTTGAATCCCGGCCCGCAGAGGGCCGCAGAAGCGGACCGTCGTCACCTCGACGGACTGCCGGAAGCGGTCGCCAGGCCCGAGGACTACCGGAAACCGCTGAACGCCCAGCCATCGGAAGGGCTCCCGACCGGGGTCGGCCGCTACGAGTCCCACCAGCACGTGACCCCAAAACCGTCGGGGTCCCGGGTTCCAGAGGGACACGTCCAGCCTATAACGGTGAGTCCCCCGGCGATGGACCTCCAGGCGCTCGACGACAAGCAGGGGAGGAAGGGGCCGAGCCTCGACCAGGCGGACCTCCAGGGACCTACCCGCCGAAGCCGGGACCGTCCGGCTACAGATACGAACCTCATGGGCTTCCGCCGTCAAATACGTCGGGAAGGCCGCCGTGAAGGTCCAGTGGGTCCGGTTCATCCAGGGCCACACGCAGACCGGGACCTCTTGGTCCATCCCCTTCCGAACCCCGGCCGGCGTGACGACCTGAAAGTCGATGCGCCACGTGGCCGTCGGGTCGCAGACTTCCCGTCGGAACACCTCCCAGACCGTTGCAATGGCCTGTCCCGCTGTCCAAGGGACCGACCAGCACGTTCCTCCCGACGAGGCCAGTGGCTTCGGTGGACCAATATACCCAGCCCGTCCAGCTGGGCTGGCTTGCCAGGTCTCGACCGGCAAGACTTGAAGTCCGTACCAGTCCCGGCTGGTCCAGGGACCGGTCGCCGCATGGAAGGGGTCTGATGACCGACAGGGGCTTTCCTGCCAATATCCGACCCAACCCCATCCAAGGGCGGCCAGCGCGACCAGCCATAGAGCCGCCCGCTGACGGCTTTCCCAGGACCAGCCCC
>Ga0079997_116697_pt1 | contig 45851 bp, 34 predicted proteins | sample PerSpoCPS_CMetaG_FD_69200 | JGI IMG/M metagenome (GOLD analysis project Ga0079997, IMG submission 69200) | Archaeal communities from Yellowstone National Park, Wyoming, USA - Perpetual Spouter C (PS_C) MetaG (SPADES assembly) (version 2) | ecosystem: Environmental > Aquatic > Thermal springs >... | reverse complement strand
GTCTTTGGGTTCATCGGCTCCTCCCCGTGGGTCGACGGCCGTTAGAAATGCTTATGGCATCCCCACTCCCATGAGGTTTTCGACAGAGCAACGGGTAATCACTCAATGCCCTACTGCCGTACTGCCGAATTGCCGTATTGCCCCATTGCCGTACTGCCCGGCTAACGACTTGAACCCTACTGCCTTGTTAAGATTTTTGAGATGTGGGAATGGGGCAGGGGTGCCAGGTACCAGGTAACCGGAATCCGAGCCATTTCCATCTTGCATCCTGCATCCATATCTTAACAGAACACCACCCCAAGGATTATCGATCACCGGGCCGGCCGAAGCCAACTTTCCGTTCCCGGGAACAGCCGGGGAGCCTCCGACGGTCTGGGCATGCCGGCCAGGACGGCAAGGCGATGCCGCCAGGCTTCCAGTTCCACGTCATCCGTAGGAAGGAAATAATCGACCCACCGGACCCGACCGTCCCGGAGCCAGAGGGCGAAAGCGGGAGCCTCCAGGGGGATGGGCGTCCGTCGCCGCCAGTCTCCTCGTGGGTCGACCCATAGGGGAAAACGGAGACCCTCACCGGAGGCCAGCGTTGCGACCATCTCCGGGGTGGCCCGGTGCACGATCCCCACCCATCGGACCCCCGGACTGGAGGCGTATTCATTGATCACCTGTAGGTAGAACCGGTAAATCGGACATCCTTCGTAATCAAACCACAAGACGAAGACCCCGGGGTCCGAGGCCAGGGTATGCAGGCGGACGACCTGACCCCGGCCATCGAGGAACTCCTGATGGGTCAGGGCCCGTAAGGCTCGGGCCGACCAGCCCATCGGCGGCGGGTGTTCCAAGCGGTACCACTGTCCTCCGACGGCGGCTAAGGTGGCCCCGCCCGCCAGTAGGAGTTGCCACAGGGGGAATTCGACTTTTCGCCGAAGATACGTCCTGACAACGCCCATCACTTCACCTCGAAGCGGACCGGATAGAGGGCGACGCCTCCCTCGGGGTGAGGCTGAGCCACCAGCCATCGCCCCTGAAGGTCCCTTCCGACGATGGGCCCCGGAAGGTCGATGCGGAAGTCTTCCCGGCCATCGGTCGACACGACCTCCAGCCAGTATCGGACCTGGCCGGACGGGGTCTTTTCCTGAATGGGAATACCGAACCATCGAGGCGGGATCCATAGGAGACGACGGGTCGCCCGGACCGGAGAAATTTCCTCCTTCTTCGAAGGCCATCGCCAGGCTTGTTGCCAAAGTTTAAGGGGAATCTGCTGAAAATTTCCGTTAGAGGGTCGATAGAGGACCAAAACGGGCCAAAAAGGTTGCACCCATCCGATGGTTCCGAGGCCTTCATCTGCCGCTACACTGGCGAATCCTCCATAACCTAATCTTTGTTCATGCTCCCTAAGTCCCTTTAGGACGTCCGCATCCTTATCCAGGCCGCTGTGGAGGTGTTCCAGGGTGGGCCATCGAAAGACGTGAATAAGCAGGGGGTGGTAGGGTTCCCGCAGGCTCTGGGGCCAACTCCCGGCCACCAGGATCCGGTTTCCCCGTAACTCACAACAGCCATGAATATAAAATAATTTTGGAAAAGACGTAGATTTTAAGGAATGCAGATTCAAATTAAATTGCACCAATTTGTTATGAAAGTCAGCCAGCCACAATGTCTCCCCGTCGATGAATCCCCCTAATACAACCTTCATTCGCCGGTCCCCCAAGTCCGCACCGTCGACTCGGACCCGGGCGTGCACCTTCCCCCTCCCATCCATAGCCACCAGGGTGGTCAAGTCGTCCATCAAGACCAGCCAGCGGTCTGCAGAAACCTGCCAAGCCATCATCCTCCATAAGGCCTCACTCGGAGAGGCATTCAAGACCCGCACGCTGGGTTGAGACCCAATCGTCATGCTCACCGCCCAAAGAAGCGCGAGAAGCATTCTTTCCCTCCGTGGGTTTAGGAGCTGGAGGAAGTAAGGGACTCTCTCCGAGAGGCGAGAGTCCCCGTCCCAGCATCGAGATTGGGAGAAAATGGTTTGCCTTTTAGTTAAACCATGTTTGGTTTGCCCTTGAAACTAATGATCCAAATCCTGCAATAACAGCCTTCACCCCCTAAGCATTCGCATTCCCATGTTTGGGGTTGTATTTGCCCGTAGGCTGGCGCAGGTTGACCGACCCAATGGATGCCCCCGATCAGGAGCATCAGCACCGTGTATAGGATCAGGAGCCACGTCTTGAACTTCATGGTTCACCTCCCAAGAGAGAAATCCTCCTCCTTGAGGTCTGGACCTCTCAACGTAGGACCTCTTTAACGCACGTAGACCTGTAGAGGCGTCTCTCGGAGGGCCGGCTTCCGACGGCGAGGAGGACCCCCCTGTGGGGTCCCCAGCTTCAAGCCTCAGGTTTGCAATCGTACACCGAATCTCCCTTAAGAGACTCGATGTGTCTCGGTCCGGCCTCTCACCCCTCCGGCTACTGTCCCCTTCTCCAAGCCTCCTAATAGTATAGGAACCGAAAAAAAAAAAAGTCAAGCCCTCTCCAAGACCCCCTGGGATTGGCCCCAAGGTTGGTAGGTAAGAGCGGTCGTTTCCCCTTTCGAGGGGAGGCCGGGCTCGCAAGGAGGTGACGGAGTGACGAGTAACGAGTGACGGGTAATCACCCAATGCCCTACTGCCGTATTGCCCGACTGCCCGATTGCCTTACTGCCTTCAAACCGCTCGCCCACTGCGTTCGTTACAGTTTGGATGATACCATAATTTGGATTATTGATCCGTTATTCGCCCTCGGCTATTATGTCCATTCGGGAATCGGGGAGACAAGGAGGGTCGGTCATGGGCGGCGGACATCGGCCTTCGGATTTCTATCGGCCCCTCCAGGCCCGTGGAGTCCGGCTCGCCCTCATGGGCCTGACGGTCCTCGGTCTTGGCGTTCACGCCCCGACGGCCGGTCCGACGGAGGGAACGCCGGCGCCCAAAGCCAGCGTCGTGCGGGTCCTGGACGAGGCTGGGCGGCCGGTCCCTCAAGCCCCCGTGTGGCTGGTGCCCTGTGACCCGGGCGGGGAATCGGTCCCCGTCCTCCAAGGCACGACGGACGCCGAGGGCCGGGCCGAATTTCCAAAGGCCGTCGGTCGATACGACCTCCTGGCGTGGGACGAGACGCGGTCCCGGGTCGGCCTTCAGGAGTGTGGAGAACTTTCGCCGGGCGGGGTCCTCACGGTACGGCTTCAGAAGGCGGGCGTCCTCGAGGGAGAGGTCGTCTCCGAGGCAGGCGTCGCCGGCCCTTCAGGGGGTGTCGTTCGGGCTTTCCACTGGAAGTTACGCGACCGATGGTCCGGGGCCATGACGTATGACCGGGAGCCCCTCTTTGCCTGGACGGCCTCCCCGGATGCCAAAGGGCAGTTCCGGATTTCGGGCCTTCTGCCGGGGGCCTACCGATTGATGGCCTATATAGCGGGCTATACGGGGGTACCCAGCACGGTGACGGTCTCGTCGGGTCAGACGGCCCGGGTCCGTCTTCGAGTCATCCGAGGCGGGGCCCAACTGGACGTGCGGGTCGTGGACCTAAAGGACCAGCCCGTGCCGAATGCCCGGGTGTCTCTTCTGCCCCTTACCCCCGGTAGCCCCGCGGGTCGCCTCATGAGTACCGTGATGGACCAGGTCCCTGTCACGGACAAAGAGGGCCGGGTGACGCTGTACGGCCTTCCGGCGGGCATTGATTTCCAGGTCCTGGTCCGAGCGCCGGGTCGGGGCGTCCAACTGACGGAGGCCCTGCGGCTGAGCTTCGGAGAGTCGGCAAACCGTATCGTACGGCTCGTCCCGGGCCATGAGGTCATTGGCGTGGCCGTCGACGAGGACGGTAGCCCCATACGGGAGGTCCGGGCGACGGTCCGGCTCCAGGAGGGGGATCCCCTGTGGCGGATCCCGCTCCCTACCGAGTGGCAGGCACCCGACGAGAAGGGCCGATTCCGGATTGGGCTGATCCCGCCCGTTTCCGTCGAGGTCGTCCTTCAGGCATCGGGGTACCAGACTGTCCGGCAGACGCTTCGGCTGACGGGCACGGGGGCTCGGCATGACCTCGGGCAGGTCGTCTTCCGGCGGGGGGCAACCATCGAGGGCCGGGTCGTGGACGACACGGGGGCTCCGGTCCCGAATGCTCGGATTACGGCCTCCCGGAATGCGCCAATCGTTCGTGACCTGTCCTCGTCGGCCGTCTCGAAGGCCGATGGGACCTTCGTCGTGGGGGGACTCGAGCCCGACACGGGGTATCTTCTCTCGGCCGATGCATCGGGTTACGTTGAGGCCCTTTTCGACTCTCTGGTCGTTCCGTCCAATTCCAAAGGAGTGACGCTTACGCTCCTGCGGGCGGCCCGGATTCGGGGACGGGTCCTCACGGGTGATAAAAAACCGGCTCCATTCTTTTCCGTGCATACGGCCGCCTCACCGGAAAGCGCGCCCTCGGCGGTCGTCTCGTTAGGGGGCGGCGAAACTTTCGTGACGACGGACGGGGTATTTGAACTCCGTGAGGTCGTGCCGGGCCGGGTGTGGGTCCACGTCGAGGTCCCGGACTATGGGGCCCGAGACGTGTTCGTCTCCGTGCGGCCGGGAGAGACGAAAGACGTCGGAGACATCGTCGTCGGCCGTGGCTGTGACGTTCGGGTCCGGGTCCAAGACGCCTCGGGCCGGCCCGTCGTCTTGGCTTCCATTGTGGTGATTCGGACGGATACTCCGATGTTCGCTCCTGCATTTACTTCCGGCGATCAGCCACTGTGGACGGACGAGCGGGGCTATGGGTCTTTAGGGGTCCTGGAGCCGGGACGTTATGAAGTCACCGTGACCCATCCGGACTATGCCGTACAGGTCCAAGCCTTGGAGGTCAGCCCGGCCTGTGAGGCGCGGCCGACGGATATCGTCCTCAAGCCGGGCGGCCGTCTGCACGTCTGTGTCACGGGCGAGCAGGACACTCCGGTCGCCGGGGCCTTGGTCCGTATCCTCCAGATGGATCCCCAGACGAGGACACTGACGTACTCGTCCCGGATCATACCTCCTCTGGCGACGGACTCTTCGGGTTGCGTGACGACGCCCTTACTGCCCGAAGGTACCTATCAGGTATCGGCGGTTCGGATGATGGGGGAGGTGTATCACCGAGAGATGCCGGTCGAAGCCGAAGTCCAAGCCGGTACGACCCGGGAAGTCGTCTTGCGGCTCTGCTCCTTTGTCCTGACGGGCCGGGTCCTCTACGGGACGGCACCGCTGACGACGGGCCTCTTGCGCATCAGCGTGCCTCGCTCCTCCGGTCTGCCTGCCTGGGCCTCCGTGTCCCTCAAGGGGGAAGCCGAATTCCGGGTATGTACCCAAGCGTCGGACCGCTACGGGTTTTTTTACGAGAGCCTGGACGGGAGCGGGACTTCCGGATGGATTCGGCCGACCGCCACGCCCGATGCCGCCGGGGCTTCCGTCGAAATCCGGATTCCGACCACGCGAATGGACGTCCGGGTCGTTGCCGCCGACACGCGAGCCCCGGTCCAGGGTGCTCAGGTGAGCCTCCAGCCCCGAGAGGCTTCGGCAGACGGGATCGACCGTTTCTCGTCCTTCTGCCGGACGCGAGCGGATGGGACCTGTAGTTTGATGGGCTTTTCACTGACTTCGATGAGGCTGGTCGTGGAACGCGCAGGCTATGCCCGCTTTCAGGAGGACTGGGACGACCTTACGGCGGTCCCGCCGGTCGTAGAGGTCGCCCTGTCCCGGGGTGGGACCCTGCAGGGTCGGGTCACGGACTCCCACGGGAATCCTCTGCGGTCCGACATCGAGGTGTGGTCGGTCCAGGGGGATCAGCTCCTCGGATATGGGAGGAGCTTGGGCGAGTACACGGTGCAGGGTTTGCCGATGGGCCGACCCGTAAGTGTCGTCGTCTCGGCCAACGGCTACGCCCCGGCCGTGGTGGAAGGCCTGACGCTGACGCAGGAGGTCCAAACCCTCGACGTTCGGTTGAGTCCGGGAGCGCCCTTGCGGGTTCAGGTCGTGGATGCCCAGGGACGGCCCGTCGCCGGGGCCCACGTGATCCTGCGTTCGCCGGGGGGCCTGAAACTGACCCGCTCTTGCGGTCCCACGGCGGGGTCGGATTCAACCGATGAGAGGGGCATTCTGGAGTTCCGGCACGCCCCGACCCAGGGAAGTCTTATCGTGGAAGCCCAAAAAGAGGGTCGTCAGGGACGGGCCTCGGTGACCCTCGTCGAGGGCGTGCCCGGTGAGGTTCGCGTCGTCCTACCGGAACGATGAACTCAAGCCAAGGCCCGTCGTACGGCCGGAGGAGCCTTATTAGGGTGATGAAGTGACGGAGTGATGGAGTGACGAGTGACGGGGTGACGATACGGCAATGGGGCCAGGATGCCAGACTCGGTCTTCGGCCCTCGGCGTCGATTCGGTACCGGGTATTGGGTCCCAGGTGCCAAGTAATCGGTACCTCGGACCCGGTACCCGGTAACTGGTACTGGATACCTGAGATGCAGGGTACGGCTCCAGGATGGGACAGTGTCTCTTATTTCTATCCTGCATCCTGCATCTTGCATCCTGTATCCCGCATCCTGCAATCTCTACCGGTCTTCGGGCGGGATCGTCCGCAAGAGGAACCAGCCGACGATATAAAACAGGACCAGCCAGGGGACGCCGTAGCGGATGTGACCGAACACTTGCGTCGCCGCCCCGACCAGGATGGGGCCCAGGATGGCCGCAAACTTGCTCGTGACGGCGTAGAAGCCAAAGAACTCCCCGGAACTCTCGGAGGGGAACAGGCGGGCATAGTACGACCGGCTGAGGGCCTGAATCCCGCCCAGGACCCAGGCGATTCCGACGGCCAGGCCCCAGAAGGCCGCCTCGGTTCGGATGAAAAAGGCACTGGCCGTGAAACCCGCCCATAAAGCGAGAAGGATCTCCAGGACATGAAACGTCGCGACCCGCCGCGTGACCCATCCCCAGAAGAGGGCTCCCGGAAAAGCCAAGAACTGCACGACCAGGATGATGAGAATGAGGCGGGTCTGCGGGATATCCAGGGCCTTCTGGCCGAAGACGGCCGCCAGGGCAATCGTTGTCTCGACGGCGTCGTTGTAAATCAAGTACGCCACCAGGAACCGAAAGGCCGACCGATAGGGACGCAGGGCCCGAAAGGTCTGCCGAAGTCGGGTCCAGCCCTGGCGAAAGGCTTCGCCCCATGAGGAGGAGCGGGAGGCTCTCGGTTCGACGTGCCGCAGGCCCCAGCAGGCGACGGCCCCGAAGAGGCCCCACCAGAAACCCGTGGCGACCAGGCCGTGGCGGACGGCCTGGACCGCCGGGATGTCCCATCGCGTCGGGGCGACCCACAGCCATGCCAGCACACCCGCCAGGGCGAGTCCGCCGCCGACGTAGCCTGCCGCAAAGCCCCAACTCGACACCCGGTCGTAGTCCTTCGGTCCGACGACGTGGGGGAGCAAGGCGTTGTAAAAGACGAGCGAGCCCTCGAAGCCGACGTTGCCGACGATAAAGGCTCCCAGCAAACCCCACCAGGCCGTGGGAGGCACAGCCCCCGTGGCGACGGTCGCCAGGACCCCCAGGGCCGCGAAGGCCACGAGGTAGGCAAACCGACGGCCGACCTGGTCGGCGATAGCCCCCAAGACTGGCATCAGCAGGGCCGTGATTCCCACGGAGGCCCCGACGGTATAGGCCCAGAGGCTCTCGGCGGGCCACTCAAGCCCCAGGGCCCGAACCCGCTCGGGCGCCACGTGGAGGAAATACGTCGGCAGGACGGCCGTCAGCATGACGGTCGCGAAGGCCGAGTTGGCCCAGTCGTACAGACACCAGTACCGAACGGTCCGTCGGGTAGCGTTCAAGTCGTTACGGACGCGCAATGGGCGGGGTATTTCTATCGGACGAGCCAGCGTTCGTACGCTTCGTAGGCGGCGTCGCCCCAGAACACGACCAGCCAGGCGGCCCCGCAGAGGAACGTCCCAAAGGGCACGGCGACCCGTCCCAAGGGCGTCGCCCGCTGAAGGCGCCAGAGGACCAGGCCCCCAAGGACACCCGCCACCGAAGCTATCATCAGGACCATCAGGAGCCGCCCGGCCCCCAGAAAGGCCCCGATCATGGCCAATAACTTCACGTCTCCGAGGCCCATTCCCTCCTCTTGTCGGACCAGCCAGTAGAGGCCGATCAGCCCCAAGGGGATCGTCACGCCCAGGCCGAAGCCGAGCAGACTCGATTCCCAGGTCACGAGGGCATTGGGTCCCATCGTCAGGAGTCCGACGGCCGCGCCCGGGATCGTCATTCCGTTCGGGAGGATCTGCCACTCCAGGTCGATGAAGAACAGGGCGATACAGAGGCTTAAGAAGACGGCCAGGATAAAGAATGTCGGGCTCCAGCCCCACCGTTCAAAGAGGCCGACGTACGTGAGGGCTGTCCAGAGCTCGACCACGAAGTATCGAACGCTGATAGGTCCCCGGCAGAAGGCGCATCGGCCCCGGAGCCACAGCCAGGACAGGACGGGGATATTGTAGTACCACGGGATCGGGTGGGCGCAGTGGGGGCACCGGGACCGGGGGAAGACGATACTCTCACCCCGGGGGATGCGGTAGATGCAGACGTTCAGGAAGCTTCCGACGGCGGCCCCCATGGCCCCCCAGTAGGCCCAGCCGACCCACTTCGGTAGCCCAGGCTCCCACATACCCAGGGTCCCAAGTATTGCTTTGTTAAGATATGGATGCAGGATACAGGATGCACGATGCAGGATAAAAATGGCTCGGATTCCGCTTACCTGGTACCCGGGACCTGGTACCTGGCACCATTCCTACATCTCAAATCTTAACAAAGCAGTATGTATTATTGACCTTCGTTTTGAATAAGTTCTAAGATTCTCCATGGAGAGCGGGGAGTGTCTCGCCCCTGTACTCAATAGGGCAGTACGGCAATCAGTCATTACCCGTCCCTCGTTACTTGCTACTCGTATCTGGCCCACAGGTGACTCAGAGCCAATTCCTTTTCGGCTGCGTACCTTCTATGGACTTTCATTTTGAAAAAGTTCTGGAGAACCCACCCCCGGCATTCGACCCCTTCATCGTCACTCCGTCACTTTGTCACCCCGTCACCCCGTTACTTCTATTAGAGTGGCCGCTCCGATACCGCTCGACACCTTCGAACAGACCCCTACGCCCTTGGACAACACGAAGGTCCATCGGGATATTCCCTCACCCGTCTCCGCCTCGGCGCGTATGCCGTCGTTACCGTCGGACGGCCGCAGGGACGTCGGACCGTACGGGGGCAAGAGCCTCGGCCACTTCGACGCCCGGTGCCAGACCCAGACGCCGTTCAGCGGTCTGCAGGATGGCCAGAAGCATTTCGGCGTAGCTCATGCCTTGCAGAGCCGCCATCTTCGCCAAATGGCCGTCCCAGCACCAACCGGGGTTCGGATTGACCTCCAAGAGCTTGGGCCGTCCCTCGGCGTCCAGGCGCCAGTCGAATCGGGCATAATCCCGACAGCCGAGGCGCTGGAAGAGCTGGAGGCAGTCCTCGATGATGGCCTTTTCGACCTCGTCCGGTAGGTCGGCCGGGATCGACCGGAGTTTCCAATAGGGAGAGTCCGGAAGCCACTTGGCCTCATACCCGCAGATGGGCGGCAGGCCCGGCGGTAAGACCGAGTAGTCCTCTTCGGCGATGGGCAAGACGATATAGTCGTCCGGGGGATTGCCGATGATGCCGACCGTCAAGTCCTTACCCGTCAAGAACTCCTCGACGAGGATGGGCTTTTCATAGCCGAACTTCGTCCGAATTTCTTCGATGGCCGCCGACAGCTCCTCGATGGTCGAGCAGACCGACCGGACCGTGATGCCGAAGCTACTGTCTCCAAAGTTAGGCTTCACGATGACCGGAAAGTTCATCGGGAGCTCGAAGGTCGTATCTTCGGGGCGGATGAAGATGGCCTCGGGAACGGGGATACCCATCTCCTTGGCGACGCCCCGGACCAGCGACTTGTCGTAGCAATAAGCCAGGCACTGCGGCCCCGCTCCCGTGTAGGGGATGCCCAGGATCTCCAGGAGGGCCGGGACGTGGAGTTCTCGGGTCGGGTCGTTGCCGAAGCCCTCGTCGCAGAGGTTGAAGACGAAGTCGATCTTCCCCTTCAGGCGCATCAGGTGCTCGACCAGACGGTCGTGGTCGTCGAGGTAGATGAAGCGATAACCGGGAAGGCTCCGAAGGGCATCCTTCAGCTGGTCGATCGTGTAGAGGTCGTCCTCGTCGAAACGGTGGCCCGGCTTGAGGGGGTCCGGCTTACGGGGATCGCCGAGGATGACGGCGACCGAACGGATGGCCGGTCGGGTGCGGTGGCGGACAGGCGACCAAGCCTTCTTGACGACGGCCGTGACGATGATCCGACGGGCCATCATGCCGAGGTCTTGATTCCGCTGGGACTCGGGCGTCAGGGTCGTCGGAAACTCGATGTCGCTAAAGCCGGCCTCGGCAAGCAGGGCCTGCAGGCGCTCCCGATTGTAGAGGCGTTCGGCGTAAAACTGGTCCACGATAACGCCCTTTCGGACGTGGGTCACGACCTCCCGGGTGATGAGGCGCTCGCCGTCGGCCGAGAGGCTCCGTTCCCGGCAGACAAAGTAGTTGCGGTCGATCCATTCCCACGAGCGGGGCTCAAAGTTCTGCCGCAGGTAGTCGCCGTCGGCCACGTCGATGAGGACGCGGCCCCAGGGCTTCAGGACCCGGAAGATTTCCCGGAGGACCTGGAGGTCGTCTTGAAGTGTCTCGAAGTAGCCGAAACTGTTGCCCAGCAGGAGGACGACGTCGAAGGTGTCGGGTCCATAGGGGAGCTTGCGGGCATCGCCTTCCCGGAAGCGGACCGGCAGGCCCTCCTTCCGGGCGGCGGCCTTGGCTCGTTGGATAAGATAGTGGGAGCGGTCCAGACTATCGATGGAACGGAAGCCCCGGCGGGCCAGTTCCAGACTATGCCGGCCCTGCCCGCAACAGAGGTCAAGGATGCGGTCGTCGGGCTGAAGCTGGAGGATCCGGATGATGGTATCGACCTCGCGAGCCGTGATGGTGGGGTCGTCGATGACGTCGGCGTCCGTCTTGAGGTAGATGGAATTGAAGATGCGGCGCCACCAGTCGGGGCGCACGTGTTGCTCCAGGTTGGGAACGGGCCCCAGGGTCCGGGGCCGCAGGCTCATCCACCGCTTGCGCTGGGGTGGTTTGGCATCCTCGTTGTTCGGCTTGGTCATAGCCATCCCCTCCGCTTGAAGTAGTAGAGCATCCCACCGGCGATCAGGGCCATCCCGGCCAGGACGGCCGGATACCCGTACCGCCAGTTCAGCTCGGGCATGTTCCAGGGGCTGACCTGGGTGTTAAAGTTCATGCCGTAAATCCCGACGATGAACGTCAGGGGGATGAAGATCGTGGCGATGACCGTCAGGACCTTCATGACCTGATTGATCTGGTTACTGACGCTGGAAAGGTACACGTCGACCATGTCGGCCAGCATCTCCCGGTAGGTCTCCAGGATGTCGATGGCCTGCACGGCATGGTCGTAAACGTCCCGCAGGTACACCCGGGTCTCGGCATGAATCGCCGCGTTGCCGATGCGGTCCATCATTCCCAGGACGACCTCCCGGGTCGGCCACAGCGCCCGCCGCAGAAACAATAGTTCCCGCTTCAGGGCGTGCAAGCGGGGTAAGAGTCCCGGCGACGGGTGCAGGACCAGCTCGTCCTGGAGGTCTTCGACCGTCTCGCCGACGGCCTCCAGCAGGGGAAAGTAGTGGTCTACGATCGTATCCAGTAGGGCGTAGGCCAGGTAATCCGCACCCATTCGACGAATTCGCCCATGGCCGGACCGAATCCGCTCCCGGATGGGGTCGAAGACGTCGCCCGGCTTGCCCTCCTGGACCGTCAGTACATAGTTCGGGCCCAGGACGAGGCTGATCTGTTCGGCCTCCATCTGAAAGTCACCGACGTCCCTTCGATGGCGAAAGAGGTACTGTACGATGAAGACGTAGTGCTCGTAGTCCTCGATCTTGGGTCGTTGGCCCGTGTGGAGCATATCCTCTAAAGTCAGGGGATGAATCGAGAAGATCCGACCCAGCTCTTCCAGGACCGTCCGGTCGAGGCCCTCGACGTTGAGCCAGAGGACCCCCCGCCGGGACAGGTAGGGCAGGACGTCGGTGACCCGGCTCGGGGCAAACTCTTCCAAGGCCTCCTCGTAGTAATAGAGGGCCGACAGGCTCACCGGCCGGGTCGGCGTTTCCGGCGGGATCGTGAGCGTCCCCGGCGACGTGCCGGGCGGTGCATAGCGTTTGAAGAAGCGGGGCATGGGGGACCTCTACCCGGATCGAGGCCGTCGGGGAAAAGAGGACTCATGCGGGAAACTACGAGCCCCGCCGCCTCGGCCCTCGCAGGGACACGGAGCTGACGAATGCATCGGTCCAGCGTGGATAGACAACTCAACGCCAGGGATGCCGTGGAAGGTAACGAAAACGACCCCTCCCGAACGCCCCAAAGGCCCGTCGGTCGGCCTGCGGTGGCTCCGCGCGCCCTTCAGGTACCCAGCCCGCCGAAATGCTCCGGCACCATACGGATCTTCGAGAGCGTCGCCCCGCATCTCTCCACAGCGTCATCCGATAGTGGATGAAAAATATAGGGCACGTCCCCCCACCTGTCAAGGCGATGGGCATCCGCTCGGCCGACAGATCCCGCGACGTCGAAGCCGGGCCCAGTCCTCCGGCGTGTCGATGTCGACGGCACCGCGTGGGAAGGGAATCTGAACGACTCGGTCCAGGTACCGCCCGATGACCGACTGGGCCCCACGATCGCCCGTCAGAGCCTGAAGCTCGGGGAAAAGGGTCCGGTCAAAGAGAGCGGGCACGCCCCACGCACCGCCGTAAGCGCAGGCCACGATCGGCGCACCCGTACGCCGGTAAGCGGCCGCCATCCGTCGCAAGAGGGACGCCGATACGTAGGGCTGGTCACAAACCATCAACAAGGCGGCGGGGACCGTGGGCTCTGCCTCGACCAGGGCCATCAGGCCCGTACGAATGGACGTACTCATTCCCTCCGACCATCGGGGATTTTCAACCCACCCAGCTCCTGGCGGGAGAACGACGGCCCTGCGGATCTGTTCCGCATACGCCCCGATCACGACGATGACGGGATAGAAGCCCGCCCTTACGGCGGTGTCTACCGCACGCGCCAGGAGATTCCGCCCCCGAAACGGAATGAACTGCTTCGGTGTTCCCAGGCGGGTCGAAGCACCGGCGGCCAGGACGACGGCCCCGATGGACCTCTGAAGCATACAAACCCGATGTGCGGGTTTTCGGACACAGGTACCCGCTACTGAGTTCCAGGTGTCAGGTACCGGGTACCCGGAACCGGATACCCTGGTACCGGATGCGGTCCGACGCCGATACCTTACAGAGCCCTACTCCGTCTCCGGCTTTAACGAGAGTTGGAGCCGGCCGTCAGAAGCTGGGCCGGCACGACGCCGTAAGATTCCAGGACACCGTGCAGGAACTGCTGACAGCGCTGAGCGTAGGCCAGGGCCTGCGTTTCACCGGAGGCTTGAAACGGCGCCGGTGCCGGCAGAACTGTAGCGAGGGGCACGGCCGTCAAATGGTGCTCCGTATCTAACTGCCAGATGAAGAAACCGGCGATGGGGGCCCACACGACGGCCACGTCGACTTTCCGGTCCAAGACGTCCGACACGACCTGACCCAGATTGCCCTCGGTCAGCGAGTAAGCCGTAAGGTTCGAAACGCCCGCCTTCTTCAGGGGTTCCACGACAGGGGTGTCCGTATGGACGCCCACCCGAAGCTTCGGGAGCACCGGGTCTTCCAGAGACTGGACAGGCTTCCCCCCGTCCTCTCGGTAAAGGATCACGTAAGTCGAGGCGTAATCGGGAAATCCCTGCAGGGTTTGCCGAACCAGGTTCTGATTGATGGCGACCAGTCGGCAGGCCTTTTCTTGCTCCTGCGCTTCCGCTTCTGGATTGGGAGCAGCCGTAGCCGCCGCCGTCGGACGGCCGATAACGTTCTCGCCCTCGTTGCAGTGGTTGATCGTTCGAATCCAGGTAATGATTTTCCAGACCTGGTCATCGGTCAGGACGTCGCCAAACCCCCGGGGCATCGTCTGTTCAGGGATTTGGCCCTTGATGAGGCGGAAGAGCGTGCCGTCGTCCCAACCGAAGCGCCAGATACAGTCTGTCAAGGCCCATCCCATGCCGCCGCCCCCGCCGGCACCGTGACAACCCGGACAGCCCATCTTTTGGAAAATCTGGTAGCCTTCCTTGGCGGCTTCGGCATTGCCGGTATAGGGATTCTGAGGCGAGTTCTGGGCCCCCGAGAAGCCGGAGCTGACTACGACGCCCACGGCGAGGATGCTCAGGAGCCCGACCCACCTACGGACCCGAGGTTCCTGCCACATCGGAGGCCTCCATTTTTGGTGTAGGATGCAGGATACAGGATGCAAGATGCAGGATGAAAGAGGGTAGCGTCCCAACTATGGCGGACGCAGTGGGCGGCGCGGCTGGTAAGGCAATCAGGCAGTCAGGCAATAAGGCAGTAGGGCCATAAGGCCGTAGAGCGGAGATTGAGGGGTTGGACCCCCTGGATTCGCGGAATCCGTTCATCACCCGTGATGACTGGAGCACGAATACTGCTCTGTTAAGATTTGAAGTGTGGAAATTGGGCATGGGTGCCAGGTACCAGGTTCCGGGTACCAGGTAATCAGAATCTTGGCCATTTCTATCCTGCATCCTGTATCCTGCATCCTGCATCCCTACTTTCATCCCTACTTTAAAAGCCGCATCTGCACCCGAGCAAGCGGTGGCCGTGCTACCCCAGGCCGGTCACCGTCCCGGGTGCTTATGGCCTTCCTTCGGCGGGGCAGGGCCTTCCTTCACCGGCTGAACTTCCAGGAGGGGGACCCCGTAGTCCTCCAGGATCGCCCGAATCTCCGCTTGCTTGGCCGTAAGGATCTCTTCCAGGCGAGCCTTCAGGGCCTTATTGCCCCGGCGGACGCCCATGGACATGTTAAACGACATCGGGATGCGGGGATTCTCATCCGGGATCGGTACGATACGCAGGGGTGCCCCCTTCTTCTTGGCGAAGTAACCGGCGATGGGTCCCCATACGACGGCCACGTCGATTTTTCCGGCCAACAGGTCCTCGACGAGCTTGCCCGGGTAGTCTTCCGGGTGGAACTGGGGGTCGTAAAAGAGCGGGTAACTTACGACGTTTTCGACGATGCCGTTCTCGGCCAGCAGAAAGTGAGGCGGCGTGTTCATATGAACGCCGACCCGGACTTTGCGAAGGACGGGGTCCTGCAGGCCGGAAGCGATCTCCAACTCCCCATCGGCCCGGTAGGCCAGGACATACGTCGTCCGGTAGTACGGCCGTGTCGTCAGGACCATTTCCCACTCGGTGGGAACGTTGATCAGGACGTCGCACTTACCTTCTTCCAACGTCCGGCGGGTCAAGCCCCGTTGGTAGGGCCACCAGTAGTATTCCAGGCGGGCTCCCATCGCCTGAGCGACGACCTCCGCGATCTTATTTTCAAACCCCTGCAGGTTGCGGTCCGAGAAGGGCAGGTCGGCGGGGTCCGCACACACCCGCAGGACGTTCTCCGCCGGTGGGGCGGTCTCTTGGGCCAAGACACTGCCCACGGCCAAAAGGATCCCGAAGACCATGAATCTGGCGATTTTCTCTCTCATCGTCCTCACCCTCATGGATGCAGGATGCATACCCCGTATGCGCGTTTTTCGGACCCGGTCCCCCCTCGGTGCTCGGTGTCCGGCCCTCGGCGTCGATCCAGTACCGGGTCCCGCACCCGCCGGCACATTGCCCTCCTGCCTGATTGCCTTACTGCCGGGCCGTATGGCCGAACTGTCGAATGACCCTAAGTAACGTTAAGACCGTGCCTTCAGACCACCCCACCCACGTTCCCTATAAGGGGATCAGCATCCCTGCGGTAGGGGGAACGGGGGGAGAGCTCCCCGCCCCGTCGGGCGACGGAGCGGGGAGCAGGATTTGCAGGAGATGGAATCTTTACTCGAGGCCGAACACGTAGAGCATGCCGCCCAGCGTCGTGGCCTTATCCAAGCCCGACTGGTAGGCCGCTCCGACGGCACCCAGAGCGCCGAAGGGGTCATCCGGCGGCAGGCCCGCCGCCACCGGCAGGCCAAACCAGCCCCCGACGCCCGAGTAGGTCGCGATGTACTGCTTGCCGTCCGGACCCAGGAACGTCATCGGCGCCGCGATGATGCCCGAGCCGACCTTGTGCTGCCACAGGACCTTGCCAGACTTGGCGTCCACGGCCTTGAACCAACCGTCCATCGTCCCGTAGAAGACGAGGCCGCCGCCCGTCGCCAGGACGCCGCTCCAGGCCGGGAACTTTTCCCGGATCTCCCAGACGCGCTTGCCCGTCGTCGCGTCCCAGGCGATCAGGGCGCCCCAGTAGTCGTCCTTGCCCTCATGGCCCGGGAACATCAGGACGTTGGCCCCGACGTAGGGCGCCCCGGCCGTGAACTTGACCTCGACGCCCTCGTAGTTCATGCACATGTTGTTGGTCGGGACATAGAACAGGCCCGTCTGCGGGGAGTAGGCGGCCGGTTGCTGGTCTTTGCCGCCCATGGCGCAGGGGCAGATGTTCTTGGTGTCCACGCCCTGCTTGGTCCGCTTCTCAGGGACCTCGATGGGACGGCCCGTCTTCTTGTCGACGCCCTTCGCCCAGTTCACGTACACGAACGGCTCGGCCACATAGAGCGTCCCGGTGGCCCGGTCCAGCGTGTAGGCGAACCCGTTCCGGTCGAAGTGGACGAGGGCCTTGACCTTCTTGCCGCCGATCGTCAGGTCGACCAGGATGTTTTCATTGACGCCGTCGTAGTCCCATGCGTCCCAAGGCGTCATCTGGTAAGCCCACCGGGCACGGCCCGTGTCGGGGTTCCGGGCAAAGATGGACGTCGACCACTTGTTGTCACACTCGCCCTTCTTGGGGTCTCGGCCGGCCGGGCACCGCTGGGTCGGATTCCACGTCCCGGGGTTCGAGGTCCCGTAGTAGTAAAGGTTCAGGTCGGGGTCGTAGGACAGCCAGCCCCACTGGGTCGCACCGCCGATCTTCCACTCCTCGCCGGCCCACGTCCGGGTCCCCTCGCCGAAGCGCCCGTAGTGGGGGTTCTCCTTGTTGAAGTCCGGGTCCAGCATGAGATCTTCGTCGGGCCCCGTATTGTATGCCAGCCATACCCGCTTGCCCGTGTTGAGGTCGTAAGCGGCCACGCGCCCCCGCACGGCAAACTCACCGCCGGAGATGCCGACCAGGACCTTGTCCTTGACGACGATGGGTGGCATCGTGATGGTCTCGCCCCGAGCCGGGTCGGCGTGTTTAGCCTTCCAGACCTCCTTGCCCGTCTCGGCGTCCAGGGCAATAACCTGCCCGTCCAGGGTGTTCAGGATGATCTTGCCGTTGGCGTAGGCCAGGCCCCGATTGACCAGGTCACAGCAAGCCACGGGAACGGCCCGCTCGTCCTGCTTGGGCGTGTACTTCCACTTAATGGCGTAAGGCTTCTTGGTCAGGTCCAGGGCGTACACGTGGTTCGGGTAAGCCGAGTGGACATACATCGTCGTGCCGACCACCAGGGGCGACCCCTCGTGGCCCCGCAGGGCTCCCGTCGAGAAAGTCCACACCACCTTGAGCCGGGACACGTTCTGGGTGTTGATCTGGTTCAGTTCGCTGTAGCCTGTGGCCCAGTAGTTTTTCCGCTGCATCGGCCACTGGCCCGGGTCCTTGCCCAGGCGGAGGACTTCCTCGTTGGGGTAAGCCACGAAGGGCACCAGGACCAGCCCGAAGGCCAGCCAGGGTAAAACCCATTTGCTGCGCATAGTTCCCCTCCAAGGATAAGTGCGGAGGGACATACCGGCTGAGGAGGGTGAAGGAGGGAAAAGAGGAGGATATGAGGACCACCTCTGACCGGCGGACCATCCGTGGACGTCCGAGGTGCCGACCCACGACAGGGTATGGTGCCGCATTGCACCCTTCCGCGTCCCAATGCGAGGGGCGGCGCACACCGCCCGAGCCCCCTTAACCGTCTCTCATTATAGGGGAATCCCCAAGCCCTTGTCAATTTGACCCGCCCTCGACCGTCGGACCCCGCCATAGGGGCAATCAAGCCATAGGGCAGTAGGGCCTACGGCTATGAGTCGGGCCCCTTCCACCCCCCATGGAGAGGGGGAAGCGGTCGGGTCAGCCGTCGCCCGGGGTCACGTCCGGAGAGACCAAGATTTTACGCTGGCCCTGATGGTCCGGCGGGGACAAAACGCCGTTGTGCTCCATGATCTCGATCAGACGGGCCGCCCGGTTGTAGCCGATGCGCATCGCCCGCTGAAGATAGGAGATGGAGGTCTTCCCCGTACGGAGCACGATCTGGACGGCCTCGTCATACAGGGGGTCGTTCCAGTCCGCATCGTCTCCCGTCGAGCTTGCGGACTGCGTCTCCAAGACCCGCTCGAACTGGGTCGTCGAGTATTGGGGCCCGCCTTGCTGTTGCCAAAACCGGACGACCTTCTCGATCTCGGCCTCCGAGACGTAAGCCCCGTGGAGGCGGACCATGCGGTAACTCTCGGGCGGGACGAACAGCATATCCCCCCGGCCGAGGAGACGTTCGGCCCCGGCTCGGTCCAGGATCGTCCGAGAATCGGCCGACGAGGCGACCCGAAAGGCGATACGGCATGGGAAGTTGGCCTTGATGACGCCCGTGATGACGTCGACGGAGGGCCGCTGGGTCGCCAGGATGAGGTGGATGCCGACGGCCCGGGCCATCTGAGAGAGTCGTTGGATGGAATCCTCGACTTCCCGAGAGGAGACGGCCATGAGGTCGGCAAATTCGTCGATGACGACGATATAGAAGGGCAGGGGTTTGGGGTGTTCGAGGCCTAGCCGTTGAGCCAGGCGGCGTCCCCGCTGAGTCTGGACCATCTGGTTGTACTGGAGGAGATTCCGCACGTTGAAAAGGGCGAGCTGACGCTGGCGCTCTTCCATCTCCCGGGTCAACCACTTGAGGGCGGCCGCGGCCTTCTGGGCATCCGTGATGACGGGGGTCAGCAGGTGGGGGATTCCATTGTACAGCTTGAGTTCGACGTGCTTCGGGTCGATCAGGACGAGGCGGACCTCGTCGGGCGTGTGCTTCAGGAGGAGGCTGACGATGATGCAGTTGAGGGCCACACTCTTGCCCGACCCCGTCGCCCCGGCGATCAACAGGTGAGGCATCTTCAGGAGAGAGGTCACGTAGGGCTCGCCGTGGACCGTCTGGCCGAGGGCGATCGTCATCGGCATCCGGCTATGCAGGAAGATCTCCGACTCGACGACCTCCCGGAGGGCGATGACGGAACGCTGGCGGTTGGGGACCTCGATGCCGATGGCCGACTCATGGACGATGCGGTCGATCCGGACCGACTCGGTCCCCAGAGCCAGGGCCAAGTCCTCGGCCAGGCCCTGAATACGGCTGATCTTCACGCCCGGGGCAGGCCGGAACTCGAAGGTCGTCACGACGGGTCCCGAAATAGCCCGGGTGATTTCCCCCTCGATGTCGAACTCGGCCAGCTTGGCCTGGATGATGCGGGCGGTTTCGGCCAGTTCTTTTGGGGAGGGACCCTCGTGATTCTCCGCAGGGGCTAACATCTGATAGGGGGGTAGGACGTAGTCCTCGCCGCTCCGACCCTGCCGGGCCTGCTCATACCACCGGCGGGCCTCCCTCTCCAGCTCGTCGATCTCCTCACTACCCAGAGGACCGGGGAGCGGTTCGGGCTTCTCGGCCGGCGGCTTGGGCCGCCAGGCCCGCTCCGCCTGCAGGACCGGTCGCTTTTTCTCGACGATCGCGACCGGCGGTACGTCCTCCGGGGTGACGTCCATGGGGGTCTCCGGCGATTCGACGGCGGCTGTCCGAGGGGAAGCCTCTTGGGGTGGTGTCCCGGGAATACCGGTCCGCCCGGCCGGTCGGTGGAGCCGTTCTAAGGCCCTCCGCTGGCGATGGCCCCGGTAAGCCGTCCACAAGAGGCGACCCCGGGCGTAGACCCACTGCCCGCATCGGCGGAGGACCGTCCCGGGCGGCCAGGACGTCACCAGCGACAGTCCGATCAGGGTCCCGAGAGTCCCCGCCGCCGTAGCGCCCCACGGCCCGACCCACTCCCTGCCGTACCGGGCCAGGGTCTGACCCAGCCACCCCCCGCCGGCCATCTCCACGGGCAGGAGGTCGTCCCCGACCTGAACCGTCAGCCGGAATGCAGGGAGCCACAGACCGATCAGGCCGGCCGTACTCAGGACCGTCATCAGGAAGCCCAGCCACGTCCACTCCGCCGTCGGTCCCGACTCGACGGCCCATCGGTAGGCCAATAGAAACCAGAGGACGGGGATCCAGAAGACCGAGAGGCCCAGCGTCTGAAGGAGGTATTCGGCCGCCCAGGCCCCAAGACGGCCGCCCAGGTTGGCCCGGTCGTGGGCCACGTCGGCATAGGCCGTCGAGGCTACGTCCAGGGGATGATAGGAGATCAGGCTCAGCAGGAAGAACAATCCCAGGGCGGCCGATATCAGGGCGGCCGTCTCCTGAAGACGCCGTCGGTGCCGGACGTCTGCCCCGGACGGACGAACCCGTCGCTCCGGAGAAGCTTCGGCACGCATCCTATCAACCCCCGATGCGGAACATCTCGACCTTCGGGACGGGCCTCAGGGGCTGGCCCCGCCGGAGGGCGGCCGTGCGTTCTTCCGAATACCGGTCCGTGCGGCGGGACCAGATCGAGCGAACGATGGCCTTCAACTCCTCGTCCGTAGCACCAGCCCGAAGGGGGCCCTTCAGGTCATGACCCTCGGTGGCGAAGAGGCACGTGTACAGCCGGCCGTCCGAAGACAGCCGGACCCGGGAGCAGTCCCCACAGAAGGGCTCCGTCACAGAGGCGATGACGCCGACCTCGGCCCCATCGTCCCGATACCGGAACCGGAGGGCGACCTCGCCGGCGTGCTCGCGGGGAATCGGCTCCAGAGGCATTTCCCGATGGATCCTTTCGATGATTTCCCGAGCCGGTACGACCTTCTCCAGATTCCAACCGTGGACCGTCCCGACGTCCATGTACTCGATGAACCGCACGATGCACTGGGGTCGCTTGAAGAAACGGGCCAGCTCGACGACCTGATGGTCGTTGAGGCCCCGCAGGACGACGACGTTGATTTTCACCGGCACGAGGCCGACCTCGACGGCCTTCTCGATGCCTTCCAGGACCCGTTGGACCCCGACGCCGCGTCCGTTGACCCGCCCAAAGGTCAGGTCATCCAGGGCGTGCAGGCTGACGGTCACCCGCCGCAGGCCGGCCGCCTTCAGGGCCTCGGCCTTCTGGGCCAGGAGGTAGCCGTTGGTCGTCAGGGCCAGGTCCTCCAGGCCGGGGATAGAGGCCAGCATGGCGATGAGCTTTTCGATTTCGCTCCGGAGCAAGGGCTCGCCGCCCGTGATACGGATCTTTCGCACGCCCATCTCGACGAACAGGCGGGCCAGACGCGTGATCTCCTCGAAGGTCAGGAGTTCCGAACGGGGCAAGAACGTGTAGATCCGGTCGGGCGGCATACAGAAGACGCACCGGAAGTTGCACCGGTCCGTGACGGAGATCCGTAGGTCGGTCATTGGCCGGCCGAAGACGTCTTGCACGGGCACTACGGGCTTTGGGGCCATCGTCGCCTCGTTGTCAATCTGCACTTTATCCTGTAATCTTGGATCTTCCCATCGGTTCTGGCAAGCATGAGGGAAGTCGAGACGGTGGTCGTCGATTACGTCGTCGTGGGGGCCGGCGTCGCCGGCCTGCGGGCCGCCATCGCCCTGGCGATGGCGGCTGGGGACCGCCCCCGACCCCGCATTTGGGTCCTCGCCAAGGACAGTCTGGCGGAGAGCAATACTCGGTATGCGCAGGGCGGCATTGCGGCGGCCCTCAGCGATGAAGACACGGTGTACTTTCATCTTCAGGACACTCTTCAGGCCGGGGGTGGACTGGCAGACCCCGAGATGGCCCGGATTCTCGTCGAGGAAGGCGTCGGTCGGGTCGAGGAACTCATCGAATGGGGAGCCGCCTTTGACCAGACGGGTGGTCGCCTCGTCTTTACCATCGAGGGAGCCCACTCCCGCCGTCGGGTCCTTCACGCCGGCGGCGACGCCACGGGCCAGGAGATCGTCCGGGTCCTCATGGAGAAGGCCCGGTCCCTCCCCGCCATTGAGTTTCACGAGCATGCCTTCACGATGGACCTTACAGTCACAGAGGACGGGCGGTGCGGGGGCCTCCTCGTCCAGATGGGGCCGGGCTCGCCCCGGTTCGTCCACGTCCTCTGCCGGGGCGTCGTCCTGGCGACCGGTGGGAGTGGACGGATGTTCCGCTACACGACCAATCCGCCTTTTGCGACGGCCGACGGCCTGGGCCTGGCCTTTCGGGCCGACCTGCCCTTCCAGGACATGGAGTTCTTCCAGTTCCATCCGACGGCTCTGAACGTCCCAAGCGCGCCCCACTTCTTGTTGACGGAGGCCCTGCGGGGAGAGGGCGCTTGGGTCGTCAATGGCGACGGCGAGCGCTTCCTCTTCCGGTATGATCCCCGGGGGGAACTGGCACCCCGGGACGTCGTCGCCCGGGCAATGTTTCTCGAGATTCAGCGGACCGGCTCGGCCGTCTTCTTGGACACATCGCCCCTTGGGGAGTCCTTTGCCCGGGAGCGATTCCCCCGGGTCGCCCAGGTGTGCGCTCGGTTCGGATTGACCCTGGGACGGGACCGGATTCCCGTCATCCCGGCGGCCCACTATTACATGGGCGGCATCCGCACGGACGCCTGGGGACGGACGGGCCTGCCGGGCCTTTATGCGGCCGGCGAGGTCGCCTGCAACGGCGTTCACGGGGCGAACCGGCTGGCCAGTAATTCCCTCTTGGACGGTCTTGTGTTTGGCGCGCGGGCCGGCCAGGCCCTTTGGGAGGACACCCAGGACGTCCGGGTCCCGGCGCGCGTGCCCCTTCCTCGAGCTTACCGAGAGCCGCTACGGTCTGAACCGCCGCCCGAGCCGCCGCCCTTCCCGGACCTGGCATGGGAGTGTTGCGGCCTCATTCGATCGGAAACCGGTCTGGCGGAGGCCTTGCGGCGGCTGGACCGATGGTTACGGACGTGGCCTTATCCCGTCCCGGACCGTCGGGCCATGGAAGCCCTCAACTGCATGCAAGCCCTGTACCTCTTGGCCCGATTCGCCTACCTGCGACAGGAGAGCCGGGGAGCCCACTATCGGGCGGACTTCCCCGTCGAGCGGCCCGAGTGGGCGCGTCATCAGGTCTTCCGTCCCTCGGAGTTGATGGCAGGAGGGCCGTAGGGCAGTGGGGCAATTGGGCAGTAAGGCAATAGGGCAATGGGGCAGTAAGGCAATGAGGCAGTAAGGCAATGAGGCAATCGGGCCGTAGGGCAATGGGGCAATGGGGCAGTAAGGCAATCGGGCGACGATCTGGGTGCGGGCCTCCGTGGATGCAGGATGCAGACCCGGTGTGCGGGTTTAGCTCGGTCCTCAGTGCTCGGTGTTCGGCCCTCGGCGTTGATCCGGTACCGGGTCCCAGGTGCCAGGTACCCGGGACATGAGACCTGGCACCCTGCCGAATACCGATACCGGAAGGGAAGGCCGGGATACCGGCGGGATTCCCGGTTTACGCTCCGAAAAACCCGCACATGGGGTATGCAGGGTAGAAACGGAACCGGATCCCGGATACCCGGATTGCCTTCATGACCCATCCTGTCACTCGTTACCCCTTCGTTTTCTTGCCTTCTTGACCTTCCATCTTCTGCTTGAGCTCCTGCCAAGCCTGCCAGAGCTTGTCGGCCGACTCCTTCTTCAACTCAAAGACTGTACGGGGGAAGTCGGGGTTCCGAGTATACGTCTTGTCTCCCACCCGACCGATCTCGACCGTCTGGGTCGGCCGGTCCTTGTCGGTGACTTGGACGACCAGGGCCGGCGTCTGAAGGCCCAGGGCGGCCAGCTCGGTGTCCGGGACGTCGTCTCGGATGTGATCCGCCTCGGCGTAGTCCAGATTCCGGAAGAAGTCCTCGACGACGTTGAAGGGGACTTCTTTCTTCTGCGTACCCGCCTTCAAGAACCACTGTTCCTTCCAGGTCTCGCCGGCCTGGGTTTCCTTGACCAGTTCCCACGTCCGGGTCCCCTCCCGGAGACGGGCGGACTGGAGGTTGTAATAGTCAAAGTCGATGGCCTGCGAGGAGCGCCAGTAGTCGAGGCCCCGTTTGAGGTCCTCGACGATCGACTTCCGGACGGCAATGACGCGGGATTGGGCGCCGACCCGGGCGAAGTAGGTCGATTCGTCCCGACTCTTGCCGAAAAGGAAGACCTGTTGAGCGCCCTGGGCCGTCTCAACGGTCAGGCGGACCTCCGGGTCGTCCAAGCCGTAAGGCGTCCAGTCCGTCGCCTGTTCAGCGACGAAGTCCTCGGCTTCCAGGAACTCGAGGGTGCTGGTCAAGGCGGCCAGGGTCGATGCGCTGGCCAGAAGTGGGCGGGGCTGTTCGATCCGCCACAGGCCCCTATCCTTTCGGAAGGCCAGAGTCGGGGGTTCGAGGCCCTTGCGTTCGACGACGATGTGAGCCAGGTCCGTGGCCTTCAGGTTCGTGAGCCGACGATTCCGGAGGTCCTTCAAGGCCGGGACCAGGGTCGACTCCCGCCAGCTTGGCAGGATGAGGACGTCTCGGCTCCCCTCCAGCATGGCGTAGAGGTCGCCCTCGACGGGTGTTTTTCGGCCGACCTTCAAGGTGGCCAGCGTGTGACCCTCGGCGTCTTGCAGGCGGATGAGCGACCGGGGTGGGTCCAGGCCGAAGTCTGCCAGTTTTGTGCCGGTGGCCATCTCGAATTTCCGGTCGTAGGTCAGGTCCTTCAGTCCATTCCACAGGCGGTCGACGGCACTCCCGTCGGCCTCTTCTCGGATCGGCTGGAGGATCTGCCAGGCCGAGGGCGACCCGGAAGACGTTCGCTGGAGGACGATGGGGGACTTCTCCTTTTCCGTCTGGATTTCCAGGCGCGTGATCTTTTCCCACGGCAGGGCCGCCAGGACCTTCTTGGCGGCTTCCTCCTGGCGCTCCCTTCGCCGGGTCCAGTAAGTGTCGAGGACGACGAGACCGATGGCGATGACCGCCAGGCTTCCCAGTACGATCAACGTTTTCGGCCGCATCGTCACTCCCCCTGGGTTAAGGAATGGATGCAGACCCGGTGTGCGCGTTTTCCGGTGGCCGAGCTCGGTCCTCGGTGCTCGGTGTTCGGCCCTCGGCGTTGATCCGGTCCCGGGTCCCAGGTGCCAGGTACCCGGGACCCGGTGCCGGGTACCCGAATGGAAGGCTGGAAGCCGGGCGGAATTCCAAGCTCATGCTTCGAAAATGCGCACATGGGGCATACGTAACGCACACTACAGGCTGGGACGATGCCTCCCCTTTCTATCCTGCATCCACGGGGTCCCGCACCCAGCTCAACGCCCTACGGCCCTATTGCCTTATTGCCTTATTGCCTTACTGCCCTACTGCCTTATTGCCCCACTGCCCTTTGTATCACAGCTTCCTCCGCCGATACCACATGGCAAAGCCCAGGGCGACCATCAGGCCCGGCATGAGGATGACCGTCAGGGACCGAAAGAGGGCGTTTTGCCGAAGCAGGCGGTCCAATTGGATGCGCAGGGCGCCCGGCTTCTTCTCACTGATCAGGACCTCCCGTTGGGATAGCCAGGCCAACATGTTGAGGGCAATGACGGCATTCCCGGCCACGCCGATGAGGTTGTCCGTCAGCCAGTCGGCGTCCCCGACGACGGCGAGCCGTCCCTCGACCTTTAGGCCCGGCGGCCCATCCCCGCCCGAGGAACCGGTCGTCCCCTTCTCAGCCGGCTTCGTGAAGCGGACCAGGACGCCGACCGTCAGGGGTCCCTTCTCGTCCGTGCCTTCATCGAAGTTCAGGTTTCGATTTCGATCGGCCCAGCTGTACTGGGTCGTCGTCAGGACGACGTCGGCCTCTCGACTCCCGGCGATGTCGCTGAGGGCCTGAACGGTCTGGCCGTAGGCGATAAAGCCCGGCGTCGAACGCTGGACCGACAGGGGTGAACCCGGCCGGGTATTCATCTGGGCCACCGAGGGGTCGCTCCCGACCATCGCTTGAACGGGGTCGATGACGACGTCCTGGTAAAGTCGAACGCCCAGGCCCTGGAGCCACTCGGCCCACCGGGGGTGAGCGTCGGCCTCGATGTTGACCCACACACGGCCGCCCCCTTGGAGAAAGGCCGTCAAGGCCTCCGTCTCCTTGGTCGGGGGCTCATACTTCGGACCGACGATCAGGACGACCCGGCACTCCTTCTCCCGGGAGGCGTCGAAGAAGGGAATCTCCTTAAACTCATAGTTTTCCCGTTCGGCGACCCGTCGGAAGCCGCTGACGGCACCCGCCTGCTGGAACGCCGACAGGGGGAGTTCCCCGTGGCCCGTCAGGTAGCAGACGACAGGCTTTTCAGGATACAAAAGCCGAATCAGGGCGCTGGTGATACCGGCCTCGGTGACGTCCTGCGTCTTCTCGAAGCGGTCCTTCAAGGCGACGACGACCATCTGGGCAGCCGTGATCTGGAACTGCTGGGCCAGCGTGGGGTACAGCGTCGGGTCGTATTTCTCGACCGTGATATGGGGCGAGACCGCCCGATACTCCTTCATCAGGTCGTCGAACCGCCGCTCGTTGACCCGGTTATCGGCCGTGAAGAAGCCGATGATGCGGACGGGCTCGGAGAGTCGGCCCAGGACCTTCCGGGTCTGGTCGCTGAGGCTGAACATCTGGAGCTCCGTGAGGTCCCATCGCCGGGCGTGCCGGCGGGCGATGACGTTGGCCGAAACGACGATGGCCAGGACAAAGAAGGCGGCGATGACGACCGATGCCCCAAAGCGGGCCCCCCGCCGCTGAAACAGGGCCAGCGCCTCCAATTCCATCAGGAGGCCGACGACCAGCATGACGGCCGCTAAGATGAAGGCACCCAGGCCGATCCCGGCCGGCCACTTCAGGTATTGGGCGACCCCAAAGAGGATCATTCCCAGGACGGCCAGGGGCAGGGGGAGATGGCGGACCCACCGCTTCATGACGTCGCCCTCCATCGATGGGATTCGGTCGCCAGATAGGTCAGGGAGAGACCCAACAGCGCCAGGGACAGGAAGTAGACGACGTGCTGACTGTCGATGACTCCTTTATAGAAGTCCTCCAGATGGTCCACGATGGAGATGTATTGGACGATCTGCTGGAGGGGGCCCGATGCGGCTTGGGCGTAAGAGATCCAACCGATGATCCAGAGCATGATGAGGATGCCGAAGCTCACGGCGGCGGCGACGAGTTGACTGGACGTGATGGCCGAAGCGAACATCGAAAGGCCGACGAAGGCCATCAACAGGAGCAAGACGCCCAGGTAGCCGCTGACGATCGGTCCCCAATCGGGTCGACCGTACAGACGCAGAAATAGGGGGAACACGATGGTCAGGAGATAAATCAGAAAGTTCATCGCCACGCCGGCCAGGAACTTCCCCAGGACGATCTCGACCGTCCGGACCGGGGATGTCATCAGGAGCTCGATGGTCCCCAGACGACGCTCCTCGGCCAGCAAGCGCATGCTCATCAGGGGGACGATAAGCAGGAACAGGAAGGCCAGGTTCCCCAAAAAGGGCCGCAGGATCTCCTGCGTCAGGTCGAGGTTTTCCGTGCCCATCATGGCCATGCGGGCGTAATTCTGGGCAAAGTACAGCATGATGGTGTAAAACATGAAGCCCGCCAGGGCCAAAAAGACGGCGGCGATGATGTAAGCCAAAGGGGTCGACAGGTAGATCGCCATCTCTTTCCGGAAGATCCAGTAAATCGACCGCAGGTTCATACCGACGCCTCCTGGGCTTCGAGCTCCTCGGCCGACACGGGGGTACGGCCGGTCGTCAGCTGGATGAAGATGTCCTCCAGAGTCAGGGCCTCCCGCCGGGCCTCGACGAGCCCCCAGGCCTGATTCGAGAGCCAGCGGATGACCTCGGCGACGACTTCCTCCCGAGGCTCCAGGCGGATGAGGAACTGGGACGGCCCGTCCAGGGCCTCGACCCCCAGGACGCCGGGGACTTCCCGAATCCGCGTCGGCAGGCCGTCGGCCGACCGGAGGAAGCGGACCCGCAGACGGTGCTCGGCCATCAGGCCCCGCTGAAGTTCCTCGAGGGAGCCCTGGGCAACGATGCGGCCCTCGTGGATGACGACCACGCTATCGCAGACCTGGGTAACCTCATAGAGGATGTGACTGCTGAGCAGGACCGTGTGCCGACCCCGCAGGGACCGGATGAGCTCCCGAATTTCCAGGATCTGCTTGGGGTCCAGGCCGATGGTCGGCTCGTCCAGGATCAGGACGGGCGGGTCATGGATGAGGGCCTGGGCGATCCCGACCCGCTGGCGGTACCCCCGGGAGAGGCGGCCGATGATCCGGTCGGCGACTGCCTGAAGGCCGCACTGCTCGATGACCGTATCGATGCGCTCGGCGACCTGCCGCCGGGGGACGCCCCGCAGACCGGCGACGAATCGCAGGAAGGACCGGACCGTCATCTCGTTGTACAAGAGGGGATGCTCGGGCATGTAGCCCGTAGCCCGACGGACCTCCAAGGGGTGGTTCAGGATGTCATACCCGGCCACGCGGGCCGTGCCCTCCGTCGGATAGAGGTAACACGCCAGGATGCGCATGGTCGTGGTCTTGCCGGCCCCGTTGACGCCCAGAAAGCCCGCAATCTGCCCAGGCGCCACCGAGAAGGTCACGTTCTGAATCGCCGCCCGGGGTCCGTAATATTTCGTTAAGCCCATCGCCTCGATCATGGTGCCTCCTCGGCCGCAGGAAGGGAGTCCCATCGGCTAAAGACAGTATACCCGCCTTCCCCCATGAGACGACAGATAGGGTGCGTCCGTTCGAAAACACGGACGCCTTTGGGTAGGCCTGAGTCGGAGATCGATATTGTAGGCGCATCTCCCCGTCTGTCAAGGAAGTGTCCGCTCATCGTATTGCCGTACTGCCGTCCTTCCCCTCCACCGCTTGACAGGGTAGAAAAGTTCAGTAAAATAACGCCGCAAATTGGGAGAAGAACGTCGTGAACGGTACGTCCAGGCCCGTCGCCGTCCTGTGGGGCCGCTCGACCTTCACGGGGGCTGTCCTGAAACACGTCGCCGGAGCCGCCTTTCCGCCCTTGGGATCCATGCTTTACGCCCGGTGGGCCGACGTCGAAGTCCTCGCTCGGGTCGTGTCGGCCGTCGGGGAGAATCCCTATCTGTTTGCATACGGCGTCCAAGAAAAACTCGCCCACCGGGCCGCCGAGGACGGTGCCGGTCTCCCCCTGGGCCGGGACATCTTCACCCTGGAGGTCCGCTACTGCTATTGCCTGCGGGACGGCCGGCCCGAGCGCCTCCCCCAACCCCTGCCGTCGGGAACCCTGTTCTACCGGGCCGACCGAGCGATGCTGGCCCGCATGGGACGGGCCGGCTGGTGGGTCCTCGGGGAATACGACGGCGTACCCGAGCCGGTCTTGGCCCGGCCCTTTGACGCCCGGGGGTTCGGCGAGGCCGTTCACGTCGGGGTCTTCGGCCGGTCCGGCTCGGGCAAGACGGTCTTGTCGGCGGCCCTCGTATTCGCCCTGATGGTCCGGGGCCTGCGGGGCGTCCTCGTCCTCGACCCTCAGGGAGAATGGTCGGCCGACCGCATCCGGGGCTATCCCTTTGAACGGATCTGTGCGGCCCTGGGCTGGACTCGCCGCACGCTGACGCTCCGGGACTTTCAGTTCGACGACCCGGCGCTCCTGTTGGATGTCCTGCGCCTCCGGGGGGTCTTGCGGGACCTGGGTTTCAAGACGGCCGAAAAGGAGGAGGCGGCCGTCCGGGCCCTGGCCGGGATGGGGACGGGCCTCTCGTCGCTCGAGTCCTGGGAGGCCTTCGTGACGACCCTTCGCCGGGCCCTCCGTCACATTTACGCCGATCCCGACCGGCGGGCCGAGATCGAGGACGTCCTCTGCCGTCCGGGTCTGGTGACGCTGAGGGGCATCCGCCAGGCCTTCGAGGACGTGGCCGTCCTGTTCCGGAAGACGCCGGGCCGCATCGCCCTCGGCGATTTCTTGTCCTCACTGGCCCGGTCCGAGTTCTGGACTCTGCGATTGGACCCGGCCCGGCCCGAAGACGTCCTCCTGGCGGCCCATCTCCTGGCGGCCCTGCGGACACAGGCCTTATCCGCCTGGGCCCGGGGAGAACCGGCCAACGTCCTGGTCGTCATCGACGAGGCCCACTGGGTCGTCCCCCAGGAGACTCAGCCGGGGCCCCTGGGGGACGTCGTCCGGCGGGCCGTCCGGGAGCTTCGGAAGGCCGGCGTCGGCTTCCTCCTGATCTCCCAGTCGGTCGCCGATACGGACAAGGAGGTCGTTCGGAATCTGGCCCACTTCTTTATCGGCCCGGGCCTCGGCCTGGGGAGTGACCCGGAGGCCCTGCGGGCGATCCTGGGCGGTGACGGTCTGGCCGTCTATGAGACCCTGCCGCCGCCGGGGTTTCAGGGTCAGTGGCCGTTTATCTCGACGGGGCGCCTGAGTCCGACGATGGGGGGTGCCAGCGCCGCCGTCATCAGCGTCCTGGCCGACTGGGAGCAGGCGTGGGCCTTCAACCGTTCGAACGGGGCCGGCGAACCCCGCCGGGCCCGTCCCCGGGACCCGGCGGGGCTTCCCCGACTGGTCCCGCTGGAGTCGGCGTAAGCGGGGGAGGCAGCACCACTCGACTGTCTTACCTTACTGCCTTACTGCCCTACTGCCTTATTGCCTTATTGCCCTACCGCCCTTGCTAAGAGACTCTTCAGCCGCCGGCGGGCCCGGTGGAGGCGGACCTTTACGTTGGACTCCGAGAGGCCCAGGACGCGGGCGACCTCGCGGGTCGACAGCCCCTCGACTTCCCGAAGCAGGTATACAGACCGCAGGGACTCGGGAAGTCGCTCGACGGCCTCCCAAAAGATACGGCGCTCTTCGTCCTGAAGGGTCTGCTCCTCCGGGCCCGGCTGAAGGCTGAACTTCGAGAGAACGGCTAAGTCGGGTCGCTCGTCCAGCGACACCATCGTCGCCCATCGGACCGATTCCCGGCGAGACCGCAGGCACTCGTGGAAGAGGATCTGATACAGCCACGTAATCAGGCGACTTTCGCCCCGAAACTGATGGATCTTCTGGAGAGCGATGGTCAGGGCCTCTTGGGCGGCGTCTCGGGCGAGGTCTGGTTGGCGACACATTCGATAGGCCAGGTGATAAATGCGGGGAAGGTACAGTTCCACAAATCGCCGGACGGCCGCCGGTTCGTGAGCCCGCAAGTCCTCCAGGACCTCTTCGAGGGCCGGATGGGGTTCAATGTCGAAAGGCTTCAGCGAAAAGGACATGGTGCCCTGTTCAGGTATGGATGCAGGATACAGGATGCAAGATGCAGGATGCAAAGCCGGCGTGCGGGGCTTTTCGGTGGCCGGGCTCGGTCTTCGGTGCTCGGTGTTCGGTCCTCGGCGCCGATCGGGTCCCGGGTCCCAGGTACCCGGTACCCGACACCTGGTACCCGGTACCGGGCACCAGGTGGAATGCCCGTCTCATGCTTCGAAAAACCCGCACACGGGGTATGCATCCTGTATCCTGCATCCGTATCTTAACAGAGCCCTACCTCCCATATCTCCCGGATACCTGGCGCCCGGAGCCCGAGCCATAGAAACGTGCCCCCCAGAAGACGAGCACCCCTATTATGGTAGAAGGGCCGAGGGAATGCCAAGTCCCGATCCTGTGAGCCGGTACGGCAGGTGAGACTGGGTCGTCCCGGAAGCCCGGCCCCAGGTCCGAGGAGCCCGTGACTCATATTGACAGGCGGAGTGGCCGAGTCTATAGTGCTTGGCGCAGTTTCAGATGCAAACCCCATGGGTGGGTTTTTCGGGACATGAACTGAGAATCCCGGCGGTATCCCAGCCTTCCCTTCCGGTATCGGGATTTAATAGGGGTGCCAGGTCTCAGGTCCCGGGTACCTGGTACCTGATTGGGATCGACGCCGAGGGCCGAATACCGAACCGGAAGCCCGTCTATGGGGTCTATGCTCATTGAGTAGCCCGGGAAGCACCTCCATCGCCGGATGGATGCGGCGATGCCACGGGGTTCCGCACCCGGTCATCGCCCGATTGCCATACTGCCCTACTGCCTTACTGCCTCATTGCCTTATTGCCTTACTGCCTTACTGCCCGATTGCCTTACTGTCCGATTGCCCTACGGCCTTCCTGTCCGACTACCGTATGGTTGGAAAAATCCCCCCTGCTCACTGCGTCAGTAACGACTTTGGACACTGCCGAAAGCTATGGATGCACCCAAGAAGGTCACGATCACCGTCGACGGTCGTGTCATCGAGACGACCGAGGGCTTGACGATCATTCAGGTCACGGACTCGATCGGTATCCCGGTCCCCCGGTACTGTTATCATCCGGGCCTGAGCATCGTCGGCAACTGCCGGATCTGTCTCGTCCAGGTCGAAAAGATCCCCAAGCTCGTCCCGGCCTGTGCGACGCCCGTCCAGGACGGGATGGTCGTCTATACCCATACCGACGACGTCATCGAGGCCCGTCGGTCCGTCCTGGAGTTCCTGCTCTTGAACCATCCCGTCGACTGCCCCGTCTGTGACCGTTCGGGAGAATGCTACCTCCAGGACTACTACATGGAGTTTGGCCTCTACCGGAGGCGGCGCTTTGCCCCCCGTCTCCATAAGGCGAAGGCGAAGCCCATCGGGCCGTACGTGATCCTTGACCAGGAGCGGTGCATCCTCTGCACCCGCTGTATCCGGGTCTGTGAGGAAGTCGCCAAGAAGCCTCAACTGGGACTGTTTCAGCGGGGGAACCGGACGGTCCTGGACGTCTTTCCGGGTCAACAGCTCGACCATGACTACTCGGGGTGCACGGTCGACGTCTGTCCCGTCGGGGCCCTCCTCGACCGGGACTTCCGCTTCAAGGCTCGGGTGTGGTTTCTCCGCCGGACCCGTTCCGTTTGCCCCGGCTGTAGCACGGGATGCAACATTTACATCGATTGGAATGAGGACAAGCCGTACCTCGCCCAGGGCCAGCGGGTCTTCCGGCTGAAGCCCCGCTACAACCCCGACGTGAACCGCTACTGGATGTGTGACTCCGGCCGCTACGGGTACAAGTACATCGACCGGGACCGCATCCCCCAGCCTTACCGACAGGCGGACGGCCGTCTCCGGCCCATCGAGTGGTCCGAGGCCCTGGAGTTCCTACGGACGCATATCGAGGCGACGCTTCGCGAGGTCGGCCCCTCGGGGATCGCCGTCCTGCTGTCGCCTCACCTCTCCACGGAGGAGCTTTACCTGGGACGGAAGCTCTTCGTCGAAGCCCTCGGGGTCCGGGACATCCATTACGAGATGCCGACTCGGGACCCGAAGGCCGACGACTTTCTGATTCGGCCCGATAAGTTTCCCAACGCCGCCGGGGCGCGGCTTCTGGGACTCGGGACCGAGGGTTCGAGCCGGGCGATCCTGGAGAACGCCGCGCAGGGCCGGTATCGTCTCCTCTGGCTCGTCGGGCAGAACCCGGTCCGGTGTTACGGTGCCGAGCTGTTCCAGGCGGTCGTCCGCCAGACGCCCCTGGTCGTCCTCCAGACGGTGAACTGGACGGAGAGCACGGCGTTGGCCCATCTGATCCTGCCGGCGGCCCCCTTCGCCGAGAAGGAGGGGACCTTCATCAACGCCCAGCATCGCATCCAGCGCTTCTGGCAGGCCGTCCGTCCTTACAAGCAGGCCCGGCCCGACTGGGTGATTTTCCAAGACGTCGCCCGGGCCCTGGGCCTATCGGGATGGCATTACGTTCGGGCCGAGGACGTCTTTCAGGAGATGGCCCGCCGCTTGCCGGTCTTCGAGGGTCTCGACTACGGGACCATCGGGGACCAGGGCGTCGTCCTCCAGCCCGAGAAGGCCACCGTCCCGTCGGGGGTCGGGGCATGATTCGGGGAGACAGGGGGTCCAGAGACGAGAGTGCCGGGAGGGGTTCGGATGCGGGACGATGAGAAAGGAAGGCCCGACAGTCCGGTCTGATGCGTCACCCGTGAGTCCGACGGCACGCCTGCGTTGTCCCGCCTGGACGTACCGGAGCCTGGAGTTCGACCCCGTCCTTCGCCATATCGCCGGGTGGGCCGGTTTCTACGGACGCCGATACCTACGGCGCCTCCGACCCCTGGCCGACCGGCGGGCCATCCGTCGCCGACAGGCGGTCCTCCGGGAAGTCCTTGCCGTATACGAGCGAGCCGGACGGCCGACCCTGCGGTTTCTGCCGGACCTGCGAGCCATCGCCCGTACGGTCCGCCTGGAGGGGGCTTGCCTGACTCCGGAGGAACTCTGGACGGCCGTCGCCTTCTTCGACCAAGTGGACGCCCTCGTTCGGGCCCTCCGGCCTTACCGGGCCGACATGCCGCACGTTGCCCGCTGGCTGGACGGTCTTCCGACGATGGCCGAGTTCCGGTCTCGCGTTCGGGCCATCCTGACGCCCAGCGGTGAGGTCCTTGAGACGGCCACGCCCGAGCTTCAACGGATCTCCCGCTCGTGGCGCCAACTTCGGGAGCAGATCGAGCATCGCCTGAAGGCCCTCATCGGGCGTCCCGACTATGCACCGGCCGTCCAGGAGCCCATCCTGACCCAGCGGGAACACCGGTGGGTCCTCCTCGTGAAGGCCGACCAGCAATCCCGGATTCCGGGGATTGTCCTGGGCACGTCCGGAAGCGGGGCCTCCGTGTACCTGGAGCCCCTGGAGGTCGTCGAGCTCAACAACCGATATGTCCTCCTGGAGGAGGAGCGCCGGGCCGAGGTCCAGCGGGTCCTTCGTCAGCTCACGGACGAACTGAGGGCCGTCTCGGACTGGCCCCGGCTGTTTCAGCGTCTGGCCCGTCTGGACGCCCTCCTGGCGATGTCCGCCTATGCCCAGGCGTATGACGCCACGGTCCCTACCGTCGAGGACACGGACCGACTCGTCTTACGTCGGGCCCGTCACCCCCTCTTGTCGATCCAGGCCCGGACTCGTCGTCAGACGGTCGTCCCCCTGGACCTGGAGATGGACGAGCGGGCGAAGGTCCTCATCATCACGGGTCCCAACGCCGGCGGCAAGACCGTCGCCCTCAAGACGGTCGGCCTCATCGTCCTGATGGCCCAGGCGGGTCTCCCCGTCCCGACCGACGAGGGGACAGTCCTGCCGTGCTTCTCCCACGTGATGGCCGACATCGGCGACCAGCAGGACCTGGCTCAGAACCTCAGCACTTTCGCGTCCCACGTCCGGCGCCTCGTCCCCATGCTGACGACGCCCGTCCGACGGGGCCTGTTCCTGATCGACGAACTCGGCACGGGTACCGACCCGGCCGAGGGGGCGGCCCTCGGGACGGCCGTCTTGGAGTACCTCCGGCGTCAACCCGGCAAGGTCCTCGTCGTCACGCACCTGACGCCCATCAAGTGGATGGCCCTCCGGGAAGCGGACATCATGACGGCTTCGATGGAGTTCGCCCCGGAGACCCTGGCGCCGACGTTCCGTTTGATCCCTCACGCCTTGGGCGCCAGCCACGCCCTCGACATCGCCCGAAAGTACGGCCTACCGGAGACCATCCTCGAAGAGGCCTATCGGGCCTTGGACCCTTCCCACTTGCAGTGGATGGAACTGGTCCGCCGTCTGGAGGAGACCCAGCACGCCGTCGAGCAGGAACGGGCCGCCATGGAACGGGAGCGCCAGGAACAGGCCCAGCGGTATCAGGCCCTCCTCCAGCAGTTGGAGCAGACCCGGACCGCCCTGACCCAAGAATGGCAGGCCTGGAAACAGCGGGTCCAGCGATGGTGGGAGGACCGTCAGCAGGAGTGGCTGGCGTTCCTTCACGAGGTGCAGGACTCGACCGTCCGCCAGGCCCTGCGGGAACGGTTCCAGGCCATCCGCCGCCGGTTCCTTCAGGAGGAAGCCGATGTCCTCCGTCCACCCTCGAACCTGGAGACGGGCCGACCGGCCGACTGGTCTCCGGGCATGGCGGTCCGCCTTCGGGGCAGTCCTTCGACGACGGGGACGCTGGAATCTATCGACTCCGACCGGACCATGGCCGTCGTCCAATTTCGGGGCAAGCGCATGCAGGTTCCCCTCTCATGGCTGGAGCCGGCCCCGAGCGAACCGGTCCCGTCGGCGGATCTCTCGCCCGAGGCCGTCGACCGACTGGCAGTGACACCGTCGGCCGACCGGGAGGTCTACTTGCTGGGACTTCACATCCCGGAGGCCCTGGACCGGCTGGACCAGGCCCTGGACCGGGCCTACCGCCAGGGTCTTCCGCGTCTGCGGGTCATCCACGGCTATCGACCCGGCCGACTCAAGCAGGCCGTCCTGGAACACCTCCGGCATCACCCGATGGTCGAGCGCCTCGAGCCAGCCCCGCCGCAGGAGGGCGGTCCCGGGGCGACCATCGTCTGGGTCGGTGGGAATGAGGGGAAGGGAGGAGAGCAATAGGGCAGTACGGCAATACGGCGGTAGGGCGGTCGGAATACGATTCGTGTTCGCCGTGTGAAATCCTGCGGGCAGGGCTGTTTCACGGCAGTACGGCAATACGAAAGTTCGGCAATACGGCAATTCGGCAGTACGGCAGTAGAGCATTGAGCAATTACCCGTCACTCGTCACCCGTTTCTGAATATCGGAGCGGGGCCATGCAGGGGAAGATCCTCCGTTCCGTTGCCGGATGGGCCCTCTTGCTGGGCCTGAGCCTGGCTCCTTGCTCGATCCTCGGCGAGCGGGGCCGGTCCTACGAGCCTTGCCTCTCCGGTTCGGAGTACCTCTTTGACCGGTACGAGGGGACGGGGGCGGCGAATGCCTGCCGAGACGACTCGGACTGCGTCGTCAGCGGATGTAGTCGGGAAGTGTGTGCCGCCGAGTCGGTCGTCACGACGTGTGAGGCTATTCCGACCCCGACCCGGGACCTGGGATGCCGCGCCTGCGCGTGCGTACAGGGCGAGTGCCGCTGGGTCCGGTAAAGTGGCGGCGAACCCCATGCGGCATCCGGTGTCCGGCGGGGAGCCGCCGATATCGATATGCGGCGTCCTCTCCCAAAAACCGATGGCCGATATGCGGAGGTACGTATGGCACCGATTCCCGGACCCGACCCCCTGGGAATGCCGGTTCCGACGTGGATCCTATTGGGGCTGAAGGTTTTTGGATTTTTCCTCCACATGGTCTTTATGAACTTGTGGCTGGCGGGATTGCCGACGGCCCTCGTCCTTCATCTATGGGGTTCTCCCGTCGGCGAACGTCTCTTCCGGGCGATGCCCTTCTTCATGGCCTTTGGGCTGAACGCCGGGATCGTGCCCCTTCTGTTCATCCAGACACTGTACCCCCAGTTTTTCTACCCGGCCACGATTCTGCAGGCTTGGTTCTGGTTCCTCGTCATCCCCCTCCTGATCGTGGCCTATTATGCCGTCTATCTGGCGGCCTTCGGACGCTGGCCCGTGGTGGCGGCGGCCGTGGCGACAGTCCTGCTGACGGGGATCGGTTTGACGTTCTCGGCGGCCCTAACGCTGACGGCTCGGCCGGAACGGTGGTCCGACGTTTTCCTGGCGACGGCTCACGCCGGAGCCGTCCACGGGTGGTACTTCCACTGGGACCCCGAGGCCCTTCGTCGCTTTGGCCTTATGACGGGCATGGCCTTTGGGACGGTCGGGGCCTTCCTGGTCCTGGACGGCGAGTGGCTCCGGCGGGAAGAGGTGTACCGCCAGACGATCCGGCGTACCGTGCCGGTCTTGTATGTCCTCGGCGGGCTCATTTACGGACTGGCCGGCCTCGGCTACGCTCCGACGGTCCTCGACAGACTCCCGCGGTCCCTGTGGCTTTTGGCCGGCGGGAGCTTGCCCCTAACGGTTCTCCTGGCTTTGGCCTACGGCCGACGGCCCGGTCCGTGGACCGGTGGGGCCGTCCTGGCGGGTCAGGCCCTCGTCTTGGGGTCCAACGCCATCGCCCGGCAGGTCGTGCAATTTCAGGAGCTCCGGCCCTGGGTCAACCTCTCTCGCGTACCGGTCCGTGGGGAATGGGGAAGCTTCGTCCTCTTCGTGGGGACCCTGGTCCTCGGTATTGGGGTCCTCCTCTGGATCGCCCGAGTCGCCTGGACTGCAAAAAAGCAAGGAGGCTAAGGGAGGTATCCGGTCCCAGGTCCCGGGTTCCAGGTATCGGGTACCGGGCACCCGGCACCTGAGGCGGTCCGACGTCGAAGGCCGGATCCCGGGCACCGAGCTGGAGGACCGGTGGGAGGTGACGCCTTAAGTTGTTGCAGGACCTCCCGCCTGCGGTCCGCCCGGGTCGGCGGCTCCTACGAATAGGGGCTCAACTCGACAAGTTCTATATCCCCACGCGATATCCGAATAGCTTTGATTGGGGAGCTCCCATGGACTATTTTGGAGAAGAAGATGCGAGAAAGGCCATCGAGTATGCCGAGACGATTTTGGAATACGCGAAGCGTAAGATTGCTGGATAGGCGAGCCATCCTCGATTCCCTGAAGCGCCTGGCCCGGCGAGCCCAAGCCCGGAATCCACAGGTCCGACAGATCGTGCTGTTTGGGTCCCTTGCCCAGGATGCATACACGGCGCGAAGTGATGCGGACCTTCTCATCGCACTTCGGAAGGACACCCGCTCCTTTGTGGAGCGGATTCCCGAGTGGCTCATGGCGTTCGCCGATGCGCCGGTACCGGTGGACGTATTCCCCTATACTGAGGAGGAGGTCACCCGTCACCCCTGGGCCCGGCGTGCCCTGGCCCAGGGGGTCGTATTAGTTGAAAGGGGGACTCTCAGTGGGCCCCGGGCAAAGGCGTCGACTTCGCGAAGGCCCATTCGGCGATGCCGACGCCAAGCGTCCGGACGTCGGGAAGGCCGTAATCAACGGGCCGCCACGTGCGGTCGACGCGGACCGTGAGGGCCACGCGGGGTCGGTCCGTCGGAAGAGGGATGTCCCAGGTATGAACCTGGTGGTTCTGGAGCGTGACGTCGAGGACCCGGCGGTCGTCGACCCATACGGCAATATGCACGGGGCGCCGCTCCACGTCCGGGTGGTGGACGAACATCCGAAGTCGGAGCCGGGGTTCGTGGACGGGGAGGACCGTCACGGCCTGCCTGCGGGTCCACCGGAAGGAACCGACGGCGGGGTGTTGCTCTGGGCCGTAGAAGCCATAGGCGTACCCCCATCCGACGGCGGCGGCCCGAAGCGGCGGGCGCAGACGATGCACGCTGACGTAAGCCTGACCCCCGGCCGAGAGGAGGGCGAGTCCCCCGACCAACGCCCAAGCCCTCCAAGAAGGGGCCGGGTCGGGTCCGGAGGGGAAGTCCACGAGTCGGGCCGCCCAGAACGTCAGGATCCAGAAGGTCATCAGGACCGCCCCGTCCTGGGCATGGGCCCCGACCAGCGACGAGAGCCCGAAGAGGACGAGGAGACCCTTGAGGACCCCGGCCGGAAACTGGGCCCCCGGACGCGCCGGCCGGAGCAGGACGGTCCGCACCCATACGACGACCCAGACGATCCACCCGACGCTTCCCAAGATGCCCAGTTCGGCCAGTTGATGCAGGTACCAGTTTTGCGCGTTGTCGAAGTGAAGCGGGTCACCCAGGTATCGCAGGCCGTAGTCGCTGACGAGGACATAGTACATGCCGCTTCCGACGCCCGTCAGGGGCACTTCCCGAAGCATGGCCCCGGTGACCCGATAGAAGGGAAGCCGGTCGAAAACTTGAGTCCATAGAAAACCCGACAGGTTCGAGATTTCCCCGCCTCCCCAAAACCGATTCAGACTCCGCCCCAAGGGCGTACCCGAAAGAAGCCGGGTCACGCCCCAGAGTCCCACGGTGCCGACGACCACGACGAGTCCCACCCCTGCCCACCGGACCCAGACCCGTCGGACGGGGCGGCTCCCGACCCACGTCGTCCAGCCCAGAGCCGCCAGGCCCAGCAAGAGGGCATTTCGGGACCCCGAGGCCAGGACACCGAAGACAGCCGCCCCCAGTCCCGCCAAGATACCCAGCCGACCCGTCCAGGACCGGACCCATCCGACTGCCGCCAGCAGGGCCGGACCGGCCAGGGCCGCTAAGAGACCCAGGGGATTCGGGTCCAGCAGACCCCCCGAAGCCGCCCGCAGGCCGATCCACCGGGGTCGGTTCAAGAACCGGATGTCCACGAAACTCTGCACGGCGGCAATAAGGACCGTCAGCAGGAACGACACGCCGAGGGGGAGCAGGCACCAGCGTCGGAATACGGCTTCCGGGCGGTCCCGAAAATGCGCCCAGAGTCCATCGATCCCGAGGAAGCCGACGATGTAAAGGAGGGGAAAGAAGAGGGCCAGTTCGACGGCGACGGTGTGGGGGGTCCGGACCCCGTTGCTCGCCAACCGGAGGCCCAGGGTCAGGTCGGGGGCAAAGTCCAACTCCCGGAGGGCCACGACGGGTCCCGTCAGGGCCAGCGTCAGGGCCCAGAGGATGAGGGGCATTTTCCAGACCGTCGGCAGATGCCACCGGCGGACGTCGGTACTGCCCAGGAGCCCGCCCAGAGCCCCGGCCAGCCAGGGGAGCAGGGGAAAATAGGCCACACGGAAGACTGTATAGAACAGGCCGGGGACCACGTACAAGAGGCTTAACCAGGGCACCAGGCTCCGCTCTCGAAAGAGGCGGCCCAGGAGGAATCCGCCGGCCAGGGCCGCACCCGTCAGGAGGGGAAACACCGGGACGACAGGCCGGGCCAGGAGGCTTAGCGCCGTGACGGCCGTCAGGACTGATGCCAGACAGACGACTTTGGAGGCCGTTTCTGCCATGCCCGGACCCCATGAACGACGAGCCGATTCGTCACGCCGTCCTGCGTCCCCTCGCTCTCGGCCGCCGGCCGGGGAGGACCCCCGCCAGGTCTCCGTAAAGGACCCGAGCATGGGCCACGACCGCCCGGATAAAGCGGTTGCCCGCCCGCCACATCGTCCGGAACTCCTCGGGCGTGTAGCCGACCGGCTCCAGGGGGAGGCCCAAGCCCTCGTTCAGGTCCAGGAGCCGACGGATCCGGTCGAGAAAGGGCTCCCGAAAGTCGGCGATGACGGCGATATCGACGTCCGAACCCTCGTGAACATCGGCCCGAGCGAAGGACCCAAAGAGCAAGACGGCCCGAGGCTTCCATACCTGCGTCAGGCGTTCTACATAGATCGTTATCTTTTGATAAATTTCCTCACGACGCTCAAGATCGACGCGGCGTAACGCACGCATCGGCGCGCCATCTCCTCCGTGTAGTAACGGTAAGGCGCTCCAGCCGGGTAAAAATCCGGATACCGGGACCCGATACAGTGACGGTCCAGTTCTTTCCCCAGGTCGATCAGGTCTCGGAACGAAGGCTCTTCCTCTGCCGCCTTCTCCAGGAGCTCGACGACCGAATGGGTGATGAGGACTCGGAATCCCCGCCCGTAGAGGAATCCCTTCAGGGCTTTCTCGGAGGCCTGTTGGGCAAAGAAGGCCGAAGCGTAATAATTCCCGTCTTTCAAGCAGTCTCGAGCCGTCTTCAGGTCGGCCCGGGCCTGATCCAGCCAGCGGCGGGCTTCCTCCCGATTCCCCATGTCGCTATCCCGTCACGCCAGCACTTTCGAAAGGCACTCGGCGACGGGCGGGAGGGGCCGTTGAAACAGCCATCCGACGTCCAGCCAGAAGCCCGGCACGGCCGCACTCTCCAGCCGACCCGCCGCCACCCCCGTCGCCTCGTAGGCGTCCCCCCGCAGGCGATGGACGACGACCTCGCCCCGGTCGGCGTCCACGACCCAGTACTCGGGAATCCCGCCTCGGGCATAGTCCCGGGCCTTCTCGATGAGGTCGATCGTCCGGGTCGAGGGGCTGGCGACCTCGACGACCAGGACGGGCCGGACCTTCAGGGGACTGCCCTGCGCCCGGGGCACGTCCTCCGGGGCCAGGACGAACAGGTCCGGCTCCCGGACGACCTCCGACGACAACTCCACGGCCGCCGGACCCATCAGGACTTTCCCCCAGGCCTTGATTTCACAGTAGCCAGCCAGAAGGCGGTACAGGAATCCGACTCGATCCTGATGTTCGGCCGATGCGGGTGAGTACACGAGGACCTCCCCGTGGACGAATTCCCATCGGGCGTGTTCCGGGGCTTCTCGGAGGTACCGCTCCCGGGTCCAGCCCCCCAGCCGGACGACATAGGGCTCCCGAATCGCTTCCTTCCGCTCATCGACGACCGTGACCTTCATAGGGGCCTCATCCTTTAGGTTGCACACCCGATGTGCATGGTTTTTGAACGCCCGCATGATTGCGGGCGCTCGGCACCACCGACGCCGCCAGGCATGGCGGCGTCCGGATCAAGGCCGCCGGCATGACGGCCGGCCTTGGGAGATACTTTGGCACAGGCGATGTGCTACGAAACATGCACATCGAGTTTGCACGGTCTCTTTACATGATACATCCGACCCAGGACTATTGCACCGTTAAGATGGCTGTTTAGGTATGGATGGGTCGTCCCCGGAGGTCCGAGGCGGAGGGAAGCGATGCAGGATAGACCAAAGCCCGCAGGGCCTGTATCCATAGGTTTCATCTGAACGATATACTATAGACTACAGGCCATAGACTTCTTCATTCCCATCCTTGAATGCCCAATTCGCAATCCGCAATTCCCAATCCCCAATCCCCTACCGTCCCTTCCGGGCCAGGAGTTCCAAGACGGCCTGGACGATGATCTGGACGTCCAGGCTCAGGGACTGGTGCTTGATGTAGTAGAGATCATACTCCAGCCGGACCTTGGCGTCCTCCAGGCTATCGACGTAGTCGTGGTGGATCATCGCCCAGCCGGCCATCCCGGGCTTGACGGCATGCCGAAGGGGATAAAAGGGAATCTGCCGGGCCAGTTCCTGCTCGAATTCGGGCCGCTCCGGCCGGGGTCCGACGGCGCTCATATCGCCTTTCAAGACGTTCCAGAACTGGGGGAACTCATCGACCCGGAACTTGCGGAGCCAGCGCCCGACACGGGTCACGCGGGGGTCATTTTCCTGAGCCCAGACGGGCCGATTCTCGGCCTCGGCATCGGTCCGCATCGTCCGGAGCTTCCAAATCGTGAAGACCTTCCCGCCCCGGCCGACCCGCCGCTGGCGGTAGAAGACGGGGCCCGGCGAATCCAATCGTATCGCCAGAGCGACGAACGGCAGGAAGGGTAGAAACAGCAGAAGCCCGAGGGTCGCCCCGACGACGTCCATGATCCGCTTGGCCGTTCGGTACAGGACCCCCGTGGCCCGGTGGTTCAGGGGCAGGGCGGCCAACCAGTCCTCGCCGATAAAGTCCAGAGGGACCCGGCCCGTCAGGGCCTCGTAGAGGTCTGTGGCCGCCGTGACGGCCACGCCCCGGACGTGGGCCCATGTCAGGCCGTCGGCCAGTTCCGGCGAAAGGGGTCCCCGGGCCGCCACGACGACCTCGACCGCCCCCGTCTGCCGGATGAGACTCGGCAGGTCCCGGACCGAACCCAGGACCGGCAGGGGGCCGATTCCCGAAACCTGCACCGATTCAACCGGTGGGATGATCTCGTGCACGAAACCGACGACCCGATACCCTGTCTGGGGACGTTCGTGGAGAAGCGCCGCTAAAGCCTTTCCGACGTCCCCCGTCCCGACGATCAAGACGGGGCGGCCCATCGCCGCATGACCCATCCACCGCGCCCAGACGGCCCGCCACCCGCCCGTCAGGCTTGCCGCCAGACTGACGAAGGCCAGGACGACCAGGCGGGGCAACAGCGTCCGGGGGGCCGCAAAGTAGACGACCAGGTAAGCGCCGACCGTCAGACCGACGGCCGTCTCTAAAAACCGGACCGGGGCTCCCTTCCGGTAAAAATAGGGTAGGGCGTAAGCCCCGCTCAGGGTCAGGGCCCCCAGCCAGAGGGTCGTCAGGGCAGGGACCCAGAGGGCTCGAGCCATCATCCAGGCCGGCGTGACGGCCCCGTGGCCGGCCCAACTCCATAGCGCCAGGGCCCCGACGGCGGCCAGGCCAGCGGCCAGGACATCGCCCAGGGCCGCGATCCACCGACGTTCCCGGAGATTCAATGCCCAGGCCCCAGTGCTGACCGTCGCCGTATCCACGATATCCGCCTCCGGTTCAGCCACTCAGCAGGGTCGTGGCGATTCGGCAGTACAGTCCATATTCCCGCCCCGCTCGCCCGATCGGCCCTCGGGGCTCGGTATCTGGCCCCAGCGTTGGCAAACTGAGGGCTGAGGACCGGACACCAAACCCGGTACCCGGCACCTGGTGCCCGGTACCGATTCCGCCCTATGGCCGGATTGCCGGAGGAGACGATGCGTCACGCCGTCTCGCCGTATCGCCGCCCCGGGGCCTGCCGCCCTTTCCCTTCCAAGCCCCATCGGACCAGACCTATCAGGAACCCGGTCCCCCAACTCAAGTGCAGGGTCGCATACACGACAGGCAGGACGGGCAGATACCGCCATCCCCGCCGAAGGGCCGTCGCGATCGAAGCCCCGACGTTGACCGCCGTGTAGAATGCGGGGACGATGATGCTCCAGGTCGCTCCCATGAGGCCGGCGGCCGCCGAACCGGCCAGGCTCAGGACCAAGAGGGGCGGGACCAGATGCCGCCACCGAAGCGACCCCGGATGGACGACCGTCGTCCGGGCCCGCCAAAAGCCGTACCGAAAATACTGCCGGGCCAGCGCGCCCAGCGACGGACGCACATGGTACCAACATCGGACCTCCGGGGACACGAGGATTTTCCCCCCGGCCTGGCGGAGCCGGTAGTTGAGTTCGTAGTCCTCGTTCACGGCCCACGCCTCGTCGAATCCCCCAAGCGTCTCCAGCGTCCGCTTCCACCAGGCCCCGAGATAGACCGTGTCGGCCCACGTCGGCCGGTCCGTATAACGAAAGCGGGCATCCCCGACGCCGAAGGGACTCGTCAGGACCACGGCGATGGCCCCGGCGACATAGCCCCGACCGACGGCCCGCTGGACGCCCCCGACGTTGGCCGCTCCCGTCGTCTGCAGGAGTTCGACGCACCGGCGGATGTAGTCCGGGGCGTAGACGGTGTGGGCGTCCATCCGGACGATGACCTCCCCGCGAGCCTGCCGCAGGCCGACGTTCATGGCCGCCGCCGGGACCCGCCGGGGATTGTCCAGGAGACGAAGGAAGGGATACCGCTCGGCGTATGCCTGCACGACCGCCCGCGTCCCGTCGGTACTGCCCCCGTCCACGACGAGGACCTCGAGCCGATCCCGGGGATAGTCATTGGCGGCGACCGAATCGAGGCACGGACCGATATAGGCCGACTCGTCATATACGGGGATGACGACCGTCACCGACGGCCATTCCCGATTCCCTTCGTACATAGTACGCCGCCCCTATCCCCAAGACCCCAACCCCACGCCGGTGCAGGGTCGCCCATCCCAGCTCCGCGCGGGCGTGCGGAGTTACGGAAAGTGACGAAGTGACGGAGTGACGAGTGACGAGTAACGAGTAACGGGTGACGAGTAATAAATCATTGCCAACCCTGTGTGCGCGTTTTTCGGAACATGAACCCCGAACACCCCGCTGGTATCCCGGCCTTTCCTTCCGGTATCGGTACTAAATACGGATTCCAGATGCCTGGCACCTGGGACCCGATACCTGGTACCGGATTCGCGCCGAAGGCCGGCCACCGAGCACCGAAGACCGAGCCCGGCTACTGGAAAACGCGCAACCGGGTATGCATCCTGTATCCTGTTGTCACCCCGTCACTCATTACTCGTCACTCTCTACTCGTCACTCTCCT
>Ga0079997_117667_pt1 | contig 46001 bp, 37 predicted proteins | sample PerSpoCPS_CMetaG_FD_69200 | JGI IMG/M metagenome (GOLD analysis project Ga0079997, IMG submission 69200) | Archaeal communities from Yellowstone National Park, Wyoming, USA - Perpetual Spouter C (PS_C) MetaG (SPADES assembly) (version 2) | ecosystem: Environmental > Aquatic > Thermal springs >... | reverse complement strand
GGGGTTATCGGGGTTGCCTACGGGGACTCCATCGCCTGGAAATGGATGTCCAGTTTATTCGGTTGCGGCGCCGCCAACAGCCTTTTTCCCGCTTCCGGAAGTCCCACTTGACCGTTCGGATAACTCCATCCCTCCTCACGACGACCGTCAGCCCCCTTAGCCTCCCGATGAAAGTTTCAATCCCACAATGGTGCGATTGCTGCGGAAAGCGGTCGGTCAGGCAGTGAACGAAATCGCCGCGGTGGAGGACAGGAGCAACCTCCAGAGCCAAGGAGACCGCCCAGAGGGGAACGGCTCTTTGACGACAGCGCGCCCAGGCATGGGGTGTAAACCGCAGGGTCACTCCGTCAACGGAAACTTTAACGAGGAAAGTCTCCTCGTCGGCACCGTCCACAAATGCTTCGGACGGATGTTCCTTTATGGCACATCCCTCCTTTAAAAGCATTGTGGGGTGCGAGATGGCTCCCGTTGCCACCCCGCTCCCTCTTTTTTCTTGTCAAGGTGCTAATTGAGGACACAGAACCTGTCTTACTTGCTACACCTTTTTTGTCAAGTTGAATTTTGGTTGACTATATTCTAACCCAACTCGCTACCTTACGACAAGGCAGGGTCTTTGTTAGGGGACATTCGCTGTAGAGGGTAGTAAAATGTCAAGTGCCTGTGAAGTTCAAGTTGTTAGGGCAAAATCGTTCCCATTGTGCAATCAGACTTCAATTTGTTGACTTTATCGGCACTGAGGGCATCTCACCTGTCCCAGTAATTTATCCCAGAAACTTAACGGCTTCCCGCATTCCTCACACAACCTTTGTGCCCTTCGTTGTCTTTTCAATTCTTGTTCTCGTCGTTTCTGCTCCGTTTCTTGTTGCCATTTTTCCCATTCTTCCAACCAACGCTCCAACACTTCTAAATCGTGAAGAACATCCCCGCTAAGGAACCTCTGGAACCCCCAACCCCACACCTTTACTGTCTTATCTGAACTGCCAGAAGCTAAAAATTTACCATTTGGACTAAAAGAAATAGAAAACACAGAATCCTCATGTCCTCTCAAAGTTACGATTTCATGCCAACTCCCAACTTCCCAGATTTTTATTGTCTTATCTAAACTTCCTGATACCAAAAACTTGCTATCAGGACTAAAAGCAATTGAATACACGGCCCCTTCATGTCCCTCAAGGGTAACAACTTCATGCCATTTTTCCACTTCCCAAACTTTTATTGTCTTATCTTCACTCCCTGAAGCTAGCAATTTACCATCAGGGCTAAAAGCAATTGAGTATACAGCACCCTTATGACCTCTCAAAGTTGTAACTTCATGTCTACTTCCTACTTCCCAAATTTTTATTGTATAATCAGCACTACTTGATGCTCTAAACTTTCCATTAGGACTATATATAACGGCATACACCACACTATCATGTCCCTTCAAAGTGTTGATTTCTTGCCATATTTCTGTCTCCCAAATTTTTATTGTTGCGTCTCCACTGCCCGAAGATAAAAACTTACCTTTAGGATTGAAAGAAATAGAATATATGTAACCTCTATGTCCTTTCAAAGTAATAATCTCTTGCCACCTTTCCACATTCCAAACTTTTATCATTTTATCTTCACTTCCTGAAGCTAAAAACCTAATATCAGGACTGAATGTTACTGAATACACAGCACCATTGTGTCCTTTTAAAGTTGTAATCTCATTCCATACACCTACTGCCCAGATTTTCACCGTTTTATCGCTACTTGCTGAGGCCAATAATTTTCCGTCGGGACTGAAGGTGACTGAATGCACAGAACCATTATGCCCTTTCAAGGTAACAGATAAAGTTTGGATTTTTTCTTGGATCAACGGTAATGCCTTTTGTTGGTATTGGGAGAGGGCTTGACGGAGGGTGACATAATTGGTTGTCTGTCGGAAAGTATCCAACACCTCTTGCAACAACTGTCGCTCTTCGGATGGCAGGGCAAAAACTGGGTGGAAGAAAACCTGCAACGCTCGGTCAAGGATTTTTTGCACCTCTTCGGCTTCCTTCCGCACCCTTTCCATCTCCGTTTGTAACACCTCTGCCACTTCCCGTTGAAAAGGCAATGAGTCTGGATCGGCAGCAGCTTTGTGGAAGTAATTAGCATCCAAATGGATAGCTTTGGTCAGGCGTTCCTTCATCTTGTCTATCTGTCCTGTCAAAGCACAATGGATGGCATGTTGATAGTTCGCTTCCGCCCAATCGGGTTGCAATTTCACTGCCTCCAGAGTAGCCTGATACGCCTCTTCCAATTCTTTTCGATTGCGATGAACATAACCCAAATATAACCACGCCATTGCTGCATGGCGAGGTGAGTAAGGTTCTGCTAAACCTGCTGCCTCACGGAAGCACTTTAAAGCCACCTCTGAGTTACCTTTCTCAAAGAACTGAATGACGCCCAAACTTTGAAAGACGGTGAAATCGGCAGGGTTCTTGCGGATGGCTTCCAGATAGGCGTCAATGGCAAGGTTTATCCATCGTTCTCGGTCTTCAGGGCGTTTGGCATTAAGCCCGTTTCGGAAATACTCGTTACCCCTCTCCCGCAGTTCTTCCGCTTCCGTCGTCCTCGGACTACTCAATCGCTTCAGAATCTCCAGAAGCAACTGGTTGGTCTGTTCTTGATGCCAGATGAGTTGGGCGAACCCCCAAGACATCGTTCGTTCTAAAGAATCGATGGCATCAGCGATAACCTCTGTTGACCAAGAAATTGCACTTTGAAGGTCTCGTATTTGGACACCCAATTCAGAGAAACCACGCTCAATGGCTTCCATTTGCTCCTGGTAAGCCTCTAATTGGGCTCTTCCTATTTGAGCCTGAAACGCCGTTTGCGTCTTTTGACCTCGGATAATTTCCCGCAGGTTCTGCTCCACCTCTTGACGGAAGTGGTGGCGCATGTAGGCTTCGTCACGCAAGGTATGATACCAGAGTTCGTGCATGGTCTCTTCCCACCACCGCTGCAACGCCATCTCAATCGCCTCCTTCTCCTGATTTGTTGCTCGTCAGCCGATGAACACCTGCTTTCCCTATTTGTCACCATCCTTCGCACTTGGCTGTAATTTTAACCCAAGTTGCTGCTTCGGTTATAATTTTTCTCAGCCCCTTTGCGGGGGATGCCGCCGATGGGCGTCGCTTCCCGCGACCAAGTGCACCCCTGAAAGGGGCTTTTTCTTTTCGCTAACAATGGAACAAAAAATTCCCTTCGGCTTCACCCGCTCCTTCGGGGAAACCAACACCTTGACCACTTCTCCCTCCCAACTCTCCCGCCATTTCTACATCGTCGGTCAATCTGGGACGGGCAAATCCACTGTCCTTTTCAACATCTCCCTCTCCCTCATCAGGCTCGGTTACGGTGTCGCCGTCTTTGACCCCCACGGAGACCTCATCGAGAAAATCTTGGAAACTTTCCCCCGCTTCAGGACCAACGACCTTTGCCTCTTCAGACCTTTTGACCCTTCCTTTTCCATCCCTTTCAACATCCTCCTTCCCCCTCAACCCTCCCAAAAGCCCCTTTTGGTTGACCACATCGTCACCTTGTTTCAAACCCTCTTTGGCGAAACTTTTTGGGGTCCAAGGAGCAGTTACCTCCTCCAAAACTCCCTTTGGGTTTTGCTCTCCCAACCCAAACCTTTAAGCATCGCTTTCTTGCCCAAACTCCTTCTGGACTCTTCCTTCCGTCACCGCCTCTTGGAGAGGGTCAAGGACCCCTTCGTCCTTCGCTTCTTCAAGCAGGAATACGAGCGTTACAGCGAGACCTACCGTCAGGAAGTGATCGCCCCTTTGCTCAACAAAGTCGGTCTTTTGCTCCTCAACCCTTCTTTGAGGCTCCTCCTCGGTCAAACCCAGAACAAGGTTTCCGCCCGCTTTTTGATGGACAAGGGGAAAGTCCTTTTGCTGGATTTGTCCAAAGGGAGGTTGGGCAGGGAAGCGAGCAACCTTTTGGGAGGGCTATGGCTCATCCAGTTCTACTTGGCTGCCCTGGGGAGGGGTGATGTCCCTGAAGGGCAAAGGAAGCCCTTCTTCTTGCTTTTGGACGAAGTCCAAAGTTTCGTCTCCGTCCCCAGTTTTGAGGGTTTGCTTTCCGAAGGCAGGAAGTTCGGGGTCGGGTTGATCGTCGCCCACCAGTATTTAAGGCAACTCCCCGAAAGCGCCATTGAAGCTTTGCTGGGGAACTGCGCCAACTTGCTTTCCTTTCGGGTCAACGCTGCTGACGCCCAAAGGTTGGTCTCAGAGTTGGACAGGGGTTACGGGTTCGCCGTCCGACCGGAAGACCTCCTCAACCTCCAAGACCACGCCTTCTATTGGAGAAGGTGGGAAGGTGGGCGCTACACGGAACCTTGCTACGGCGAGACCCTGCCCCCTATGGGCAAGAGGGGGGACGAGCAGGACAAAAATGTCCTTATCATTGTCAGCAGGGAAAGATACGGGAGACCTTCTGGGAAGGTCAAAAGGTGGTTGGTGAGGAAGTTGAGGTGAGGCGGAAAGCCATTTTTACGGCAAGACGGCAAAACTTTCAAACGGCAAGATGGTTGAAAAGAAAAAGCCCGCCAAAGGCGGGCTGAAAGCTTCTTCGTCAATTCGCCTCGTTGATGAGCCGATAGAGGGGTTCCCATAGCCCTTTCTCCTCCCCTTGTTCCGTCAACTCCCATCCTCCCACCGAAACTCCCCCTCCCTTCCTCTCTATCCTTGCGAGATGGGCTTGGACTTTCCCTTTCTGCCAAACGGCGACCAGTATCCCTTCTTTCCTTTCTGGGTGCAGGGAGGGTCGGACGGTCAGGGCGTTGGGGTCTTTGCCCTCGACGAACCAGACCTCACAGCAGTGGACGGCGGCTTTGACCTTCCCCAACCTCTTCGCCAGTTGGGTCACCAAATGGACGGTTTCCCTCTTCTCCCTCTCGTTCCCCCAACTCAGAAAGAGGTAGAACAACTCCACGCCTTCTTTCCCTTCCCTCACCAGCACCAGCACATTCGTCACGATCCCTTCGGGGTTCCTTTCCTTCTCCGAGATCGCCTCCCCCTTCACTTCCTCGACGACCTTCCTCAGGTCAAATTCCTCTTTGGGGAGGAAGGTGACGAAGCCGACGATTTCCCTCACGCCTTTTCACCTCCTCGTCGCTGGGGTTAAAAACCCGCCGAGGGGGGCGTCCCCTCGGCGGGCTTTCGGGGGGAGGAAAGGGAGGAGTTTACAGGTCGGCGACCTTCTCAAAAGCCAGCCGCCGATACATCGTCCCTTGCCTTCTCCGCCTCGCCTCTTCCACATAGATGCGGGTCAGGACTTGGCTTGGGCTCATCCCTTCCCGAAGGAGCCGGTAGGCGTAGATGTGGAAGTTGAGGCTCCCCATCCTTGAGAGGGTGTGGGCGAAGAGGAGGTCGGGGTAGTCAGGGACGAAGAAAGCCAACCACCAACGGTGGGAACATTCCTTGTCTCGGTAAGGGCATTCGGCGCACAAGGTGCTCCCTTCGTAGCGGGGGTTCCTTTCCGTCGCTTGGAGCCTGTCCAAGGAGTAGCAGAAGACCAGACCGTCCTCGTCCTTTGCCACCCGGATGACCCGGCAATCGACGATTTGGCAGAGGATCTCCGCCCAAGCCAGTCCCAACCTCTTGCACTCTATCACCCCTTTCTGAGGGTTCAAGGAGACCCAGAAGAGGCTGGTCGTGGAGAACTCCTCCCAACCGTCCAGTTCCTTCCGCCCGTCTTGAAGCAAGGAGTCGTTGAGGGAGACGGGCAAAAGGTTGGGGGCAAGGGATCGGACGGGGACGAGGGAGAGTTCTTCTTCCCGTTCCCCTCCTTCGGGGGAAGGCAAGGCGCCCGTCGGCTTCTCCATGGCTTTCACCCCCTTTCCCTTCGGTCTTTACGGCATCGGTTCCTTCGCCCTCTTCGCCTTCAGGGTCTTTTGGAGTTGGGCGATGACGGTCGCCGCCTCAAGCCAAGTGAGGGCGGAAAGGTCGTCCTTCCCTGTCACCTCCTTGAGGAACTCGGGGAGTTTCTCCCGCTCCATCACCCTCTCCGCCAGCAGCAAGACCGCCCTCTTTTGGGGCTCGGTCAAGGGTTGGTGGGGATCAAGGGAGGGAGGGGCGGGATGAGGGAGGGGGGCAGGAGGGACGGTCGGGCTCGTCGCCGCCCTTTCTTCCCCCTCCGCCATCAGCCTTTCCGCGTCGTCCCTCTCCTCTCCCTTCTTTCTCCTTCGCCCCTTCAAAACCGACCCTGTCTCCGCCTTCTCCCCGCCTTGCCTTTGCCCTTTCAGCCGTTGGCAGAAGGTGGCGTGGGCTTCCTTCAGTTCCTCGGCTTTCTCGGCGACCAGTCGTTGAAGGTCGGTGTCCGAGCGCTCCAACTCCCAAGAGACGATCAAGGTCACCTCCTCGCTTTGATAGTCGGCGGAACTTTTAACGGACATCCCCAAAGTCACTCGGACGGGGAAAGCCATAAGACCTCACCTCCTTTTCGTTTCGTTGAAGAAGGGCGAGTTTTCGCCCAAAGGGGCTTGGCTTTGCCAGACGGGGTCCCTCTCGCAGAGGAAGGCGAAGGGACACCACCGACACTGAATCCCTCGGTTCGGGGGGAAGACACCCGCTTTGAGGTTCTGGGTCACGAACCGAAGGACCTCCCCGATCGTCTCGGCGCACCTTTTGGGGTCTCGGTAGGTCAGGATTTCCTCGTTGGTCCTCAGGTGGTAATGGACGCAGGCTTTGATGGGTTGGTGGAAGATTTGGTGGGCAGCAAAGGCGTAGAGGGTGAACTGCAAGTCCATGTCCAGTTCCGCCCTTGAGGGTTTGCTTTTGTCCGACTTCAGGTCAACGATCACCAACCCTCCACCCTCTTCCCTGATTTGGTCGATGAAGCCGTGCAACAGGGTTTCCCCGAAGGGGACGGAGAACTCAAACTCCACCAGCAAAGGGGGCGGCAGTTCCTTTTGCCTTCGGAGGTAACCTGACAGGATCTTCTCGGCCAACTTCTCGTATTTCTCTGGTGGCTGGTCGGTGAAAAGGATCGGTTCTTCCCTTTGCCTTTTCTCCCAAAGGGAGCGGAAGAGGGAGAAGGCTTTCGCCTCGTCCCACAAGCCCTCCAAGTGGATGGTTTCAATGACCTCGTGGATGGTCTTCCCGAAGGCGAGGGGGGAAGGGGTTGGGACGGGGATTTGGTCAAGGTAGGTGAACTGGAACTTCCTCGGGCACTCAAGGAAAGTCTTCAGCCTCCTCGCCGAAAACTCCATCTCTTTTTCACCTCCCTGAAGGGACGAAGAGGAAAGGGACTTCCCCGTTTCCCTTGGGGAGAAGGGAAGTGGCGAAACGGGAGAGGGAGAAGCGGGTCTCGGCGTCGGGGAGTTGGGAGGCAGCCCTCGCGATGGCTTGGACGAGGGTGAAAAGGGTTTCACCAGACCCGCTGGTTTCCTTCTCCCGCTCGTATTCCATCGCCAAGAGTTCCTTCAGGGCTTTTTGACCCGCCATTTTCGCCGCGTGTTGGAAGACCCTCTCCTTCGCCCCTGAGGGGAGGGAGACGGAAAGGGAAGCCATCAACGCCTCCGCCACCTTCGGGGCGGTCAAGGAGACAGCCCGCTCCAAAGCGGAAGAGAGCCTTTCCTTTATCGCCCTCTTGTCCAGCCAAAGGTGGACTTTGGCGAAGACGGTCTCGCTCACGAAAAGATTCCCGCAAGCATGCCGGTGCAGGCAGGCGGAGAGGGCGACTTTGGCGAAACCGACCTCGCTGTTGCGGAGGTAGACACCGAAGTGCAACTTCTCCCTTTGACCGTCCCAACCCACCTCAAAGGGCTCTGGGGCGAGGAGGGAAAGGTGGAGGGATGTTTCCGTCAGGGCGAACTGGAAGGGCAAGAGGTTCTCGCCGACCGAAGGGAGGGATTCCAAGACCGCCAGAAGGTCTCGGTGGTCGAAAGGGGAGAAGGAAGGGCTGAGGAAAGCCCTGAGCACTTCCCCTTTCGTCCTCAAAAGGACCTTCCCGCCTTTCCTCTGCCTCCTTGAGAGCCAGAAGGAAAGGTTTTGCCGTTGGAGCCAGGGAGGGCAACGGCGAAGGTAAGAGAGGGGAAGGCCGAGTTTCTGGCAAATTTGCCCTTGGGCGATGGGGGAGACGGAGAAAGTCCCGAAGGGGCAAAGGCAAAGCCACGCCCCCTTTTCGCCGACCTCCAACTCCAAGTCCGAGAGGGGGACGAGGTAATCGGCTTTTTGGGCGTCGTCCGAAGCGATGGCGTTTTTGACGGCATCAAAGGGCAAGAAGGAGACAGGCATCTTGAACACCTCCCTTTCGGGGTTTACTTTCCGACCGATTTGATCGTTCTGAGATGATTATAAACGAAAATTTTAAAAGTCAAGAAGATGAAGTTGTGGATAAAATGTGGATAATTGAAAAAGGAAAATTTGAAAGAAAGAGAGAAAATTTGGTAAAATGAAAGGGAAAATGGCTGAGAAATTTGAAGGGGAGAAATTTGAGGAGATGGAAATCAGACCCCTGAGGCGGAAGCCCTCCCACTATCTGCTTAAACCCGAAGAAAAAGTGACCTTCAGCCGATACTTCTTTGAAAAGTGGGTTCCGCTACTCGGTCCGACGAGGGGCATGGTGATCTTGAAGTTCCGAAGTTTCTGCGCGGGCAAAAACTCGGTGGTCTTGAGGATGGCGGACGCGGCGAAAGCCATCGGGATAAGTGAGAGGCATTTGCGGAGGGTCTTGCAAGATGAGAGGGTGAAAAGGTTCATCAAGAAGGAGGCGCAGTTTGAAAGGGACGGGAACGGGGAGGTCAGGCAAATCGCCAACAGGTTCTGGGTCCTTCAAGAAGACCCCCTGACCCCTGAGGACGAATTTAGGTTGAGGATGTCCCTGGGGGGCAAAAGGGCAGGGGAGGACAAAAAGGCAGGGCAAAGACAAAGAGAAGAAGGAGATGTTGTTTTGCAACAACAAGGGGAAATTTCGGGGGGACAAAAGGAGGCGCTCAAAGCCCTTTTGAGGGAAGGGGTCAACGAGGCGGTCGCGGTGAGGTTGGTCTCTCAGTTTTCCGCCCAAGAAATCCTGCAGCAAATAGAGTGGCTGGATTACAGGAAGCCAACGAAAAACAGGGCAGGGATGCTGGTGAAAGCGATAGAGGAGGGATGGGCAGCCCCGTTGGAGTGGGAGGAAGAACAAAGGAGAAAGGAGCAGCGAAAGAGGGAGGAAGCCTTAAGGGCGGCTGTGGAGAAGAAGATGGAGGAGGGAAAGAAGGCGAGGATGGAAGAGAGGGAGAGGAGGAGAAAGTTCCTTGAGGAGACAAGGCAGAAGATGAGTGAAGGGGAGTGGGAAGAAACGGTCTGCAGAGCCCTCCGTCAACTCCCCAATGGGCTGAGGAAGAGGGCGGAAGAGGAATGGAAGAGGGGCAACATCAACCCCTTCTTGGAGTTGGCTTTATATCGGCTTCTGACGGGTCAGAAGGGGGACAAGGAAGGAGAGGCAAAGAAAGGGCTGTAGAGGGTTCTTTTGGGAGGGGATGGGTCTTAAGTGGGGTTTGTCTAAAGGAGTGGCTCTGAGGGCGAGTGCAACGGGGGTTGCATAACCCCTTTTTGAGCCCACGCCGTCCGCCAGAAAGGGGGGTAGGAAGGTGCGCTGGAAGGACTGGATGGAAAGGGCTGGCATCTCTTTGAAGAGGATGGCGGAGATGACGGGCTACGACAAAACAACCCTCTGGCACGCCATCAACGATGGGAAGTATCGAAAGCGGCTATCGCGGAAGTTCTGGGGGAAGATCGGGGCGACGATCAGGTGGAAGGTCAAACCCCTCGTCCTTCAGATGGCGGAGGAGGGCGTCATCCCCTTCCGCTGCCCCCACTGCAAAGCCCTCTTTCGGGTCAGGGTTAGGGCGAAGACGAAGGTTATCGTGGAGCCGATGCTTTGGGATGGAACGGAGGGAAGGGATAGCGTGTCTAAATAGTGGAAGTGAGCCAGCAATCCATTTGTAAGGCAAGCCATTCGTATGGTAAGTGAACCCAGAGGGGAAGGGACCTAAATGGTCGTCATCGCCTTTGCCAGTTTAAAGGGCGGGGTGGGGAAATCGACCTTAGCCTATAACTTGGCTTCTCTTTGGGCTGACGGGGGTAAGAGGGTTTTGGCCGTCGATTTTGACCCTCAGGGCAACCTAACTTTTGCTTTTCTACCCCCCGAAACTCTCCCCGAGGATGCTCAAACCCGCTGCCTCTTTTCCCGAAAGTCACCTCAGCCCTATCCTGTATCAGAAAACCTTTGGCTCTTAGGTGCTGACAGCAAACTCTCAAGTTGGGACATGAGGGGGACGAACCCCGACCTTCTTCTGCCTTCCCAAGTCCTTCGTTCCCTCCCTTTTGACTTCATCCTTCTGGACACCCCGACAGGCTGGAGACCCTTAACGAGGGCAGCCATCCTCTCTTGCGATTACATAGTCGTTCCCGTTGACCCTTCTCCTTTCGCCGTCGCAGGGATCGTTCAGTTGGTTGAGGGGTTAGTTGAGTTATCGAGGAAAAGGGAAAGGTCAGCGGAAATTTTGGGAGTCATTGTGAACTTAGCGGAGGAGCACACGAGGATAACTCAAAGGGTCATCGCTTCACTTAAGGAACTTCTCGGAGAGGATAGGCTTTTGGGTATCCTTTCCAAGTCCGTTCGGGTCAAAGAGACGGCGTTGGAGAGGAAGCCACTGCACATTCTCGCCCCTGAAAGTAAGTGGGCGCAGCAAATTAAGGAAATCGCTGAAGCCATTGAAAGGAGGGTGAAGAAGAAGTGAGGAAGAGAGAGGACACCTTGAAGGAGATGGTAGAAAAGGGTGCGGAGGTCTTAGGGAGGTTGGAGCCGAAGGGAAGGAAAGCCGTTCGGACATTAAGAAGGCAAGCCGTTAAAACGGAAAGACGGCAAGAAGGCGGCGAGGTGACGACGAAGGTGACGGTAAGGATGCCTGTAGAATTGGTTAAAGCCTTAAAGCACATGGCAATAGATGAGGGCAGGACCTTTCAGGACCTCGTCGCTGAAGCGGTGAGGAGGTTTTTGGGACGGTAAATAGTGAAAACCACTCCTGCTTCTTCGTTGCCTCAAATTGCCAAAGGAGGGTTTCGCTTATAAAGCCCAAAGTAAAGGGGCATCAATTTTGACACCGAGAGCCGATTGGGGTATGTTATCTTTGTTAGCGGGAACGCAAAGAAGGAGGTGAATACATGGTCGCACAACTTTTCGCCAACGGATTGGCTACGGGTAGTCTCTATGCCTTAAGTGCCTTAGGGTTTGGTTTGATTTATAACACTACCCGTGTTTTTCACATTGCCTACGGGGCTGTATACACGGTGTCTGCTTACTTGCTCTTTGCCCTTTGGACTCAGTATAAGATACCATTAGGAATTGCGCTTATTATTGCTTCAATTTTAACAATACTTTTAGGAATTCTCATTGACATTCATGTTTATCAACCCCTACTTCGCCAAAGCTCTTCTTTTCTGATTGTAATGATTAGTTCCTTAGCAGTTTATATCATTACTGTAAACATTATAGTACTTATTTTTGGCAATGAAATAAAAGTTTTAAGGTCTGGTGTTGCAACAACTTTCTCTTTAGGTCAAGTAATTTTGAGCGGTATTCAAATTCTCCAAATTGTTGCCTTTGCCTTTGTATTCTTTACCTTAGTTCTTTTCTTGAAATGGACTAACTTTGGCAAAATCATCCGTGCCATGAGGGACAACCCTGACCTCCTTTCTTTGATGGGTATAGACCTTCAAAAAGTCCGTTGGTTGATCTTCGGATTAGGATCTCTGCTTGCTGGATTAGCAGCCATGCTCCAAGCCCTTGATGTCGGCATTGACCCAAACATTGGAATGTCGGCGGTCTTAATTGCTGCTGTTGCCGTTATCATCGGTGGTGTGGGTATTCTTGAGGCGCCTGCTTTCGGAGGGCTTCTTCTCGGAGTTTTGCAAAGCGTGGTCATTTGGCAGGCATCGGGGCGCTGGCAGGAAGCCGTCACTTTTGCCCTGCTCATTTTGTTCCTGCTCTTCAAGCCTGAAGGCATTTTCGGGCAAAGAAGGAGGTTGGAAGAAAAGTGAGTTACATACTTCATTTGTTAATTTTACTCAGCATATATTCTGTCCTTAGCCTTTCTTTGAACCTGTTGGTTGGATACACGGGTCTCTTCTCTTTTGCTCATGCTGCCTTTTATGGCATAGGTGCTTATATCACTACACTTTTAATGATAAAAGCAGGTTGGGGATTTTTCCCTGCTTTGTTTATAGCAATTCTTGGAGCAATACTTCTGAGTCTTATTGTCGCAATCCCCTCTTTGAGGTTAAAAGGCGATTACTTTGTCTTAGCTACTTTAGGTTTTCAAACAATCATTTTTTACATTCTTTACAACTGGGTTGGATTGACCAATGGTCCTTACGGGATTCCTGGAATTCCTCGCCCTAAATTTTTAGGGTTCGGGGTTGATTCCACCTTTGCCTACTCTGTTTTCAGCATCCTCCTTTCAGGGATTTGCTTGTTGCTCCTGTGGCGCATTTGCGAGTCGCCTTTCGGAAGGACGCTGAGAGCCATTAGGGACGATGAAATTGCTGCTTCTGCTCTCGGGAAAAACATCTATCGCTTTAAGGTTCTCGCTTTTGTTCTCTCAGGGGCCTTTGCTTCCGTTCCAGGGGCATTGTTTGCCAGTTACATGCGCTATATTGATCCCACCAGTTTTACTTTAATGGAAACAGTTTTTATCCTCTCGGCTGTCCTTATAGGAGGAGCGGGAAACATTAAAGGTCCGATCATCGGCACTGTGTTTGTCATTCTCCTCCCAGAGTTCCTTCGCTTCTTGCACATCCCAGACACAATCGCTCCCAATGTTCGTCAGATTCTCTACGGTCTGTTTATCCTCATCCTTATGAGACTTAGACCTCAGGGCTTAGGAGGGGAGTATAAACTGCAATGAGTATCTTAGAGTTACAGCAGGTGTCAAAATTATTTGATGGCATCAAGGCTGTGGACGGAGTCAGTCTAAGTTTTGAGGGAGGCAAAATCACTGGGCTTATCGGCCCTAATGGTGCTGGCAAGACAACTTTGTTTCATCTCATTACGGGCTTTCTTCGCCCTGATGCTGGTGCGATTTATTACAAAGGGAAGCGAATCGATGGGTTGCCACCTTGGAGGATAGCAGCAGAAGGCATAGGAAGGCTTTTTCAGGATGTTCGGGTTTTCAGACAACTCACTGTGCTTGAGAATGTTTTGGTTGCCTTTCGAAATCAGCCTGACGATAAACCTTGGGTCGCTTTTCTGCCTTTTCGACGGTTGAAAGATATAGAAAGAGAGAACTTAGAAAAAGCAAGATATTGGATCCAATTTGTTGGTCTTGAAGGAATGGAGAATGTTCGCGCTGAAGACCTTTCTTATGGACAACAAAAACTTTTAGCCATTGCAAGATTATTGGCAGTAGATGCGGAAATACTGCTCTTAGATGAGCCAACGGCAGGAGTGAATATAAAAATGATTAGGGTAATACTTGATATGATTGAAAGACTTGTAAAAGAAGAAAGGAAAACTATAATAATAATTGAACATAATATGCAAATAATTCGAGATATTGCTGATTGGGTCTATTTCATGAATGAAGGGAAAATTATCTCTTATGGTTTACCTGAGGAAATTTTAGAAAATAAAGAAATTAGAAGAATTTATATGGGAATGCATGATTCTGTGCCAGTTAAAGGGAGATGATAAAGTATGTTAAGGTTAGAGAACATTCATGCCGGTTACGGTAAAAAGGAGGTGTTGCATGGTGTGTCCTTTGCAGTGCCTAAGGCAAAAATATGTGCTGTTCTTGGTCCTAACGGTGCTGGTAAGTCAACCCTGTTGAAGGTGATAGCGGGAATGATAAGACCCGTGGAAGGCAAAATTTACTTTGAGGGTGAGGACATGACAGACCTTCCTGTCCACGAGAGGGTGAGGAAAGGGATAGGATACTTTATGCAGGGTGGGCAAGTCTTTCCCAGCCTTTCTGTGTTGGAGAATTTGGAAATAGGAGCCAATGGATTACCTCCGCAAGAAAAAAGAAAGGCAATAGAAGAGGTAATGGAACTATTCCCTGCCCTCCAAGGGCTTGCAAAGAAAAGGGCAGGATTGCTTTCTGGCGGTCAAAGGCAGCAGTTAGCCTTAGGGATGATCTTAGTGAAGAGACCAAAGCTTTTGCTTTTAGACGAACCATCGGCAGGTTTATCTCCTAATTTGGTTAAAGAAATAATGCAAAAAATTCAAGTTATTAATCAAACCTTTAATATCACCATTGTCTTAGTTGAGCAAAATATTAAAAATGTATTAGAAATCACTGATAAAATATTAATTTTGATAAATGGACAACTTCAAGTGGAATATGAAGAACCACAAAAATTAATAGAATCAGGAAAATTAGAAGAGATTTTCTTTCCAATCCCTAAAACTGATGTTAAGGAGGTAATCAGTTCATGAGGAAGCTATGGAGCATTATTGGTGTTTTCCTTACAATTATTGTCATTTCATCTATTATTTACCTAATACAAATATCTACTTTTTCAAAGAAAATTGTCAAAATTGGAGCTATATTACCATTAACGGGACCGGCAAGTTTTGCAGGAGAATTGGCAAAAATGGGACTAGACTTAGCAGTAGATAATTTACATTTTAAGAACATGAGTGTAAAAATTATCTATCAAGATGGACAAGGTGATCCTAGAAAATCCATAGATGCTTTTCATCATCTTGTTTTTATAGAGAGAACAAAAGTTATCATAACTTATATAAGTCAAGTAGGATTAGCGTTAAAAGATCAAGCAGAAACACAAAAAATAGTCCTTTTCGCTAATGTAACACATCCAGAAATGACAAAATCAACAAAATTTGTTTTTAGAATGTCTCCAGTAGTTGAATCAGATTTTTTAAAATTTACTGAATTTTTGAATCAAAAATTAAAAAATATACAAGGTTCAATTTTAGTTTTGTATCAAACAGATGAATATGGAGCTTCTTTTTCTTCTCTTTTAAGAAAGTTACCTAAAACCTATTCATGTAAAGCCGTACCATATGATCCCAAACAAACTGATTTTAGGTCTATAATTGTAAAAGAATTATCAAAAAAGCAACCAAATTTAGTTGCAGTTGTAGGCTTTGGGCAATCTTTAGGCATTCTTATCAGACAAATACGGGAATATGGATATAAAGGTGATATTTATGCTTCTCTAGGATTTATTCTTACAGATGCTTATAAAATAGCAGGTGAAACTGCAAAAGATATTTATTATCCAGATCTAGATATTAATACCAATGATCCTGATTATAAAAATCTTGAGTTTCTTTTTGAAAAGAAGTTTGGCAGAAAAATGCCGTCAACGAGTTGGCTTTTTTATAATACACTTTTACTTATAGCAGAAGCTATAAATAAAGTAGGAGATTCACCTGTAGATATAGCAAATTATATCCGTAAAATGAGAAAATTTCGAGGAATTGGTGCTATTTTTGATATTCAACCCTCTGGAGACATTATTCCAAGGATTAAACTAACACGATGGGGTGAGAATCTATGAACATACATGAAATAGCCGAGGCCTTTAAAAGATCCTTTGACGACGAATGGGATCTAATGGGTGCAATAGGACTTGTCTCACCTTACTTTCCAAATACTTTTACCCCTAGCGGAGGACATGATGTCGTAGTTCCAGCTATGAGAAATCCAATCCCTCAACCTATAAAGAAGTTTTATAGAATAGAACGTTGCTTTAGAGATATTGATATAGGAATAGTAGGATTAAGTCATCATCTTTCATATTTTGAAATGCTTACTTTTGGGATAGTAGGTTATATTCATCATCAAATACTTGAAGTAATTGAAGAAATAGTAAGTCAAATGGCTTATATACTATTTGAGGTATTTCAATTAGATTATACGAAAATTTTTACAGCTTACTTTAGTGGAGGAATTATTGCTGGTGTGAATATACCTCCTATAACAAACGAGGAAATTAGAATATGGGAAAAATATTTCAAACTTAATCTTATCCCTGTTCCAGGACGTCGCACGTTTATTTATGCCGCTATGGAAAATTGGCCTGCTGGTGCTGGTTTTGAAATCTTTTATGATAGAGGCTCACATCTTCCAGAGACAATTCGCTTTGTAGAGATTGCTTCCATCAATTTTTACAAATATATAAATGGAGCTGGATCTCTTCATGAAGCCGTAAATTGGGCTATAGGAGGTGGTATTGGTTTAGAAAGATTAGCCATGGTTATACAACAAGCTCCGACTATCTATGATATTGATGTATTTCAAATTATTAAAAATATACTCAACTGTAAAATTAAGCATGAAGAAATACAACTTTTTAGTAAAGCATATAATATTGCTATAGATCATCTTCGAGCTTTAATATTTATTCTCATGGATGGACAAAAAGCCGATTCAACTCCGAGAGGGAAAATTCTTCGTCGTTTAGCAAAACGAACAACAAATCAACTAATATACCTTAATCTTATTGATAATAAGTTTATTGGTGAACTTTGTAAAACTATAATATTTGCTTATCAATCCCGTTATCCACAACTTGTAGAAATGCGATGGAATATTTTGAAATCTTTAGAAAACTTGATTGAAATGAGGTGGGTGAGCAATGAAGTTTAATATTAAAGACAAGTTATCGGAAATCATTCGCAAATCTCCTGCTCCTAGTATTTTATTCATCAATTTTAAAGAATTACAACTAAAATATATAGAATGTTATCCATCAGATTTAGAGCAGCGAATAAAAAAATTGTTGAGTGCTTTAGAGAGACGCCAAATAATAAGAGCTAGCGATTATGCAAGAATAATTAGTTTTAACATGATATTTATTGTTAAGTATGGTAGTAATAAAATTTTAATAAATAAAGGCTATTTCGGGAATTGCATTATATTGTTTATTTCTAAGAAAATATGGGAACAAATTTCACAATCACTATTTGACGCACATAGTATACAAAGATTTAAATGGCAACTTATGTGTAAATTAAGCAAATTTAATAATTTGAGTGATTATATTGATATAACTGTACAATTTGTTATTCAACAATTGATGTGGATTACTAAAGAATTTCCAAATTTAACTCTTTATGCTTTTTCTCCAGTTAGTTTATCTGAAACCGTAGATTGCCTTCATTTCATATTGATCGAAAAGGTTATTGATCAACCACGACAATGGATTAAAAAGATCAAAGAGTATTTTGGGTCAGCATCTAAAAATATCTTAGAACTTATCTCAGAAGTTCGATGGGATGTAAATTTAAAATATGCTCTTCGCACCTCTATTGCTGCCATTATGGGGCGGAATATGTCACATAACATCGGCTCGCATGCCATCTGGCATCTGGCAGAGCGGTTAAAGGATTATTCTAACGAGGAAATTAAAAATTTCATGCGCTATCTCCAGAGGCGGATGGATTTTATCGCACAAGTATCCACCTCGTCATCATCTTGGTGTTTAACCACATCGTGGAAAGAATTCTTAGATGAGTTTACTGAGCAAAAATGTCTTTTAGATAACATTGCTCGTTCTCATTTACAGAGTCCAACTGAGCCATCAATGCAGATATATGAGAACAGACTAAAGATAAAAAGAAATGAATCGAGTTTTAGTATATCTATTCCTCATGGACAAATTGGAGCGCAAGCCTTTTATGTTATCTTTGAAGGACTCATACGCAATGCTGCTAAATATGGTAAAGTTACAAATACTTTAGAATTCACGATTACTATAGAGGATCAATGGGACGATAAAGGAAGGGGATGGCAGAAAGATTTCTATAGAGTTAAAATTAGTGACAACCTTAGTATATCACAAAAAGTTGTCTATGACTTAAATTATAAGTTATCACAACCAATTATTGATCCTAATACTGGCGAATTAAAAACAGGAGATTGGGGTATGAAGGAAATTAAAATTTGTGCTGCTTATTTGCGTATGGTTAAACAAGAGGAAATAGATATAAAGTTTAAGGAATGGCAAAATGGCAATGCATCACAACCTCCTATCATTGAAGCGAAATTAGAAAACACACAAACTAAAAATAATGAGACTTCTGGTAATTTAACTTATGTGCTTTATTTGTTACGACCGAAGGAAGCTCTTATTGTAGGCATGGAACCACAAGAAAACCTGCGTGATGCCTTTCGTCAAAAAGGCATAGACTTTCTTCCCGATTTTAAGGATCTTCAACAACAAATCGCTGAGGGTGACATCCCTCGCCATAATTTCCTTGTTTTGCGAGGAGAACAGGTGGATTGGAAATGGCTCCATGAGAATTTAGCATCCCTTCCTTACAGGATTTTGGTTACCGGTGAGGACACTATTCCCAATGATAAAGATTACGAGTGTTTAAAAAGAGTAGTGGTTTTTATGAAGAAAGATAAACTCAATTTAAATAAACCTAAAGGATTACTACAATGTCTTTGGGAAAATTGGGTTGAGTCTTGGTGGAGAAAATATGAAGTTTGTATACGATGGGATAAAATAGCTAATAATATGTATAGAATAGTTCAAGATGATCTAAATTATGAAGAATGTAGTAATTATCTTGTTTTTGATCATAAAGAAGGTTCTGATAATACAAATCTTTTCAGAAATTCTGCTTTTCACTATTCAATTTCGGGGGGGACACCTACAGCAAATTTGCTAAAGGAAGGTAATCCTTACCTAATCAAGGAGATGGCTGCTATTTCAGTAGCAGTAATTGATGAAAGAATTTGGTTGGAAAAAGATGGTGTAGCAGTAGCAGGAGTTTCTAAATACAAGAATGCTGAAAATAAAAAACGAATTAATATTTGGAAAAAAAGAAGGGTTTATCTTCAGGATACAGATAAAGTTCGAAGAAACTTTAAAGAATTTGTTAAAGAATTGGAACCACCTAATAGAGATTGTTTTTTTGATTTCATTATTATCCATCAAGGGATTATTGACGAAGTGAGAAAGCAACTGGGTGAGAATGAATTTCAAGAGGCATGGGAGGCTTTAAAAAGCAAGGCTCGCTGGGTCATAATAACTACTGGAAGAGGGGAGCCGGAAATGGCTCGCGATGAGCGTTTGAGGTGGGTTGAATACTCTAACCTTGCTGAGTGCCTTATCCAAAACGCCGGAGATAAAATAATCCTTGCCCATCTTCTTTGGGGGCTTCGTATTTCACCGAAAGGATGGTGATCATCAGTGGAACTCATCATCGTCGTAACGACAGAGGATTATGATTTATGGAAGGTAAATAGGAATTGGAATGAAGAGACCATCAATGGTGTCAAAGTGAAATGTAAGGAGTTCAAGGATGGTAATAAGGTCCTCTTACTTTGCCAAGCACTAGTAAGGGAACAAAAAATTAGGGAAGAAACTACTAAGCAGGTTATTAAGGTTATTGAATATTTTCAAGGTGTAGATATATACATTGCTGCTCATAAGGGATATGTAGATTGGGGTGAGATTCGGAATAAGGTTCAAGGTGAACGACTCAAGGGATATAAGGACTTCAGTCATGACGAAAAAAGCGATTCAGTTTACGAGGTGCTACGTGATTTGATAATACATGATAATGCAGAATCTTACCAAAAACTAAAAGAAATTCTCATTAAATTACCAATGATAAATAAGCTTTCTAATCTCAAGTATCGCATTATTTTTCTTTTTCTGCCTATTGACATTGATGCACAAGGATTAATAGAAGTAGGAAATAAAGCACAATATTGGAATAGAGAGAATCCGTATACTGATGATATACTTGAGTATTTGTGGAAAAGAGCACGGGAGTTAGCAAATAATGTTAAACAAGTGGTAAACGAGGTAAAAGAAAAGGCAAGTGACACTGAAAAGGAAAAGATATGCCAAGCATGGGGTAAGATGGCATCCCTAGACAATGATGAACCACCGAAAGAAGTTATCCAAATCTTCCAAGATTTGGAGCAAACAGAGCCAGTTGACCTTGAGGGACTAAAATGCCACTGGACGCAATTCCATAACTGGCTTGTTGATCTATGTGAAGCGATGGATGAATTGAGGGATGCAGTGGAGAAAGTGGAAGGGAGGAGGTAGGGGGGGCGAGAGATATGGAGGTAAGCCAGCACGCTAAGGGATGCCAGCGCGTGCTTGTTATAGAGAACCAAGACAACGGTGCCTTTGTGCAAGCCTTTCAAAGGGCATTGCAAGTCGCGTTGGGCTTTGATGTCTGCATTCATCCTGTCTCAGAAGGAGAGTCTCTTCACCAAATTTTGCTTGCGTTGAAAGGCAAGAGTGACTCGGCAGATGTCCTTTACATTAACGCCCATCTGGTTTACCAAGAATGTCCCGATCCTTCTCACTGTGGCGGTTTGGAACTTTTCAAACACATCCGCTTGACTCCCTCGCTTGGGCGAGTGTCTCTTTTGCCTGTTATCCTTGCTGTCTTAGATTCGCCTGAACGCTATATTCGTCTTCGAACCGACAATGTGATCATCCTTTCGCCGGGTTGTGCTATCTGTCGTCTCCCGTTTTCATTGCAGCAACTTCGGGAGACGATCAATAGTCTTCACCCATTTGACTCTTGCGAGGAAATGCAAACATCCCTTAGGGATTTCGTTATCCTGACCACTGAGGAAAAGGTTGCCTCGCAGCATGCCTATCGTAACAGGGTAGGGTTACCCAAATTCCTGAAGGAGTTTTGCGGTGATTTAATGCCTGCTGACCATCCAATCCGCAGAGGTTACGAATATATGGTTCTTACTTCTCTTTGGCTGAAAAAGATGGAGTTTCTGCAGGAAGGACAATCGCCGACGCACCCATCCACTGGTGAGATAACTCCTCACGACGAACTTATAAAACGCTGCAGGGGGAAGCGCTTCATTTACATTGACGACGAACATCAGTTAGGGTGGTCATGGGGGCTTCACATTGGCTTGTTCGGTGATTCTCTTGATCCAAGCATCTTTGAGAGACAGGACGAGATGATTGAAATAGATGGCTTGTTGTGTATTAGTTCATTTCATCAAGCTATAGAATACTTTGAAGAATATCGGGGTCAAATTGAAAATGGATTAATAGCGTGGGCAGATGCAGAAGAGAAGTATCGCCTGAAAAATCAGGAATACAATGAAGCCCAATCAAGGCTACAACAAGCAAGAGATCGCTTTAATGAAAGCAAGCACCAAAAAGAAAAGGCAAGGGTCATATTGGGGAATCATGTAGAGCAACTAAAGGAGAAGGAAAAAAGTTTCAGAGAAATTTTAAGCAATTTTTCTGAATATTTTGCAGGTATCTGGTCAGGTGATCTCAATCCAGATGCTCAAGATAAAGAATTGCAGCAAAGAATTGATACACTCTATGAGGCTAAAAATGAGTTTATTAATGCTTGGCGCTCGCAACAAAACGCTCAAAAGAGATGGCAGGAAGCTGAGAACCGTTTCCAAAAAGCAGAGGAAGAATTAGAAGAGGCAAATGAGATTTTGCGGAAAGCACAATCGGAGTATAATAACGCAAAAAACGAATATAATAGGGCAAATCGATCTTTACAAGAGATTTTCCTGACATATTCCCTTATTTTCTTGGACCTGCGGTTAGAGCAGCCATCAGACGAACACTGCGAAATCGGGGAGATAAGCGGCATCAGGCTATTAGAGCAAATCAAAAAATCTGATCCCAGTATCCCAGTCATTGTCTTCACCGCTTCAGAGAAGGCTTTGAGTTACGAGAGAGCAAAAGCGCTTGGCGCAGACGGTTATTGGATAAAGGGGATATCAAGCGGAAGTGATTTAAGGAGAGAGATTAAGGAGTGTATTGAGAAGGCAGAAAAACTTCGTCCAATTTGGTTGCAGATCAGACAATTGGAAGTAAAAAAGACAGTTTTTTGCCTTCAATATGAAAATGGGCAATTATCCCTTAGACGAATAAATGATGGCGAAAGGCAACAAATCTTAAGTTGGTTAAAGGAAAGTTTTTTGCTCCTTTATTGGAAGGAAAATGTATTAGATGAATATAGTGTTTATGATCGCGTAATGCTAAATATGGGTCTCATTCAAGAGGTGCGTTACAAAGGTGTTTGGGATGAAAATTGGCAAAGACTTGTTGAAAATTGGCAGATTCCACCAAAAGATCAAAATTTGAGAAGATTGCGTAACCAAGTTGTGCACGCCTATCAAAGGGATAGGGGTATAGTTACTATGACCCAGCGTAGAGGAGTAGGGGTAGCTTCACCTAATGAAGCCCTTGAGGCGTTACGCTACACTTTGGAGTGGCTTTTAAATGACCTTGCGACAGGGATAGGGAGAAGGTGAAGTCAGTCATGAGGGGGGAAAGGGAAACCCCTCGCAGGATGTATAAGGCTAAAAAGGGCGGGCTAAAAACCCTACTTGTCATCAGTGGCAGCATGGACTTCTCCACTTCCTTGCAACGGGCTTTGCGGAAGGACTACCAGGTGCAATGCGTCTATTTAGAAGAGGATGCGGTTAGAGCACTTATGCCTCCGCCAGACATTTTGCTTTTGGACTTAGGTTTTCGCGATGGTAACTTGGAAGAAGGGTTGAAGTTTTCTCAAAAATTACGGTTATTGCTCCGTTTGAGAGCGCCCATTGTTTTTCTGTCTGTGGAGAATTGGGAGCGATTGGCTAAAGATTTTCCCTTGTTGTGGCAAGACACTGCAGGGACATACTTTGTAAAGATGCCGTTTCGACTCAACGAGTTAAAAGAAACTCTTGCAATGGCTAAGCCATTGACACTTCAGGAACTAAGACAAGTAGGGTTTGAAAGGTGCGCCTTTGGGGAATTTTGTAGTAAACTAATCCATGACCTTCGTAACGCGGTCCGAAGTAGCAAAGAACGGGCATTGGCGATCATCAAGGAATTGAGGGAAGTTGTTGGGTTCTTTGCACCTCATTTGAAATTGGGGAAAAAGATGAGAGAACTTAGCCGCAAAGTAGCGAACTTAGAGACAGCTTCGGATATACAAGAGATAGAGAACATTATCAACTGCATCGCCAAGCGTTTATCCATCCAAGTCTCCAAACCGATTCCGCTGGCTGCTCAAATTATTGCAAAGTGGCGCGATCATAAGGCACCTGAAAACTTCACTCATATCCTAATCGCAGATGATGACGATTACCCCGCTGCGAACGAATTGTCTTTGAGAGGTTACATTTGTCGCCAAGTGTCTTCGTATGAAGAGGCGTGCGCTTATCTTGAACGAGACCCACCCGATGTTTTGCTATGTGATTACCGGCTCGGTGGTGATAAGCGTTTGGGAACAGCGCTTATGAATGCGGCATTGACTGAGGGAGTATTCGTGATTATGCTTTCTGGAGGTCCAATAGATGAACCTCTCCCTCTAGGTGTGGAGAAGTGCGAAGGGGAAAACAAGTTCAACGCATTGCTTATCCACGCTCTCATCTGCGAGCGGGCAAAAGGTCAGCACAAGGTGGAGGTCTCGGCATCTTGACACCTATAACCGATTGGAAGGGGCTAACCTTTCGTCGTGAGGTGAATTGCAATGTCAACCCAATCGCTGACCGTGAGGATGAGATTTTTGCAGGGTTTCATTGAAAGAACCATAAAGGCGTGGTCTGACTCCGATGGTTTCATCTCCACCAAAATACCCTCCTTAGAACCCCTGATTGAGAAAATCACAAATAACCTAAACTTGCCACAGGAAACTCGCCGACACCTGCAATCCTTCTGGCACTTAGTGCGTAACTTGGGGGACCATGAACTGACCGAGATAGAGCAGGCTGTAAAGGACTATGATCAATATGTGGAGCCTGTTTGTCCCCGGCTCCATGATACACCTGTCCATGCCGTCATATCACGATTGCGCCTCATTGTCAGCAGCCCTCAGACGATGGTCAATTGCATTTTGGAATTATTGGGAAGCGAATCGGAGATTCCCTACTCTATTCAACAAAAGTTGTCCGCTATGCTAAGGACGTTGGGAAGAAGGGACATCTCTATCCGCACATTGCAGAACATCGCTGAAAAACTGTCTCGGATACAGGGAGAAATCGGAAAACACATGGGGGAAGTCGCCTCAGAGGAAACAGGTGATAACAAGAGACTTTTGGAGGTCGTTATCGTGGAAGACGATAATGCTTGGCTGCAGGCAGTAGCATCTATTGTCCGAGATCAATTGGGAGTCGAACCACGCTTGGCGCGCAGCCAAAAAGAACTAATGAACCTACTGAGCAGATTAGTAAAAAGTCGGGTAGAAAGTGTTGAGGTAGTAGTAGAAGAAGATGAAGAAGATGTTGATAATAGGTCCTACACCCACATAGCGGTAATTCTTGACCTCGGTCTGCCGAGAGATGTTGCCGATGAAGGCGTCTCTCACAAGGTAGGTGAGGAAATCCTACAAATGTTGCGCGAATTCAAGCCCAATGCGGATGTCATCATCCTCACCTCTCATAGTCACCTTCTCTCCGTTCAGCGTTTGGCAGCACGATTGGGGGTAAACCCACAGGATTACATCCTGAAAGACTCGGATTGGGAACATGCTCTAAGGAATAGCTTAAGAAGGTTGTATAACCGCCTCAATATGGCGCGTTTTTTGCCGAACTGTGTGGAGTTGATCGGGGAGGACAAAAGCACGGGGCGTTATATCGTTCGCATTGACAATATTATGGTACCTTTGCCACCTTGGCTTTATTATGTGTTCGCTGTTTTGTGCCGACAGAGGCAAAGACGCGGCTTGACATCTGAGGATGTCAAAGAACTGGTCAAGTGGGAATATGGACAATCTTTGGAAGAAAATGTTCCCGACGCTATTTACAGGTTGAGAGAAGCCATCCACAAAGCACTTCAAAGATCTGAGCGGTATATTGAGACGCATCACCTTATTAGACAAAACAAAGGTTTTTACCAAATCTCGAACGAAGTGAAGGTTATAGACCGAGAAGCAGACCAAACATTGGAATGGGAGGTAGAAATTGATACTGATAGAAGGAGAGTGTTCATTAACGGTAAGCCTATAGCCCTTCTATCCTTAGATTTTGACATCTTCACCTTGCTTGCCCGTTCAAAATCACGGGCTCTATCGGTCGCTCAAATAGCCTCATTTGTGAAATGCCAACAGGACGATGTTTGGAAATGTATAGAGCGGATACAGAAGCAAATAGCGATAAATTTAGGGGTTGCATCTCAAAGGGCAGAAGAATTGGTTCGCATTGTCACTTTGCCTTCCTGGGAAACTGGTTGCCAACTCCACGCACGGGCAGTGACATGGTTTGGTTCTGAATCTGCTAATGCAACTAAGTTTTCGGTCCTGTTAGTGGAGGATGACCCGTTATGGCGCGAGACCATTCGACAAATTCTTGAGGAATACGGTTACAATGTCTTTAAAGCCGACAGTGTCGAAGAGGCTATCCAAGTGGCACGAGCCATACACCCTTCCATTCTCTGCTTGGACCTTGAGTTGCCAGAAAAATCAGGCGGAGAAAGGAAATCGCTGGACGGTGGGTTGAAGGTGTTGAAGGAAGTCAGCGAGTTCATCCCAGATGTCGGGGCGGTCGTCATCACGGCATATGCAGAGCACGGTGGACTCCGGAAGGCAGTGTTGAATGCTGGGGTTCGCACCTGCGATTTCCTCCAAAAAGGTGAACCGAATTGGGAAAGTAAGTTAATCCACTCCGTTCATCGGATAAAAAGAGAGATAGAAACTGCTTCTCTTCTCCCTGCAGATATGGAATCAGTCCCGCCTTTCCAAGGCGTTATTCGCTTAAACCGCAGCCAACCCAGACAAATGATCATTTGTCTGGGTGCAGAGGAAGTAATTGTGCAATTTTCAAAAAATCGTGCGCGTCTCATTTGGACTCTAGCGGAAGCGAAAGGCGAACCTGTTTTCAAAGATGAATTAATTGAGACAATATATGAATCAAAGAAACCTAAAGATCCTGAGGGGGCATTGAAGAGCCTTGTGGATGATGCCCGTGAAGATATAAAAGAAGCCTTACGAAGACACGGGAAAAGGCTTAAAGCCGAAAGCGTCCTTATGACGGTGCCGGGAGGTTATCGGCTGGCAGGAGTCGTTATAATTGACTAAAGAGGTGCGAACGATGAGGCGAACGGTGCTGGTGATTGACGACAATGAACCGTTGGCCCAAGCGCTGTGCAGGGCGCTCAGGGCTGCTAATCCTGAGTTTGAGGTAGAATTTTTGATCCCTTCATACCCTTTAGACATCGAAAAGTTAGTTCAAGAGACAGAAGAACGACTAAACCTCTCTAACCAAAACCCTATTATTGTCATAAATATCCGCCTGGGTGAGAATTTACAGGATGGAAGAAAAGGGGTAGAGTATCTCAAATATCTTCGAGGAGCGGTGAATTCAAAGGCTTCACGCTTACCCGTCGTCTTACTCTCACTGGATAAGCCAGATCAGTCCAATAATCAACCTGACAGGTTGTGTTTTTTGCCTGGGTGTAGGGTAGTTTGGTTGTTGGATCAAAACTTCTTAACGAACTTAAAAGATATTCTTAACGAAATGCAATGCTTGCAAGATCCAGAATATCGCCGATTGTTACAAAATTATATTGTTCCTGATTTGATTTTTGAAGCGTTTTCAGTCAAACACCATGGGGACATAAAAGCGGTTACGGAAGGAAAGTCAATTTACCAAGACTTTTTGAACCGCAAGAAGGGCTTGGACGATCTCCATAAACAGCTTACGCAACATATTGCTGCTTGGCAACGGCTTGAAAAAACGGCTTGTAGGCTTGGAGATCTGTTGCGTTACGCTGGTTACTGCAGTGAGATAAACTCTTTGGAGTCCAGTCTGAGCGAACTGGTGACTGTCGGAAAGAGGTTAGAAGCATGCCTTACTGGTGGCACTGGTCGCAAACCAAAGGCGAGCCGCAAAGTAAAAGCAGAGGTGAAACACATACTGGAAGCCATTGAAAAGGCTAAAAATGCGTTTGATGAGATTATGAAATTGACACGACACAGAGGTGATACATATGGGTAGGCGACAACGAGTGAGGGAGTATGCCGCACCTCAGGTATTGGTGGTTGATGACGAATGCGATAAACTTATACCGAGTCTTGAAGGAATCTTTGGTGAAGGCATAAGATGGATAGGAGTGAACGAACCTGATGTTAGAGTTATAAGAAATCATATTCAACAGAATGATATAAAAGCTGTTCTTCTTGACTTACATTTCGCTAAATTTGATGAACAGAGGGATTGGCAAAATTGGTCTGGTTTTAGGGTATTAAATGAATTAAGTGAAATGAGGAGAGAAGGGGAATTTATTCCAGCAATCGTTATCCTTACAATTTATGGTGAATCTTATTTTATTCAAGAAGCAATGAGTATATCAGGTGGATGCCTGTTTTTCTTGCGCAAGTCTGACTTGTCTGACTTGGATGATCCACAGAGAACAGAAACTGTGCGAAGTGCCATTAGGGATGCCTTGGAGTGGACGAAAAGAGAATGTGAGCGCCGTGAGCGGTGGGAAAGCCGTGATAGATTAATTGTGAATGTAAGACGATTACCTAATCCACGGTTAGAAGAGGCACGGGAGATTCGCCCTTTTGAACCACGCCCGATGGAGAGTCAAATCATTATTGTCGGTAAGTCGCCTTCTATGCAAGTTATTTACGATCTAATTGAAGAGGCAGCTTCAAACGATGAACCTGTGGTTATCTATGGGGAAAGCGGAACAGGAAAAGAACTCATCGCTCGAGCTATTCATTATCATGAAAATTCTAGAAGACGGCAATGTCCTCTCGTGATGCACAACATGGCTGTCATTGGCGAGGACCGTGGACTTGTTCAGGCACAGTTGTTTGGTTCTCCCTGGAACTGCCCTAATATGGGTGACCCTGCCATTGTGGGAATTTTTCAAGAAGCAAGCAATTTGGATTATGAACCACCTGTTCGGCGTGGCAGATCAAGAATCCGTAATTGTGGTGAGCCGGGGACGCTCTTTATGGATGAATTTGCTGACATGCCTTTATGGGTTCAGGCGATGTTGCTTCGAGTGGTTGAGGAGAGGTATGCGATAGATTTGGCAGGTAACCCATACCCAGCAGATATTCGGTTAATTTGCGCAACCAATAAATCTCGTGACGAAATTCTTAAAGAAGGTAAGTTCCGTTTAGACTTACTAAATCGGCTTGAATCAATCGTCATTCGTGTGCCATCTCTTAATGAAAGGCTTAAAGAGTGCCCTGAGGACATAGACCTCCTCATTGATCACTTTATAACCCAGGCTAACCAACGGTTTGGAAGAAATGTGAAAGTAGTGTTGCCTGCGGACAGAGATCTTTTTAAGCGTCCTATTTGGAAGAACAGCAATGTCCGCAAATTAGAGAACATAATTCGAGAATGTGTGCGTGCTTCTCAAGGGTATGTCTTGGAGTTAACCGAAGAAGCCCGCAAATTTCTGACAGAAACACCCGAAGAGGAGTGAGGGGAGATGGATAGGCAATCAAACATTCAAATACAAAAGCCTCATCAAGAATCTTTTGACTGGTTTAAGAATGAAGGTATGCCATACCTCTTTAAGTCTTTTTTTGAGCGTATATCTAAAGTGCTTTCCTCTAACTTTAGGACAGAGTTCGTATGTGTAGAATTTGTGAAAACTCGGCAAGAACGTCACTGTGACGAGACTCAACAGACTTATGATGAAAACTTTTGTCGCCAAAGGATGCTTACTTACTGCGACGAGGTGAACTTAAGATACAGGATTGTCCAGGGCGAGAAAAGTTACGAACAGCAACTTAATGGCATTTTCGTTGGTGGGCTGCCCCGAATGACTTCAAACGAATCCTTTATCATCAATGGCAAAGATGTTTATATCACTATGCAACTCCTTCCTTCACCGGGTTTCTTTGTCGTCAAAGAAGGAAATTCCACCCTTTCTAACGACGATAGCCTTATAGGGAGCGGCTGGGAAGTAGTGGTTCCCGATGAATCCTATGTTTGCTATGTGCGGGTTCAATCAGGATATGCTTTTTATTTCCACTACCGTCCGAAGAAAGGATGCAAAATTGAAGAAAGGGTAAGAGTTGAGATTCGCCGATCAGGGACACGGAAAATCCTAAGCCTGTCACTTCAAGAGTTTCTGGATGCTCTTGGGCTAGACCTCCAAGGGGTCCCTTCCACCCAAAACGCAGGGCAGGAAAATAAGCGACGGAAACAGCAAAGAAGACGGGCTATTAACAAGGTCTATGAGTTTCTACTGGGCGAAAATAACAAGAAATTGCTAGAGGAATTGTCGGCAGACGGAAAAGTAAATAAAATTTGCACGGAGTTATTTACCCGCACGGTCATAGGGCGCATCGGGAGGTGGCAAGTGAATCGGAGGTTAAAGCGCCTTGAGAATTTTGGCTATTCTACGAATGAGATCCCGAATATTTCATATAATGAAGAAGACTACTTGAAAAAAGATTTAGAAACTAAACTCACTCTTGAAGATATGAAAGGCATTTTGAAGTATTACTTACTAGTCCTCAACAAAGCCAAATTACCTCTGGACGATTTAGACCATATAGACAATTATGTCGTAGTGCGAGTCGGGGATTTACTTTACCGTTTGTTAGAGGGACAAATTAACGCCATTTTTGAGCGGCTCTCTAAAAGTTTTGGGGAAAGCCGTGACTTGTCATTTGAAGATATTGTCTCTAAAATCAACAAAAACCTCATTTTCAACTTAATGCCTATATTTACAAGACACCCTGCTAGGCGCTACCTTAAGCCGAATAACATCCTTGAGGCTGTGGCGGAGAGAAGGCGAATCACGAAAAGGGCACCTGGGGGGGTGCGGAAAGATAGCGATGATTTTTACAATCCCAATTACCGGGATATGCATTGGTCCTACTACGGAAGACTCTGCCCAGTTGATACTCCGACCAACAAAAACATTGGCTTACTCCTCTCACTTGCTACCTATGCATGGGTGGACCGCCTAGGGCGAATTTGTGCTCCTTATCGGAAGGTAGAGAATGGAAAAGTATTGGACTCACCTGTTGTATTTTTAACTGCCTCTGAAGAAGAACCTTTCTACATTGCTTATGGTGATCAAGTAGATAGCAATGGAAGATTAAAGAGTAAAAAGGTATTGGCACGGAAAGGACCTGAGGAATTGGTAAAAGTGAAAGCAACCGAAGTAAGTTATATTGACCTTTACCCTGAACAGGTTTTTAGTCTGTCTGCGAATCTCATCCCCTTTATTCGTCATACTGAACCCAATCGTGCGATGATGGCATGCAGTGCAATGCGTCAAGCCCTGCCTCTTAAGCAACTTGAGGAACCTCTCGTCAAGACAGGATGGGAAAAGATTGTTTGCTCCGAGTTAACACGAGATTGGGTGTCTATGCAACCCTCAATGATAAAAAACGACTGCCTCGCTCTCGGAAAGAACGCTTTGGTTGCCTTTATGCCTTGGTTTGGTTGGAACTTTGAGGACGGCATCGTCGTTTCAGACCAATTTGCACAAGCAATGACTTCTGTCCATGTTTATGAATATGTTTATGTCCTCTCGGAGGCTGAATATAGGGCAGACCTTGAGAAGCTGCACAATATCGTCCGTGAGCATATACACACAGCAGTTAAAATAAAATGTCTGAGGGACATACAAGGCGATATTAAGACATCTGCGCAGGAATTGAAAAAATTTAATCTTATAACTCAAATGGAAAATGATTTAAAAAATATCCTTTCTCAACAATCTGGCAGTTCTTTCCCAAACGATGCGAAAGTGCTTCACAGAATACAGGCAAAACTTGATAGAATACAGACAATACTTGAAAGAGCAGCGCGTCTCCTCAGCTGGCTGCTTTCCGAGGAAGCCCTTAAAGCCTTGGAGGAACAATTAAAGACAATCAAACACCTTGCCAAGGAGATTTCAAAAAATCGTGATCAGGCTATTACCATCTGGCAAAGTCTTACTCACGGGAGCCAAAGTTTACTGGCTAACCTTGAAAAAGTCTTTAAAGAGAAAGAGCGTATTAAACCAGAGCAAACTTTCAACATCCTGCGACAAAATTTGCAGCGTCGTATTCAAAAAGGATGTGAACAAGGTGTGAGCCCTGAGTGGTTAAGAGAACGCCTCTCAGCTTGGATGAAGTCTAAGTCTTATATTGCCTTGCTAAAAGGGCTTCCAGATCCGCAAAAAATTAAGCTTCAAGTCTATTTATATCAAAATTTGCAAAATATTCAAAATATGGAAGTTAAAGTTAATTGGTTAAATGTGACAATCAAGCGAGAGTATGACAGACGCCAATTGGATTATAGACTTGAGGTATCTAAAGGTATGCAGGTTAAGGATGAATGCCCAATTATTTCGATTATTTACGGAGTTAAAGAAAGCGAAGAAAAATCTAAAAGCAAAAGAAAACCTAACAGGTTTGGTCTCCCATCAGAGTATTGCATTCCCAAATTAGATGCTCGTCTCCCCTTAGGGATTCGCGGCACGGTCACAGATGTTAGCGTATATAGCGATAGTAAAGAATTACCTGATGGTGTGCGTAGAATCTTTCGCATTACAATTCGCTCCGAAAAGCCTTTGCAGGTGGGTGACAAACTCTCTGGGCGTCACGGTAACAAGGGAGTAGTTACCCGCATCTTGCCTTCACACTTAATGCCCTTCTTTTATGATGAGGAGGGACGGTGCAATAGTGAGAAATGCCCAATTAAAGAGAAACATACCCATGTTGATGTTCTTATCAATCCATTAAGTATTCCCTCACGGCAAAACTTGGGGCAATTATATGAAGCATGTTTAGGTTGGGTCATCCGCAAACATGGAAATGCAAAGGGAGAAGTTTTTCCTCTATCTCATCAAGTAGATATAAAATATTTGAGCAAAAAATTGCAAAAAGTTGCACAAAATGACCTTGAATGCCTTAGTAAGCAAATTTTGTATTATGTGCAAGAAGGAAAAGATGAACCAGTGAAGATTAAAACCCCTATCACAGTCGGCTATGTTTACTTGATGAAATTAGACCACAATGCGGAGGATAAATTGAATGTGCGTGGGACTGGCGGCTATTCACGGATTACAGCCCAGCCCTTGCGGGGGCGTAGGTTGCGAGGAGGGCAGCGATTGGGCGAGATGGAGGTATGGGCTCTTCTTGCCCATAACGCTCATAGTGTAATTGCAGAGTTACTTGGTCCTCATTCTGATGACCAAAGCGGACGAATACTAATCAGGGATGAGTTCTGGGTGAAATTGGAGGACTCATTCTGGAGTAAAATTTCTTCCCCATATTCGCTCCGCCTTTTCATCTTTTTCATAAGGGCACTGGGACTTGATGTGCGTTTTCTGAAGAATAAGCAGGATGTCACCAAAGACCTGCTGGCAGGCAATCTTGAAAAGTTTGATCAAGTCGCATTAAGAATTGCCACCGAAAGTAACATTCAGGGGTGGGGAGAAGGGATTAAGAAAGCAGAGCAACTGTCCCAAGAGGATGCCTTCAAAACATCTTCTGGAGTTAACATGCACTATATTGACCTTAACAACACCCCAGTGCTCAACCCCTTGTTTGAACCCTTTATAAGAAGCATCGTCCGCTTCCTGACGAAACAACCCCAAAAGATATTAGAAGATATTGTTCCTCCTAGAGAAATTTACAGATTTAATCAAGAAACTGTTAAAGAGATATTTGATAATCCAGACAAAATGCGAGCTTTTGTTAATAATATTCAACTTAGTAAACTTATTGAGCAACTTGAAAGTAATTCACATTGGGCATGGTTAGCTCAACAGGTCAAGGGGTTCCAAAAAGCTTACCAAACGGAAACTTTAAAGCCTCTTCTTATCCGTTACCTTCCTGCGCTCCCGCCTCAATATAGACCCCGCTACAAGACAAGGGATGGGAAGGTGATAGAGGCTTATCTCTCCGAAGCATATCAGGAGATATTTGAAAACGCCAATAAAACAAGCCGTTGGAAATACCTTGTCCGAGCAGTGGATCGGCTCTTTAACGGTGTTTATAAGAGGCGTTGGGGTTATGTGATGCGTCAAAAAGGGTTGTTAGAGCTCTGGGAAGGCAAAATGGGATTAGCCCGACATGTGATGCTTGGCAAGCGGTGCGATTACTCTGCTCGGGCAGTCATCATTGTTGATCCTGAACTTGGTTTGGACGAGTGCTCATTACCACAACACATGGTGGAGGTTCTGCTTAACCCTGTTTTCCAAAGATGGGTAGTTAAGCAAAGTATCAGCCGACATACAAAATTAAATGGTTTCCTGCAAAAAGAATTAAACCGACATTTGGTATTGTTGAACCGGAATCCAACACTACACCGAATGGGAATCATGGCGTTCAAGCCATCTTTACACCGATTGCCTGGCTATGAGAATGTCATTTGCATTAACCCTTTGGTAACGGTGCCTTTTGGCGCTGACTTTGATGGTGACCAGATGGCAGTCTTTGTGCCAATGACGAAGTCTTCTCAAGAGGAGATGAGGAAGAGGATGATGCCATCCCATCATATTTTCTCCCCAGCCAACGGTGACCCTATTGTGAGCCTTCATCAAGATATTGCTCTCGGTATCTATCTGCTGTCTCTATCAAACTCAGGTGAGGATCAGAAAAAATTGAGGGAATTGTTTGGTGACGGAGTTCAAAAACCTATAAGATTGAGTGACCTTTGCAACCTGGTTGTGAAAAAAACAGGATCTGGCCAACTTGCCCAATTTCTCAATAATCTAAAGAAAGTGGCATTTGAAAAACTTACTCAGCATGGGTGCACTTACTCCCTCTTCGATCTATCTCCAAAAATTCTCCATTTGTCAGATAAAAGTGACTTGCCCGACGAATTTAAGGATAATTCAGCAGCATGGATTTTCCACTCAGGGGCGCGAGGTAACAAGAGGCAGATGAAAATGATGGTGGGAGAAATTAAAGAAATTGAACGCATACGGGGTAGGAAGAAGAAAAATTTCAAAAGCAACCTCATGAATGGACTGAGTTTAGGTGAATACTACTACTTAGCATACGAATCTCGGAAGACGCAAGTGGACAAGCAGTTGATCACGCCAAAGGCAGGCTGGACAATGCGGAAGTTGATCTTTGCGACCCAACATCTTTACACAGTTTGTGATGATTGCTCAAAAGACGGAAAAGTTCAATACCTAATCCTGCCTAAGGAATTTGTTAAACAGAGGCGAGGGAAGGACCTCATCGGACGATGGTGCAAAATAGATGGTAAGGAGGAATTGCTCACGGAACAGCGAATTGAGGAACTTCTTGAGAAGGATTGGCAATTTATTGAGGTGCGCTCGCCCCTCTATTGCCGAGCGGAGCAAGGGGTGTGCCAACATTGCTATGGGTGGGATCTTTCAAAGCGTGAACCTGTAGAGATTGGTGAGCCCGTTGGACTTATTGCCAGCCAATCCATTGGTGAAAGGCTCACGCAACTTTCTCTTGCCACAGTCCACAGGGGGCGTGGGAGTCCTGTCGAAGAGTTCTTAGCGATCCTTGAACGACCATGCATTGAGAAGGCACAAAAAGAAAAAGCGACAGCGTCATCAGAGGCTGACAAAAACATTGTTAAGTTGCTTCAACGCCTATGTGAATTGATGCCCGAGGTGAATGCGAAACATTTTGAAGTTGTGCTGCGTGCGCTAAAAGAAGCACAAAAAGTTCAAAGGACAGCGCCGTTAGGTGAGCCCGAAGGTGATGACGAAAAGGCACTTGAAGAAACAGGGGACGCCCTAAGTCACGCCATACAGGTTCGGGGCTGGCTATCAAGATTGGCTTTTGGCCAGCCCCGTCGGGCATTACGCTCTGCTAGCCTTAGCAATGAATCCGACATGCTGAGGGACCCGATCGGACGCCTCTTAGTTGCATTATACCGCTTTCACGAACTTAAAACGCCGGGGGTGATAAGTCATGCGGAAAGGCAGACAAAGAGTAGGATTGGCAAGAAAGGGTAGAAAGCGTAAGCCCAAAAAAGTAGGAATCAAAAAGGGCAGGCGGATAACTATGACTAAGGAAGCGCGTAAGCAAAAAGCTGTAACGCTGGATAGATTACTACGCGAGGGGATAATATGGTTCTTGGATTCGGGGAAGGAAATAGAAACAGACGAGGAAGGGAGTCATCCCACTGAGCCGGACATTTCACCAGAAGGAGAGAACGAGGATAGTGAATATCCCATTGACCAATGGGACGAAGAATGGAGCCCTTGGTGTGAGGATAGTGAAGCGCTTGCCATAAGGGAGTTCCTACGGCGTCGTCTTGATCTGACCACAACAGCTCCTTCAGAGAAGCGGGAACTTATCAAGAAAATCCTTAATTGTTCAGATACCCAACAGGCTTTGGAAATAGCCTGGACAGTTGCTGATAAAGCGTTTAGAGAACACTTACTTAAGTTGTTGGCAGAGTATCGCTTTAACTATGCCCACGAGCCTTGGGTCTCGGGTGAACTAGTCCAACCAGATGTCATTGTTAATCGGCAATGGAATGGGAAGAAGTGGTGTTTTGAAATTGTTGTCCCTGATTATTATCCTACCCTTGCGGATCCAGAGGGCTATAAAAAACTCTGGGAAGATACCCTTAAATCCTTCACAGAACTACTGATAGAAAAAATCCGTGAATTCTTTGAGGCAAGCAATTGGGAGGAGGCAGAGCAGAATTTAAGGAAGAAAGTAGAAGATAAATCTTGGACAGAGATAGCATTCGCATGGGATTGGTGGAAAAAGCAGACCAAGAAATCCCTCAAAACTAAAGAATATCCAAAAACTCCAAAAACCTACCGAAACTTAGTTTCCATCATATGCCGGCACCGTTACATCTATCTTCGTTTTTTTAATAAATGTCTACTTTTTTCCCATTTTTTCAAATTAAAGGATTAATCTCCTTATAATAACTTTTTAAACTTATTAATTATAAAAGACTTTATTGCACAAATTGCCTTGCAAAATAAAAGCAAAATAAAAGGAGGTGAAGAATATGTCACAAGAAATTAATATTCGGTCGAAGCTGGAAGAAGCCATGCATGAAGCGGAGCGGATCGGTAGTATGTTGGGTGTGGAAATTTGGGCGTCAATATATGAAGATCCTCATCTTGAGTTATGGATATGGCCTCGTGATTATAGACTATTTTTGGGTTTCTCTGTAAGAGGAGATGAGAAAGGTTTTGTCATTCGATGGGTAATTGAGGATTATAATGGTGTGGCAGTGGGGGAGTGGCATGAGTTCATTCCCGTCTTCAGAAGGGAGCTGGCTAGATATCTTCAGGTTTGGGAGTCATTCTATATATAAAGTCTATATATAACAACACTTGATGCTAAGTAATCGCCCATTAATTTACCCATTTCCTCTATGCTCATTAATTGAAATTATTAAATAAAAGCCTTATTTTTAATTTCTTCTTATTTATTAACTATCCATAATATCATTATTTCATTATCTTTCCACACATTCGATCTCAGCGTTGGATGCCCATGCCCATTACCTACCTCGATTTGTAATTGTCCTTACTTAGTCTTTGGAGTATGCGTTCCCAAGTAGAAAATCCGAAGGAGGTGCGTAGAAATGGACGGCAACTTGATGCATGTAAGCCCATTGGCAAGTCTCTCTTTTCCTCCCCGAAAGCGAGGACGCAGGTGGAAAGTAGGGCTGTTCGTGGACGCGTCGAACATCTTTCTTTCAGTGCGGCAGTCATCGGACAGGCAATTCCGAATAGACTATGAAGCGCTCTTGAAGTTTGCCCAAAGCCGAGGACAAGTCAAAGTAGCTAAGATATATACTGCATATGATTCTGAACAAAATAAGGAAATTCCATTTTTCTTAGCAATGCGACACTTAGGATACCAAATTGTCCGCGAGCCACTTGTCAAATCGTATGCTGGAGAGAACCATGGCAACTTGGATACTGTTATCGCCTACGATCTCAGCAGGGAAGCTCCTTACCTTGATGTGATTATCCTTGTAAGCGGTGACGGGGATTTCGCTCCACTTGTCAGACGACTGAACTATTCAGGTAAGTGGGTCATAGTCATTGGTGTCGAGGGTTGCACGAGTGCCAATTTAATTATTGATAGCAACGAGTTTGTCCCTGCCTCAGCAGTGCCAGGTTTCATTAAGAAAGAGGAGCATTCAGATCAAGTTACCCTCTCGAATTCCGACAAAATGGTGATACATTCCTCCGCCAATAACGGGCGTTAGTAACCCCATCAGTAACGAGAACCCCTTGGGAGCAGACATGCGTGAGTAGAGTAAGAGTCCTTAGATACTGAATCGGGAAGGTAAAAGGTTTCCCTTCAGTAATTCCCCAGGTCTGATCTTTAGCGTAATAGGGTCGGTTCTATGCATGGGGGATTCGTAACTATCCCTTCATTTGGTGAAGGAGGGATTGCCATATGACAACGGCCCTTACAAAAGCATCAGCCTCCACAAATACAAATGGTGAGGTAGAAGCAATTTGTGAGAAGTGCCAACAGCAACTGGAGGTCAGCAAGACTTTCTTCGCGTTCAACAGCCTTTACATTGTCTGGCGCTGCCCCGAATGTGGATGTAGGTTTATAGAACCCGCCAACAATAAAGCATCCGAAAACGAAAGAGCAACCGCAAATACAACCCCTTCAAAACGGGTCAGCGGTAATGACATGGGGCCTTTGAGAACCAATGTCCGCCGACCTGTGGAGGAGGAACTCGAGAGGAAAGAAATGAGGGAGGCAAGACAGACACAACGGTTGTATCAAAAATGGCAGTCACTTCGGCAGCAGGGTCGGACACACCTGTCTTGGGAAGAGTGGATTCAGCGACGCTTGAAACAGCCCCCTCAAAGAATCCCCAAGTTACTCAACGCAATCCAGAAGATCCAGAAGGGGGATCTGCATGCCTGATGCCCTGATCGCTGATGAAAAGATAAAGGTTTCTCCGCCCCGCTGCCAGAAGGGGCAATCATCGCCACGCGAGTGGAGCGACGCCCGAGTGGACGAAGGGACCCGGCTTGAAACCGGTTAGAGCCCGAAGAGGGTTCTCCGGGGTTCGAATCCCCGTCGCTCCGCCATAACCGCTCCCGCCGTCAACAGCTGCTTAAGACAATCCCAAAGGAGGGATTTACATGAGTGATGTCCTGGATATCCTAATTGTTGATGGTCCAAATTGGTGGAACATGTGCCGGGCACTGGGCAATCCCTTTCTGCCTTGCGACCCCAAGTTTTTGAGCCAACTGGAAGGGCGCTTGAGTAAGATGCTGGGTAGGGAAGTGAGGTTTTCCGAACGCCTTTGGGTTTCAAGACGAGTCAATAGGCATCGAGGCAACACCCGGTGGCTAACGAACACCGTTTTTCGGAGATTAAAGCGCGCGGGTTGGCAACTGTGCTTTCCTCCCCAAAATATTTCTGGTGAGAAACCTGATGACGAGCATGTGAAATGGTTGCTTTGGGAATATGCCGAACGATTACCCGAAGGAAGCCTTCTTGGATTGGGGTCTGGCGATGGTGATTTTGCAGAAACAATTCGGGACATAAAATCTGCATATCCCCGCTTGGAACTGGCGGTTATCACAACATCATATGGCCCCTTCCACGCGAACTCTTCTTTAAGGAAGTTGCCAGGGGTGCACTTTGTGGATCTGCTGCCCTCGCTCTCTTGCTTAATAGACCTCCTAACGGGTGTTCGCAAATCTTCCTATAACACCGGCAGGCGCCTTGAACTCCAGCGTTATTGATCAGGAGTATCGTCATAGACTTTTTCAAAACATACGGAGGTGGAACCTCAAATGAAACTTCAGTCGCAATGTTCCGCCGTCGTGATGAAATCCCTGCGGACCCTTTGGGCGATAGGGCTTGACAAAAGAGATGAACTGTATCGTCAGAAATTTTCCCATCGCCTCAGTCAGTTCCTCAGAGTGCTCTGGCGTTCCTTCCCTCAATGCACCTTTGACCTTCGCCTGCTTGCTTACCCTTCCGCCTCAAAAGGTCAGATTCTCTTCGCCTTGCTTGCCCGTCCTTCAGACGCGCCAATAAATCGCCCAAACGATTTCACTCAAGAACTACTCAGACTTCTCCATGCCTTTTTTGAAGAACACGATTGGGAACATCTTCCTGACAGACAACTGGCGAGGTGGCTCAATCCCTTTCCTCTCCGCCATTTTGTCCTTTTGCGTCGGCAAATTCGTCAGATTTTTCTGGAACAACCCTTGACAACTGATCCCTTCCCGATGGGCTTCCGTCCAGACCCCCTCCCTGCTCAGCGTCGTCCAAACCTTTCGGTTTGGGGGTTGAGCCACTTCGCCCCTGATTCTGTGGATTGGCAAACGGTTTGCCATTTGCTGTTGCGCCAGGAGAGCCCTCTCCTGATCAGCGTTTGTTGCCAACCGACTTCCTTGACGGCAGAAGAAAAGGAATTTTTGCGGGATCAGATTTTCCGCTGCCAACTTTATGCCCTTACAGAAACCCGTCCGACCCTAAGCGAACAAGCAAAAGCATGGCAAAAGCGTCTTTGGGATTGGTGGCGCCGCATGGAGGACTCTTGCTCCCTCGTCACCCTCACCTTGGCATCTCCTAAACCCATTTCCCCTTCTGTTTACCAAACTATCGGAGCGTTAATGTCTCGCCTTTCCGATGACGATAGCCCTATAGGGAGCGGCTGGGAAGTAGCGGTTCCCGATGAATCCCAAAGGCAAATTATCGCCAAAGGTATCGCTAACCTCACCCCCACTTTGCTTCCTGTTCCTAATGCCCCGGAGGCAACCCAACGCCTGATTTATCTACTTGATCCCGTAGAAGCCAGCGCCGTCTTCCTTCTGCCCCCTGCCCCGCCAGAACCTCTACATGGAGTGACTTGTCAAGCATTTAGGATGCAACCTCTCCCTTGTCCTTTCGAGGAAGGAGTTAAGATTGGGGTGAACCGTTATCAAGGGATTACCCAACCCGTTTGCCTGTTCAACGACGACCGCCGAAGGCACATTTACATTATCGGTCAAACGGGGACAGGAAAAACAACCTTGTTGCAGACAATGATTTTGCACGATATTAGGGAAGGACATGGGGTCTGCGTGGTGGACCCACATGGTGATTTGTTTCGCCAACTCTTAGGGAAAATCCCCAAAGAACGCACGGAAGATGTCATCGTCATTGATCCCAGTGACACCGATTATCCTATCGGGTTGAACTTACTGGAGTGCGATAGCCCCGAACAGCGTTTCTTTGTCGCCCATGAAGTCTCTGAAATCATCACACGCCTGGTGGAAGATGAGTATGGGACGGCAGCAGGGCAGATGATGGGACCTTTGTTTCATCAACACACTCGCATGAATTTGCTATTGATCATGTCCGACCCAGAAGACCCTGGGACTTTGTTGCAGTTTTACACAATCTTTCAAGAAGACGACTTTTGGAGGAGATGGTTGCCACTTAAGTGGGACGACCCTGTGTTAAAGCGGTGGGTGGAAAAGGTGTTACCTGCACAAGACTACACTGGAGTTGGTTCTGACAACCTATCCTTAGGCGACTGGATCGCCAGTAAGTTCGGGGGATTGCTTTTTGACCCTCAACTTCGCCTCATCTTTGGTCAGCGTCGTTCTACGGTTAACTTTGCTCAGGCAATGAATGAAGGGAAGATTGTGTTGATCAACCTATCTAAAGGCATGCTTGGAATCACTAATGCCCGTTTCTTTGGAATGGTGCTTTTAACAAAGTTATATGCCGAAGCCATGAAAAGGGCAAAGTTGCCAGAGAACCGGCGACGGGACTTTTTCATCTATGTTGACGAATTCCATGCAGTCGCTACTCAAGCGTTTGTCAACCTTCTGAGCGAAGGGCGGAAATTTGGCGTTAATTTGGTGCTGGCGAATCAGTTCATGACCCAAATCCGTGACAGCCGAATCATGGATAGCATCTTAGGTAACGCAGGAACGCTTATCTGTTTTCGTCTGGGTTTGGAGGATGCAGAGAGATTGGAGAAAGAGTTTCTGCCTGTCTTTACCCGCTTGGATTTGATGAACCTGCCTAATTGGACAGCCTGTATTCGGACATTGAGGGGTGGGCAAAGAGTAAAGCCTTTTACCATCCAAACTGAACCCGATGTGACCCCTTACGATGAATACCAAGCCCAAAAAGTTAGAGAAACTTCGCGCCACCGCTACGGTCGCCCCAGAGCAAAAGTAGAGGAAGAAATTCGCCAGAGTTTAGAGAAGGAGTGAAATATCTGATGGGCTGGTGACAATGCTTTTAAAAGTAAATCCCCTGCACGCCTTCCCATCACTTTAGCCAGCCAGGATGGCATTTCCGCGGTAAAGCGCGGCCCCGAGTTCGACATTGCGAGCCGATCCGAAACTCAAAAACTAAGGGAGGACACGAACGAGCGCCATTCGTTCCAAAGGGTGTAAACTCAACTTGCTTATGTGCATCTTGGGTAGCCCAAAAGGACAAAACATGATTTGGAGGTGAAACCCATGAACGCAAGGACCTTCACGACATGCCTGCTCTTGGCTCTTGCCACTTTCGCTTGGAGTCTGGGTGGTGCACAGCAGCAATGGCGTCCGACCCATGTGGTTATCATCTTTGACACGACCAAGTCGTTTTGGAGCAACCTGCACATTGCCCACGCCATCACGGAAAGATTGCTCCGAGGGCTTCATTACGCCTTACCCGGTCATCCCGACGATGCTATGACCTTCATTGTCCTCAACGCCACACCAACCATCGTGACAGAACTCAGCGGTCTGGATTTGCGCAGGAAAGCTGCACGGGCGTTCATCAACGCCTTCAGCAACCCCGACCCCCGCTTAGGCACCGATGTCGTTACTGCCCTTGAACTGGCTGACTTGGCTTTCTCCCGTCAACCCCAGTCTCTCAAGTTCCTCTTTATCTTCTCTGACCTGATCGTTGACCCAGCCCGAACACCCAGAGGGTTGATCCCCTTCCGACCCCTAACTGCTTTTGACTGGAGCCGACTCAACGATGTCAGCATTTGGGTCTTCCTGTGTCCCAGTGAGGTGGAGATGAAGGTCAAGCGAGAAATCCCTGCCTTGAACCGAGCCCTCTTCTTCAGCCCGCCACCGATGACCAACGGGATCGTGGAGAAAGAGAACCTGCAAGCCTTTACCGACAGGATAGCCCAGAAATTCCAAGCCGAGTTAATGCAACGACTTCAAGAAGCGCCCCGTTCTGATCCCGCAGGAAGCGTGAATCCCTTCAAGTTTCTGGGCATCCTTTTCGGAGTGTTGGCCGCTTTGCTGGTGATGTTGATTGCTCTTTCAAGGCTCAAAGGAGGTGAAAGACGATGAATGCATGGCACTCCTTTGCCATCGCCTTGGTCTTGTCCATGGTTGTTGGCCTATTCTTTCTTGCCGCCGTGCGGGAGTTACTGGGGGCGAGGTGGGCGCGCATCTTGGAAGCGATGAGGGGTTTGATTTTTTGGGGTGTCCCTTGGGTCATCTTAACCGCCTACGCATATCTCTTGCAAGCGACGACTTTGGGCAAATTGACCCGTTCGGAAGTCGTCGGAATGGGCGAACCATGGTTCGCTTTTATCCACCAAACCATCCCAATGACAACCCCATATGTGATGGCGGGCATCTTGACTTTTTTGGCGGCAGCGGGCGGCTTTTTGGTGGCAACCCACCTTGATATGCTTTTGGCACTCATCGGTTTGGTGTCTCAGGGAACAAAGATGTCTCCAGAGGAACAAGCAGGCTTGATCCCCAACCTCATCTCCTCCCTCATCTTCATCCTTGCTGGCATGGTCATGATCTGGGTTGATGCGCGCGTCTTCTCCTTGCGGTGGGCTGTAGACATTGCCGAACTTGAAACAGAACTGCAAGGAGTTCCCATGATTGCCCGTCTTATCTGCTGGGGCTACTTCTTAGGCTTCATCCTTCTCTCTTGGATTCTCCACCGTAAGTATCGGCAATTCCTTGACGCCATCAACATGGACGAGGACGAAGGGCGAGAGGCACCGAGGCGAGAAACGCCTCAGCAACTACCCCCTACCCGTGAGGAAACCATTGCGCCAGAGATTCGTCGGCGACGAACACCCTCACCGGACGACGGAGAGGGTCAGCGAATCCCTGTTCCCCAAGAGCCAATGGTGGAATTTTCTGTCATTCCTGAACAATTGCCTTCCGATGGCAACAATGAGGAAGCCGTGTTGCCAGAACACTTTGACCCATTCCAAACGCGGAGGTGGTAAAAATGTCGGAACGCTTCGTGGCGTCTACCCAAGTTGATACAAGTCAGAACACCTCTCTTCTCAGCGACATCGTTGCAGCCGCCTTTAGCGTCATCGTGGAGGATACCGCCCGCCTCTTTGACTTTTCTGCCCCTGCCTACAGCGCTGAGGAACTTTTGAGGCAGGTGCGGGTTTCCACTCGGCAATTGGCATCTGCCCACCTGAACGCCTTGTCGCAACAATTCCCTAAACTTCCTAAAACCCATCTCCAACCGCTGGCGAATGCCCAAGCCCTGCTGCAATCCATTAAGAACCAGTCCTTGCTGTCCTTCGGGATGCAAAAAGTGAAACCGCAGGAATGGGAGACCGCTCAACGACTTTTAGTGGATGCCCAACACCAATGGCAGCGTGGGGGGTTGACTGATGCCGTCAAAAGCGCCCGCCAAGCCCAAAGGTTGCTGGAATCTGGGTTAAGGGAAGTCCATACCCGTTTAGCGGAAGCCCAACATCAAATCGTCGTTAACTCCACCAAAGAAAGCCTGCGAGAAATGGGTTACAAAGTTCACATCCAAAGCGCCTGCTCCTCAGTCGGGTCTTGGACGGCTCTTTGGGCGACGAAAGGTGCAAAAGCAATTGCCGTCGTCGTTTCCCCGAAAAGCCAACTGATGATGGACATGATTGGCTGGGAGGGGACGACATGCCAAGCAGAATTGATTGCCTTCCGACAGCGGATGACCCAAAAGGGTGTCCAGTTTCGTGAGGGAAGGCGCTACTCCCATGGGCGAAGGGAAGGCGGCCTGCTAATTCAAGAGGCTGCGAAAGTGGCCCGAGAAAATCGCATGTCTTTCCCTCAAGCCCTCTTGCAGGTGGCTTGTAGGGGTCGTCTTTTTGAGCAACAAACTGAGCAACAAACTGAGCAACAAAGGCGGCAGTCTGCCGCCATTTTGGTTCAACAACGCTTGAAGACTTGAAGGGGGAATGTGCGATGCCTTCAACAAAAACGCCAAGATGGATTCAAGAGTGGGAGCAAGCCCGCCGTTCTGGACGGAGAGGTTTCATCTTTGTCTTCAACACGACGGATTATGTCTATGACCCTAACAGTGGTCTCCCACCTTGCCGCTTGAAGTATTACCTCGCTCAAAGGCTTCAAGGGGAAGACTACACCGTTTGGGGCTACTCGCTGGGACAGGGTATCTACCGGCTGTCAAGGCAGAACAACCAACGCCCCGAAGTGACTGACCCCCGCAGTCCTGAGGAAGTCTTCCGTTGGTTGACCCGCCCACTGAGGCAACCCGCGCCTCCCACAGCGGTCATCCTTGACCATGCTGATTTGTTGGCGCCCAACGCGCAAGGATTAACTTCCGCCGTCCTCTCCCCTACTCACATGAACCTCTTGGAAATCTTGCACGGTTGGGGGATCGATGACGCCATTCGTCAGACCCAAAACCTTTGCTTGCTCATCAGTTACCAGAACGAAGTCCACGAGTTATTGAGACAGGGTGGCGGCTATCGGGTCATTCAAGTGGATCTGCCTGACGAGCAGTCACGCCTTTCGTTCACCCAGTTCCTAATTGAACGGCATTATGGGCAGTTGGCAGAAGGGTTGGAGGTGGATGCTTTTGCCCGCATCACAAGTGGTCTTCGGTTGCAGGACATAGAAGAATTGTTTAGGCTGGCTGGAGGAAATGGAGTGAACGCCTCCCTCGTGCGGGAGAAGAAGTCACAGACCATTAAACAATTGGGACGAGATTTGGTTGAAGTCATAGAACCAACCTATGGTTTTGACGGCGTTGCGGGGTTGCGCCACTGCATTGATTATCTCCAACTTCTTCTGTGGCAAATCCGTTCAGGCGCCACCAATGTGCCTCAAGCAATGCTGTTTGCAGGCCCGCCTGGCACAGGGAAGAGTTTCCTCGTCAAGGCTATCGCCAAGGAAATGGGTTGGACCCTTCTGCGGCTGGGCAACATCCGCGAAAAATGGGTGGGAGCCTCTGAGCGCAACTTAGAGTTAGCACTGTGGATTATAGAAACCCTCGCTCCCTGTATCGTCTGGGTAGACGAAATTGATCAAGCATGGGGTGGACAAAGAAACATAGGTCCTTCAAGCGACGCAGGAACCAGCGAGCGCATGATGGCTCGTCTTTGGGAATTCATGGGAAGCATGAAGCACCGCGGGAAGATTCTCTGGATAGGGACCACAAACCGACCTGACATTTTGGATGCCGCCACTTTAGACCGCTTCTCCGTCGTTATCCCCTTCCTCCACCCGACGAGTCAAGAAATTCAAGAGTTACTCCCGGTTCTGGCTCGCCAAGTTGGCAGGGAGTTGGCGGAGGAGGTGAACGCGTTTGAGGTTGCCCAAGTGCCATCGCTTCGCTTACCAACGGTGAGAGCCCTGCAGGAGGTTATAAGTATGGCGGGAGCCTTTGCTGACATGGAAGCAGGTAAGGTTGGAGTGCCAATCCACCAACGCCACTTGCTCCGCGCTGCCCATGAGTTCAAGCCAAATTACAACCCCCTTGTGCATGAGTTCATCGCATTGACAGCCATCCGCATGACTTCCTTCTCCTTCCTCCTCCCTTGGCGAACCCTTCATGATCGCCGAACCGATTACGAGTTGCCCGAATACCTCAAGGGCATCGTTGACGAAACGACCGGTGAGGTGGACATCATGGCTCTCCACCGACGGCTCTCAGAGTTGCGCCGTGTCGTTGATCCCCTCAGTAGTTGAGGTGATTTACATGTTGACACAACTTGAACGGGACGAAGTTTTTGAGTCGGCTTTGGTCGGGCGCGGGGTCGTGGCGGAGTGGGAAAGGAGTTTCGCCGAATTTTGTGGGGTCAAGGATGCCTTCGGGACTGCCTCTGGAACGATAGCTCTCTATCTCGCCTTAAAAGCCGTCGGCATAAAAACAGGCGATGAAGTGATCGTGCCTGCTTTGGATTGGTATGCAGCAACGGCTGCTGC
>Ga0079997_113927_pt1 | contig 46443 bp, 43 predicted proteins | sample PerSpoCPS_CMetaG_FD_69200 | JGI IMG/M metagenome (GOLD analysis project Ga0079997, IMG submission 69200) | Archaeal communities from Yellowstone National Park, Wyoming, USA - Perpetual Spouter C (PS_C) MetaG (SPADES assembly) (version 2) | ecosystem: Environmental > Aquatic > Thermal springs >... | reverse complement strand
GAAGAGGGTGGAGCCGCTCGAGGCCTACTTCCAGCGATACGGAGCCCTGGCCGTAGGTCTGGCGGCCTTCACACCGCTGCCCTACAAGGCCTTCACGGTGGGAGCGGGAGCGTTGGGGCTGAGGGACCTGAGGGGCTTCGTGGTGGCTTCCCTGATCGGCAGGGCCGGAAGGTTCGTCCCGGAGTCGCTCCTCCTCTCGATGTACGGCGAGCAGATCCTGGAAGCGCTGTTGCAGTACATCGACGCGGTTGGTTATGCTACGCTCGCTGTGGCGGCCGCCTACCTCGCCTTCACCCTGCTTCGCCGGAGAGCTCGCGCTCGAGGGCCTTCATCTCCTCGTCGACCATCTTCGCCGTGACCCCGATGGACTTCAGGAGCGGCATCACGTCCGGAGGCTCGGTGCCAGCGACGTAAGCGGCGTTCTTCGCTATCATCGGAAGGTACCTCGCATAGACGCTCAGCCTCTTCTTCGCCGACTCCCTCTTCTCTATCTGGCTCAGGTAAAGCCTCAGGGCCCTGGCGCACTCCCTGATCGCCATCGTCAGATCCCTCTCGATCTCGGGCCTGTCGGAGATCGCCTCCTTCCCCACCGTCTTGTAAGGTATCTTCGGTGAGCATATGCTCGTCAGCACCAGGACTGGCATCCCCTTCTGGACCTTGTAGGAAGCCCAGTCAATCCGCTCGCTGATGACCTTCCAGGAGACGTCGGCCTTCTCGTCGTAGAGGAGGGGGATCTTGTTGGCGAACCTGAGCAGCTGTATCTCTTCCAACGGCTCTATCCCTCCTCCGTAGGCTATGGCGGCCTCGACCACGAAGGGTATGCCGGAGTAGCTGGCCGGAGGCCTCTGGACCACGTGGAGGAACTCGGGCTTGTAGATCGATTTCAGGCCGGCCTCGATGAACTCGACACCGACGGGGCTGAGGGTCGAGGTCTCGGGAGCCCTGAACTTCCCGTACTGCTTGAAGGCCTCAACGAGCCTCGTGACGTCGTCATGCGTCAGGTCCCTCACCCTCTTCTCAGGATCTATCCCTGCGAGCTTCAGGACCTCCTCTGCGGTCTTTGGTCCTACCCGCTGGAACTCGTTGACGAGGAAAGACTTGACGTCCCTGCTCTTGGTGTTGGCGATGAGCCTGTTGACGGTCTCTACGTCCACTCCCAGCGGGTGAGGCTTCCCCTCCTCAGGCGGAACAGGGGCCTTCTCGATCACCCTCCTGAAGACGTAGACCCTGCCCTTGGGGTCGACGAAGACGATGTTGGCGTGGGGGTTGACGACGGCCGTCATCTCGAGGTACGTCAGGATCTTCGGCCTGCTGGTGCTGTAGTCTCCCTCAAGGGTCACCCTGACTATTGTCCCCCTCCACTTCTTCTTGTTGGGGTGGACCTTGTGGTCGATGATCTTCGGCTTGTTCTCGACTATGTCTATCATCATCTTGTACTCGTGGACCTCTTTCCCTCCTCTGCTGGAGATGACCGTGAAGGGCGTGTTGGTGGTAATCTGGCCGTAAAGGAGGGCCATCGTCCCTCCTACGCCGAAGGTTCCACGGGACTGCTTGAAGCCGTACTTGCTGCCGTAGAGGACCGTTCCGAAGGCCTTCGGTATGACGTTGCCGTCTACGCCGATGCCGTTGTCCTTCACGGTCAGCGTGAAGAACCGTTCTCCGTTCTCGTCGGCGCTCTCGAGACCGATCCAGATGTTGGGTAGTATCCTCCCGACCTCGGTGGCGTCGAGGCTGTTCTCCACCAGCTCCCTGATGCACATGTAGAGCGACCTGGCAGGGTTCGAGAAGCCAGCTAGGTCCCGGTTCCTGTAGAAGAAGTCTGCTGGGCTTATCTCCTCGAACTTGACATCGCTCATTTTCGCTCCTCCCCGTTGCTGGGGCGCGCTCTATTTCAGCTTGCATCCTCATCAGCTTTTCAGAGATAAGAGACCTGAGTTTTTGCAGGTCGTTCGCCTTGGCCGTGGCTATTATATCGTATTCTCCGGTGACCTCGTAGATGTCGATGATTTCTGGTATCCTCGCTAACGCCTCTCCAACGTCCTCAAGCTTTCCTGATTCCACGAAGAAAGATATGTAGGATAGTTCTGACGGTCAAAACCTGATCCATCTTAAAAGTATCTGAAAGGCTAATAGTGCCGTGAATCCGATGATTATCATCAACTTCGTCTTCCTTATCAGCTTCCTGATCTCTTCTTTGGCTCTATCAATCTCCTGCGTCAGCCTCTCCAACCTCTCCTCGAACCGCGCCAACTCTTCCTCAAGAACATCCAAAGCTTTCGCCTTCAGCACTACTGCACTTCCTTCCTCAATCGTCCCCTCCGCTGTGTAGTTCCTATTGGATTCTTGGTTCACGCTCCATCGGCCCTTCTGTGGATCGGCTCCAACATGATGAAAGAAGCGTCTCCTAACCTCATATAACCGAGAGAGCCACGTGAGAACTGTAAAGAAACTGATGCCCACCAACCTTCTGCACATACGCCTGTGGAGCAGATGCATCAAATAATAGTAGAAGCCGTCGCTTACGTAGTTGATGATAAATCTTTCTTTTTCCGTCATTCAAAACCTGCCACGCGTCCCATGGCCTGTTGGCTACCATCTCCATGAACTCTTCACGTTCTGAAAGGCGGAAGCATGGACAGACCCTCAACCTGACCATTCCGATCCACTCTTAAAAAGCCTCCAAAGCTCTTCGTAGCTGATGGTCTCTCCTGTACCTCGCAACTCAACCAACATGCGCTCAGGCTGATAGTATCCGACTACGCAATCCTCCGTGTAGCATCTCCACCACCAGCCTTCTCCGTCATGAATTTTAGGCCTGTTGGGAAACTTTGAACCACAGTAAGGACATGGCTGATCCTTAACTATCCTGATGAAAGGCGATAGTGAGTCCGATGCTCTTGCTCTGCTCCGGCCAACTCTTATAAGCTTACTCAAGGCGTTCCTGATACGGATCATTTCTCTATCACCTTATCGAAACATTCATGGCAATAGGTCAAAGGCTCCTCATATTCGGTCTCGGCAAAGACAGCATGCTGGTGGCAGACATCCTTATTGCACCTGACGCATTCATGAAGGGCATCAGATCCACAGACGTAGCAGGACCGGCGCCTATCACCTATCGGGTCAAAGAACAGCGAATCCAGATTCTCGGTCAACTGTTGCATTATCTCTTTAACCTTTGCACGTATCCGCTCTAAACTTCCGCTCCCCATCAACCACATCAGGGATTCTAAATCGAGCCTGTTGGGAGTAACCTCCCAGCTGATCCCGCCTGTGCTTCCTTCAAGCCTCTGGGTGATCTCGACCAGAAGGCCCTCTCTGAAACTGAAGATAAGACGATACTCGTTGACGTATTCGTTACCCGTCTCTACGTCTCTCCACCTATCTACGAAAAACGGCTCCTCGTCCCTGACCAATATGGGGATCCCATCCTTACCTTGAACGACCCTAACGCTTGATGCATTCACAGCTCCTTCCCTCACGCTATAGCACATGAAGACCAACCGCATTCAAGGCATGTGGTGCATCCTCCCTGACGGGCCAGCGTCCTGCTACCGCACTCCGGGCATTCTTCTGGGGGTCCTCGGGGGAAGGCCGATGGGCCTGCGGAGGCGCCTCCTCTCAGGGGGTGGCCTTCGAGGACGCGGCCGGATGCCCGGCCTGCCTCTCTCCCCCGGGGAGACGGGGACGGAGACGGGTGAGGTGAGATGAAAGCGAAGAGGACCAAGAAGGCAGGGACTGCGAAGAAGGCGACCAAGGAAGGAGTCAAGAGGAAGACTGCTACAAATAAGACCACCAACAAGGCCACAAATACGAGAACTAAGAAGGCTAAAGAGGAAAAAGAGGAAGCTCTGAAGAACGAGGCGTTGGACTTTTACCGAGAGCTGAAAGAACGCGGTCTCAAACCGTTTGACGGCGCATCGATCGACTTCCACCGAAAGCGAGATCCAGTAGTCTTCGTCCCAAGAGAGAACCCAGTACTTACTGCTGTGAGGAGAGAGGAACTAATGAAATTCTTGATGGCAAACGACGTCCGCAGAGTCCTTGTCGATGCGTTGTTTCCGAGCCGTGTGCCGATTTTAATTGGCCTGCTTCAGAACGACATAGAGGTCTACGTACTAAGGAGACCGACGGCGCTTACAGGATTCAAAGCGATGATGCTGAGAAGATTGAGGAGAAATAAGCGGGACGAAGATCTCGACGACAACGACAAAAAGCTCATTGAGCTACTACAGAGGAAGAACGACTATATTGATGCGGTCGCTTTAGCATTCACATGGCCGAAATTTCATCGGAAGACCGACATTCCTTACCTCATTTGCTGGAGGGCCATGAATAAGTGGAGGCGGGTATACAGCGTCTACCACAAGGTCCAGCAGATGGTTGAGGATTTGGAGGGTGACGAAACACCAGTAACTCTACATGAGGACAGAGTAGTTAAGAAGGCAAGGGAGTTCGTCGATACGGTTGAAAGGCACTTTCCAGGCATAAGACGAGTGTTTGAGGAGGTAGAGATACCGGACGATGACATTATCGCCCAGGCGTTGTGCTGTGAAATAGTCCTCGAAACCTACCATCTCAAGAAGTTCTCAAGAGTATTACGGAAAGCAGGAATCGGAATCCAATCAGTACCGAAGAAGAAGGTAAGGAGGAAGAAAGAGGAGACCGAGAAAGCAGAAGACAAACAAACGGAGAACAAGCCGAAGAGGAAGGTGTTCCAATACGACGGGAAACTCCTTTTCGCCGCCAATCAGCTGACAATCAGGCTGTTTCACATCAATCCGAAGAAAGAACCGGAGAAGGTAATGCTGAAGACGAAGAAGTTGCTGGATGAGATCTGGAGGTGCTCTAGACGTTGTATCCGGGCGACGGAGAAAGAGTCTGGTGACGGAGAAAGCGGCCGGGTGGGGGAAGCCTTGGGGATGTCCGGCCCCTCTCGATAAGAGAGGGTTTGCGCTCTATGAGACCCGCCGTAAGGCTGGGGCCCCTGCGAAAGCAGGGAGAAAGGGACGTTGAGAGACGGCGCCTTCCAAGGCCCCAAACACCCGGCCGACAGATAACCGCAACAACCACATGCTAACCCACCCCTTTTCACCCCTGATACTTACCAGTTCACCGCGTCTATGGGCTCCATATTGCAATACCGCAGGATTTATCACATCCATTACGATCTTGAAGGCCCTATGATGATAGTGTCCCGATATATCAGAAACCTACCGGCTGATCTAATTGCGTCGTAAACGGTGATGAACGGACCTCACCGACGAGGAGATCAGACAGATCACGTCCTGAAGTACCTACCAGAGATGGGATACGAGCAACGTCCAGCCGGTGATGGGTCGGCGGACGGCACTCGGTATTTCATGAGGTCTCGGTGCAGCTTCATGACGGCCCTCAGAGTTTTGCGATCGGCATGGGTTCATGAGGCATGGATTTTTCCGAAGGACGTTTGTGGGGCGTGCGGATGAGACGGCAGCTCACGGCGGAGGAGAGGGCAGAGCTCGCGGAGGCCCTCAGGTGCATCAGGTGCGGATTCTGCAACTCCGTCTGCCCCACCAGCCTCATACCGGAGGCCTACAAGCCCTCGAGGACCTCGAGGGGGAGGATCGTGATGATCCAGGCGGCCCTCACAGGCATGGACATCGACCTCTTCGAGGAAGATGTGGCGGAGCTCATGGACTTATGCTACGGTTGCAACCGCTGCCTCGCGGTCTGTCCGGCAGGCATCCCGATACCTGACCTGATCAGGAGCTACAGGACCGCCCTGCGCCAGAGGGGGAAGGGAACGGATAGGATCACGGGCTTCTATGTGGAGACGCTGCCCAAGCTCTTCGGCCTCCCAGGTCCGCTCAGGCGCCTCCTAATCTCGCTGACACCGAAACGTCTGGTCGCGAGGTACCTCGGCGTAGCCGGTGATGCGACGTTGCCGGTACCTGAGGGTCGGGAAGTGCTGGACGTCATGAGGAGGGCCGGCGTCCTCGGTGATCGAGACGCGGACCTCGCCTACTTCGCCGACACCTACTACAGGTACGTGAGGCCCTCCTCGGTCGAACCCCTCATGCTGGCGCTCAGGAGGCTCGGTTACAGGCTCTCTTTCCCCAGGCAGCGGGACTCGGGCATACTGCTATGGGAGCACGGAGACCTCGGGCCCCTCAGGTCGCTGGCGGAGGAGAACGTCTCGTCCCTGATCCGTGAGGTGGAGAAGGGCAGAAGGATACTGACGACCTCGCCGGCCTCGACGCTGATGCTCAGGTCCGTATACCCTAGGCTGCTGAAGACGCCCGATGCATTCAATGTGTCACGGGCCGTCGTTGACGTTTGTGAGCTGCTGCTCGAGATCTCCGAAACGAGGCCCGAAGTCCTTTCGTTGAGGGAGAGGGCGGTGACGGTCCACTCGAGCTGCTTCTCACAGCACCTCGACCTGACCGGGAAGCTGGTCAAGGCCCTCGAGAACTTGGGCGCCGAGGTCACGTCGGTCAGGAAGGAGTGCTGCGGTGTGGGCGGTGTCTGGGGGCTTCTGGAGAGGAACAGGCTCGTCTCGAAGAGGGTAGCGGAGCTCCTGATGCCCCACCTGAAGGGACCGGTTGTCACCTACAGCGAGACCTGTCAGCTCCAGATAGCTGAGCTCAGCAACTCAAGGGTCTACCTGCCTTTCGAGGTCATCGCGCCTCCGGAAGGTTGAGCTTTACGGGTTTCTATTACACCAATCCACGGACACATCGTATTCGATTGTGCCAACAACTGGTTCGAAGAGCACGTCAGGGTCAGGGCTCTGCAGTGTGCGGAAGAGCGTGAATGCGCGAACCTCTACGGATGGAAGACAACTCTTGACGTGCCATGCGGATGCCATAATTGTGCTGCCGCTCGTGACGATGTCGTCGACGAGCACCACCACGTCCCCTGCTTTAATTTTGGGAAAGTGTCTTTTCAACTGAGATTGGTCGACCGCCATGGTTGCGAACTGTTTCGATGGTCTTCTTTCATCTGTTTTTCCTGTCCTCGCTGGCGGTACTGGGCTGGTTCTTTTGAGGAGAACGGCGAGCCTCGGCGTAACGTGCATCTTGCTGATCACATGTTCTAAGATCTCCTTGCAGATCCATAAAGCGGGCCACGACGATGAAGGAGACTTCATTGGATTGGCGCGTGGGACAGGCACCAAGACGATTCGTTTGCCCGTGAAGAGTGAAAAAAGCGCAGGATACCCAACGAAAGCTTGCTCGACTCGGCTTGACAAGAACTCTACGATGCTTGCCTCACACGACTTTACCTTTTGCATCAGCTGATACGAATGAGCAGGGGCTGTGGGCTTCCTGCCGCGCCTCTCATCCTCTGAAAGCATGCGTGCAGGATAATACCTGAAAACGGAACCGAAGCTCAAATAGGTTATGGGAGGTTGTGAGGTGACGGACGTCGACATATTTACAGTAAGCGCTTTAGCTGCTCCAGCAGCTCCTGAGAACTGGTCCACGGTAGGAGGTCCAGCAAATCGTCCAGCGAATCCGGGTCGCTCAACACCTCCGCACCGTACCTCCTGAGCTCGCTCAGCCAAGAGGGGTTCCTCGATTCGACGATGCTCGTCACGAAGAGCGGTCTGCCAAGCCTGATGGACTCCCATGCCTGCGAGATCACGCCCGTATTCTCCCCAGCCTCGACGATTACCGTGGCGTCTGAGAGGAGCGCCATGGTCCTGTTCCTGATGACGAAGTTCTTCCTTGTGACCGGTGAACCGATCGGGAACTGGCTGATCACCATGTGCTCCCGCATCAGCCTCAACTGGAGCTCTTTGTTCTCCGGTGGGTAGAAAACGTTCAGAGGGGTCCCGAGCACGGCTATCGTGCGGCCGCCTTCCTCAATCACCGTTCTGTGGGCTACCGTGTCGATGCCCCTCGCCAGACCGCTCACCACGATCACCTTTTCCCTCACCAGGTTCTTCACTAGCCTCTTCGCGAACTCGATGCCCTCATGTGACGGCTTACGCGTACCCACGACCGAGACCCTCGGGACAGGAAGGGGAATGGGAATTTGGCCGACGACGAAAAGCCTCATCGCGGCATATCGGGCCTCATATTCGTTAAGGAGACGGCCCAAAAGAACCTCGGGCAGTAGTTCGAGGCATTCGAAACGCTCACCGTCGACCTCAATTGCTCTGCGAATGTAAATGGGCGATCCGGCGATGTCAGTGACCATGATCTGTTGTGATTATTTACATGGGCCATTATTATTGGTGTTGCCTTCCGCTTTTCGCCTGGACGGTTACCTCTCTTGTCAAGTCCGTCCTTGATTACCCTTAAAAACAGCCCGGGGTTTCCAAGGTCCAGGATGGCGACGTTCGACTGGGTCTCGGGGCTCTTCACGAAGCTGTACAACAACGAGATGGCGAGGAACAAGGAGTGCGTCCACAAGTACTCGAAGCTAGTGGTGGAGATCCTGAAGACGCTGCAGAGGCACGGCTACGTCGGAGCTATCGAGTACGTCGAGGACGGCCGTGGAGGGAAGGTGATCGTCCAGCTCCTCGGCAGGATCAACAAGGCAGGCCCGATAAGGCCGAGGTTCAGCGTCAGCAAGGACGGCTACGAGGAGTTCGAGAAGAGGTACCTGCCGAGCAGGGACATAGGGATCCTTGTGGTGACCACGAACAGAGGCGTCATGTCGCACAGGGAGGCCATCAAGCAGGGCCTCGGCGGCAAGCTGCTGGGTTACGTCTACTGAAACGGGATCAATAAAAGATCTGCGAAGCCCGAAGTTCCTATAGGTCCCAAGCGGAGAAACTCACACAGCTTTCCCCAGAAGCTCCCTGATCACGAGCCTCGCAGCCTCGATCCCTGCAGACCTCTGGGCCTCATGCGTCTGGGCTCCCATGTGGGGAGTTGGGATGAGGTTGGGGAGGGAGAGGAGCTCGAGGTCCTTCGGCGGCTCGGTCTCGAAGACGTCCAGGGCCGCACCGGCTATCCACCCTTCCTTCAGGGCCCTCTTCAGAGCAGCCTCGTCGACCACGCCACCGCGGGCCATGTTCACCAAGAACGCCGTCCTCTTCATCGTCCTCAGCTCCTTCTCACCGATCATGCCCTTGGTGGACGGATCAAGGGGCGTGTGGATGGTGACGATGTCCGACTCGCGGAGGAGCGTGTGGAGGTCCACCTGCTTGGCCCCGATCGATTCGAGGAAGTCGCGAGGAACCTCGATCACGTCGTTCACCAGCACCTTCATGCCTAGGGCGTGGGCCATTCTGGCGACCTCCCTGCCGATCCTGCCGCACCCTATCACGCCGACGGTCTTGCCGCGCAGCTCTATTCCGTGGGCCTCCGACTTCAGCCACCTCCCTTGCTTAAGCTCCGATGCGTAACGGACTATGCCACGGGCCAGGCAGAAGAAGAGCCCGATCGTCAGCTCGGCCACAGCCCTCGTCACCGCCTCGGGCGTGTTCAGCACCTTGACGCCCAACTTCGTGAAGCCCTCGACGTCCACGTTGTCGAGCCCCACGCCTGCCCTAACTATGACCTTCAGCCTGCCCTTGCCGTTCACGGGCCTGGCCTTGACGTTGCTCCTGATGACGACCGCGTCATATTCCACGTACCTCCTGTCGAACTCCTCCTGCGTTATCTTCTCCTCGTAATCGACCTCCAACCCCTCTGACCTCATCAGCTCCACCCCTTCCGGGTCGAGCCTACATGCTACCAGTACCCGGCTCACACCTCTACACCTCCACCCCAAGACAAATGCCTGCCTCTCCCGGCGCGCCCACCGGAACCTTGATAGGGTGGGATAGGGGGGTCATGGAGGGTTGGAGGAGGCTCAGGAGGGCGAAAGCTGCCCGATGGACGTGACGCCCTCGATGATCACCGGGCTGTTGGAGGTCCTGAAGCTCTGGAAGGGCAGGATGGACCTGAACCAGCTGGCGAGGGAGGTCGGGATGGAGACGGGGTTGCTGCTCAGGGTCGCCGAGGTCGGAAGGCTGCTGGGGCTCGTCGAGATCTCGAACGGTGACCTCGTCCTCACCAAGTTGGGCGACTCCTACACCAGGAGGTCCTCCTCCGGAAAGCTGGGGATGTTGAGGGAGCTGGTGCCGAACGTCGAGCCCTTCAGGTCGGTGATAGAGCTGCTGGAGAGGAAGAAGGCGCCGATGACGGTCTCAGAGATCAACGAGCACCTGAAGCTCTGCGCGGACGACGAGCAGCTGATGGCCTTCAAGACCTTCCTGATCGACTGGCTCGTGACCACAGGCATCCTCGAGTACTCGGGAGAGGAGGGGGCCTTCAGGCTGAAGAGGAGGAGAGGAGCGAAGGGTTCGGTCAGCTCAGGAGCATCATGACCTCGTCGACCAACCTGAGGAAGGCCTCGTCCTTCCTGTTCCTCGGCCTTTCCAACTCGACCTTGAGCTCGGCCACGACGGTCGCAGGCCTGCCCTTCAGCACCAGCACCCTGTCCGAGAGCTGGACGACCTCGTCGATGTTGTGGGAGACCATGACGACCGAAGCCGGAGGGAGGCTAGAGTCGAACCACATCTCCTCCAGCTCCCTCATCAGCGCAAGGGCCGTCAGCGGGTCGAGGTTGCTCATGGGCTCGTCGAGTAGGAGGAGGTCGGGCAGGACGACCAGGGCCCTCGCGAGGGCGACGCGCTGTTGCATCCCTCCGCTCAGCTCCCTCGGATAAGCGTAGGCGTAACCTGAGAGCCCCACCAGATCTAGGAACCTCATAGCCAGCTCCTCCTTCTCCTCCTCGGTCATGTCCTTCCTCGAGACGAGGGGGAGCTTCACGTTCTCGAGGATCGTGAGCCAAGGGAGGAGGTTCGGCGACTGGAACATCATGGAGATCTTCTGGCTCGGGCTTTTCAGCTCCTCCCCCCTGAAGTAGACCTTGCCCTTGGTGGGCTTGAGGAGGCCGCACATCAGCCTGAGGAGCGTCGACTTCCCCGTGCCGCTGGGGCCCACTATGCCGACGAACTCCGCGTAATCGACGTGGAGGTTGATGTCGGAGAGGACTTTCGTTTTAGATCCGGGATAAGAGAACTCGACGTCGACCATCCGCAGAAGCTCCTTTCCCTCCTCCATCCTCTTGCCCTGCGGTGCCCAGCCCTCAGCGGTATATGGTCTTGAAGGCCATCAGCTGTGCTCGGCGTCGTGGAGTTGGAGTGGCCTGAGGAAGGGCGCACGTCACTGAGATGGGCCCCTCACGAAGAGGAAGTACCTGTTCGTGGGATCGGAGAGCTCCTGGAGGATCCTCTTGATCACGCTGGCCCTCGAGTCCTGGATGCCGGTCCTCTTGTCGATCTCCTCGAAGCTCTCGAAGGGCTTCTTCTCCCTCTCCTCCAAGACCTTCAGCATCGTCTTCTTCCCTATGCCTGGTATGACCTCGAGGGCGTGGAGCCTCGGAGTCAGGGGGCCGCAGGTGTTGAAGAACTCGACGAACTTCCTCTCCTTCTCCCTCACGATCCTCTCGACGGCCCTCTCCAGCTCCATCTTCGCGGTCTCAGGCAGCTCCTGGTAACCGATGCGCCGAACGATCCTGACGAGGTCCCTCGGCACGTCCTTTCCTATGTACAGGACGTTTCCAGGGACGAGGTTGATCTCGGGCGAGACGGCCGCCTCGAGGAGCGTGAAGTGCTCTGTCCCCAAGAGATAGGCCCTGTTGAATTGTCCGTGATGTCCTGGCCTGTGACCCCACCTCGGCGGCACGACGTCCAGCACTATGGCCTCGTCCTCGTAGATCTTCGGCCTGAACCGTTCCTGCTCCCGCATGCCTTCACTCAGCTGCTGCCCTCGGAGGCGGACTCGACGTACCTCCTAACCGTGTCTGCTATCCCCCTCATCTTCTCCTCGTCGGCGAGCACCGTCAACAACAGCCTCTTGTAGCCCGAGAGGACCGTCCTGACCTCCTCGACCGTCCTAGGGCATATGTTGACGACCTGGACCGCCTCGACCTCCTCCAGCCCGAACCTCTCCATCAGCTCCTGCTTCAGCTTCCTCGCTGACTCCGCGTCGAGCTTGGAGAAAGTCGAGACGTAAGCCAATATCCTCTGGGCGACCGGGGAGGCCGGCTGTGACCTCTTTTCCAGAAGCTCCTTGACCTCCGGGAGCGAGACGGGCTTCATCGAGAGGACCTTCCTCGGCAGCCTCCATCGACCTCCTCAGGCCGCATGGAGCCTCAAATGGTCAGGGAGGACGTAGAGGACCTTGCGCTTCGATCCGAGGTAGATTTCGACCTCGTAACCCCTGCCCCTCCTGCCGAGGACGACGCCGACCTTGCCCTGGTAACGCTTGTGGGGCATGCCCTTGTGGACGGAGGGATCTATGTCGATGACCACCTTGCTGCCCACAGGATACTCCACCAAGTAGACGTCCGGCTTAGGGCCCATCCTCGATCCGGCCGGCTTCGTCATCAGCGTCCTGGTCCTGCTCCGGTAACCGTGATGCCTCGCCAAACCTGGAGAGGACTCCCAACACGGGTTTTTTAACGTTTGGAAGTGGCGGCTGGAGGAATGAGAAGGCGGGAAGACCTGGTCTCCTTCGAGCCCTACTCGTGGGAGCCCTCGACGGAGGAGATCGCGAGGAGCGTCGGGCTGAGGCCCAGCAGGATCGTCAGGATGGACACCAACGTGTCGCCCTACGCGCCGGTGAGGGTCCTGGAGGAGCTGGCGAGGAGGTTGCCGAGGCTGAAGGTCAACCAGTACCCCGACACGAGCTACAGGGAGCTGAGGGAACTCCTGGCGGATTACGCTGGCTGGGACCAGGAGCTGATAGTTCCAACGAACGGAGCGGACGAGGGGATCGACATAATCTCCAGCGCCTTCCTGAGGGCCGGCCTAGAGGCTATCTCACCGGTCCCTACGTACTCCTACTTCAGGGTCTCGACGGAGCTGCAGGGTGCCAGGTTCGTCCCGGTGGAGAGAGGGGAGGACTTCAGCTTCTCGGCGGAGCAGCTTCTGGAGCGCTACAACGAGAATACTGCCGTAATCTGGATCTGCGATCCCAACAACCCCACCGGAAACCAAGTCGAGGAGGGGACTGTCAGGAGGCTCTGCGAGGAGACGGAGGCGCTGGTCGTGGTCGACGAGGCCTACTTCGAGTTCTCCGGCCGGACGTCGCTGGGGCTCCTGAGGGATTACCCGAACGTCTGCGTGGTCAGGACCCTCTCGAAGGCCTTCGGCCTCGCGGGTCTCAGGATCGGCTACGTCCTCTGCACGGAGGAGGTAGCGAGGGAGCTGAACAAGGCAAGGCCTCCCAACAGCCTCGGGACCGTCAACGTCGCAGGTGCCCTGATAGCCCTCAGGAACAGGAGCTACGTCTCTAAGGTGGTCGAGGAGATAGTCGGAGAGAGGGAGAGGCTGTTCGGGGAGCTCTCGCGGATCGATGGGCTGAAGGTCTTCCCGTCCAATGCCAACTTCCTGCTGATCAGGTTCCGGAGCGCGGAGGAGGCCGCGGCAGTGAAGGAGAGGCTCCTCAGGAGCGGCATCGTCGTGAGGACCTTCCCCGGAAACCCGAGGCTCGGTGACTGCATTAGGGTGACCGTCTGCTCGAGGAGGGAGAACGAGAGGTTCCTGAGGTCTCTCAAATCGGCCCTCGAGGAGCTCCGTCAGGGTTCTCCGCACCGAGCCTCCTGAGGGTCTCTGCGGTCCTCTGGAACACAGTGACGAAAGAGAGGAGAGACGCTGCCAGTAGGGCCACAGTCAGCGTTTCCTTGCCGAAAGCGATGTACGCTATCGATCCCAGAAATAAAACAATGGTCCTCTCGGCCCTCTCAGCGATACCGACTCCGGCCAGGTCCACACCGAGCGACTCGGCCCTCGCCCTCGTGTAGCTGACGAGCAGGGAGCCGGTGCCGAAGAACAGGGCAGCCAGAGGATCAGCAGCGAACGCGAGGCCCACAGAGACCGAGACCTCCGAGGCCTTGTCCAGCACCGAGTCGATGAAGGCCCCCCTTGACGAAGCCCTGCCCTGTCTCCTCGCGACCTCACCGTCGACCGCGTCGAGGAAGGCGGATACGAGGTAAACCGTCCCGGCCAAGGGCACGAAGAGGGGCGAGATGCTGTGAAGCGGGTAAAGGGCTGCAGCAGCCAGAGCGAGGGCGAAGGCCGTGTAGGTGAAGGCGAAGGGGGAGATGCCCCTCCTGACAGCAGGCTCCACCACCGGTCCGGCGATCCTCATCAGGACCCTCCGCTCGGCCTCACGCTTTCCCATGCCCCTCCCTCACATTCGGACGGATCAAGAAAGAGAAAGACCTTGAAGGGACTCCTTTACTCGACGACGACCGTCTGGGCCTGCTCCCTCAGGAACGAAAGCAAGTAGTGCGGCCCTCCAACACCCTTTCCCGTAGCCCCGCTCGCCTTCCAACCCACGAAGGTCTGGGCACCGGGCCAGGCACCGGTCGTCGAACCTCCCCTCCTGTTGGCGTAGCAGACGCCGAACTGGATTTTCCTGAAGAAGTACTCGACCTCCTTCGGGTCCTCCGAGAAGATCCCGGCTGTCAGGCCGTACTCCGTGTCGTTGGCCATCCTCAAGGCCTCCTCGAGCGTCCTGAACTTGGCCACGAGGAGTATAGGCAGGAAGAGCTCCTCCTTCCAGAGCCTGTGGTTTAGGGGGAGGTCAGCGATTATCGTAGGCTGGACGTAGAAGCCCCTGTCGAAGGGCTCGCCGGAGAGGACCTCGCCTCCGTAAAGGACCTGCCCTCCAGCGGCCTTGGCCTCGGCCACGTACGCCTTGAAGTTCTCGAGGGCCCTCCTGTTGATCACGGGTCCCAGGAAGACGTCCCTCTCCCTAGGGTCACCGATCTTCAGCTTCGAGGTCTCCCTCACCAGCTCCTCGACGAACCTCTCGTAGATCGCCTCCTGCACGTAGAGCCTGGAGGTCGCTGAGCACTTCTGGCCGCCGTAGCCGAAGGCAGCCCTGATCACGCCCGTGACCGCCTTACCTATGTCGGCCTTCTCCGTCACGATCGTCGGGTTCTTGCTGCCCATCTCGAGGACTACGGGCTTGGGGTAGGGCTGGGAGGTGAGGAACCTCCTGTAGAGCCTCATGCCGACGTCCCTCGAGCCGGTGAAGGCTATGCCTGCCACTCCTGGGTTCGTGGTCACCTCCTCCTCGAAGAGGTCGCCGGGGCCTGTGAGGAAGTTGATCGCCCCAGGCGGCACCCCGGCATCCCTGAATATCCGGTAGAGCATGTACCCTGCGAGGGGGGCCTCGCTGGTGGGCTTGAAGACGACCGTGTTGCCTGTGATCAGGGCTCCCTGTATCATGCCGTTGGCGAGCATGAAGGGGAAGTTGAAAGGCGATATCACGACCCATGCTCCGTAAGGCTTGGCGACCATCTTGCACCTCTCTCCTGGAGCACCGGGTCCCATCTCCTTCTCGTACCCGTTGTTCTCCTGCATGACCCGGACGTAGTACCTGATCGCGTCGATCGCCTCCCAGCACTCCGCGAGGGCCTCGAGCCTGTTCTTGCCGACCTCGTAGGTGATCACCGCGGCGATCTCGAACTTACGCTCGTCGATCAGCTGGGCAGCCCTCTCCAAGACCTTCACCCTCTCCCTCCAGTCAGTATCAGACCAATCCTCGAAGGCCTTGTTCGCCTCCTCGATCGCCTGCCTGATGTGCTCCCTCCTGGCCTTCTGGAACTTCGCCACGAGGATCGAGGTGTCGATCGGGCTCCTGTCCTCGAACTCCTCGCCGGTCCTGATCTCCCTGTCGCCTACGTGGATCGGGTAGCTCTTGCCGAGGTACTCTTCCTTGACCTTCTCGAGGGCCTCCTCGTACTTCGGGTGGATGTTCGGGTCGGCGAAGAGCGTCACATAGGTTACCTTCTGACCCGGAGAGGCCATCTCGAATTCGGATCGATCTACACGCTTTTGGGCTTTTCCTTTCAGCTCGCCCGCAGTAACGTGCCCGATATGATCCGGCCCTAGTTCAAGGCCCTAAACACCCGGCCGACGGACGATCGCTACACCCAACTAACCCGCCCCTTTTTCACCCCTGATGCTTACCAGCTCACCGCGTCTATGGGCTCCATGCTTCTGAAAGTTGGCAAGACTACTTCTCTCCTTCCTCCCCGACTCCGAAACCCGGTTTTCTTTATATCAGGCGCGAGCGATCGACCTTCAGGGGATGCCGCAGAAGGAGAAGGAGAAGCCGAGGCACCAGGTCTACACCGACATCTCGGAGCTGCCCGGAGTAGGACCGGCCACCGCCGAGAAGCTGAGGGAGATAGGTTTCTCCACGATAGAGGCCCTTGCCACAGCTACGGTCGCGGAGCTCGAGGCCGCTGGGATCAGCGAGAAGAAGGCGGAGGAGCTGATCAGGTTGGCGAGGGAGTCGATAGAGATCTCGTGGGTGACGGCTAAGGACCTGATAAGGCTCAGGAGCGGCATAAGGAGGCTCACGACCGGGAGCAAGGCTCTCGACGCTCTGATCGGCGGAGGCATCGAGACGCAGGCGATAACCGAGTTCTTCGGCGAGTTCGGTTCGGGCAAGAGCCAGATGTGCCACCAGTTGGCGGTGAACGTCCAGCTGCCGGTGGAGAGGGGAGGGCTCGACGGCGCGGCGCTCTACATAGACACGGAGAACACCTTCAGGACGGAGAGGATCGAACAGATGGCGAAGCACCTGGGACTGGATCCCGATAAGGTCTTGGAGAGGATCGTCTACGCGGAGGCGTACAACAGCGACCACCAGATACTGCTGCTGGAGAGGGCAGACAAGGTGATCAAGGAGAACAACGTCAAGCTGATCATCGTGGACTCCCTCACGGCCCACTTCAGGAGCGAATACATCGGGAGGGAGATGCTGGCGGAGAGGCAGCAGAAGCTGAACAAGCACATGCACCGGCTCCTCAGGCTTGCCAGGGCCTTCAACGCGGCCGCGGTCGTGACGAACCAGGTCATGGCCAGACCCGACGAGTTCTTCGCTCCGATGGCCGTCGCACCGGTCGGCGGTCACGTGGTGGGCCACACAAGCCACATCAGGCTCTTCATCCGGAAGACAGCTGGGAAGAACTTCAGGATAGTCCGGCTCGTCTCGAGCCCCTACCTCCCGGAGGGCGAGGTGCTGATCAAGATCACCGAGAACGGCATCGAAGACGTCGAGGAGGAGGAACGGGAGGAGTACGGCAGGAGGAGGTGATGCGCTTGGACGAGAAGCTGGAGAGGCAGATGGTGAGGATCCTCCAGCTCCTCTTCGACGGCAAGATCTCTGACGCTGAGAGGGTCATCGAGAACCTCGAGAAGCGGGCTAAGGGAACGGAGCTGAACGGATACGTGACGGCGATCAAGGGCATCTTCCTCTCTTACACGACCGACGACAAGACCTCCATGCTTTACAGGATCTATTCGTCCGATGACCCGAAGAGGGAGCTGCAACGATACGTCGATGCGATGCGCGAGGCCGATTCGTCCTTCGACGACTCGACTTCACCCGTCGTGGAGGTGTGGGAGGCGGTGCTCAGGAACTTCGACAGGCTTCCGGTTCCACACAAGTTCAGGCCGTCGCAGGAGGAGAAGCAGCAGACCCTCGATCGGGAGGGGACCGCAGCCGAGAAGGGCTGAGCCTGTCAAAGGCGATCGCGCCCCGTTTCAGATCAGATGAGCAGGTTGTAGAAGGCGATCAGGCTGAGGAGCCAGAAGGAGGTGTAGGCGCCAACACCGACGGTCCACGCCTTCCTCCTGGTCATCTCAGCCTCGTTGAGCAAAGGTCTCATGAAGGCCAGCGTGACCGCCACGTAGACGCCCACAGCGACGGGAATCGTTACCAACCAACTGGTCGTCAGTGAGATGAGCGCAGAGACGTAACCGGTCAGCACCGCCACACCGCACTTCAGGAGGTAGACGTGGATCTCCCTCAAACCGGTCTGTCCCTTCCGAATCTCCTCTTTAGCCTTGCAACTCCATCGGAGACTGGAGCCCAGCAACCCCATATCAGCAATTGGTTTATCAGGGCCCAGCTCAGGGATCGGAAGGATGTCGGCGCAGCAGAGGGAGACGCGGCTGATCGTGAGGCTCCTCGGCACGGACCTGGACGGGACGAAGCACGTTCCATATGCCCTCGCCAAGATCTACGGCGTCGGGATCAACTTCGGTTATGCAGTAGCAAGGGCTGTGGGCATCGACCCGATGACGAGGCTCGGTCAGCTGACCGATCGGCAACTGGCTCTTCTGGAGGACGCCATCACGAACCCCGGGAAGTACGGGATACCGACGTGGATGTGGAACAGGAGGAGGGACCCAGTGACGGGCAAGGACATGCATCTGATCGGGGCCGAGCTGAACCTGACGATGCGGGAGGACATCGAGAGGGAGAAGAGGATCAAATCTTGGAGGGGCGTCAGGCACATGCTGGGCCTCAAGGTCAGGGGCCAGCGCACGAGGACCACAGGAAGGAAGGGAGGGCCTGTGGGAGTAGTGAGGAAGGCGACCAAGTGATTCCTTCGAAGAAAGCGTTATCCAAGTCCAGACCGATCTTCTGAATATGGTCAGGCTCTCCGGCGGAGAGATCCTTGTGGAGTGCCTGGTCCGTGAGGGTGTCAGGTACGTCTTCGGGATACCCGGCGACAGGAGCCTCCCCTTCCTGGACGCCATCCACAGGATCGGCAGGAGGAAGGGGCTAGAGTTCATCACCACAAGACACGAGCAGGCAGCTGCCCACATGGCCGACGCCTACTACAGGGTCACCGGCAAACCCGCCGTGTGCTATGGAACCGTGGGACCGGGCGCAGCCGACCTGATACCAGGAGTCTACGCGGCCTACGCCGACTCTATACCGGTGATCGTCATAACGTCGCAGAACCAGCTCACCAGGATCTATCCGGACCACGGCAGCATGCAATCCCTCGACCAGCACTCGCTCTTCAAGCCGGTGACCAAGTGGAGCGCCGTCGTGAACCACGTGAGCCGGATCCCCGAGCTCGTCCAGAGGGCCTTTAGGACAGCTCTGACAGGGAGGCCTGGCCCTGTCCACCTCGACATACCGTCCGACGTCATCGCTCACGAAATCGAAGTCGACCCGTCGAGGTCCTTCCCTGAGCCGAGGTCCTACAGGCCCGTCGTGAGGCCTAGGGCCGATCCGAGGTCTGTGAGGGAGGCGGTGAAGATGCTTGCCGGTGCCAGGTTACCCCTGATCCACGCGGGGTCCGGGGTGCTGAGGAGCGACGCCTCGGAGGAGCTGATGAGGCTGGCGGAGACCCTCAAGGCGCCGGTCATCACCAGCCTATCGGCGAGGGGTGCTGTGCCCGAGGACTGGGAGCTCTGCCTCATACCCGGCAGCCCTGGAGCCTTCGTGGCTATGGGGATGGCCGACGTGGTCCTCCACATAGGCGGGAAGCTCGGAGACATGGACCTCTGGGGCAGGTCACCTCCCTGGGGGGAGGTTGGGGTCCAGAAATGGATACAGGTGGACATAGACCCGGAGATGATAGGGCTCAACAGGCCCGTTGACCTCGCCCTCGTCGGAGACGCAAAGGCAGTCCTGGAGCAGATGCTGGAGGAGCTCCGAGGCGTTGAGGTCAAGGAAGAGAGGGACGTGGGCGAGCTGAGGCGGCTCTGCGAGGAGTGGGAGAGGGGCTTCTTGGAGAAAGCGCTCAGCTCCTCCAACCCCATCCACCCGCTCAGGGTCGTCTACGAGGCGAGGAGCTTCTTCCCGAGGGACGCGATCTCCGTCGTCGACGGTGGCAACACAGCTGTATGGGCCCACTACCTCAACCGCATCTATTACCCGAGGACCTTCCTCTGGGCCGCCGACAGCGGACACCTGGGTGCGGGGCTGCCCTACGCGATAGCGGCGAAGCTCGCATCACCCGATCGGAGCGTCTACCTCATGACAGGGGATGGTGCCTTCATGTTGAACGTCCAGGAACTTGAGACAGCCTCGAGGTTGGGAACGGAGTTCGTGGCGATCGTCTTCAACGACTCCCAGTGGGGGATGATAAAGGGTGCGCAGAAGCTCTTCTACCGCTCCAGGTACGTCGGCGTCGACTTCGGCGACGTGAGGCACGACCTCCTGGCGGAGGCGATGGGTTGCTACGGGGTCAGGGTCGAGAGGGTGGAGGAGCTGAGGGGGGCGCTGAGGGAAGCGACCTCCTGCGGGAGGCCGGCGGTGGTAGACGTGAAGGTCGACAGGGAGGCCAACCTCACTCCTCCCGATCTTGAGACGCTGGCTGCCATATGGCTCGAGGGTTGCGAGGTTCCTGTGAGGGAGGAGCTGGAGGAGATAAGCGCCTAAGCTCCCTTGCTCACCTCTATGAGCACCTTCAGCGCCTGCTTCCTCTCGAAGAGATCGAAGCCCCTCGGCACTCCTTCGAGGGGGAAGCGGTGGGTGACGATCCTGCTCGGGTCGAGCCTTCCCTCGGAGACGAGCCTGATGAGCCGTTCGCCGTTCCTGATCGGATCTCCTATCGTGAAGACGAGCTTCTTCTCCGTGAGCCAGAGCTGTCCCATCTGGATCACGTAATCGTGGAGGTGGAAGCCCACCACCGAAACAGTCCCCTTCCTCCTCACCATCTCGATCGCGGTCATCAGGGGCTCATTGGATCTGCCGACGGCCTCTATCACGACGTCAGCCCCCCTCCCGTCCGTCATCCTCCTCACCTCCTCAACAGGGTCGGTCCTGCTGGCGTTGACCGTCTTGAACCCCAGAGACTCCGCGAACTTGAGACGTTCCTCTGAGACGTCGACCATCAGGACCTCGGAGGCCCCGAAGAGGAGGGCGCACATCCCGCTCATCAGCCCGATGGGCCCGGATCCCACGACAGCCACGACATCTCCGGCTGAGACGCCTGCGTTGTTCACGGCGTCGAATCCAGTCGCCAGGCCGTCCCCTATGAAGACGAGTTTCTCGTCGGGAACGCCCTCCGGTGCCCTGATCAGCGTCACGTCAGCGTTAGGGACCCTCACCAGCTCGGCGAAGGCCCCGTCGAGGCTCTCGCCGTAAACCGGCCCCATCCCGAAGATGTTGACGCTCTCGCACTGCGTGAAGAGCTGCCTCCTGCAGAACCAGCACTCTCCGTCGGCCACCCATGCGGAGACGATGACCCTTTCGCCCCTCCTGAACCTCCTCACGCCGCTGCCCACGCGCTCCACGACGCCCATGAACTCGTGTCCCAGCACAGTTCCAGGAACGACCGTCAGCTCCCCCCTGTAGACGTGGAGGTCAGTACCGCAGATTGAGGCAGTGGTGACCCTTACGATGGCGTCCCTCTCCGAGACGAGGGTCGGCTCTTCCTTCTCCTCCACCCTCACGTCCCTCGGACCGTACCACCTGGCAGCTCTCATCGGCCCACCTACGCCAGGAACTCGGTCGGCACCTTCTTCAGGGCGTTGACGAAGGCCGAGGACGCGGCTGCGTTGGAGAGGAGCTTGCCTACGTCTCCCTTGACCCTGAGCTGCCCGGTCATGAAGGCCATGGTCGGGCTTAACCTTCCCTGCGCCACCTTCTTCATGTTCTCGTACGTCCCCGAGATGATTATCGGAGCCGGCTTCTCCTCCGGTGAGCTGAGGAACTCGAAGCCCCTGCACTTGCCGTGGTAGAGGTCCATCCAGACCACCACCTTCTCGGTCCTGAAGTGTTCCCTCACAGGCTGCGGAAGGTCCGTTACCACCAGGATCAGCGGGTCCTCCCAATTCTTGGCGGCCTTGGCGTACTCCTCGTCGCTGTTCAAGACCCTCACGAACTCCTCGAACCACTCCCTGGAGCCGAATACGAACTTCCTCTGCTCCGACATCTAATGAATTATGGCTTTGGAGCGGATAAGCGTTACCGGCCTGAGAACTCACGCCTCGCCAGCTCCGCGCCTTTGACGAGGGCCTTCTCCTTCTCGAAGGCCACCTCCCACCTTCTCGTCCTGAGGCCGCAGTCGTGGCACGCAATCACCTTCTCCGGGTCGTCGAGTACCCTCGCCGCGTAGAGGAGCCTGTCCCTTACCAGTTCCGGCTGCTCCACGAAGTCTGTGTGGACGTCCGTCACGCCGGGCGCCACCTTCGCCCCGATAGAGTACTCCCTGAAGAGCCTGAGGACCGAGTAACCTCTCCTCACGTCGTCGCTCACACCGGGCAGGAGCGAGTCCCTGTTGGCGCACTCGATCGAGAACTCGTCGACCCTCATCTCAGCTATGTGGGGGAAGAGCTTGGAGTAGTCGCTGTAGCAGACGTGGAGCGTGAAGGTCGCGTCTATCCCCTTCACCATCTCGTTGAAGGCTTCAACGTAGAGCTCGACCTCTTCGGGCTTCGTGGTCAGCGCAGGCTCGTCTATCTGGATCCTCCTCGCACCTGCCTCAACGAGGGCCCTCAGCTCTGGCCTGACGACGTTCTCCACCAAGTCGTACAACATCTCCTCCCGGGCCCTCCTCCTCCGCTCGAGGGGGCCCAGCTCCCTGTTCTGGCGCGTTACGTAGAACTCGTCGTAGCTCCAATCCATCAGCGTGTAAGGCCCAGTAACTGGGACCTTCACCTCCCTCCTCGCCTTGGACCTGACGAAGAGGAACTCTTCGAGGTATGCGGAGGACCTGAGCCTGGGTACGCCTATTATCGCGGCCTTCCTGTACGTCTCCGCGTCCCAGACCTTCACCCTTCCGAGGAAGACGGCGTTCTCCACCTTCTGCATCAGGTGCTCGTACATCTCCACACGACGTTGCTCGCCGTCGTAGACCACATCGAGCCCTGCGGCCTCGTGGAACCTGATCCCGTAGAGCGAAGCCCACTCGAGCAGGCTTTCTTGGGTGAACCTTCCCTCGCGCAGCGATCCGTAGAGGAGCTCGTGACCCTCGACTTTCAGCAACCTTCCCCAATAGAGCGCCATCTCGGCCGACTCGGGCGAACCGGGCTTCTTCAGGAAGGGAGCCCTCGAGAGCGATCCGACCTCCTGCGTCCTGAACAGGTCGCTCAACCTCCTCTACCCAAAAACGCCTCTCTTATCTCCCTGAGCGCGCCCAGCTTCGACCTCGCCACCTCGGGCGGAACGTACTCCAGATCGGTCGTTGTCGTCAGGTGGATCCGGGTGAAGCCAGCATCGGCCAGTGCCCTCAAAAGCCCCATCACCTCATCGGGCCTCTCGACCCTGCTGCTCCTCGAGTCTACGATCCCGACGGCTACCTCGCCGCGCAGCCCCGAGTCCAGGACCTCATCGAGCGATGTGACCGTCGCGTCGAATCCCACCACGTCAGCGCCTGCATCCTCTATCCATCCTCTGGCGTTGCCGAGAGAATAGAAGAAGGTGTGGAGCTGAACCCTCAAACCGGTCTTCCGCTTCAGGACCTTTATCGACTCAGTCACCGCATCGACCTCAGCGGGGTTGAGCCTCCTCGAGACGACGTAGGGCGCGGAGAGCTGGAGGAGCTCGACCTGAAGGCCGGTGCCCTTGAGGAAGTGCGTCACCTCTTCGGCCAATAGGCGGGCCACGTCGACCGCCAGCTCTTCGGGGCTGACCTGGAGCCTCCGGTTCGAGAGCATGACCATCGTGAAAGGCTCGGGCAGGATCAGCTTCGCGCTCCTCCCCCTGAGGGCCTCAGCGAAGATGTATTCCGCGAGGACGTCTCCTTGGCCGCTCGGCCTCTCCCTGAAGACCGGGACTCTGTAGAAGAGGTTGTTGTCGAACCACCTGGCCAACCCGTCGACCTCCAGACCTGACCACCTCTCCGCGAAGGGCCTGAAGTGGTCGTGCCATAACAGCATCGGATCCGTCAGAAGGTCGAAGCCCAGCTCACGCTCGAGCCGGATCCATTCTGAGGTCTCGGCGAGGGCGGCCGATCTGACCTCCTCCCACGTCGCCTTCCCCCTCCCGTACCTCCTCAGCACGCCGAAGAGCTCCTCGGACCTCGGCAGGTTCCCCGACAGGTGGACGAGGACCTCTGTCATCTTTTTCATCGGTGACGGCAGCCGGCACGAGAAAAACGCTTCACGCTCGCCCTCGGCTCCGACGCGTCGGGCTCCGAGCCCGATGAAGACGGGGGAAGGTAGATATCTTGGAGGTCAGTCCGGCGACGCGAGGGACCCGGTATTGTGGCAGGCAGCAGGGAGCAGAAACTCCTCGAGGAGTTCGGGTTAACGGAGCTGGACCCGACTGAGCTGCCGCTCGACCACCCGTACGTCAGGCGCAGGATAATCTTCTCGGCGAGGACGAAGGAGGAGTTGCTGGAAGTCCTCAGGAGCTCGAACTACTACGTCCTCACGGGGATCATGCCTTCCTCGGAGAGGATCCACCTGGGCACGATGGCGGTGATAGAATCGGTCAAGTGCTTCGCCGAGAGGGCCAGGTTCACCGTTCTTCTCGTAGCTGACCTCGAGTCGCTCGCCACCAGGAACATTAGCCTCAAGGACGGCAAGAAGATAGCCCTCGAGTACCACATACCGACCTATCTGGCCTTAGGGATAGACCCTGAGAGGACCGTCTTCTATTTCCAGTCGGACAACATAGACGTCCACAGGATAGCGGCCGATGCGGCGAGAGAGATAACGCTGAACGAGTTCAGGGCGGTGTACGGCAACGCCGAGCCTTCGAGGATCGTCTCCAGCCTCTACCAGATAGGCGACGTCCTCTTCCCGCAACTCGCTTTCCAGGGCATGCCCGGCGTCATCCCCGTGGGACTTGACCAGGACCCGCACCTCAGGCTGGCGCGTGATTACGTCAGGAGGACGCCTCACTTCGACTTCAGGCCGATCATAGGCGCCTACATCAGGGACGTACCGAGCCTGAGGGGGGAGGGAAAGATGAGCAAGAGCGACCCGCTTTCAGCGATCTTCCTCCCCGAGGACGACATGGCTGAGCTGAGGCGGAAGGTCTTCAAGGCCTTCTCAGGAGGGAGGGAGCCGGTGGAGGTGCACAGGAAGCTGGGAGCCGACCTGGAGGTCGACGTTCCCTATCAGATCCTGCGGTTCGTCCTGAAGGACGAGAGGGAGCTCGAGAGGATCAGGGAGGAGTACGGGTCGGGGAGGATGCTGAGCGGCGAGATCAAGCAATACCTGTTCGAGGTGCTTCGGGAGATGATGGGGGAGCTCAAGGAGAAGTTGGAGCAGTGCAGGGACCTCGTAGCTCGGAACGGCATAACGCTGGTGAGGAACGCCGAGGAGCTGAGGGAGGCCGTGGCCAGCATGGGCTGATCGGGCATTCGAGCTCGAGCGGTTAAGGGATCAGGTCCAGGGGCGTCGGGTTCTCCTTCTCGATGTATGTGACGTGGTGGAGCTTGTCGCCGACGCGGACCATGTGCTTCGAGGACTTGGGAGGCAGCTTCTTACCGGTGAGAGCCGCGCGTATCACGTCCTCCTTCGTCACCGGCGGCTTCCCGTCCCAGGGTTCGACCACTATCTCATCGCACATGTAGTCGACCAGGTAGGCGGGGATGTACCTCTTCCCCAGCCTCTTCATGCAGTTGTACCGGTGGTGGCCGTCGATGATCGTCATCGTCCTCTCGTCCACCAGTATCGGCCTCTTCAGGATCCCGTCCTTTAGGATCTCGTTCAGCAACTCCTCCAGGTGCCCCGGGTCGTAGTGCTCGTGCTCCCGGAGTTCGTCGAGCCTCACCAGCCTCGGCTTCAGCTCCAAGAGGTCCATCGGTGCCCGTGCCGAGCGGGCTCAATTTTAAGATGGGTCACACATCCGCTTCCTTTGGGGCGTCACATATTTCAGCTGTTGAAGCGAACGTGAACCAAGGCGCCGGCAAAATCTCTTTTGTATAGCTCGATCTACTTGGCCGGATCGTGCAGGGCGAGAGGAAGCCGCCGGTGAGGTTGTTGCTCGCGGAGGCCTCGCTGGAGCTGATACCGCCGGAGATCTGGGACGAGCCCGACGTCAGGGCCTACTGCAGGAGGAGGATGAAGTCGCCGAGGTGGACGCTCCTCGACGCCTCGTACCATCACAGGGCGATGAAGAAGCTCTCGGGGACCGAGAAGAGGGGGAGGCCTGACATAGTGCACATAACTTTGCTCGAGGCGCTCGGCTCGCCCCTGAACTTGGAGGGGCTCCTTTCGGTCCACGTCCACACGCTCTCCGGTCACTGGATCAAGATCGATCCGACTACCAGGCTACCTAGGGTCTACGACCGGTTCAAGGGCCTGATGGAGGCGCTCTTCAGGGAGGGGAAGGTGGTGACAGAGGACGGAAAGGTCCTCCTCGAATCCGAGAGGAGGAGCTTCGGAGAGGTGTTGGAGGAGTTGGGGAGGCATCCGGTCGTGCTGCTCCACGAGTCGGGTGAGGAGATGAGCGATTCGGTCCTGGAGAACCTGCTCGGTGAGGGCGGGATGATCCTGGTGGTTGGCTGCTTTCCGCACGGCGACTTCAGCAGGGAGGTGATGGAGGCGGCAGACTTCAAGCTCAGGGTCCACGACAGTCGGCTCGACGCCTGGGTGGCCACCTCGAGGGCCCTCTGCGCCTTGGAGAGGCTGCTGCTCAAGAGAAAGTGAACGGGATCTGTTGCGATTATCCGTACCTGAAGATGACGCCGTGGCCGTCCCTCTCGTGCCCGAAGTCGACCGTCCCAGGCGGGCCTATCACGCCGCAGGTACCGCAGGCGACACATGCGACGTAGTCGAAGTTCAGCCTCGCCCTCCTGATGTCGGAGAACGTCTCCTCGACAGCCCTCCTCCTCGCCTCCTCTTCCGGTACCCCCTGCCCCTTTAGCCTCTCGAGGTTGTACAGGTACAGGTCTCTGAACGAGGCGAAGACTCCTTTCTCGAGCAGCAGGGTGTAGCAGTTGACAGGGCAAGCAGGGACCCAGAGCTTCAGAGGAGTGCTGGAGGCCTTCTCCGTCTCGACCTTAATGTGGCTGTAGTGGTGGTCCTCGTCGTACTGGAGCAGCGCCGTCAGAGATTGGACCTTCTTCAAGGCGTCGGAGGGGTTGGGCTCCGATGCCTTCGCTGGCCCCTTCCCGACACCGGCTCCGATCGTGATCAGCTTAGGAGCCAGACGGTAGCCGATGCTCCCCTCGCTCAGCGCGGCGCTCCTGCCGGAACGGGAGACGTCCCTGTAGATCGGCCTCAGGAGCTCCCTGTAGACCGAGAAGGTGGAATCGTCGAACCTGTTGGACTTGATGGCCCTGATCGCTGTCTCCGCTGCCATGATCCCCGTCGCTATTGCCCTACGCATCCCGTCGATGAGGGCACCTATCTTCACGAAGGCTCCCAACGCGTCACCGGTCACGAGGAATCCGGGCCTGTAGGGCCGCTCGAGGATCGACTTGTAACCCTTCGGTATGTTATGCGCGGAATACTCAACGAGCTCTGCACCATCGAGCAATCCGGCTACGGCTGGATGGCGCTCGAACTCCTCCAACAGGTCGACCGGTTTCCCAACGTTAACGGGGTCCTCTGAGGCCCTCTTCAGGAAGGAGCTGAGGGATACGACGATCCCGACGCTCAAGGTGTCCTTGTTGGTGTAGATGAAGGCCCCTCCCTCTACGCCTTTCATGAAGGGCCCGACGTAGTAGATCGCCTTCCCCTCGCCCTTCCCCACGTTGAACCTCTGCTCGATCTCCTCCTCCTTCAGCTTGAAGACGTGCTTGACGCCGTGGTAGACCTGCTCGGGCTCGAGCTTGGGCCGGAGCCCTGCCTGAACCACCAGCGTCGAGGTCACTCCTGACGCGTCGATGACGACCTTCGACCTGATCTCCTCCCTGTTGGTCCTGACGCCAACGACCCTATCACCCTCGAAGAGGAGGCCCTCGACTGAGGTGCAGGTGTTCAGGACCCCTCCCTCCTCAGCGACGCGCTCGGCCATCCACCTGTCGAGTTTCGCCCTCAGGACCGAGTAGGCCCTTCCTCGCGTCTCCTTGAAGCCCGTCAGCCCGAGCCTCGTCAACAGGGAGTTCTCGCCGATCCTCCTCACCCTGTACTCGGCCTCGCCGTTCCTCCTGACGGGCTCCGAGACGAAGTAGACCTCGTGCTCCACTATTCTCCTCTCGAGGGGAGCCTCCTTCTCGAAGTTGGGGAAGACGTCATCCACCGTGTATCCGGGGATGTAGTCGAGGTAAAGGACGCCTCCTGAGACGTTCTTGCTTCCTGGGACGAGGCCCTTCTCGATCAGCGCCACCTGAAGGCCCTCGCGGACCAACCTCATCGCAGCGGCCGAGCCAGCAGGTCCTGCGCCAACCACCACAGCGTCGAAGTCGTATCCCATCTCACATCGACCTCAGGAGCTCTATCGCTTTGGGCAAGAACTCGTACAGGTCTCCCACGTAGCCGTAGTGGGCTATCTGGAAGATGGGGGCGTTGGGGTCCAAGTTGACCGCGACGATCCTCTTGGACCTCTGCATCCCGACCCTGTGCTGGAGGGCCCCGCTGATCCCGAGGGCTATGTAGACTTCTGGCGCTATGGTCTTGCCCGTCTGGCCTACCTGGCGTTCCTTCGTGATGAGGCCCTCGAGCTCCTTCAGCCCTGCGTAGATCAGCGCCCTGCTCGCTCCGATCTCCGTCTCGACGCCGAACTTCTCCCTGATCAGATCGGCCAGCTCCTTGGCCATCCTGAAGGCCTCCCTCGGGTCCCTCGGCCTGCCTGAGGCGTCCCTGAGGATGCCGAGTCCTAAGCTGATGACGACCTTGGCCTCCTCGAGCTTCACCTCGCTCTTCGGGACCTTCCTCGTCTCGAGGACTTCCACCTGGAAGTCGTCCTCCTCGAACCTCGGCTCCCACCTGACGACCTCGCCCTTCCTGCCCTCGTCCCTCGGAAGGGGAGTGAAGTTCCCAGGCCTCACGCTGCTGATCTGGGGCCTGTGCTTGGGGGTGAAGATCTTCGCGATCCTCGTGGCGAAGTCCGGCCTGACCTGGGCGATGCAGTCCTTGTAGACGTAACGGCCGGTTGGGAGGTTCATCACGAAGTCCTCGACGATGAGGTCGATCACGTCCGCCGCAAGCCCCGTCCTCGTCCTGTAGGCGACCCTCGGTCCGAGGTCCTTGCCGATCTCGCTCGTGACGAAGAGCAGGGCCCAAGGCTTCAGCCTCATCACCATATCCGAGAGCACGGTCGTGTACGGGAGTACCTGGTAGTCCTTCAGCCTCGGGTCGTCGCAGTAGATCACCTTGTCGGCGCCGTAGTAGATCGGCTCCTTCACCAGATCGCCGAGGTTGTAGCCCATCAGGACGCCTACAACATCCATCCCGACCTTGTCGGCTATCTTCCTGGCTCCTGCGATGACCTCTGTCGTCGGTCTGGTCAGCTTGCCGTCCTCATGCTCGCAGTAGACCCAGACGTCCCTGTAACCCTCGATCCTGACCTCAATGCTTTGCTGTGACGACGACACCCCCCAACACCTCCTCCAAGAGGTCCCTCAGGTCGAAGGTCTTGACGAGGCCCTTGGCCTCCAGCTCCCTCACGAGCTCCTCCGGGAGGTCGTCCGCCTTGGCGAACCTCTCGAAGGGGCCGTACTTCTGTCCGTTGAACTCGAAGGCCTCAACGCGTCGTGTGAAGACCTTCGTCCTTCCCACGAACTTCTGGACTGGAGGTCCTCCGATGTCGATCCCAGGCCCAACTATCGTCGGCGATCCGGCCAGGCCGATCTTGTTCGGATCCGCACCGATGTCGTCGGCGTTCCAGACCCTTACCTCCCTGACCTTTCCCTTGTAGGAGAACAACGCGGCCCTCTTCCTCCTCACCACCGGCGTCACGCCTGCCCTGTACTCGGGCATGATCGTGATCAAGCAAGGCAGGGGCGAGCGGAGCCTCTGGACGTAGGACCCCAACTTCCTCACGGCGATCAGGGTTCCTGATTCGGCGTCGACCTCGAAGTCGGTGACGTGGGTTATGTCGGGTATCCTCTTCCCGAGGGCGTCTGATAGGGCCTCTGCAGTCTGGGGACCTGTGCTCCCCGTCTCGCCGTCTGAGGTCTTGAGGCCCGCCACGATCAGGAACCTATCCAGCTCCGTCCTCACCTTCTCGAGCGCCTCCCTTACCTCTTCGGGACCCGCCTTACCCTCAGCGTACCGTTGGACGACGCCCTGCGGCAGGCCCGGCTTCTCCGTGTAGATCAGGTTAGGAAGCAGGTTGCTGTGGTAGAGCTCCCTCACCCTCTCGAGGACCCTTTCCGGAGGAGCGCCCGACTCGACCAGCTCCAGCACCTCGTCGACCGCGGCCTTGTTGACGTCGAGGACCTTCTTCAGGCCCAAGGAGAGGGTGTACGCGGTGGCCCAGGTGTCGGCTCCGGCCATCCTCCTGTCGCTGAGGATGTAGGCCTCGTCGATCCCCTCGATCGGGTGCGAATAGAGCTCGGAGAGCAGGGGCTTCACCTTGAAGTCGGGACCCATGCTGACCGCCACTAGCTTACCGCCGTTGTACCTCTTCGCGTAGTCGGCAGCCTGAAGCGCCTTGAAGTCGAGAGGGTTGATCACGAGGTCCATCTCCTCCCTTCTGAGGACTCCGCCGACCGTGACGACCCTCGTCGTCCTCGCGGGGACGGCCTTAGTCAGCAGGAAGACGAGCATATCCTGCCTCGCCTCGCTCGACAAGAGGTTAGTGCGTCGTTTTTAAGATGAACCGGTGACGGTGGAGTGCGTAAACGATCGTCGCACCACCGCTTAGGACATATCCCTTCTGATCGTCGATTCGGGCCGGTTCAGCTGTTGGTCTGTTCCTCGCCGCCGGAGACGAGCGCAGCGAGCCTCCTCAGCGCTTGGAGCTTCTCGGGATCGCCGAGCCTCGAGGACATGACCGCCTCCCTGAGGACCGCGGCCACATCCCTCATAGCCCTCCTGTTAACTGGGTAAGGCCTTCCGCTCTTGGTGCCGTGGGCGTAGGCGAACCTCGCCGGGTCCTTCCAAGAGGCCTTGGAGCCGTAGACGAGGACGGAGACGTAGGCGAGGCCCCTTATCGTTGCAGGACCGACGCCCTTTGTCAGAAGCAGTTCGTCGAACGACTCGGCCCCCTTTGCCCTCCTGAGGACCTCAACGTCCAGATCGGAAGGAGGTTTGAGGTGCTCCGGTATCTCGGCCGGACCGGTTACGGGGATGGGAGCCTCGTCGAGTGTCCTCTGACCCTTAAGGAGGGCCTTGGCCCTCATGAGGTCCTGTCTGATCATGCTCGGCGGCGTGTCCTTGAGGACCTCTAGTATCGTCTCCCTGGCCTCCCTGGACTCAGGGCTCGTCATGTCGAGCACGACCTCTTCGGTCCTCTCAGAGTAGATGGTAGAGTAGTGGCCCTCGGACGATACGCCGACGGAGGAGGACCAATGGTACCGCCTCGCCGTCCTGTCCGTGACGTTCATCCCTTGGTTGACGACCGACCACTCTCCGCTCTCCGAGACGACCAGCGCGTGGAAGTAGATGTGGTAAGAGTCTTGGAGGGCCGACTCGTCGATGCTGCAGCTCAGCCTCGAGACGGTCACCAGCTCGTCGGGCCTCCTGATCTCGAGGTGCTTGAGCTCCCTCTCCACCTCATACGGCACCCACCTCATCTCCTCGCCCTTGCCCCCGAGGACCCTCACCGGTATCTCGGTCCCCTTCAGCCCCTCCTTCAGGGCCCTGAGGGTGACGGTCGTCTGACCGCTTGTGTCCCACTCGAAACCCAAGACGCAGGAGAGCGCCGTGAGCCAGTAGGGGTCAGAGAAGAGCCTGACGGTCTCCTCAGGTCCCCTCACCTCTACGAGGGCCCTCACTATCTCCCTCCCCAGCTCTACCATTTCCCTGAAGTGGGGGACAGGCCCCTCCACCAGCCAGAGCCTCGCCGTCCCGACCCTCCTCACTCCGGTATTACACCGCGTTCCGCGTTCAAAAATTTTGGCCGTGACCCTCTCCCCCAACATCGGCCCTTATATCGCTCGCTATCGCTGCAAGAATTGGATGGAAGAAGGAGACCAGATAGACTGGGGCAACTGGATGAGGTCGCTCGAGCAGATAGGCGTAGTGGCGAGCCAGTCGAGCGAGAACAGCGCCTTCATGGTCCTTCAGGAGGGCAAAGAGGGGACGGTGACGAACGAGACGCTGGTCCTGATAGACAACCGCGCCGGCAACAAGATCCTGGCGGTCTGCAGGGGAGGTTTCGGGTACAACGAGGCCCTCAGGACCTCAGCCTACACGCCAGGGATAGCATATGCAAAGAGGGGCCACGGCCCGAGCAGCTCGAAGGAGTACTTCGGCTTCAGGCTCGTCGTGATAGGCGATGTGACAGACGGTATCGTCAAGCAGAACACCATGATCATCGCCCCTGGCTCCCCAGTCTACAGGTTCAACGAGAAGCTCAACCCCATGAGGTTCCTCTACAAATCCGAATTCACCATAGGATATTATGCGAACGGACACAAGAGCTGGACAATTCCTCTGATGGCCGAGTACCTCTCGCATCACATAGGCGTCTTCGGCGTCACGGGCTCTGGGAAGTCTTTCCTCTGCAGGTACCAGTTGATACCGGTTCTGAGGCAATACGGATACGACGTCCTGGTCTTCGACTGGAAGGGAAGCGACTACGCTCCGTACTATCCCGGTAACGTGATCAGCATGGGAGATGTGGAGCTCGACGATAGCGCCGTCGTCTCGTATCTGGCTGAGGCCCTGAACTACTTCGGCGGAGGTGACGCGGGCCTTCGGGTCGTGAACTACCTCGATGAGGTGGTGTCGACGACCGACTGGCGTGGCAGGACCGTCCTCGAGACGAAGGAGAAGCTCCTCCAGAACCTCCTAGAGGTGATCAGGGACGACAACCTCGAGTCCACCGGAAAGGTGAGCAGGTGGGGCTACATCTATCAGCGTAAAGCGGTGAGGGCATTCGAGCGGCTCTCGCCGGAGGAGCTGAGGCCTCTGATGGGCGAGATGAGGCCGAGCGAGGTGATAGCGCTCCTCAGGGAGAAGGGGGTTCTGGTCCTCGACCTCTCTTACGGCTCGAAGGAGCAGAAGCTCTCAGTATTCCTCTCGCTGACGAGGTACCTGAAGAGGCTGATGGAGGAGAAGAACGAGTTGAAGATAGCCCTGCTCATCGACGAGGCGCCCCAGTACTGTCCCTGGCAGCCCAAGGGGCTTGAGGAGAAGACGACGAAGACGCTGATCGAGCTCGCAGCCCTCGGAAGGTCCTACAAGCTATCCCTGACGCTCGTTTCGCAAGGCATCGCAGGTGAGATCGGGATAAACGCGGCCGTCAGGAGGAACCTCAACACCCTCTTCATAGGGAGGATTCACCCTCTCGACGCGCAGGAAGCGGAGAAGTACTTCGCGAGCTCCTTCGTCACCAGCGATAGCCTCCTCCGTCTCCCCGAAGGCCACTTCTACGTCGTTGGGAAGGTGAACCCCTCACCGATACCGCTGCTGATGACGTTCGACATCCCTGAGAGCGAGAGGGTGGGCATGCGTGGAGGCTGAGGAGGGCGTACCGGACATACTGAGGATACCCAGGCCGCTCCAGGAGTCGTTCTTCGAGCTGGCGAGGAGGGAGGCCGACAGGGTCCTGAGGGAGATCTCGGCGATCTCTGAGCCCCTCAAGAGGGCGTACGAAACGGTGAGGCCGCATCTGAGGAAGCTTCACAAGAGGGTCGAGTGGAGGGAGAAGGTCTTCGCGGTGGTTGACGGCTCAGACACGCCCTCGATCGACGAGCGGATCGGAATCAAGTTCGGCCTCGTCGCTGTCTGCAGGAAGCACTTCAGGGGCATCGATCAGCTCCCCGATGCGGAGTGGTTCGCAGGAGACGCGCTGAGGGGGAGCAACCACGTCTCCAGGGAGGACTTCTCGAAGGTGCTGGACCTCGTAGCGACGTACCTCGAGCGGTACTACGCGGTGAAGGCGCTGGAGGACGAAACCGTCGACTTCGTAGTGATCGACGGTTCCTTCTGGGGCTTCAGGGCCGGGTGCAGCAGGGTCAAGAGGCTCGAGCTCGGCTGGACCGACCCCGTCACGCACAGGAACTTCGATGAAGCCCAGCAGCTGATCGACGAGCTGGTCAGGCTCACGAGGACGCTCCTCCAGTCCGGGAGGGCCTTCGGGGTGGTGAAGCGCGTCGCCACCTCATCGATCGACGGCTATGTGGCCTTCAAGTCGGACAACGCGGAGGTCGCATCGGGGCTGACGGACAGGTCGCTGCTCACGTTGATGATGGACGTGGGGGAGGTGCTCGACCTCAACACCCTCTTCGGCGAGGAGGCTCCGCACGAGGTCTTCTCAGCCCTCTCTGGCATCGTTCACGAGAAGAGGAGGAGGGGGAGGAAGGTGGAGATGAAGGAGGCCTACGCCGAGTCCTGGAAGAGGGTTGGAACTCAGATCGTCACCGACCTCTTGCCGAGGGGACCCGAGGAGACGCAGGAGAAGCAGGCCAGGGTCATCGATGCTGTCCTCTCGACGAGGCGAGTCTTCGTCAGGACTGTTCCCGACCAGCCGCCCGCCTGCCTCGAGTTCCCGAAGGGCGTGAACTCTGAGGTCCTGGAGCTGGCCTTGAGCTACGCGCTCGATACGGCCAACCCGGCGACGGGCCTGCCGATCGCGCTCGACCTGGTCGACGAGCTGATCTCTTTGCCGAGGGGCATCGGGAGGGAGTTCGTGGAGGAGGTTGAGGGGATCCTGCTGGCGGCCGGGATCGACGTCAGGAGGATGAGGGCCTTCTTCAGCAGGATCAACCCGCAGAAGGAGATCGAGTGACCCTTCCGCCTCCGCACGACGTTTATCACCTGCTGTTTCTCGGTTCAACCGGATGAAGCTCTACGAGCACGAGGCCGTCGAGCTCTTCAGGAACTACGGAATCGATGTTCCTAGGTCCTTCGTCGTTTCGACGCCTGAGGAGGCGAGGAGGGCCGCGGCGGAGCTCGGAGGTCGTGCGGTGTTGAAGGCGCAGGTCCTGGTAGGAGGCAGGGGCAAGGCAGGAGGGATAAGACCTGTGAGCTCGCCGGAGGAGGCGGAGGCCGTCGCGAGGGCGATGCTGGGTTCTACCCTGAAGGGCGAGGTAGTCAGGAGGCTCCTCGTCGCAGAGCTGGTCAACGTCAAGCGGGAGCTCTACATCTCACTCACGAACGACAGGACGAACAGGGGCCACATGCTCCTCGCTTCGCCGATGGGCGGGGTCGACATAGAGGAGATCGCTTCAAAGCACCCTGAGAGCATCCTCAAGGTCCCGATAGACCCGCTCGTAGGTCTCAGAGGCTACCACGTCCGGAAGGTCGTGAGGTTTTTGGGGCTCGAGGGCGATGCAGCGTCTGCCTGCGAAAGGATCCTCACCGGGCTCTACGCGCTCTACACCGATTACGGATGCGAGCTTGCGGAGATCAACCCGCTCGTGGTCGACGAGAGGAACAGGTTGTTGGCACTGGACGCAAAGGTCATCATCGACGACAACTTCGCCCGCGTCAGGGGCCTCGCCTTCGTGAGGGAAAAGGGACTCGAGGACGTAGCGAGGGAGCTCGGTTTCAGCTACGTCGAGCTCGAAGGGGAGATAGGCGTGATCTGCAACGGAGCCGGACTGACGATGGCCACAATGGACCTGGTCAAGCACTACGGCGGCAGACCGGCCAACTTCCTCGACATAGGAGGGGGAGCGAACGCTGAGCGCGTCGAGAAGGCTGTCCGCCTCCTGCTCCAGAAGGAGGGGATAAAGGTCGTCTTCGTGAACGTCCTCGGCGGGATAACCAGGTGCGACGAGGTGGCGCTAGGCCTGGTGAGGGCCATGAAGGACGTGGGGAAGGACGTGAAGCTCGTTGTGAGGCTCGTCGGAACCCGCGAGGAGGAGGGGCAGAGGATCCTCAGGGAGAACGGTTACGAGTTCTTCAGGTCGATGGAGGAGGCTGCGCGGAGGGCGGTGGAGCTCTCCTCACTCGCCTGAGAAGTTCGCCTCGGCCACCGACTGCCTTATCGACCTCCTGAAGACCGTCAGGCCCGTCAGGGTCACCGGTATCGAGGCGACCGAGAGGATCAGCGAGAGCGGGAGGTTCAGCGTGATGCCGTCGCCGACCATGAAGAGTCTGTAAACGGCCTCCGCTCCGGCAGTAAGCGAGGCCCACCCTATCACGAACGGCAGCAGACTGCAAGTTACGCCCAGGATCGAGACCACGAGCCCTAACGTGACCTTGTTCATGCGGTTCCAGCGCTCTGGCCGGAGATTAGAATTTGCGGGCACTCGGACCCCGGTCAGTCGGTAGACGTCTTCCGAGTATCACGGAAAGAATTTCTCCGTCATCCCTCCTCTGAGACCACTGGTCGCTGGACCTTGGCCTCGGCCGGGCGGACAACGGTGAACACGTCGTCCAAGACGTTCTCGACCTCGCGCTCCATCGAGAACTTCCTCCCGAAGCGCCGGAGGACAGGGCCGAGCTCCCGAACCTCCTGATCGGTGAGGTGCCTCTCCTCCACCAAAAGCCTCCGGAAGTACTTGTGCTCGAAGAGCTTCATCACCCTCCTCAGGATGTCAGGCGGCAGATGCCTTGAGAGCGTCTCAGGATCTAGATGCGCACAAGACGAGAGTCTTGCGAAGGTCGCGTCGTCCAGCTCACCGTCGAGGTGAAGGCCCCTCAGGTACTGGAGGACGTCCCTCCGCGGTGGAAGGTATCCTATGTGGGACCTCGGGACAAGACCTCTGATGTATATCCTGCCCCCGACCATGCCGGTGCCCACGAACCTTCCGGTCACAGGCACGTCCGTCCCCTCGTAGCCGAGCCCGAGCACTACGATTACGCCGCCTGCCATGTACTCGCCGAGGTAGTCGTCGACCCGGCCTCCCACGACCAGGTAAGGCTTCTTCTCCGAGTACTCCCTCATCTGTATCCCGCACCTGTTCCCAGCGTTGCCCTTGACCAGCACCGTTCCGCCCTGAAGCGCCTGGCCGAGGACGTCCCTGGCGTCTCCGTGGACCACCACGCTCCCACCGTGCATCACGTCGCCCACGTCGTCCTGCACCGACCCGAAGACCTCGAAGTCGATCGACTCGTTCAGGTTAGCGAGGCAGTTGCCGGGCGTTCCGTAGATCCTGACGTAGAGCTGTCCTTCGACCCCAACCCCGATGTACCTCTGGCCCCTGACGTTCAGCAGGCTCACCTCCCTCGTTCCGTTCTCGACGCATTCCCGCAGGATCCTGTTGATCTGCTGGTAACCGAGCTCGGAGGCGTCGATCACCTTTCCCACCGGTCTTGGGTATGCGATCGAGGCCTGAGGAGCCACGAAGAGGTCAACCCTCCTCCTCCCGGCCATCACGACGCCCCTGCTGCTCGATGCGAGCATGAAGCTCCCCGGCTCCAGCGTCCAGACCCTCGCGTTCGGCGAGACTGCCCTGATCTGGGCCTCCTCGCTAGCTGCATAGACGTAGTTCTCGTCCTCCCCGACCACGACAGGTCTGAACTTGAACCTGTCCGCGAGGACCGCCAAGTACACGTCCTCACCGTCCGAGTAGCCCGCAACGACCGTGAAGGGCCCGTCGAGCCTCGCCCCCCTGAACCTCACCGTCATCCCCTGGAACGATCCGTCTGTTCCGTCTTCCTCGAACGGATTCACGAGGATCCTGCAGGCTTCTTCTATTGATAGGCGCTCTGTAGAGGTGAGGTGATCGAGGAGGAAGGCGATGACCTCGCTGTCTGTGCCTACGAAGCTCCGGAACCCGGCCGACTCGAGGAAGGACATGTTGGCGCCGAAAGAGCTGATGTCGCCGTTGTGGACGACGACCCACTCGCCCGACGAGAACGGATGGGACCATATCGGGAGCCTGCCAGGAGAGTTGGTCGGCTGCCTGGTGTGGGAGACCCAGAGGTCGGCGCCCTTCAGCCTCCGCTCTATCTCGTACGCCCGATAGACGTCCGACGGGTAACCGACGCCCTTGAAGACGTCGACGTGCCTTCCCCAAGAGTAGATGTGGGCCCTGAAGCTCGGTTTGGAGAACTCGCGGTTGAGGTCCTGGACCGCTCGCCTCACCACTTGAGCTCCCGGGTCGTCGGGAAGAGCGTAGACGTAGGATCTAAGCCCATTTCCGTCGCCTACGTTCTCCGCGCCCAGCGGCTCGACGTTGCCGAGACGGGCGGAGAGCTCCCTCCTCAGCTCCCTCTCGGCATCGGGCGATATGGCGAACGCCTTGATCCTCCTGACCCGCGCATCGAGGTTCACGAGCCCGAACCCCGCACCGAACCTGCTCCCCCTGTACCTGACGCATTCGATGGCCGTGAAGGCTACCCTAGGGCTGATGGGCGGAGCTCCCCTCTTCCTCAGGACACCGAAGACACCGCATGCCGAGACCTGCCTGCTCAGCTCACAGGAGAGAGGTTCACCAGCTCCCAGCCGCCTTCACCCCCAAGGCGTTCAGGAGTCGGTCGTCAATCTCTACGGCCCTGAAGAGCTCCCTGTTGCCGCAAATGGTGGAGTGGAGGGAGCTGGCACCTGCAGCACCAGCGAGAAGCTTCAGCTCCTTCTGAATCCCCAGCAACAGATATTCGAGCCTCTCTGCAACGACCTCAGGGTCCTTCTCCGCCTGTAGGTCGACGGCTGCCCTCCAGCAGTCCTTCAGCAAGACCGCCTCCGCTCCGAGCCCGAGGAGCTTGAAGACGTCACCGGAACCCCTCAGCCTGCGGGATGTCGCGATTAAGTTGACGGTGTAACGCAAAGCCTTCGTTCCGAAGGAGGGGCTCCTCAGCGTCCTGTCGCACAGAGAGACCGCAATCTCCAGATCGACCTCGCGATCGGATTCGAGGTCCTCGTCGATGACGATCGCCCTGAAGCCCGCCGATGCGAGAGCTGCGTAGAGCTCCACCTCGTCGGTCGCAGGTACCCGTGCCACAGGCCTCTTCCCCGAGGAGAGCACGCGCCTGACCGGCTCAGGGTCTAACTCGGCCCTCTCAGCGACGACGAACTGGACGTTCCTCGCTGCAGTAGCCTTGAGGTCGTCGGTGTGCGAGAGCACGTAGTCCTCCCTTCCAGCTACGGACGAAGGTTCGTCCTCGAGCCCGAAGAGGTCTACCATCACGCCCATCCTGTAACACGCCCTGACCACCTCTTCGACGAGCTCCCTCGACAGGTCGGAGAGGTACGAGATTCCTATCGGCATCGAGAGCCTGACGTCGCCCTCGAAGAGGTAAACGGAGGTCTCCACCGGCTCCCGGTACGGATCGATGCTGGGCCGCGTGACCTGGGCTCCGTCCGATACGATGTGGTCGAGCAACGACTGCGGTTCCTCCACGAAGGGCGGTGCGGTAGATCCCATGCTGACGATCGGCGGCTCGCCCGGCACCTTCCCCTCAGTCCCTGCCATCTGCCTCAGGTAAGAGAGCGTCCTCCCCTCCATTCTCACAGACTTACTGTAGAACCTCAACGCCCAGAACCCTCCCCGTCGGCCCCTTAAGCCCCATGCCCACAAGGAGGTCCCTCCGTCCGACGAGCTCCGTGACCCTTCTCAGCCCCAGCCTCTCGAGGATCAGCTTCAGCTCGCCCTTCCAGCCCCTGATAAGGTTCTCAACGCAACGCTGCGCGAACTCCAGCGAGAGCACCTTCTTCGGGTTCTCCTCTATTTTGTTCGTGATCACAGCAGGGCAGAAGCCGAGGTGACACTTGTGGACCATGATGCACCCCATCGCGATCAGCGCAGCCGTTCCGATCGATACGCAGTCCGCACCGAGGGCCATGAGCTTGGCCGTGTCCTCAGCGCTGCTCACCCTCCCTGCCGCTATCACCGTGAACCCTTCCCTCATCCCCTCCCTCCTGAGCATCGCGTCAGCGGTTGCCACCGCCAGCTCTATCGGGATGCCGACGTTGTCCCTCACGACCGAAGGCGCCGCACCGGTCCCAGCTCCCTGCCCGTCGATGATGATGCCGTCGGCACCCATCCTCGCCACACCTGCGGCCACGTATGCGACGTAGTTGGTGGCAGCGACCTTCACGAAGACTGGTTTGCCCGTAGCCTCCTTCAGCGCCCAGATCCTCTGCTCCAGGTCCTCGATCGAGTAGATGTCGTGGTGGGGGGCAGGAGATATCGCGTCGGTCCCTACTGGTATCCTCCTCGTCCGCGAGATGATCTCGACGACCTTTGCCCCAGGCAGATGCCCTCCGATGCCCGGCTTAGCTCCCTGCCCTATCTTGATCACCACCGCCTCCCCCAGACGCAACCGGTGTAGGTCCAGCCCGAACCGAGCAGAGGCCCACTGTATCACGATCCTCTTGCACTTCGCCACCTCAGGGTGGACGCCTCCCTCGCCAATCCCGCAGAGGACGCCCGTCGAGTCGGCAGCCCTCGCGAGGGCCACGTTGGGAATCCCGCTCAGCGCACCGAAAGACATGTCACCGAGGTACAGGGGCACCGACATCCTGATCCTTCCGTAAGCGACCTCGCACCCAACATCGATCCCGTCCGGCTCCTCCAGACCGTCCGCCGACGGAACAGGGTCCTCGAGCTCCCTCCTGAAGAAGAGCCTGTCGAGTACCCTTTTCGAACCCGATTTACAGGGGTCCCAGACGAAGGCAGGCCTTCCCGTTGCGGCCAGCTTCCTGATGTGCTCTATCCTGCTGACGGTCCAGAATTCCGGTGAGGATTGCCGGGGTATGTTCAGATATCTGTCGACTATTATAGCCTCCTTCCCGTCCATTCGTTCAGCGAACTGCTCCATCACTTTGCCAATTCACCCCCTTTTTCACCGACTTTTTGAAGGGATTCGACCGTGAGTTTCATCCTTCTCGTCGCCATCAAAACGCCCATCTCATGAACCTTTCCATGGACACGCCCGGTGAATTGCAGAGTTCAAACGTTCACTAATTCAGGCTATATTTGATCAGAGCAACATCACATTTCCGTAAGAATGGCACACGGAACCCGCTATTGCCGTTTAGATGAGGAGTTCCATGCGTTAAAGCTGATCAAGTGGACACGTTGGTGAATTCTGACGGAATCGACAATTCGGGTGCGGAAAACGGAACGTCGGTCGCGGTCCGGATAGCTGATGTGTCTCGGAGCTGGGAGGGGAAAGGTTCCAGCGGTCCGCTCTCCTCCCCCTAACTTCCAGCAAGGATATACTAAAAAGACGTTGCGAGCTGTAGGGGGTTGGCGGAGAGGAAGCTGAGGTTCGCGATACCGAAGGGGTCCCTGGAGCAGGAGACGCTGAGGCTCCTCCAGGCCGCCTTCTACGAGGTGAAGGGCGCCGACAGGTCGTACAGGCCCTCGATAAGCGACAGCGAGATATCGCTGAAGATCCTCAGGCCCCAAGAGATACCGGTCTACGTCCAGGACGGCTTCCACGACATAGGGATCACGGGATCCGACTGGGTGATCGAGACCGGTGCGGACGTGGAGGTCCTCTGCGACCTCGAGTACGGCAGGGTGAGGTTGGTCTTCGCGGCACCGGCAAACGACGACTCCTCGAGCATCGGCGAGTTCCTCGAGAGGAGGTTCTCAAGGGGCCTGCCCGTCAGGATATCGACCGAGTACCTGAACATCACGGCGAGGACAATCGCCCAGAACCCCGTCTACAGGAAGTACTTCGGCAACGCGAGGCCGACGATCGTCACGCCCTGGTACCGGGTCGGAGAGAACGAGAAGGTCGGGATCTACCTCTCCTTCGGAGCTACCGAGGCCAAGCCGCCTGAGGAGGCAGACGCGATCGTCGACAACACCGAGACAGGGCGCACTTTGGAGCAGAACAACCTGAGGATAGTCGAGCAGATCATGGAGAGCAGCGCCACGCTGATCGCCAACAAGGATGCCCTCAAGGACCCGTGGAAGAGGGAGAAGATACTGGACGTGCTCTCGATGTTCACGGGCGTCATCGAGTCGAGGCGGAGGATCCATGTCTTCCTCAACGTGAGGGAGGAGAACCTCCAGGAGCTCCTATCCGTCCTCCCGGGCCTCAAGTCTCCGACCGTGAGCAGGCTGTCGATCCCCGGATGGTACGCTGTCAACACGGTGATAGAGCGGGGCGAGTTTTTCAGGATCCTCCCAAAGCTCAGGCGCATAACTCAGGGGCTCGTAATCCACGAGCCGCAGCTGATCCTCTCGATCGAGGAGGTGATGAAACGTGTTGAGACCGATGAGGGTAAGCGGCAGGGAGGTTGAGGCGCTGGCGAGGGAGGTCAGGGCAGCACCCCAGTCAGGCCAAGAACTCTCCGATGTAGTCCGCAGAATCATCGCCGAGGTCAGGGCTAAGGGAGACAGGGCGCTGGTGGAGATGGCGAGGGAGTTCGACGGCGTCGAGATGGACGTAGACGATTTGGTCTCAGGGAGGCGCGAGATGGAGGAGGCGGCCAGAAAGGTCAACGCTAAGCTTCTCAGGTCTTTGAGGGGGCTCTCGGCGAGGATCAGGCGCCTTGAGGTCAGGAGGTTGAGGGGCCTCGCCTTCAGGCTCCGTTACCCAGAGGGTACAGTGATCGAGTCGGTCTGGAGGCCCATCTCCTCGGTCGGCTGCTACGCTCCCGGAGGCAGGGCACCTTACGTCAGCACCGTACTGATGCTGGGCGTTCCTGCAACGGTCGCAGGCGTCGGGAGGAAGGTACTCGCAACACCTCCTCCGAAGAGCGAGGAGGCGCGGGAATCGGTGCTCGCGGCCGCATGGGTGGCGGGGTTCGACGAGGTCCTCTGGTCGGGCGGTGCACAGGCGATCGCTGCGCTGGCCTACGGCACCGAGCGCGTCAGGCCGGTCGAGAAGGTCTTGGGTCCTGGGAACAGGTACGTGGCGGAGGCGAAGAGGCAGGTGCAGGCCGACGTCGCCGTCGACATGGTGGCAGGTCCCACGGAGCTCGTTGCGCTCTTCGACGGAGAGTCCGATTTGCAGCTCGTCGCCGAAGACATGATGGCCCAGGCTGAGCACGGGCCGGGTACGGTCGTGATGGCCGTGACCGCCGAGGAGCGGGCGGCCGAGGAGCTCGCTTCGATCCTCTCGTCCGAGCTGAGCTCGCTTCCGGAGGGAAGTGCTGTGCGGCAGAACCTCTCGAGGGATTGGACGGTCGTGTTGGTCGAGAGTTGGGAGGAGGCCGTAAAGCTGGTGGACGCAATAGCTCCGGAGCACCTCTCCATAGCCTCTAACGACCTCAGGGGCTTAGCGAAGAAGGTCAGGAACGCGGGAGCGATCACGGTAGGTAAAGGTGTGCCGAGCGTCCTGCTCGACTACTTCGCAGGCGCCTCCCACGTTCTGCCGACAGGCGGATGGGCGAGGACGAGGGGAGGGCTGACGGTCCTCGATTACGTCAAGCTGATCCACGTCGTCAGGGCAGGACCGAAGGTCAGGTCGAGGGCCTCGAGGGAGGTTGGCATGTTAGCTGAGGTGGAGGGTCTGCCGCACCACAGGAGGGCCCTGGGACCTTGAGCGCATACGTCAGGGTCGCTGGAGGTCTGGTGAAGAGGTCGTCAATAGAAGAACTCTTGCAGGTCGACGCTGTCATCTTCGACTGCGACGGCGTCCTCATCGACGTCAGGGGTTCCTATGACAGGGCAGTGATCGAATCGGTGAGGTGGGTGATGGAAGGGGCGTTCGGGATGGAGCTTCCCGACACCGCTTTGGGCCCCGAGCCGATCTACCTCTTGAGGAAGACGGGAGGGTTCAACAACGACCTCGACGCCGCGTGGGTTATCGCCCTCTGGCTCTTCACGGGGGCCGAGGAGCTGGCCGTCAGGGAGCTGGGCGAGCGTCTGGAGAGGGTTCTAGGTTCGAGGCCGAGGGGCCCGAGGGAGCTCTGGGACGCCGTCATGGCCGAGGTTCCGAGGGTCTCCTACCCGAGGCGGATCCTCAGGACGAACCCTGTGCCGCTCGAGGTGCTCCTCGAGAGGGCTCCCAGGACCGGTAGGTCCCACAAGACCCGGGAAGACGTCGAGTCCGTCATCAGGGTCGTCGCCCAGGACAGGGGCATCTTCAGGGAGTACGAGCTCTTCAAGGAGTTCCTCGGGAGCGGTAGGGTCTACGGCCGCGACCTGCTCGAGACGGTCTTCGACGACCTTTACTACGGTTCGGAAGTCGTGAGGAGCGTCTTCGGTTCAGGGCCCCATTTCGACTTCGGCAAGGGCCTCTACGCGAACGAGGTCACCGTGGTCGACGGGTCTACGCTGGTCAGGCTCGAGGAGCTGATCGGATCCGGCAGGATGGGGATCGTAACAGGTAGGGACTCGATCACTACCTGGGCGGTGCTCGGAGACCTGAGGGCTTTCTTCAGGGAGGGTGCGTGCGTCTTCATCGCCGACGAGCTCAGGAGGGGCGGTCCCGAGACCCTGATGAAGCCGAGCCCATACGGACTGCTGAAGGCTGCGTCGGCCCTCGGTCCCAGAAACCCCCCGCTCTACGTCGGCAACTCGGCGGAGGACCTTCACTCTTCGAGGTACGCGGAGTCCTACGGGCTGAGGACGCTGTTCGCGGCCGTCGTGGGCCTCCATCCTGACCCTGAGGCGGCGAAGGCCGACTTCGTGGCCAACGGTGCAGACGTGGTGGTCGAGGACGTGGAGCAATTGGTGGAGGTTCTGGAGTCGCTGAGACGAGGGCGCACCTGAAGGCATCCGGCCATTGAGGCACTTCAACTTCAAATCCCGCGGAGAAGATCGTTATACGAGTCGGCATGTGCCAGGGAGAGGAGTGCATGCGGAAGAAGGCCGCGGCCGAGGCCCGTAAACTCCAAGAGTCCAACCCTGTGGGTGTGAATGAGGCGGTCGAGAAGGTCGTCCTACAGGCCCATCAGCGTCCTGCTGGGAGCAATCCTGAGACGAGGAGTTAGAGGAGCTCTAATGGGCTGGTCCAATACGTCGGTCGGTCCAAACGGTTTCGGCTCTTTTTGGCCAAGGCTTCCCTTAGTGGAGAGCACACTCTTCGAAAATTGTGGTATTCGCAAATTTCAGCCCACAATTTTTGTGGAACAAACAAAGTGCACCAGGTGACAAAAGGTCAGCGAGTTCTGCTATAAATTTCTTTAAGCCGAGTAGCGGTTATATCTTCAAATAGTGGCCTTAAGATTCATTTGTGCGAAGGGGCGCCGCGGCAGAAAGCCGCGGAGAGCCGAAAAATCCCGGAATCGGGCTCGGTGATCCCGAGAGAGGGAGTTGAAAGTCTTCCCGGAGGTCGTGAAGAGGTTCAGGATATCTCCCACGTGTGATCCCGAGAGAGGGAGTTGAAAGTCATATTGCCGTTGCCAATAACGTCTATTCGCTTGGCGGTCAGGGGGTGATCCCGAGAGAGGGAGTTGAAAGGGAGTTGCGCCGACCGAGGCCACCCAGACGATCACGACTGTGTGATCCCGAGAGAGGGAGTTGAAAGCTACGAGGCTGAGCTAGCGACTACTAAAGTGTCTTATCAAGAATTTGTGATCCCGAGAGAGGGAGTTGAAAGCGGCAAATCAGATTTCCCGAAAAGCGCCTCGAAAGTCAAAGTGATCCCGAGAGAGGGAGTTGAAAGGATATTGCCACCGCCCACATACTGCAAATATGCTATCACTCGCGTGATCCCGAGAGAGGGAGTTGAAAGCCACCAGTCAGGGAAGGACTGGATCCTCAGGCATTCCCGTACCGTGATCCCGAGAGAGGGAGTTGAAAGCATAGAGCCGCTGGAGCTCCTCGAGCTCCTCGCGCGTCAACGTGATCCCGAGAGAGGGAGTTGAAAGTCGGCCGCGAATCCGTGCAGAATCGCTTTTAAATCGGCGTGATCCCGAGAGAGGGAGTTGAAAGACATATAAAAGGGTATAAGTCCCGCCCCTCTGGCGCCTGGGTGATGTGATCCCGAGAGAGGGAGTTGAAAGTTATAATTTCAATTATTATCCCGTCAATTGCCTCATCGAGGATGTGATCCCGAGAGAGGGAGTTGAAAGCCCATCCTCGTCCGCCTATATTCGGTCTCGTACCTGAACTTGTGATCCCGAGAGAGGGAGTTGAAAGAACGAACCTGAGGAAGACGTGGTGCTCGGGCGTCTTGCAGGTGATCCCGAGAGAGGGAGTTGAAAGTACACCGCGCTGGCTTCACTCGCCGTCGCGGTGGGCAACCTGTGATCCCGAGAGAGGGAGTTGAAAGCCACTATGCATTTTGTGAATGACAAAGCCAGTCAGCTCGTTTCTGTGATCCCGAGAGAGGGAGTTGAAAGTCTATACCTTTTAGGTGGAGGTGCCGCCCATCACTGAGAAGTGATCCCGAGAGAGGGAGTTGAAAGAGCTGCTCCTCGTAAATGGTGCGGCACAACAGCCTGGCGGGTGTGATCCCGAGAGAGGGAGTTGAAAGTCACCTCCCCCTCATACGCCCAGTGTCGCCTATTGTTGACGGTGTGATCCCGAGAGAGGGAGTTGAAAGGTGATCAACACGGCGGCACTGTCACTGACAATATATCGGGTGATCCCGAGAGAGGGAGTTGAAAGTCGGCCGCGGAAAGCCGAAATTTCCGGCCTCCGCGACTTCCCGAGGTGATCCCGAGAGGGGGAGTTGAAAGCTCCAAGGATGTCGATAACCGGCGTCAGGACCTCGAAGATGCTCATGATCCCGAGAGAGGGAGTTGAAAGAAATACGTGTTTGCTTCGGCGTACCTTCCCTCCTTTTGTGCTATCCGTGATTCCGAGAGAGGGACCGGTATGAGAAGGAAAAGAAACGCTATTAACGACCACACCAATCCAATGGGAGGACAGCGAATTCGAGTCCGGTGGTGATGTGAGAAAGATGTTCAGCGCGCTCAGGGACGA
>Ga0079997_114621_pt1 | contig 46484 bp, 53 predicted proteins | sample PerSpoCPS_CMetaG_FD_69200 | JGI IMG/M metagenome (GOLD analysis project Ga0079997, IMG submission 69200) | Archaeal communities from Yellowstone National Park, Wyoming, USA - Perpetual Spouter C (PS_C) MetaG (SPADES assembly) (version 2) | ecosystem: Environmental > Aquatic > Thermal springs >... | reverse complement strand
GTGATCCCGAGAGAGGGAGTTGAAAGTCTCTAGGACCGTGCACTTCGTGCGTGAACTCAGGGAGACCATCGGGTGATCCCGAGAGAGGGAGTCGGAAGAAAGATACTAATCGGGTCGTTCGTCATCCTCGATGATGCTGGTCAGGGTCGTCGGCGCATCTCTGCTCTCGGTCGGGTTGTTGGGCGTCTTCTTCTACACCGCCACCTTCCTCGGCTTCCTCAGGATCGTCGATCAGGACCTCCTCGTCAAGGCGACGGTCTACGCCATCGCGATAGGATTACTTGCCGTGATCTCGATCCTCGGATATCTGGCCCTGACCGCACCCGTCGAGCACCTGAGGGTCAACAGGGGTGGTGGGAGGTGATGAGGAGGAGGCCTGCGGTCGCAGGGTTCTTCTACGAGGGGAGGAGGGATGCCCTGCTCGAGCAGATCAGGGAATGCTTCCTCTCTCCGCACGGACCCGGAGAGCTTCCAGACCCCGAAGGCCCTGAGAGCTCCTCGGCACCACCTCCTGTCCTCGTCTCGCCGCACGCGGGCTACATGTACTCCGGACCTGTGGCCGCCTACGGGTACCTCGAGCTCTCGAAGAAAAAGAGGCCTAAAACGGTCGTCGTCGTGGGGCCCAACCATTACGGCATAGGCACCGACGTCTCGATCTATCCCGGCGGCCACTGGACGACACCCCTCGGCGATGTGGAGATCGACAGGGACATGGCCACCTTGCTGGCGGAGGTTTCCCAAATCTTCTCGCTGGACGAGGTGAGCCACTCGAAAGAGCACTCGATCGAGGTCCAGGTCCCCTTCCTCCAGTTCATTTACAGGAGGGGCTTCAGGTTCCTGCCGGTCTGCATGCTGGACCAGAGCAGGGAGATGGCGGAGGAGGTGGGGAGGGCCCTCGCCGAGGCCATCTCCGACCCTCAGGAATTCGTCGTGATCGCGAGCAGCGACTTCACCCACTACGAGCCTCATGACGAGGCCGTGAGGAGGGACATGCCGGTGATCGAAAGGATCCTGGAGCTGGACGTGGATGGCTTCTATCGGGAGATGGAGAGGAGGGACGCTACGCTCTGCGGGTACGGCGCGATAGCTGCTGTGATGGAGTACGCGAGGAGGAAGGGCTACACCGACTCGAGGCTGCTGAAGTACGCCACCAGCGGCGACGTCTCCGGAGACAGGTCCTCTGTGGTCGGATATGCCTCGATCGCGTTCTACAAAAGGTGACCTCAACAAAACGAGGTAGGACAGATTCAGGGCCAGATGTTGAGGAGCTTGATCGCCTCGCAGACCCGCTCGACAGCGAGGCACAGTGCTCCCATCCTGTTGCTCACGGCGTACTTCCTTGAGGTGTTGAGGACGTCGTGGAAGGCCTTGACCAGCTTCGCCTCCATCTTCGAGAGGACCTCCTCCTTCGTCCACTTCTCCCTCTTCAAGTTCTGGACCCATTCGAAGTAGCTCACGGTGACTCCCCCTGCGTTCGCGAGGATGTCGGGCACCACGAAGACCCCCTTCTCGACGAGGACCCTGTCGGCCTCGGTCGTGACAGGGCCGTTCGCCCCCTCGCTGATGATCTTTGCCTTTATGCCGTGAACGGTCCTGGCGTTTATCGTCCCTTCGACTGCAGCCGGAACCAAGGCGTCAACGTCCAGATGCAGCAACTCCTCGTCGGTGATCTGCTTCGCGCCCTCGAAGCCCAAGACCGTCCCGGTCCTCTTCTTGTGCTCTATGAGTTTCGGGACGTTGAGGCCCTCGGGGTTGTAGACGCCTCCCTTGCTGTCGCTCACCGCGACGACCTTAGCTCCCCACTCGTGGAGGTAGAGCGCTGCGTAGCTCCCCACGTTCCCGAAGCCCTCGACTGCCACCTTCAGCCCCTTGATCCCCATGTTCAAGGCCTTTGCTGCCTCCCTCAGGCCGATCGCCGTTCCGAGCCCAGTCGCCTCCTCCCTCCCCTCGCTCCCGCCGAGGGCCACGGGCTTTCCGGTGACGACCTCAGGAGTCTGCCTGCCGGCGAGCTGCGAGTAGGTGTCCATGAGCCAGGCCATGACCTGAGCGTCGGTGTAGACGTCAGGCGCAGGGATGTCCTTGTACGGGCCTATGATGTCGTAGATCATGTAGGTGTACCTCCTCGTGATCCGCTCTAGCTCCTCCCTCGTCAGCTCCTTCGGGTTGCACGCAACCCCTCCCTTCGCACCTCCGTAGGGCAGGTCGACGACCGCGCACTTGTAGGTCATCAGCATCGCGAGAGCCGTGACCTCGTCCAAGTCAGTGGTCGGGTAGTACCTTATCCCTCCCTTGTAGGGCCCGCGGGCGTTGTTGTGCTGGACCCTGTACCCGATGAAGGTCCTGATGGAGCCGTCCCTCATCCTCACAGGGATCGAGACCGTCAGCTGGACCTTAGGGTACTTGAGGACCTCGTAGAAGCTGCTGTCGTAACCGGTTATCTCAATCGCCTCCTTGACCTTCCTGAGGACGTCCTCGAGGAACTCGGAGCCTTTGAGCTGGGTCCTGAGTTCCGACAAGATTTCTCCCTCGAAATTAAACGGTGACGTCGTTATTTAGAGCCTACCACGCTGCGACGTTTGGAGGCGCTGATGAGCCTCTTGGGGCTCAAGCGGTCGAGCTCCTCTGAGGTCAGCGACGAGACGCGCCCCGACCTCAGCAGCTCATAGGCCATCTCGCCGAGCGCAGGCCCCCTCATCAGCCCGTAGCCCCTGAGCCCTCCGACCAGCACAACGTCGCCAAGCTCCTCAAGACGGCCCAGGTAGGGATCCATGTCGGGCGTCAGCTCGCAGGGCCCCCTCAGCGACGAATGGTATCGCGGAACGTTGCGGAGGTTCAGCCGGCTCAGGAGCATCGCCATCGACCTCTTGACGTACTGCGGCGGTGGCTCAGCGGTCGAGTAGTCGGGCCCGTCGGCCCACTCGGCGTCGTAACCTCCACCCACCATCAGCGTCCCCCACCTCCTCCAGTAGGAGTGGAGCAGCTCGTCGGAGAACGAGGGTATGGCCAGGTCTTCCCCCACGTCGAACTTGTAGGCGTAGCAGGTGATCACCGTAGTCCTCAATCCGATGCCGAGCTTGAGGAGGAGCTGCCTGTTGTGAGGCCCCGCAGCGATTATCAGGCCCTCGTGCCTCAGCCTCTCGCCGTTCTCGAGGACCAGCTCTTCGATCCCTTCCCTTCCGGTCCTGAAGGAGGCAACGCTTTGCCGGATCACCTCAACGCCCAGCGAGGCGAGGGCATCACCGAGCTCTGAACCGAGAAGAGGAGGCTCGATTGAGAGGTCCACATCCGTGTAGACGCCGATGATGTTACCGTCGACCCGGAAGACCGGCCACCTTTCTACTATCTCCTCGGCCGTCAGCAACTCGTGCTCCACACCCGCCTCCCTCATGGCCTCGACCGAGTCGGATAGGTCCTCCTCGCGGCCTATCTGGAGGAACCCTGTGCGGACGACGGAGCTTCTGGAAACAGAGCGTATCAGCTCTATGCTCCTGACAACCAGCCTTACGTCCAGTGGGTCATCCAGCTGAACCGTGACTACCCCAGCCGACCTCGAGGCCGCACCTCCAAGTACCCCCCTCGGGTCGACCAGCGTGACCCTCTCTCCCTTCAACGCCGCTGTTAGCGCCGCAAAGGCCCCAGCAGGGCCAGCGCCTATGATGATCAGTGCCCTCGACACGATCCTACCTCTGCCGAAAGGTCGCCGCGCCTTCTAATGGACCCGACTGGGTTACAGACGGTTGAGGCTGCGGTGCGTCTCGTCGTCGTACTTCCTGTACTTCAGTATGATCGGGCACCAATCCCTCTCAGGGCAATAGCCCAGGTGCTTGCACTTCTCCCCCATCAGCTTCCCCAGCTCAGGCATCCTCCGCTCCACCTCCCTCCAGACCTTGTAAGCGATGGCCCTCTCCTCCCACTGCGCGGCGCTGCACGTCCTCGTGGCGACGAACCCCATCGGGCTGAGGAGGTTGAAGAGGTCGTAGAACCTGAGCGTCCTGATCCTCACGGACTGAGGGACGAAATAGAGGGCGGCCCCCATTCCGAGCTCGTCCCTGATTACCCGGTAGAGGTCGAGCATCTCGAGGCAGCGGTCGACGAACTCGGCTGTTAACGCCTCAGAGCCCTTCAGCTTGGGAGGTACGACTATCGACCTCTCCGGCTCCCGCAAGGCCCTCTCCGCAGCATCGACCAGCGACTCTACGGCCGTCGGGACGCTCCTGTGCCTTATCGACTGGTGATACGCGACGAGAGAGGGTGCCTCGAGGACGACCGCTTGAACGGCGGGGTAGATCCGCTCTGAGACCGTCAGGCCGTCGTTCGAGAAGAGTGACGGTGGAAGGCTGAGCGCGTGAAGTGCCACGAGTTCCGCGTCCTCCGGAATCCTCTCGCCGAAGAGCGATTCGAAGAGGCCGTCACCTTCCCTCAGCGGGTCCGGTACCGGATAGTATGTCCAGGGGCCAGTGAAGGAGAGCCTCGATCCGGTGAGGGCGGGCATCGCGTCCGAGAGAATAGAGGTGAGCCTGTCTGAATAGGTCCTCAGCTCCTCCGTGATTATGCCGATGCCGTTTCTTGCCTTCAGGACCGCGTAAAGCAAAGACTCCAGCGAGGAGGCTGAGAAGAACGATGTGGCAGTCGAGAGCGGAAGCGCGTACCTCGCGTCCTCCAGCTCGATCCCCCTATTCAGCAGGTCCCTGTAGTATCCGTGAATGCGTTCCAGCTCCTCCCTCACCTTCACCTCGATGCTCGTCCCCCTGACCTCCGCTGGGATCAGCATCTTCTCCGCCGTGACCTCCGACCTCCGCTGGCTCTCCTGCAGGAAGCTCCCGAACCTCGCTCCCATCACCAGCATGCTCAGGAGCCTCGAGCACCACCTGACCTCGATGAAAGGGACAGCCGATGTAGTCAGGGAAGCGTGCCCTCGCCTCGTCGACTCGAAGTGTACCTTCCTCGAGAACTTCCTAAGGTCCTTGCCCTTTTCCTGCAGCTCCTTCAGGTTCAGTTCCAGGTTGACCATCGAGAAGGTGCCTACGCCCTCGAGCGCTATCACCTCGTCCGGTCCCAGCTGAACGCCTCCGACGCTCACGGACGGCCCGAGATCGAGGAGCTCCACCTCCAGCTGGTCCGTGTACCTCAACCCCGTTGCTCTCCGACCGTCCGTCAATTAGGTGACCTCTACCACGATTCCGCCAACCATCTAATAGGATTGTATCGTTATAACGTGACGAATTCCTGTGGATCACGGGCTGTGATGAGCAACGTCCATGCCGATCCGTGAGGCGACGATGGGCAGTCTGAGCCCCTCACCCGCTCCTCCGCCTCCCCTCAAGCCTCCTCGCCCACTCCCTCAGCCCGCGCTCCTGGACGGGTTCGATCGACCCGGGCCTCAGAGACCGCACCTTTTCGATCGCCTCGTCTGCTGACATTTTGTCCTTCAGGATCAGGTACGCCGCAAGGACCGTCCCCGTCCTGCCCTGGCCCCCTGCGCAGTGGACCAGGACCTTCTTGCCTGAGCTGGTGAGGCTGGCGATCAGTCCAACAGCCCTCTCCAACGTCTCGTCATCGGGCATCTCGTGGTTCCTCATCGGCACGTGATAGCACTCGAGCCCCAGACCTTTGGTCAGCTCCTCCGGTATCGGGTCCTCCGTGAGGGAGATCACCGCCTTTATCCCTAATGACGCTATGTACAGCATCTGCGCCCTGTTGACGGGCCTGCCTGAAGCTGCCACCATCTCGTCGAACCAGCTGAAGTTGTAGGGCCTCTCGGCGAAAAGGCCCCTGAGGCTCCTCATCAAATCGCCCAGCGTCAAGGCCCCTCCAGCGTCCCGCGAGAACCCTCCTAATGAAAGGCTCGCCGTGATTCAGCATAGACTCGGGGACCTCAACTGTGTAAGCAGATAACGAGTCAGTTCTGCTCATAGACCGCCTTCCTTTCTCTCACCCTTTAGCCCTGTGGGCTTGGCTGAGCATGGTTGACCTGCTACTCCAGCACAGAAAGGTGTGAGTCGAATGTGTCAGGATGCCGTTGATCGTCATCGATTCGCCCACCTATAATCTACAATTCGGATGAAATTAGAACTTCAGGAGCAAGAACGGCAGATAGATCAGGAGGACTAAGGACGTCACCAGCAGGCCAACCTTCGTGAACCTGAAGTATGGTATCGAGACGCCGTATCTGCTCTCCAAGACCTCGAGGACTATCACGTTCGATGCCGCGCCGAAGACCGTGATGTTGCCTGCAAGGGTGGCTGCAGTAGCAAGGGTCAGCCATGCGTTCAGGTCTCCAGCACCCACCCCTAGCTCCTTCAAGTGTTGGATCGCGAGCTTCGTGTAGGGCACGTTGCTGATCAGCTGGCTGATGAGGAGGGAGACAGCGGATAGCGTGAGGAGCCCTGTTAGGCCGGTGGGATCGTCGAGCGCCATGATTCCGAAGAGAGGCTGGAGCAACCCTGACCTCCAGATTCCCTCCACGGCGATGAACATGCCCATAAAGAAGAGGACCGTGCCGAAATCGACCCGTGACAGCACCTCCCTCGGGCTATCTGTGAAGGACCACAGGGCTGCTGCCGCGACGAACGGGATCAGACCTCTGGCGTTGACGTGCGGTTGTCCGAGCATCGCGAGGACGTCGTTGGCTATCAGGGCAGCTACTGTGACCCCGCCCCCAACAAGCGCGATGAAGAACTCCCTGCGCGACCTGACGGACTCCCAAGGGTCGACCGTGATCGCGATCTTCGCGCGCGGCAACCTGTACAGCCTCTCGATGACGAGCGCCAGCACGACCAGTGAGGCCAACGTCGGAACTGCGAGCCTCGTGATGAACTCGACGAACGGCGACCTCATGCCCGATTGGAGGGCCACGAGCACGTTCTGCGGGTTACCAATCGGCGTCATGACGGAGCCTACGGTGATCGAGTAGCAGAGGAGCAGGAAGACCGGCTCGTACCTCCCTCCCAGGGCTTTCCCTATCGTGACAGCGATAGGCGGGCCCAACAGCGCCACCGTGTCGTTGACGAAGAACGCCGACATCAGCCCGAAGAGGAGCGAGGAGCCAACGAGCAGCTTCCTCGTGTCGTAGACCCTCGAGAGGAAGTAGTTCGCTATGAAGTCGAGGAGGCCTGAATGCTCAGCCATCCCCACGAGCGCGAACATCCCGATGAGCAACATGATGACGTCGAGGTCTATGACCGATGCGGCCTCGTCGAGTCCAACCAGTCCGAGGAGGAGCGTGGCGGCTGCGCAGAGCATCATCACCGACCAGAACGGTACCCTCGGGAACCTGCCCCTCAGCACCGTCCCAGCCAGGAGCATGACCAGAACGACCAGCCCCGAGAGCGACTTCTCGGTCAACATCTTTCCGATCGGGGCTGATGGTGCCGGATGTGGCTCATTAACGCAATCCGTCGTCAATCGCGGTCTGATGTGTTGCGTAATCCGTCCGCAGTCGAATCCTTTACCAGGCCCGTGAAACCGTCAAGAGCGGCCGCTCAGAGCTCTGGGCTGGGCATGGACGCTGTGGTGATAGGGGGGCCGGCGTCGCAGACCCTGGCGAGGAGGCTGGCAGAGGAGCTGAACGTGGAGTACGTTCCGGTGGAGCACAAGCTCTTCCCCGACGGCGAATCTTACCTCCGGATCGCTGCGGACCTGAAGGGCAAAAAGGTCATCCTCTGTCAGGGGACCCACCCACCGCAGGACAGGCACATCCTCCAGCTCCTGATGATCGCTAAGACCGTCAAGGAGAGGGGGGCCTCGAGGCTCGTGGCCGTGGTGCCGTACCTCGCCTACGCCAGGCAGGACAGGGAGTTCCTCCAAGGAGAGGTGGTCAGCATCAAGGTGGTCCTTGAATCGATGAGGTTTGCTGGTGTCGACGTGCTTCTGACAGTCAACCCCCACTCGCCCTGGGCCCTGACGTCGGAGGATATGGAGGCGGTCTCGGTCGACGTGACGAGGTTCCTCGCCAGGAAGGTGGCCGAACTTCGCGGGCCCTTCCACCTCGTCGGATCGCCGGGGAAGAAAGGTAGGTCCATGGCCATGTCGGCAGCGGAGGAGATTAGCGCTGAACCGTTCCATTTGATCAGCTCGAGGGATCCCGTCACAGGCCAGGTGACCGTCAAAGCCGAAGGTGTGAATGCGGCTGGGAAGAGGGTCCTCCTCGTCGACGACATCGTCAGCACAGGCGGCACAATGGTCGGGGCTGTCAGGGAGCTTTTGGGGTTGGGCGCGAAGGAGGTGGTCGTCTCATGTGTCCACGGCCTCTTCGTCGGAGACGCAGCGGAACGCTTGCTCAGAGCCGGAGCTTCAGCCGTCATCTCGACCGACACCGTCCCCACAGAACACTCCAAGGTCTCGGTCGTAGGCGAGGTCGCCAGAGCCATCTGGGAGAGGACTGAAATCGGGTGATGGTCAGGTTCGTGGCCCTCCTCTCAGGGGAGAACGTCCCTCTGGGCCTCGGAGAACTCAGGGCCCTACTCGACGTGCTGGGTGGCTCTCTCATCGGTGAGCGGTCACATGAGAGGTTGCCCGAGTTCGACGCGAGCGAGCAGATCGCTAGGGACGTGGCTTGGCGTTCAGCCCTCATCAAGGAGACAGTCCTGAAGCTCTTCGAGGTGGATGCGAGCGATCTGGGCCGGAGCTTCGAACTGCTTGGGGACGAGTTGCCCCGTCCTAAGGGCCCGATAGCCGTCAGGGCGCTGAAGCTCGAGGACGTCCCTCTGCCGAGGACGGAGTTGGAGCGATGGGTGGCCGACAGGCTCCTTGAGGAGTGGAGAGGCGTGAGCGTGGACCTCGAGAGGCCGAGCGAGGTGATCAGGGTCTATGTGACCTCGCGCTCAGTCGTCGGCGGAATCCTCGTCGGCGTCAGGGACAACGAAGGCCTCGCCCGCAGGTCCCCTGTCAACAGACCGTTCAGGCTGCCTTCCACGCTGAAGCCGAAGGAGGCAAGGGTCGTGGTGAACCTGGCCCGCGTTCCGCTTGGCGGCAGCATCCTCGATCCCTTCGCCGGTTCCGGTGCGATACTCCTTGAGGCTGCGGCGCTCGGGTACTCGGCGTTCGGAGTCGAGGTGAAGGGCTGGGTGGCGCGGGGTGCGAGGCGGAACCTCAACGCGTTCGGGCTCGGTGGGCTCTCAGAGGTGATAGCTGCCGACTCGAGGAGACTCCCCTTGAGGTGCAGGATCGACGGTGTGGCCACCGATCCTCCATACGGGAAGTCAACGACCCTCGTTGGAGGGAGGAGGTCGGTGATTCCTAAGGCCACTATTTGGATATATCGTTCCGCCCCTTTATAAAGGATTTATAAGGCAAATCTCGCTGTACTTTTGTCATCTGGTGCAACTGCCGTACCTGCTCCTTTCTCCCAAATAAAGAACGCAGAGGATTCGAGAGGTGCGGGGGGTGGGATTCGAACCCACGAACCCCTACGGGACAGGGTCCTGAGCCCTGCGCCTTTGACCAGGCTTGGCTACCCCCGCCCTGAGAAGAGGTGCCCACAACTTGCTAATAGAACTTGACCTGGGAGGAGCCCGAACGCCACCTCAAGCACGCGGCCACATCAGAAGGAGGTAAAGTGCCAGGAGGACCAAAATCAATAATGGCGATGTCCCGATCGTGAGGTCGCCGACCCTGACCGAGACGAAGAGGAGCGGGTGGACCTCCCTCAATACTGGCAGATGTCTCAGCATCAACGACCCGAGGATCAGGACGGCTCCAGCGATGACCAGCCCGATGCCGATGAGTAGTAAAGGATCCCTCATGCCCACCTCGACCTCCTGGCGCTCCTCAGCAACTCGACCACCTCATCGTCCTCGACCTGGGGGAAATGCTCATAGAACTCTCCGACCGCGAAGAACTCCTCCGGGACCAGCACAGCCTCGGCCCTGTCGGCCTCCCTCGAGACCCTGAGCAACGCCTCCCTCGAGGAGACGGGAACTGCAACGCTGACGCCTTTCGCACCCAGCCTCCTAACAGACCTCAAGCCGGCGATCATCGTGGACCCTGTTGCCATCCCGTCGTCTACCAAGAGGACGTTAGCCTCCCTGACGTCGATCCTCTCGGCACCTCCCCTCAGCCTCTTGGCCCTCTCCCTAACCTCTCCGAGCATCGTGGCAGCTCGCTCCCTGACGTAGGACTCGTCGAGCCCGTAAAGGTCCAGGACCTCTTGCTCGACGTAAACCTCTCCGTCCTCAGAGACCGCACCCGCTGCGAGCTCGGGGTTCCCAGGCACCCCTATCTTCCTGACCATGACGATGTCGAGCCCTGCGTTGAGCCCGGTCGCAACCTCGTATCCCACGACGACGCCTCCGCGCGGGATCGCGAGCACCAGATCAGGCCTCACTTCCCACTTCCTGACGAGCTCTAGCAGCTTCCGTCCTGCTTCGCGCCTGTCCCTGAACCTCATGGCGCTTCCGATTAACGCTGGACGGTCCCGGAATTAACGTGTAATCCGGTGAGGACGGCAGCCGATGAAACGTTGGCGACGAACCCTTATGGCTGCAGATGGAGCACGGGTGGACGTGAGGTACGGGACCGGTGATGACGGCAGCACCTGGCTTCTGGAGGGGAAGAGGGTCAGGAAGCACCATCCGAGGGTCGTGGCGTGCGGTGAGGTCGACGAGCTCAACTCCGTCCTTGGCGTATGCAGGTCGCTGCTGAGGGATAGGCATCCTGACCTCGAAGCGGAGCTCAGGAAGGTTCAGGAGGCGCTCTTCAGGATCGGCGCGGAGCTGGCATCGGAGGTGCCGGAGAATTTGGGGATAAAGCAGATCGGCAGAGAGGACGTCTCTTCGCTCGAAGCTGCGCTGGAACGGCTAGATTCCGAGTTGGAGGAATTGCGGCACTTCGTCTACCCTTCAGGCTCCCTTCCCGGAGCGATGCTCCACTTCGCGAGGGCCGTGGCGAGGAGGGCCGAGAGGGCCGTGGTCCTCCTCTCAGATCGAGAGAAGGTAAATCCTGAGATCGTCAGGTACCTCAACAGGCTCTCGACGCTCCTCTTCCAGATGGCGCGAGCTGTCAACGCGAGGGAGAAGGCGCCCGAGGACAAGTGGCCGGGAAGGGCGCTCGGCTGAGTCAGGCTGTGACCGATCTCCGTCTCGTCGTCCTGTTGTGGAGCAGCCGCTTGACCAGGAACTCGGCGATCGTCATCGCGTCCCTCCCCTCAAGGTACTGGACTGCATGAGGCGAGAACTTGATGCTCACCTCAGCACGACCCAGCACGGTGTCGCTGGAAGGCCAGAGCTGGACCAACGTCAACAGTCTCGGGAAGAACTTGAAGCTGAACGAGATCCCTCCCAGCTTCTCCTTCCTCCCTCCGGTCGTGACGGCGGACTGGATGAAGAGGTCGGCCTTCGTGCCGAAGGCCTCGATCATGGGCCTAAGGACCTTCCTGACGTATTCGCTGTGATAGGCTTGGGCGTTGACGAACTTCTCGATCCCGACCCATCCCTTCTGAGGCTCGTACCTGACCTGGTTGGCGAGGTACTTCGCTATTACGGCCGAGAAGCTCGGGTCCGCAGGCTCCTTCTTCACTACCTCCTCAGCGGTGCCGTCACTCAGGTGGAAGCAGTAAGTGAGGTCGAGGACGTTGACGAGGTACCTGGGCCCCTTTTCCTCCTTGGGAGGGAGGTAGGCGACCTCGCACTTCCTGCTGACCTCCTTCGGGTCGAGGGCCCTCAGGTATGAGAGCAAGTCGTGAAGCGCCATCACGGCGCAGACGACGTATCGATGGGAGTTAAGCGTAACCCCGTCCGGTATTCCTCAGGTCTTACCGATGGCTTCCGAGGGTGATACCACCTTGGTCCTGAGCTTACCCTTGTACTCCTTCCTCCAGGTCACGTAACGCGTGACCTCGTGGTTGGTCTCGAGGGACCGCTCGATCAGGACTCCAACGTAATCGAGCCCCCTTAGAAGGTCAGGGAAGACGTCCTCGATGTGCTCCTCCCAAGAGACCGGTGGAGGCGGGAAGAGGACTACGTGCTCCTCGCTCCTCAGGTATGCGAGGTAGAGCTCCCGGGCTGCCCTTTCGCCCACCGCCTCTGCCACCACGGCCACGAGGTTCAGCAGGTCGAAGACCGTCACGGCCTTCGGCAGGCCCCTCGTCATCGAGATGTACTCCTCGTTGTCGGGATATCTCGGGTCGTCTTCTAGCGCAAGGTGGTGGATCGCCAGGACGTCGTAGCCTACCGCGTCCACCTTTCACTCGCCTCCGCTCTCCCCTTCGCAACCCTGAAGACCAGGTCGACAGGAGATCCGGACTTCTGTAGTCTCCCGCCGAGGTATAGCGCGGTCGCCCTTCCCTCAGGACTCGTCCTCGAGTACCTAAGCACGAGATACCTCAGGGCGTCGTTGACCGCATCGCTCCTGTTCTTGAAAAGGCCCTCTGCGCAGAGCTCGTCGACCTTACGGAGCAGTGCTGCGTTGACCCTTACCTGCAGCAGCACCGTGTCCGTCAACTCCCTGAATACTTCAAATTGAATGGAAGATGATAAGGTTTGTTGTAGAGACCGGACCGGCACCGAAGCTCAGCCGTCGGTCCCTGCTGTGATGTAAGGTGCCAGGACCCTCTCGAGGTACTCGGGGCCGAGGTCGTGGAGGTAGGGACCGAGGCGAGGGCCGCTGTCGCGGTTGAGCAGTACCCGGTAGAAGGCCCTGAAGGTCTCGACGGGGTCCACGTCGAGGCTCCTCGATATGTTGAAGACGGCCGACTGGATCTCCTCCGGCCCTGCACCGGACTTGACGACCTCTAGGACCCTCCTCATGACCTCGAGCACCTTCGGGTCGAGCTCAACCCTCTTCGGGGCCTCCTCCCTAACTGAAAGGTCCCTGAGGTAGTTCAGCGCGTAGCCGAGCCTCTTCCTCGCATCATCGTCGACTTCGTAACCGTACCTCTGGAGTCTCTGGAGCACGAACTCCTCGACTTTCTCAGGGGGTGCGATCTGGGCTAGCTGGAGCAGCAACCTGTAAGGAACCCTCCTCTTCGGTCTCCCGGGAACCCTCAGCAGGTGAGCGTACTCGTACAGGCCCCTCAACTTGGCCGATTTCAGGTCGTTCGATTTCGGTTTCCTGAAGTAGAACTCCTCGAGGCGGTCGAGCTCCTCCATCATCCTCGGTATCGCGGCCGGCGTCACCTTCCTCGTCCTCGTGCCCCTCTTCAACAGGAAGAGCATCAGGCTCTGCGGCGACGCATACCGGTACCACATCTGGGGCGTGAAGACGTTTCCGGTCGACTTGGAGATCTTCCTGCCTACGGCGTCAAGGAACATCTCGTACCTCACGTGGTACGGATGCGGATGGCTGAGTATCTCGTCGGAGACCCAGTCGTTGACCTTGACCGAGTCGGCTATGTCCTTTCCATAGGCCTCAAACCTGATGTCGAGGGCAGCCCACCTCGCAGCGAATTCCACCTTCCACGCCAGCTTCCCGTCATCGGTCGTGACGTCCGCCTCGCCCTCGTAGCCGCATCCCTGATGCCATCCGGACTTCAGCTGGACGCCGACGCACCGGTACCTCACCCTGAGACGCTCTGGGTCGAAGGAGTGGGCTTCGGCGGTGTAGATCCTGCCGCAGTTCTTGCATATCGGGAAGTACGGCAGGACGCGCTTGAACTTCTCTTGCCCCGTCATCTCCTCGATCTTCTCGCCTATCCTCGCGGCCTGGCTCAGGATCTTCTTCGCAGGCTCTGCGAGCAATCCCCTCCTGTAGGCCTCCCTCCCTGACCAGAAGACGTACTCGATCCCCGCCTCGTCGAGGGCGGCCCTCAGCATCTCCTCCATCCTCTCGGCGAAGGACCTGTAGCTCCCGAACGGGTCCTCGATGTGGCTCACAGGTCTCAGCAGGTCCTCCCTCATCTTTTCAGGCATGCCCGCAGGGACCTTACGGAGGCCGTCGAGGTCGTCGCAGAAAAGAACCATCTCTGACCTGTAGCCCATGTCCCTGAGGGCGAGCGTGACGGCGTAGGCCCTCACCGCGTCGGCCATCGAGCCTATGTGAGGTATGCCGCTGGCTCCGAAACCGCTCTCGGTCCTGATCAGGTCAAGCGAACGGCCGAGCTCTTTCTCCCTTCTGACGAGCCGGTGGGCCACCATGTCGATCCAAGTTCCCCTCCCGATCACCTGCCTGACCTCAGGCCCCAACCCAACCGACTGCTCAAAGGAAGGGGATAAAGCTGAGAGTGACCGCCTCCAGCGACAAATCCTCCGGTCGAGGAGATCGGGGCGACGGGTCACCGATCCTGGTTTCCGGTAGAGGCTAGACCGCGCCTCGAGAGGCGATAGAACTGCCTCGGGTTCCTGATGCCCTTAGGGCAGAGCCTTCCTTCCTCGACGCAGAGGCCGTGGGCCCTCATGGTCTGGCATGAGGGTACTGAGTACTTCGTCCTGCTGCCTCGCAGCCCTGCGATGTGCTCCACCTGATACCTCGCTATCCTCTCGTTGAAGTCAGGCCTCTGCGAGTAGAAGGCGACGACCTCCTCGACGCTGTATCCCGAAGAGAGCAGGAAGGAGGCGAAGGCGAAGTTGCCGAAGTGGCCTACCTTCGATCCGGAAAGGAGGGCGTTCTTCAGCGCGATCATGCAGGGGGGCCACCTGGTCTCGTCCCTTGAAGCCTCAGCAGTCGGAAGGGCCCTCGCGAACCTAGTCGCCAGCATCCCCCTTATTCTCTCGACCGTCTCCTTCATCGGCTCAGGGACCCTGACGACCTTCACCTCCTCCAGCCTCCTCAGAATCCTCGACTCGACCTCCTCAGAGATCAGCCTGATCAGCTCCCTCCTCGTGACGTAGACCCAGCCCTTCCAGAGGATCCGGTTCACGAGCCTCCACTCCGCTCCGTCGATCCCCTTGACGAGCCTCAGGTAATCGGCGACGTGTATCCTGTAAGGAAAGCCCGTCCTCTCCTCCTCATCCGGTCCGGACCTTCCTGCCCTGATGCCGAGGTCTGTCCAGATGGCCTCGAGGACTCCGTCGTCCTCACCGCTCATAAAGGCCTCGGCCCTCCTCGACTCGTAAAGGGCGAGCCTCTTCTGGAGCCACTTGTCGCCAACTGCTGCCGCCAACATCACCGCCAGAGGGAAGCTCACGATCTCCACGTCAAAGTTGACGGTCTTCCTGTCAGGGTCCTCCGAGTGCATGACGGCGCCAACTTCCTCGCCTCGCTCCAGCGCCTGCATTATCCTCTTCTCGGCAACGCGAAGCTCATCGCCTCCCGCCGCAAGCTCCTCCACCGAGAGGTCAGCAAGCGCGACGTAGCCCTTCGCCCTGGAATGGAACGGGTACTTGGCGAGGAACTCCTTACTTTCGACGTAGAACTTGACGCGGTCAGAGAGCAGACCCGATCGCCTCCTCGACGAGCGACCTGATCTCCGGGTCCCTGATCTCGCTCAAAGCAGAATAGACGAACTCCTCGACGCCTGAGGTGCCGAGCTCGTCGCGGTAGAGCAGGGCCTGCAGGGCCATCTCGAGCTTGTCGACGTCCCTGACGATCCTGCCCTCCGGAGAGGAACCATCCTCGTAATCCCGCAGGGACTGAAGGAAGACCCGCTTCACCTCGTCCGGAGCACCGCCCATCACCTTCTCGATGGCCTCCCTCTCCACCTCCCTCAACCTCGTCGCACCCATCGAGGCCTTCTCGTCAGGGGTCAGGTCGCCGGTCACCGACTCCACGATGTCGTGGAGCACCGCGATCAGCGCAGCCCTCCCCGGGTCGAGGCCGCGGGAGGCCGCGATCGCCGCCGAGAGGACCGCGACGGCCAGCGAGTGGTCAGCGACGCTCTCCGCGTCCTTCACCCCCCTCAGCACCCATCCTTTCCTCCTGACCGATTTGAGGGATGCCACGGCGGCGAAGAGGTTGAGGACCCAGATGGCAGAGCCGGTGCCGCTGTTCAAGGGGCCGTTCCCTCCGTCCTCAGCTTCCTCCGCTCTTCGATGATCGCCTTCACGAGCAACTCGAGCCTCGGAGACCCTTCACTGAAGGGTGGGGGGTGGGCGGATCTCGTGGGAGAGCCGCAGACAGGACAGGACTCCTTTAGCGTGTACCGTCCGCAGGAGACGCACTTTCTCAGCAGGCTCATCCTTTCTCACTCCCCGATCCCTCGAGGACCTTCAGCTCGTCACCGGGTCCTGAGAGGACGGACTTCATCCGCTCGATGACTTCCGAGAGGAGCGCCTCAGTCCTCTCCTTTTCGTAGGCCTCGACCCTGATCAGGTACCTCGGCGAACCGATCAAGGTGATCCTGACCTGTCCGTCGGCCACCGCCATCCCCTCCTCTGCGGCCTTCCTGAGCCTCTCGACGCCTCCGTAGCGGGACGTCATCTTGACCACAGCCTTCACGACGTAAGTCGGCCTCTTCAGCTCCCTCCGGGCCCTCTCCACCAGCCTCTCGGCGAACTCGGGTGGAAGCTTCACCCAATCGGGAAGCTCCTCACCTGAGGCGACCTCCTCCAGCAACTCGTGGACCTCCCTCCCCCTCTCGAGCGTCGGTTCGATCAGACCGTTGACCACGACCTCGAGCGGCGTCCCCGTCTCCTTCATCACGGCCTCCAGCATCTTCGAGACCTTCACCCTCTTGCTCCACTCCATCATCTTCTCAGCCTGCTCCTTCTTCGAGACCCTCCGGAGGCTGGCGTCGACCTGCATCTTCTCGGGGTCGCTCCTGATCACCTTGAGGACCGTCTTGTGCCCCACCCTGAGGTAGTCGGAGATGTTCCTGACCCACTTCAGAGAGACCTCCGAGATGTGGACGAAGGCCTCGAGGTCGCCGTACTCGTCGAGCGTCACGACAGCTCCGTGCTTGAACGTCTCCTTGACCGTCGCCACCACCAGCTCCCCCTCCTTCGGGAACCCCTTCTTCTTCAGCAGCAGCGACATTCCACGTGTAGGCGTATCGGCTATGTAAAAGGGATCTCGGCTGAGTCAAAAGGCGCAATAGCCCGATCAGACTGCGACGTACCGGTAATCGCCCCTGGACCCGATCCTCCTCAGTAGCCCCTTCCTGTAGAGGTTACCGAGGGCCTGGCTGACCTTCCGGCTCTGGAGCCTCAGTCCTGTGACGCGCTGTATCTCATCCCTAACCTCTGCCGTCGACCTGGGAGCGCTGAAGTACCCTGAAGGCAGCAGGTGGGACTCGATGACCTCCTGTGCGATGACCGCCTCTGACCTCCCCCTCCTCTTGAAGGATGTTGCGACGGCTTCAGGGGCCTTCGGCCTCAGCTCTGCCTCTGCGGCCTCGAGGACCCTCTTCAGATCGCCGAGCGAAGCTACGGCCTCTTCGACCGATCCTGCATGGACCGTCACTTCTATCTCGCCCCTCCTCACGCTCACCGAGAAGTCGGCCATTCCGTTCGGAGTTGGGGTTCTCGCGTAAATCCCTGCAACGCGCTTGAAGTCGCACCAATACCCGAGAAATACATCGGTATACGTGTAGGCCTCTCAGAGCTCGGCCCTGTTCAAGGCCAGGTACCTGACGCGGCCCGTGCTCGTGTCGGGCACAGCGATGAAGAAGCTCTTCCTCACCGACCTCGAGAGCCTCCCTGCCCTGACGACGTCGCTGGCTGTCAGCACGTCCTCCTCCTTCCTCACGAGGACGATGAAGGGCGCATGGTCTATACCTGGGCCGTAGACGTAGGCTGCGAAGTCGGATCCGAACTTGATGCCGCTGGTGACGTAAAAGCCCCTCTTCTTGAGGTCGGAGTAGACGGCGCAGAGCTCGTCGTACCTCGCGTAGTGCTGCCTGCCCAGCTCCACCAGCTCCCCGAGCTCCAGCCTCTGCCCTTCCTTGTAGACCTCGAGGAGGCCGTTCTCGACGAGGTAACGGGCCTCTATCAGGTCGAGGACCAGCGGAGCCTCGAAGTCGGGGCCCTTAGGCTTCGGAACGCCTAACGGCTTCCCGTAGTAGCCCATCGCATAGAGCTCCCTACCCATCGCGGTGTCCAGGACCACCACGCTGCCTTCGACGTACAGGCCCTTGAACCGGGGGCCGGCGGGCGTCTCCGACAAGGGCTCACGCTGGATAGAGGACGGCCAGCACGTTGGCAGCCTCCTCCGCCGTATCTGCGACCGATTCGAGCATGTCGATGATCTCTCTGGAGAGGAGGAGCTGAGGCAGCGGGACCTCGGTCCTCAGCAGGTCCACAGTCACCCGCCTGAAGACCTCGTCGGTCTCCTGCTCCTTCTCGGAGACCTCCTTCAGCAGCTTGTGGCCCTGGGCCGAGTCCATCTCGAGGGCTGTTATGGCCCTGTTCAGCGACTCGACCGAGTCCCTCATGTGTTCGAGAATCTCCTGGATCGCGCCTGCAATCCTCTCGGAGGGGTACGAGATCTTGGTGAGGGCCAGGAGCCTGTAGGCAGCTCCCTCTATCCTGTCGGGTATTCGGTCGATGCAACCGAGGAACCTGATGTATTCGCCCCTCTCGGCGAGGAGGGCCCCCGCCTCCAGTACCTTCCTCTCAGCCTGTAGCCTCAGTTCCTTGCACTCGTCGTCGATCTTCAGTATCTCGGCGTACTTGGAGTTGAAGGCCTGCTCGTCCCTCACGCCGTTCCTTATCTGCTCCAGGATCTGGGCCAACGTCTTCACAGCCATCAAGGACTTCCGCGTGTGGTCCTTGGCCAGCATCAGCACGACCCTCCTCACGTCCTCCAGCTTCTGACGACCTGCGAACGCCAATTCCACTCAACTCTTGTATGCTCCGCCTGTGGATAAAGATGAGCTGATGGGAGGGGACGGTTAATCCGGGCGGCCCTGCTTCTTCGAGCCGAGGACCTTCAGGACCTTCTCCTCCCGACGCTGGGCCTGAACCGTCGAGGCCTCGAGGTTGGCTAGCTCCATCACCTGCGACATCATGTAGTGCGAGAAGCTCTCGTACCTCTTCCTGTACCTCCGCTCGCTGAACCTCTCGAGGTAGCCGAGCGAGACGAGGGTCTGGAGGAGGGCTCCGACGCTCCGCATCACGTTCCTTTTGCTCACCATCCTTTCTGGCAGATACTTCCTCAGCTCCCTTAACGAGAACGGCCCCTCACCGACCTGCGATATCGCCCCGAGGACAGCCACGACGTCCTCAGGCCCCAGGTGCCTCCTGCTCTTCCGGAGCAGCACGACGATGGCGTTCTTCTCCGGCGACGGCATGACCCTACTCCGCTTGTACCTTCCCTCCTATCAGCCTTGAGAGCTCCCCGAGCGTCATCCACTTGATCAGCTTGCCGGAGCGGCTCATCTCGCTCCTGTGGAGTGCGTCCTCGACGGTGATGGGCTTGACCTCAGCGAACTCCTCCGGAACGCCGTTGTAGACCCTGAGCCGCGAGAGGGCCTCCCTCCCCTTCGGCTTCTTCCTCGGAAGCATGCGGCGGACTGTGTACCAGAAGATGCGGTCCGGCCTCCTCGGGTTCCAGATCTGTACCCTCTCAATAGAAGAGAGCCACTTCCTGTCCAAGAGGTACTGGTAACGTGCCAGTATGGCGCTCTTGCTGCCGGTGATCACGATCTTCTCGGCGTTCAGCACCACCACCCTCTTCCCCTCGAGGAGCATCTTCGCCACCCTCGACGCCAGCCTTCCGAGGCGGTGGTTCGTTCCGTCGATCACCACGAGCTCCTCCTCGCCCACTCCCATCACCCTATCAGCCTGATCCCCGAGACGTCCGGCTTGCCTCCTCCGGACGTAATAAATTGGTCAAGGTACATCGGCTTTCCCCCTGCCTCAGCCACCTTCCTGTAGGAGGACTCCGAGAAGTCGAAGGCGATCACGGTCAGCGGGTGCCTCAGCTTGCCAGTGCCCAGGAGCTTTCCAAGGACGAGGACGCGCTCGTTGGGCTTCGTCACCCTGTTGAGCTTCTCGACGTTGACGACCCTCCTCCGCCTCTTGCTCCTCTTCAGCTCCTCCAGCACCCTCTCCCAGAACGGGCTCTCCTCAGCCAGCCTGCTGACGGACCTGACCAATTGCTCGTACCTCGTAGGCTCAGGCTTCCTTCCCGACATCACCTATCGCCTCCAGCAGCACCTTCTCCAGCTCTCCGGTCCTCTTCTCAAATATCTTCGCCGCCTCGAGGACGGCCCTCGCAGGTGGCAGGAAGCCGAAGGACTCGAAGTAGAGAATCCTTGAGCCGTCTGGGCCGTCGTAGAGGGTCGCTATGCCCGGTATCCACTTGGCGTGCTTCTTCCCGGTTCCGAGCCTTACGTACAGCTCCAGCTCGATCGTCTGCCCTGGCGCGAGCTTCACAATCGGGAAGTCGCCGCTGACCGGTTCGACCACCTCTGTCCCCGTCTCCCTCACCATCTCCCTCGAGTAGACCGTGACGACCTCGGAGACGGCCCTGGCCCTGAGGGAGAACCTGACGACGCACCTCTCGCATCCGAGCCTGTTGCCGCAGTCGCACTCCTCCGGAAGGACGAAGTGGTCGAGATCGGTCCTGAAGGGTATGAGGGATATCCTGTGGGCGAGGACCTCGTTGTAGACCGAGGACGTGTTCTCGATCACCATCACCTCCTCCACCGCCATGGTCGGGACCTCGTTGATCAGGTGCCTCCTCAGGGCGTTCGCCATCGAGAGCGGAAAGCCCCTCAGCTCGATCTCAATCGACTTGTCGTCGGCCCTCAGCACCTTCGCCTCCATTTCCGTCCGTCCAGCCGCTCTCCGGTTAATGACCGTGATGGTGACGGTGATGGCCCTCCTTGGAGTGCTCAAGGGCGTGCAGCACGTACTCGAGGAATATGTGCTCCGGAACCGCGCCCTCGAATGCGAGGACGTCGTTGATGACGACCTTCGGCACGGCCATAACGTTGTACTTGTTGGCGAGGTGCGGGAACTCGAGGGACTCTATCATGTCGCCGACAATGTTCTCGTTCTCCAGCGCGAACATGTGGGCTGTCCTCACGGCCCTCGGGCAGTAGGGGCAGGTGGGCGTCACGAAGACCTGAATGTGGACCGGCTCTTTGATCTCTTTGAGCCTCGCTTTGGTGGCCTCCGAGAGCCTGGACCTCCCCTTCGAGACGTCGACGATGTCGTCCAGGAGCGCCGCGAACTCGTAGCCGGTCGGCATGCCGAAGTAACGGATCCCGTACTCCCTCTTCCCGAAGACCAGAAGTGCGGGGATCTTGTCGACCCTCCACTTCCTGGCGAGCTCTCCGTCCTCCTCGAAGTCGTGGACCTCTACGCTGATGTTAGGTGAGAGCTCTGCGAGCTCCTCGGCGATCCTGCGCGTTATTTCGCAGCCCTCGCACTCGAACTTCTGCGTGAAGACGACGAGCCTGACCTCGCCGGAAAGCTCCTTCTCGAAGAGCTGCTTGACGTACCTCCTTTCCCTCTCCTTTAGGACCTGCATGCCTGCAACCATGCTTTCACCTCAGCATTATAGCCATATGCGCACCGCAACCCTCTGCGTTGAGCGGCCGCCTTCTCCGCGCTACGTGATTACGGGCCTGAACTTGAAGCCGTAGACGATGATCCCCGACTCTCCTTCCTGGGCGATCTTCCTGACGACCGCCTCCATCTCCATGCCTGGCCTAAGCTCCTCGTAATCGACGTCGGTGAGCTGAGCCACTATCCTAGTCCCGTCCTCGAACTCCAGGAGGCCGACGAGGTAGGGTGCGGTCTCGTCGTGGATGTCGGTCGTCGACTTGACCTCCGTAAAGGCGATGAGCCTCGCCCTCTCAGGGAGCCTCTCGGGGACTAGGGAGGTGGACCTGCAGCGCCTGCAGACCTTCCTAGGCGTCATGTTGACCGTCCCGCAGCTCGCACACCTCAGAACCTCCAGCCTGTACCTGAATTTCTTGGCCCTCCAGTGCTCCTGTGGTCTGATACCTGACCTCACGCACCATCACCTCCCAGCAGGACAGCCGCACCAGATATCGCACCGAAGCCCGATGTGGAGATCGCGAGGCCCCTTCTGGCCTTGTCGACCTGGTTCTTCCCTGCCCTCCCCGTCAGTTGAAGGTGCAGCTCGGCCAGCTGGTAAAGCGCCGTCGCTCCGAACGGGTGGCCCCTCGCCTTGAGGCCGCCGAAGGTGTTGATCGGCAGCTCCCCGCCCAGGTCGTAAGACCCCTCTTTGAGCCGGAGGCCGCTCTTCCCCTTCGGCGAGAAACCTGCGCTCTCCAGGATCAGCGGTGCCATAACCGAGAAGGAGTCGTGGAGCTCGACGACGTTGACGTCATCGCGGTCGATCCCGGAGCGCATCAGGGCCTCCTCGACTGAGAGCGCGACCGACGAGAGGAAGAGAGGGTCCTCCCTTTCGAAGGGCGAGACGTAATCGGTCCTGACGCTGATCCCTCCGACCTTCGTCACCGAGCCTGACCTGACGCTCCCCAGCGATTCCTCCGACACCAAAACGAGGGCCGCTGCGCCGTCGCAAGGCGCCGTGGTCTCGAGCCTCCTGAGGGGTGCTGCGACGTAGGGCGAGGAGAGGACGTCCTCGAGCCTCACCTCAAAGGGGAACTGGGCGTGCGGGACCCCCTTGGCGTTCCTGTGCATGAGGACCGGGAAGTGCGCGACGAACTCCTGAGGCACCTCGTACCTCTCCATGTAGATCCGGTAGAGGAGGGCCGCTATTGCTGAGGTCGTGATCCCGGCAAAGCCCATCGTCTCGTGAGGCAGCGTCATCGTGTAGACCGTGTTGTACTCCTCCGGCATGAGGTCAGAGAGCTTCTCGGCCCCCACCACGAGCGCCACCTCAGCCAATCCTGAGGAGACTGCCGCGTGGGCCTGGAGGAAGGCGGCCATCCCTGAGGCCTCACCGCACTCGATCCTGACAGCAGGGACGCCCGATAGGCCCAGCTCCTCCGAGACGATGGCGCTTATTCCGATCTGGTGCGAGGTGACCTCGGCAGCCGCGTTAGCGAGGTAGATCACGTCTACCCTCTCCACGCCGGCGTCCCGTATCGCTGCCAGCGCCGCCTCTGAGGCTAGCTCCGTCAGGGACTTCTCCCAGTGCTCAGAGACCTTCGTGTATCCCACTCCTGCGACGTATGCCGACCTCATCACGCCATCACGACGTCCTGATTTTCTCCCTGTGCCTCAAGTACTGGGCGTAATCGATGTACTTGGCCCTCGCGATCAGCGTGTCGAGGAGAGGTGCGAGGTTCCTCTTCCTCTCTAGGCCCTCCTGAGTCACGATCAGGAAGGAGTCGCTCCCCGCACCTGAGCCGAAAGATGTCAGGACTATCCTCTGACCGGGCTTGGCGTGGTCGAGGACCCTCACGAGGCCCAAAGGTGAGCAGGCGGCGTAGGTGTTGCCGACGACGTTGGTCACAACCCCAGGGTCCACCTTCTCCTTCGGTATCTGGAGGATCTTGGCGGCGGCGTAGGGGAACTTGTAGTTGGGCTGGTGGAAGACGAAGTAGTCGATGTCCGAGATTTTGAGTCCGGTCTCCTCGAGGAGCACCTTCACAGCGGATACCGTGTGGTGGAAGTAGGCTGGCTCGCCGGTGAACCTCGACGCGTGCCTCGGGTACCTCTCGTGGGCCCTCCGCCAGAAATCGGGTGTGTCCGTCACATAGCTTACCATGTGCTCTATCACCGCGACCTCCTCGCCGTTGCTCCTCCCGAGGACGAAGGCCGCCGCGCCGGCCGCTGCCGTGAACTCCAGCGCGTCTGAGGGCCTCCCCTGTGCCGTGTCGGCGCCCACCGCTATCCCGTATTCTATCATCCCAGCAGAGACGAGGCCTGCGATCATCTGCATCGCCTCCGTTCCGGCCTTGCACGCGAACTCGAGGTCCGCAGAGAGGTGGGTGGGAGGTATCCCGAGGGCCTCGGCGACGACGGTCCCGGTCGGCTTCACCGCATATGGGTGAGACTCGGAGCCCACGTTCACTGCTCCCACCTTCCTGACGTCGATGCCGGCCCTCCTCAGCGCATATTTGCACGCCTCTATGGCCATCGTGATGACGTCCTCGTCGATGCCGTTGACAGCTTTCTCCTTTATCGGCAGCGCGTCGTCCTCCCTCCCCCATACCCTCGCTATCTCCGAGGCCTTGATCCTGTACCTGGGCACATACCCGCCGTATCCGAGGATCGCGACGTCCTTGACCCTGCTCAACACCGCGCCTTCCCTTCAGCCCTTTAAATATCTTAATTCCATTGCAATTCGACGGTTGCTTAAGTCAAAACGTTTTAAGTTGTCCGGGACTGGTCGTCATCGTGACGGAGATCGACGAGAGGGACCTGAGGATTTTGGAGGCGCTGAGGAGGGACGCGAGGAAGTCGTTCACGGAGCTGTCGGCTGAGCTCTCGATGCCGAGGACGACGGTCCAGGAGCGCGTCAGGAGGCTGACGGAGCTCGGTTACATCAAGCGTTTCACCGCGATTCCCGATTACGCCAAGATAGGAAGGGGCACGACGGCCTTCGTCCTCGTCTCCTTCACCCCGGCCCAGGAGATATCGCAGAGGGAGCTGGCGGCGCAGATAGCTACGATCGACGAGGTCTACGAGGTCCACCTCGTCAGCGGGCAGTGGGACATGATCCTGAAGGTCAGGGCCTCCTCGACTGAGGAGGTGGGGAGGCTCGTGATCGACCGGCTCAGGACGATGAGGAGCATCGCGAGGACCGAGACGTGCTTCGTCTTCGACACGGTCAAGGAGGTTCCGTGAGGCAACGGAGGACGCTCTTTTCGAGATTACTGGGCCTTCTCGTGGAAAGGCGTCTCGATGCGCACTTTTATAGCAGAGGAGGAGGGGAATGGCAGGCATGCTCGTCACAGGAACGGACGTGAGGGACGCGCTGGTGAGGCTGATCAGGATCGGCGCGCTGATCTCTGTTCTTGGTGCGATCCACGTCCTGACGCTGATGCTCGACTGGGCCTCGCTCCTCAACGACAACGTCGTGGTCAGGGGGATCCAAGGGTTCGTTCTGAGCTGGAGCTTCACCCTCTCGCTCCTGGCGGGTGCCCTTGCAGGCGGTGCGGGGGTCTTGGCCTCCCTCTCCTCCAACGTCAAGATGCTGCGCTTCACGGTTCCGAGTCTGGCCATTGCTGGTTCGGCGCTGGCCATCCTCTCGCCGCTTTACGTGTTGCTCCATCACCTGCCCTCTCTGAACATACAGTTCAGACCTGAGGTAGGCGCGATCGCTGCGCTCTTCACCGGAGTCGCGATGGCGGGTGGCGGCTTCATCTCAGCGATGATCGGGTTCGTCGTCCTCAGACCCTCCTCGGGCCCCTCGGCATCTCCCGCCATAGCCTACGCGCCTGTCCAAACAACAGCCTATGAGGTCCAGCAGGAGTTCGCGCAGGGTTACGAGGAGCCCTCTCTGAGCCGTGAGGAGGAGGTCTTCGAGGAGCTTCTGAGGCAAGAGGAGGTCGGCTTAGGGTCTGCAACCCAACCCGTACCGGTGCATGCTCCCTCACCCTCTCCGACGGTCGCACAGCCGCAAAGGCCCCAGGCAGCAACACAGGAGTGTGCCATCTGCGGCGAAACGATCCCTGCAGGCTCGCTCAGGTTCTGCAACTCCTGCGGCGCTCCGATGCACAGGGAGTGCGTAGAGACCTGGCGCGACATCGGCGGCAAGTGCCCGAACTGCGGTGCTCCCTTCAGCTGACACCTTTCTCAAAGGGTCCCTTGACAGCCGCTTCGGTCAGGGCCTCCCTTCTCGAGAGGACTTTCCGGAAATCGGTCAAATAACGGCGCCCACCGGACGAACCGGGTGGTGGGACCTGTCGAGCAGGGCATACGATGAGGTGATGGACCTAGCGCTGAGGAGGGGTTTCTATTTCCCTTCCTGCGAGATCTACGACGGCGCTCCAGCAGGTTTCTGGGATTACGGCCCCCTCGGGACAGCCCTCAAGAACAGGTTCGTCGAGGCTTGGCGGAGGTACGTGGTCCGGTACGACGGGATGGTCGAGCTCGACGGCTCGGTGATCATGGCCAAGGACGTCTTCGTCGCCTCCGGTCACCTCGAGTCCTTCGCCGACCCGATAACGAGGTGCACCCGCTGCGGCGCCGTCTTCAGGGCCGACAGGCTGCTCCAGGAGAGGACTGGCAAAATCGTCCCGGAGAGGTTGCCTGACAGCGAGATCTACGCGATGATCCTGAAGGAGGGCGTAACGTGTCCGAGCTGCGGCGGACAGCTCTCTGAGGTTACGAGGTTCAACATGATGTTCAGGCTCTCGGTAGGAGGTGAGGGCACGGAAGCCTACCTGAGACCTGAGACGTGCCAGTCCCTCTTCGTCGACTACCTGAGGGTCTACAAGATAGGGTGGTCCAAGTTCCCCCTCCCCCTCTGCCAGTTCGGGAAGAGCTTCAGGAACGAGATCTCGCCGAGGCAGGGTCTCCTCCGCCTCAGGGAGTTCTACCAGGCCGAGGTCGAGGTTCTCTTCGACCCGGAGGAGGATCTTGACGAGAGGAGGTGGAGCAGGCTGAAGGGCCAAGTGCTGAGGCTCTCGCAGGACGGCGAGTCGATCACCGAGGTGTCCGCGGAGGAAGCGTGGAGGAAGGGCCTCGTCCCTTTGAAAATAGAGGCCTACTATCTCGCCCTGATACAGAAGTTCTATGAAACAATTGGAATAGATAGGAGCAAAATCAGGCTGAGGAGGCTCGGCGATGATGAGAAGCCCTTCTACGCGAGGGAGTCCTGGGACCTCGAGGTCCAGACGTCGCTGGGTTGGTTGGAGCTAGTGGCATGCAACTACAGGGGCGACTACGACCTATCGGGACACATGCGCGTCAGCGGGAAGGACCTGACTGCATTCAACAGAGGAAGGAAGTTCGTGCCCCACGTCTTCGAGCTCTCGATGGGGGTTGACAGGAGCCTGTACGTCCTCCTCGAGCACAACCTCGTCAGGGAGGGAAGGAGGAAGGTGCTGAAGCTGCCTCCTTTCCTTGCACCGGTCCAAGTGGCCGTCCTGCCGCTCGTCGACAAGGACGGTCTCCCCGAGAAGGCGACGGAGGTCTACGAGATGCTGAGGGTCGACTTCGACGCGGTTTACGAGGCCGGCGACACGATTGGGAAGCGGTACCACATGCTCGACGAGATCGGAGTCCCCTACTGCGTCACGATAGACTACCAGACGCTCCAGGACGATACGGTGACGGTGAGGGACAGGGACACTACGAGGCAGGAGAGGGTCCCGATCTCGGGTTTAAAGGCGTGGCTCGCGAAGGCCTTGGCTTACCCGGAGGTTAGGTGAGATCCCGCTCCTCTCCCTCTCACACAATTTCAAAGCCCTTTGCTGGATTCCGAGCCGCTTGCGTCGCCGACAACGGTAACAGAGCTTTATCACGCAGGTCACGCTCTACGTAGGATTTGACAAGGGTATCGGCCCAACTGCTCAGGGAGAAGGTGAGGGGGAAGGAGAAGTTGGAGGCCCTCCTGGAGCTGCTGGAAAGTAACGAGGAGGTCCAGGACTACCTCGAGCTCTGCAACGAGATGGTGGTGAAGCGCCTCTACTACAACGACCACGGCCCCATGCACGCGAGGATAGTGGCAGGGGCTGCGCTTGAGATCTTCGACGTCCTGAGGTCGAGCGGGGTCAGGTTCTCGACCATAGGACTCGACGGGGTCAAGGTGGAGGACGCCATGGCCATCACTATGCTCGGCGCATACCTCCACGACATCGGCAACATGGTCCACAGGACGATGCACCATTTGACGGGTGCGATGATCGCCGACCGGATCCTTTCAGAGTTGTTGCCTAAGGTCTACGGAAAGGGGAGGACGGAGAGGAGGATTAGGATGGAGGTGCTCCACTGCATCCTGAGCCATGACGAAAGCGTCCAGTCGCTGACCGTAGAGGCCGGAATAGTGAAGGTGGCCGACGGCACCGATATGAGCGAGGGAAGGGCAAGAATACCCTACAGGCACGGCAAGTCCGACATCCACGCCCTCTCTGCCCTCGCCATCTCTTCGGTCGAGATCGTCAAGGGCGAAAAGAGGCCCCTCGGGATCGACGTCCACATAGTCAACGAGGCGGGCGTCTTCCAGGTCGAGGAGGTTCTGGGCAGGAAGATCGCCACATCGGGGATAGAGGACCTGATATCGGTCAGGGTCTTCAAGGGAGGTCAGCTCTTCAAGACAGTCACTGACTGGCGATGGAAGAAGGCGATCTGATTGTGGAGTCAGTGAAAATCCCTGAGGGGTCGGTCAGCCGAAGAGCGCCGCCAGTCCTGAGAGGGCCTCCTCTTTTTTCTCCTCCTTGGGCGCGGCCTCGGCGGCTGGTGCTTTCCTTCTAACCTTAGCTGGCTGAAATTCCTTCACTTCTTTATCGGTTCTCGGCTCCCTGGCGCTCATGACATCGTCCCTTGCGCCTCTCACGCTGATACGCAGGCCGACCAACCGCAATCGAGGCATGTGGTGCATCCGCCCTGACGGTCGGGATCGTGCTAGCACACTCCGGGCACTCCTCAAGGGGCTTGAGGGGGAGGGGCGCTGGTCCGGGCCTCCCTGAAGGGGGAATAACTGGTAGTTATCCTTGAAAGCCCGGCAGCCCCGGGAAGCCGGTATGAAGTCGGTACCTGAAAGGCCCTTCCTCCTGATGTCTGAGGATTTCAGGGGCGATTCCATGTTGATGAGCGGACATGCCGACTCGATGAGGGAGAGAAGGCCCCGGGAGATCCAGGTTAGGAGGGATGAGCAGGCGAAGACAGCTCTGACCTACATACGGACAGCGCTGAAGGTAGAGGCGATGTATTATGCCGTGAAGAAAGAGGTGAAGAGGCGATGACGGAAAGTGGCCCGCAGCAAAGCGAGTCGAGCTCTGAGCTGAGAGAGGAGGTCCAGGTTGTAAGTGAGGGCAAGAAGAGAGGGAAATACCTGCCTAGGGAGCTCCGGACAAGGGCGTATGATAGGGCCGTTGCTCTTCGTCAACAAGGGCTGTCGTACAGTAAGATCATAGACGTTATCGAACAGGAATATAGAATCAGACTGTCCTACTCTCATATAAGCTACTGGACACGAGGATTACATAGCCCTTACAATGAAATAGCTACAATTTCAATAGAACAATTGGAACCATCTGAGGAGGTAGCATACATAATAGGTGTAGTGCTTGGTGACGGATCCGTTTACACAACTTTTAAGATTAGACGTACTACAAGAGTAGTTAGCTATCGCATAGCTCTTGAGGCTAAAGACAAGGAATTCGTTGAGAAGTTTGCAAGATGTTTGTGCATCCTTCTAGGAAGGAAGCGAATCAAAGTAAGATATGAAAGATCAAAAGGAACATATCACGTTGATGTTGGCAGCAAGGCGCTTTACGAGCTCTTGAAAGAACCAGACCTTGAAAGACTTAGGAAATATATCGAACATTGTGACAAATGTGTGGCTGCCTTCATCAGAGGATTCGTGGACTCAGAAGCAAGCGTTAAAAAAGATGGATACATACTCATCAGCAACACTAACTATGAACTCATTACATATATCCAAAAACTTCTTAAGAGGTTTGGTATAGAAACAACGGGCCCAAGACCTATAATGCATTATGATCCGAAGACGGGAAGGCAATACAAGACCGAATATGTGATCTACATTCGAACCAAAAGTTACGAGAACTTCTACCGCTATATTGGCTTCACAATCCGGAGGAAGCAGGAACGTTTAGAAGGGTACCTGAGGAGAACTGGGAAGATCTAACCCACCCCCTTTCCCCTTTTCTTGCATACTCATCATTTCACCGCGTCTATGGGCTTTTATAAGGCGCAACTAGGAGGCGCTGACGCAGGTAACGGTGAGGGTGAAGAGCCGGTCCTGCTTATTGGGTTGAGGGCCCATGCCCACGAACCTTCCCGCCGAGGCCAGGGCTAAACTCGCCGAGTACTCCGCTGCGAGGACGCTGGAGGAGAAGGTCACGAAGCTGGAGGAGGCCATAGGCCTGATACCGGACCACAAGGGGACCGAGAAGCTCAGGAGGCAGCTGAGGAGGAGGCTCGCCGAGCTGAAGAGAGAGCTGGAGGAGAGGAGGCAGAGGAGGGCAGGAGGAGGTAGGGACGAGTTCTCGGTAGAGAAGGAGGGGTGGGCCCAGATCGCGCTGCTCGGTGCCGCCAACTCGGGCAAGTCCTCGCTCTTCAACGCCCTGACCGGTGCCAGGTCGCCGGTCGCCGATTACCCGCTCACCACCACCCGTCCGTTCCCCGGCATGACGCTTTACCAGGACGCTGAGCTCCAGGTCGTCGACCTCCCCTCCGTCCTGACGGAGGACTTGAGGCCCACTTCCTTCGCGAGCCGGTCGATCGCCGTCGCACGCAATTCCGACCTCTTGCTGTTGGTGGCTGACGCCTCTAGGGACCCGGAGGCGGAGCTGAATGAGTTGATCGATCTGCTGATCGACCACGGTATATCGCTGAAGCAGAGGTCATGCGAGGTCAAGATACAGAGGACCGATACCGGAGGCCTCAGGCTCGTGGTGATGGGGACTCTCCGCTGCAGCTACCAAGAGGTACTGGAGCTCCTGAAGTCTTACGGTTACAGGTCAGCGATCGTTAAGGTGATAGGGGACGCGGACCTCGACGAGATAGAGGAGCAGGTGGTCCTGCAGCCGGTTTACAAGAGGGCAATCGCGGTGCTGAACAAGGCCGACCTCGTCGACCCTGAAGTCCTCGCCGAACTCAGGAAGAGGGTTGCCGAATCGCTCAAGATCCCCGTAGTCGCGGCCTCCTCGCAGGACGCGAAGTCGCTCGAGGAGCTGAAGGAGGTCTCCTTCAGGTCGCTGGAGATGATCAGGGTCTACACGCAGAAGGACGGTGTAGTGTCGAGGAAGCCCATCCTGATGCCGAGGGGCTCGACGGTGATCGAGCTGGCGGAGCTCATCCACAAGGAGCTGGCCAGGAACTTCCGCTACGCGAGGGTCTGGGGGAAATCGGTCAGGGTCCAGGGACAGCGCGTCGGGCCGGATCACCAGCTCGAGGACGGCGACGTCGTCGAGATCCGGAGCGATTGGCGCGGCACAACCTAAAATGATCCTAGGAAGCTGATGGGGCGATGGAGGCCTCGACGATCGAGGCGGTGCTTCTCCTCCTGACGACCGCATCGGCGATCCTCGCGATCGAGAGCAGGAGCCTCGTCAGGACCGCGCTCTGGTTCCTCGTCTTCACGGTCTCTCTCGGACTGATCTTCATCACCCTCGGCGCCGTCCTCGTCGGCATCTTCCAGATCCTCGTCTACTCGGGAGGTGCGGTGGCGCTGCTGATGCTCGTCGTCATGTTCACCCGCAGGAGGGACGAGACGGCATGAGGTGGAGCCAGGTCTTCGGCACGATATCCTCGATCCTTTTGGCCGCAGTCATCTTCTTCACGCTCGCCACATCGCCGCCGGTCTACAAGTACTGGGGGAAAGCGCTCGACAGGTTGGTCAGCGAGGACATCGGCTCTCTGGGCAAGGACCTCAGCTCCCTCCTCTGGTCCGGCTTAGCCTTCCCGCTGATAGGGATCTTCATCGTCGTCCTGGTGCTGGCCTTGGGAATAGGGAGCCTGACCTTGGTAATGGTGAGGAGGTGAGAGGCATGGCTCTACCAGTGACCTTGTTGACGGTCTTCGCCGCGCTGATCTTCGCGCTGGGAGTTTACACGCTCGCCTCGAAGCGTCACCTGATCAAGCAGCTGGTGGCGATAGAGCTGATGATCAACGCAGCCCACCTCAACCTAGTCACCTATGCGACCTCGAGCAGCCTCGGCGTCGACCCTCTTGGGATGGGGTTCGTGCTTCTCTCGTTGGGCGTAGGAGCTGCGGTCATAGCGGTCGCCGTGATCCTCCTCGTCCACGTCTACAGGCTCACCGGGACGTTGGACGTGGACCTGCTGAGGCGCCTCAGGCGCTGATCACCCTCCTGAGATAGGGGGGATGACCACCACCGTGTCGCCCTCCCTCACCTCGGCCTCCGGTGCGGCGCGCTCTCCGTTCAGCGCTATCGCGAAGCTCCTCCTGAGGGATCCAGATTCGTCGAAGAGGTAGCGGCGGAGGTCTTCGCCGTACCGCTCCGCTATAGCCCTGACGACGTCGATGCACCTCGACCCCTCCGGAACATCGAGCTCCTCAGCCTCCCTTCCCGTCAGCTCCCTCAACCTCGCGAAGTAGAGCGTCCTCACCCTCAACCCGTCAACGGATTGGAGGCCGGAGCTATAATTCCGACGGTCCCACGCTCAGCGGAGGAGGGGCCCTATCGCGGCGCTCAGCGACTGGAAGCTGGGAGGTATCCGTATCGTGTTCTCGGGCGGCGGGAATACCTCGATCGTCTTGAAGCCAGCGCCCGTCACGCAGCAGACCACCTCCTCGTCCCTTCCCACCTCGCCCTCCTCCACGAGCCTCTTCAGCACCGCGACCGAGATCGCACCTCCCGGCTCGGCGAAGATCCCCGTCTCCTTTGCCAGCAGGTACACGGCCTCTATCGCCTCCTGGTCGCTGACAGCGCCTGCCGTGCCGCCTGTCTTCCGGATGACCTTCAGGGCCTGAAGGCCGTCGCCCGGCTCTCCGATCGCGAGGCTCTGGACCACCGTCTTCGGCGACTTGACGGGCTCTATCCTCTCGAGGCCCTTCCTGTAGGCCGAGACTATCGGCGAGCAACCTTCCGGTTGGGCGCAGGTCATGGCTACACTGTCGTCGTCCAGCAGTCCCGCATCCACGGCCTCCGAGATCCCCTTGTGAATCGCGGAGAGGAGGGCGCCGCTCGCACAGGGCACCACTATCCTGTCGGGAAGCCTCCAGCCCAGTTGCTCCGCTATCTCAAGCCCCATCGTCTTGGAGCCCTCGACGTAGTAGGGCCTAAGGTTGACGTTCACGACGCCTATGTTGAAGCGGTCTGCTGCTAGGGCCGCGAGCCTGTTGACGTCGTCGTAGGTCCCGTCGACCAGCACCACAGTGGATCCGTAGATCGAGGCGTGGAAGACCTTCGGGTCCTCGACCGACGAGGGCATGAAGACGAAGGACCTCAGACCAGCGGCCGATGCGTGGGCTGCCGTTGCCCCAGCCAGGTTCCCTGTGGAAGCGCATCCCACAGCGCTCATCCTGAACTCCTTGGCCTTCGATACCGCTATCCCGGAGGGCCTGTCCTTGAAGCTGAAGGTCGGGTTCACGGTGTCGTTTTTGATGTAGAGCCTCCTGACGCCGATCGCCTTGGCGAGGGAGTCCGCCCTCAGTAAGGGCGTGTAACCTGTGCCGAGGTTCACGATGCAGGAGTCGTCCAGTACCGGCAGGAACTCCCTGTACCTCCAGAGGTCACTGTTCCTCGAGGAGATTTTGGACCTCGAGACCTGAACCCTCCCGAAGTCTATCCTGACCTCCAGAGCTCCGAGGCACTCCTCACACGCGTAAGCCGAGACGTGGCCGTGGTCCCTGCCGCACTCCCTACAGACCAGTGAGATCGGTGCGGTTAGCTCTCCCACCTCGGCACAGCTCTCTCGAGAGCTGGAATATCAACTGTGCTCGCTCTCTCACCGAAGACGAACGATGGCGTGTAGACGAAGCGTGCAGAGACGACGTGTCGACACGACCGTCTATGCGAGGGGCCCCCGGGAGGGACCCATGAGGAGACTTCGAGTCCCGTCACCGACTCCGGCGAGAGATCCTGATCTCGATGAAACTGACGTTCACAGTCCTGTCGCCCAGCTGGAGCTGATCCGTCCCCAGCCTCACGTCCTCCACCTTCAGGTCCCTGTAGAAGGACCTCCTGAGCACGTTGACGACGTCGACGCACTTGGCCACAGCCCTTCCCCTCCCCCTCACCACTACCTCCGTCGAGCCCCTGTTGAAGGAGGTGAGGACAGCCAGAGCGTACCTCATCACGGGCTTACGGCCGACCACTACCAGGTCTGTCCTCTCCACCGACAAGGCCCTGATTGCTTCGGGCTCCGGTCTATTCACCTTTTTGCGCGGTCCATCACGAGCCCCGCCAGGTGAGCTGCGACGTCTATCCCGGTCGCCTCCATGAAGCCCTTGAACTCGGGGACGCCGTTCAGCTCGTTGACGTAGTAATCGCCTGACCTGTCCACGAGGATGTCGACAGCCACGAAGTCGCCTCCCACGACCTCGGCGCACTTGATCGAGACCTCCACCAGCTCTTGGTCCAGCCTCCTCTGGACCGTCTTGCCTCCGAGGGCCACGTTCGTCCTCCAGTCGTCGGGAGGTCCGATCCTCTCCATCGCTCCGAGGACCTCACCGCCGAGCACTATGGTCCTGACGTCCCTCCCTCCGGTCTCGACGTACTGCTGGAGCATGTGGACCTTCAATTGGGCCGAAGAGAGCAGGGACCTGTACTCGAGGATCGTCTTCCAGACCCTCTCGTCCTCCACCAGCGCCACGAGTCTTCCCCAGCTCCCTATCGGCGGCTTGTCGACCACCGGCTTCGGCATCAGCTTGAAGGCCTGCTCGGCGGACCTGCTGTCGACCGCCACAGCGGTCCTCGGTATCCTCACCCCCTTGGCCGCTATCCTCGAGAGGCAGAGGATCTTGTCGCCGCAGACCGCGATCGTCCCGGAGTTGTTGACCGTGTAGGTCCCAGCCGACTCCCTCGCCGCAGCAGCATATACGGCCTTGAACATCGAGACAGGCCTTATTACGGAGGCTTCGGAGGCGCTCTCGCCCATGATCAAGGGGACTTCGTTGACGTTGGTCAGCAACACGTCAGCGCCCCTCGCCTTCAGCCGCTCTATGATCAGCCTCTCCTCGAGCCTCGGGTAATCGTAGATCAGCTCTATCCTAACCAAGCTCCCCTTTCCGCACCCCGCTCAGTCCGCGTGACGGCGACGATCATTAAAATCTTGATGAGGGTGCAGATCGGTGCCGTGTCAACTTTTTGTGGAGGGCATGGACGAGCGTGATGGGCATGGCTAAGCAGAAGCCGCCGAAGCAGAGGAAGTTCGGGAAGGGAGTGGCCAAGTGCAGGAGGTGCGGGACGACGGTGGGCGTGATCAGGAAGTACAAGCTTTACATATGCAGGCGGTGCATCAACGAGGTCGCTCCCCTGATGGGGTTCAAGGTTTACAGCTGAACCCGGTCTTCATCCGCTTCAGCCCCTTTGTGAGGGTCGGCTGAACATCTGTCGGGTCCCGTATTACGCGGACAATACGTCCGTTACCAGCCCAAGCAACTCCTAACTATTGGACGCATCACAATTCTTGACGGAGACGGGCCGGCAGAGGTGGACGCCGTAGTCCGGGGGAAGCCTCGGGCTCGGTGCCCCTCCCGGTACCAGGGCCCGAAAGGGTGCCGCAACCGGAAGGGGTACGGGTGGCTCGCGCTCACCGGCGGCAACTGGGAAGGTGGGCGTGAAGTGCCCGCGCCGCCGAATGCCCGTCTCCTTTCTCACCTGCTTCTCGCAACCTCCCAGAGGTAACTGGGCTTCGCAGGCGAACCGTCTATCCTGAGTGGCCAGAGGGCGTCTTCTATCGCGTTCATTAAGGCCTGAGCGAACCCTATCGTCGCCGCCTCGCCGACGCCCTTAGTGCCCAAGGGGTTCGGTGCAGGGGTCACGGTCCTGTCCAGCTCGAGCCTCGGCACCTCGACCGCTGTCGGGATCAGGTAATCGGTCAAGGTGGCTGTGACCAATTGCCCCTCGTTGTCGTAGACCACCTCCTCGTAGAGCGCCTGCCCGAGGGCCTGGACAGCACCTCCGATCAGCTGACCCTCGACCAAGAGCGGGTTGACGACGTTCCCGCAGTCGTCGACCATCACAGCCTTCAATATCCTGACCTGGAAGGTCTCCGGGTCCACCTCGACGACCACCGCGTGAGCTCCGAACGGGTAGGTCAGCTTAGGCGAGTGGAAGGCGTAGGCCTCAAGACCCGGCTCGATGTCCTCCGGCAGAGCGTCCTCGTCGTAGGCCGCCGCAGCCACCTCCCTGAATTCCAGAGCCCTCTCCTCGTGACCCCTGACGTAGAAACGCCCTCCCTCCATCACCACGTCGTCGGGGTTCGCCTCGAGCAGGTTCGCTGCGACCCTCACCATCTTCTCCTTGACCCTCTCGCAGGCGGCGAGGATTGCGGCCCCTCCAGAGGTCAGCGTCCAGCTCCCCGCAGTCCCACCTCCCTCAGGAGCCAGGTCAGTGTCTCCGTAGAACACCCTCACGTCCTCCATCCCTATCCCGAAGAAGTCGGCCACCAGCTGGGCGAAGGCTGTCTGCTCTCCCTGGCCGTGGGGCATCGTGCTGGTGTAAACTGTGACCTTACCGTCCTCGTCGACCTTGACCTTCGCCGATTGTGAAGCGAAGTTGCAGACCTCCACGTACGCAGAGAGCCCTATGCCGACGAGCTTCCCCTCTGCCCTCGCCCTCTCCTTAAGCCCCCTCATCTGCTTGTAGCCGAGGAGGTCGAGCGCCTTCCTTAGCGCGGCCTCGTAATCGCCCGAGTCGTAGGTCTGACCGGTAACAGTCCTGTACGGGAACTCGTCTTTCCGGACGAAGTTGATCGCCCTCAGCTCTGCAGGGTCGATGCCCAGCTCCCTCGCCAGCCTCTCGACGGTCCTCTCGATGAGGTAAGAGGCCTCTGGCCTCCCGGCACCCCTGTATGGCCCTGCGGGGACCTTGTTAGTGTAGACGCCGATCACCTCGCCCTCTATCCCCTTCAGCTTGTAGGCGCCGGGGAACATGTTCAGGACGTTGGTGAAGGGCCCCTTCGTCAAGTAGAACAGGTATGCTCCCACGTCGCCGAGGACCCTCAGCCTCGCTCCCAGCAGCCTTCCGTTGGACTTGGCGGCCACCTCCACATCGGCCACTATGCCCCTTCCCTGAGTAGACGATGTGAGGGACTCGGACCTGCTCTCGATCCACTTGACCGGCCTTCCGAGGAGCTTCGCTGCCAGCGGGACCAGGACGTCCTCAGGGTAGTGCGTGATCTTCGAGCCGAAGGCCCCACCGACGTCGTGGACTACGACCCTCACGTCGCTCAGCGGGATGCCCAGGGCCTCAGCGGTCCACCTCCTCAGGTCGTGGGGGAACTGGTGTGTGGCGTGGACCACGAGCCTCCCCGTAGCCTTCTCGTACTCCGCGACGACGCCCCTCGTCTCCATCGGCACCGCAGCCAACCTCTGGATCCTGAAACGGTACTTGCGCACAACGTCCGCTGCTCCGAAGGCCTCCTCGACGTCTCCTCCTGCCTTCCTGTAGGTGAAGGCGACGTTGCTCCCCAGCTCCTCGTGGACCAGCGGAGCCCCCTCCCTCAGGGCCTCCTCCACGTCGGTCACAGGCTCCAACCTCTCGTACTCTACCTCCACCAGCTCCGCCGCGTCGTAGGCGAGGTACCTGTCCTCCGCGATCACCATCGCCACCGGCTCGCCGTAGTACCTCACCTTCCCAGAAGCGAGGGGCTTAGCCCTCGGAACTTCCTTTCCTCCGTCGGTCGCAACAGGCCCTACGAGTCGGTCGACGTCTTTCGCCGTCAGCACAGCCACGACGCCATTCAACTTCTCTGCCTTGCTCGTCTCGATCGACCTGATCCGTGCGTGGGCCACCCTGCTCCTGACGAAGGCCGCGTAGAGCATGCCTGGGAGTCTGAGGTCGTCGACGAAGACGCCGTTCCCCGTCACGAAGCGCCTGTCCTCGACCCTCGGAACCGGCTTCCCCACGTACCTAGGTGACTTGAAGGGCCAGCCCAACCCTCCCTGCCTCGCGTCAAAACCCTACCAGATCGTCTTGAACCTCTCTCAGCCTCCTGAGAGTCTTGTCGAGGGAGCCCTGACCGAGGAGCCCCAATAGGCGCTCGCCCTCTCGGAGGAAGGCCCTCATGACCTTCTCAGAAGAGGGTGACCTCATCAGCTCGTCCCGGTAGAAGGACTCGGGTTCGGAGAGCGCGATCTCGACGAGCCTCATCAGGACCCCCATGCTGTTCGTCGGAAGCGTCCTGACCCTCGACCTCGAGAGGAGCGAGGCCGCTGCGAGGCCGATGAAGTGGGTCAGCGCGATCGAGTAACGGACAGCCGCGTCGTGCTCCCTCAACCCTATCCGGATCACATCGGCTCCAGGGAGGAGCTGCTCGATCACCATCCTCTCCCTCTCCTCGTCACCGGGCTCCACGTGGGCCACCTTTGCACCCATCAAGTTCCGAGTAGTCGGTCCGAAGAGCGGGTGGAGCATCACAACGGTCATCCCCTTCCTCCTGAGCCTCCTGACCTCCGCAGCCACTGGCCCCTTAAGCGCCGCGATCTCGACCACGAAACTCCAATCTTCCGGCCTCGATCCGAGCTCCCTCAGGACGCCTTTGGAGGCAGATATCGGCACGGCCACGATCACGCCCCTACCTCCCGACGACTCGGAGAGGTCCCTGAGCGCCTTACCGCCGACCTCCGATGCGAGCCCCTCAGCCGCCTGCCTGTTGACGTCGTAAAGCTCGAGCGAGTGGCCCATGCCGGTGAGGTGCCTCGCGAACCACCCGCCCATCTTCCCGCATCCCACGATCAGGAGCTCCAAGGTCCGCAACCGCAGGTCAGTCTATGTAGGAGACCCTGTTCCTCTCCTGCTCGTCGTACTCCTGCTCCAGGCCCCTCACGAGCTCCTTCAGGTCCTCGTCGCTCTCGACGAGCGAGCTGACCTTGCTGTCGAAGACGGTAGCGTCGACGTAAAGCCTCTCGAGGTTCAGGCTGATCTCGAGGACAGAGCTGAGCTTCTCCAGCACCGCCAGCACAACCCTTGGGTTCGGGATGTTAAGGTAGGCAGGCACATGCCCCCACAGAGAAAGGGCCTCCAGCCCCTTAAGTCCCGAGTTGTGGATGATGTAGCTGTGCATGCTGGCAGGTCCCCTGTAGCTGGAGGGGTTCAGGCCGAGCGCCATGCACTTCCCGTAGAACCTCTTGCTGGTGGTGAGGAAGGAGAGCCTTACCGGTCTTGTGTGGGGCGTCCGGTCGATCAGACCTCCGATCGTGACGAGCGTCCTGGAACCGAAAGTGTCCATCAGCTCGAAGAGCGCCCTAATGAACTGGTCCCAGCCGTGGGAGAGCTCATAGCCGGAGACGAGTATCAGGTCTGCGTCCTTCCTCATCGCGTAGTGTATCTCCCATCCGGGCATCCTGATCTCCCTGATGAAGCCTCCCTCGATGGTGACGACCGGCCTGTGCTGGGTGTGGTCGATGAGGTCCGAGGTCTCGATCCTCCCCAGCTCCATCGCGCCCTCCGATTCCCTCAGGTAAGCCAGCGAGAGCGTCGAGACGTTCCCCGCATCCGCCCATCCTCCGAACCCGACAACCGTTATCGGGTTCTTCATCTCGGGCGTCTTGTACAGAACTAGCCTGCTCAACCCAGCCTTCACCCCCGATCCTGTTAATATCCCTGCAACCGGAAAAGGATTGGAAGAGCGCTCAATCGATTACGTCCGCCATCGCCCGGTCGACCTCCTCAACGTCCATCTTCTCGTACCGCTCTATCGACCCCACGTCGACCCAGAACTCCGTCACCAAGTAGGGCACGACCTTCATGCCCCTTCCGATCATCTTCGGTATCAGGTCCCGCATCAGGTCAGAACGGGGGCCCAGGGATTCGAGCAACCCGAGTCCCGTCTTCGAGAGCGTCAGCACGCCTATCGTCACCAGTATCGGCAGCCTCGGCTTCTCTACCAGCTCCACGACCCTCTCGTCTTGGACCTTCGCTACGCCCACCGGCAGCTCGTACCCGCTCGAGAGGGCCAGGACCGCATCCGCTGAGCTCCGGTGGTGAAGCTCGACGAGCTTGGAGACGTTGAGGTTGGTCAGTATGTCGCCGTAGTGGATAAGGACGTCCTCGTCGGGCGAGACGGCACCGATCCTCATCGCGTTCAACAACGATCCACCTGTCCCCGAGTACTCCTCAGTGTCGTCGACGTAGGTGACGCTCCAACCGAACCTCTCACCGGAGCCGAAGTAGTTCTTCACCTGCTCCCCTCTGTAACCTACGAGGACCACGAAGTCCCTGATCCCGTGCTTCGCTATGTTAGCCATCACATAATGGAGCAGCGGCAGCTGCCTCTTCCCGATCGGTATCATGCACTTCTGGAAGTAATAGCTCAGGGGCCTGAGGCGCCTTCCCTCACCGCCCGCGAGGATTACGGCCCTCATCCCCCGGCCAGCGGGTCCGCGATCGATAAAAACGGTGACGCAGCTGATCCCGTTGCGCCGCAAAGGACCGGAGGTGCGAGGGAGGACGGTCCCTCAGCTCATCCTGCTACGCAGGCCGACCAGCCGCAGTCGAGGCAGTTGACGCATCCGCTCTGGTGTACGAGCCTCGAACTCCCGCAGACCGGGCACTTCTCCGGGACGTGGGTCGTCCCAGCTGCCTTCTGCTCCGGACCTTCCACCTCCTCCACCGCTGGCCCCACCTTCAGGAAGACCTTCGCCCCCTCCGGCTCGCCGGTGGCCATGTTCTGCAAATGCCTGAGGAAGGGCTCGACGTCGATCCCGAGCGACCTCATCATCTCGAGCGTGTTGTTCCTGACGCGCAGAACGTACTTCTCGGTCCGCTGGGATGGTGTCACCAGCACCTGCCCTGGCTTCGACTGGTCCCTGTATATCGTTATCCCCTTCAGCCCGAGCCTGTAGGCGAACAGGTAGGCGGCCTCGACGTCCTCGACCGTCACCCAGGAGGGCATGTTGATCGTCTTGCTCACCGCAGCGTCCACCCAGAGGCCGACGTGGTACTGGGCCCTGACGTGGTCCCACCAGGGTATGTCGTAGGCCACGACGAAGACCCTCATCGCCTCCTCGTCGAAGAGGTCTCCGAGTCCCTGGATCGAGCCTCCGTTCTCTGCGACCCTCTTCAGCACTTCGTCCGTCTTCATCCCCCTCTCCTCGAGGTAGCGCTCGAACTCCGGGTCGATGTAGTAGAACGTTCCGACCGTGACCCTCTTCTCGTAAACGAGCGCGAAGACCGGTTCGAGGCCAGAGCTGGTGTCTACCAGCATCGAGATGCTCCCAGTCGGTGCGATCGAGAGGAGGAAGCTGTTCCTTATGCCGTTCCTCTTGATCTCCTCCACGACCCTGTCCCAGTCCATCGTCCAGAGCTCCCTGTGGTAGAAGCCCTCGAGCGGAAGCTCTCCGTCAGGATAGCTGCTCTGCCAGTAGAGCGGGAACGGACCCCTCTCCCTCGAGCGCCTCGTGCTCTCCATGTAGGTGTGCCAGGCGATGAACTCCATGACCCTCTGCATCGTCTCGAAGCCCTCCTCGCTGTTGTAGGGTATCCTGAGCGCGTAGAGCATGTCGGCGAGCCCCATTATCCCGAGGCCGACGCGCCTCGTCCTGTGGGCCATCTCGTCGATCTCCTTCAGCGGGTAGTTGTTCACGTCGATGACGTTGTCGAGGAACCTGTAGGCGATCCTGACCGTCTCCGCAAGCCCTTCCCAATCGATCTCGGCCCTCCCGTTCACCCTCTTCACGAAGGCGTAGAGGTTGACCGACCCGAGGTTGCAGACCTCGTACTCGTAGAGGGGCTCCTCACCGCAGTTGTGGACCAGGAAGCCGTTGGCGTCGAACGCGTTGATCCCAGGGACCGAAACGTCGTAAACCTCCTCCGTGCCGTCCTGAACTATAGCCTCCACTGTGGCCACGAAAAGCTCAGCGTTGGGCCTCCTCCGGTAGCTGGCGAGCAGCCTCTCGAGCCTCTCCCTCTTCTCGGTGTTAGAGAGTCCTATCAGCTCAGCGAACCTCACGAGGCTCTCGTTGGCGATCACGAGCTCGTACTGGGGAGCCGTCTCGTACTCCCTCATCCCGCCACGTCCGTCGGGCAGGAGCCTCCTCCCTCTGTCCCTCCTGAAGTAAATTCTGCTGAAGATCCCCAGCCTCAGCAACATCCTTTGGACGGCCTTCAGGAACTCAGGATCGCTCTGCGCGAGCCTCAACGAGACTCCCTTCCTCTGGCTTCCCTGTACGGAGCCGTCGGAGTCGAAGAGGGCCCTGATGTAGCCCCTGTAGAACTCTGAGGACTGCCGCTCGATCTCGGGCGTCACGCGTCTCGTTCCTCCCCTTCCCGGTCCGAGCCCGAGGCTTCTGGCCAGCTCCGTTATCGCCGAGGCCCTCATCACATAGCGACCGCCGTACGGCCCAGTCCAACCGCTCCAATCACTCCGGTGCGGGAGACGTGAGGCGGCTTCCTCCAGCTCGACCATCATCCCGGCAGACCCTCCGTCCGCGGCCCAAACTGCGACGACGGCCCTGCTCCTCCCGCGCCCCTCATTGGTAATCCAACCGTCACCCGCCAGGGCTCCCACAAGCAGACCCTCCTCGTATCCGCGGTCGCCGGGCCAGAACGCGAGGTTCCTGTGGTCGTTCAATAGCACCCTGTCGCCGGGCCTCAGTTCTGATGCGGGACACCACTCCCACCGGACCTCGTAGGTCCAACCTCCTTCTCTCCACCTCCTCCTGATCGATCTCACCCTGGCGAACGGGTGGTCGCCGGTCACCCTGACCTCGAAGCCCTCCCTCGTTACCACCTTCAGGACAGGTTTGACGCCGGTGCTGAAGAAGCCGCGCTCGGAGAAGTACTTCCTTCCGTTGACGACCAGCTCCACAGGCCTGTTCAAGAGCTCCTTGACCTGCCTCGGCCCCTCAGCCGTCATCACCCACGTGTCGCCCGTCACGCAGGGGTTGGTCGCCCTGATCTCGCCCAGCGCCCTCCTGAGCACGTTCCTCCTGTTGATGTTGTCGAGGAAGAGGACCCCTGGGTCTGCCGTCTTCCAGGCCATCTGAGCTATCAACCTGAAGAGGTGCCTCGGGTTAGCCCTTCCCCAGACCTTTCCGTTCCTCGGGTTGATCAGCGGGTAAGGCTCGTTCCTCTCTAGGTATTCCCAGAAGGAGGGTTCGATAAGGACGCTGATGTTGAAGTTCTCGAGTACTCCCGGCTGCTCCTTCGCCCTGATGAACTTCTCGATGTCGGGGTGCCAGATCTCGAGGATCCCCATGTTGGCCCCTCTCCTTTTCCCTCCCTGCTTGACGACGTCGGTGACCGTGTCGATGATCCGCATGAAGGTGACAGGCCCCGATGCGACGCCCGAGGTCGACGCGACTATGTCGCCCTCCGGTCTGAGCTTCGAGTAGTTGATCCCGATCCCGCCGCCGCTCTTGAAGATCATCGCCGCGTCGGTGGCCGACTTCATGATCGACTCCATGTTGTCCTCGATCGGAAGGACGAAGCAGGCTGAGAGCTGTCCCAGCCTTGTGCCGGCGTTGAAGAGCGTAGGGCTGTTGGGCATGAACTTCTTCTCGGCCATCAGGTTGTAGTACTTGTGGTAGTCCTCCGCGTGGTCGTCGAACTCACCCGATTGTATCATCTCGACGATCCTGGAGAAGGGGACCTTCATCGCACCCTCCGAGTTGAGCCGGTCGTACAGGTTCTTCATCCGGTCGAGGTGCCAGCGGTTCCAGGTGAAGAGCAGGTTCCCATCCCCGTCCCTGAGGCCCAGCTTGCCCTCCCACAGCACTGGGTCGAACTCCTCATGCGGCTGGACCTTCTGGCCCCTGCTCACGTCGAAGACCCTCGGGTCGTAGAGGATGTCAGGTATGACGACGAGCGACGCTATCCTCTGGAACATCTGCTTCGGGCCCTCGATCAGCTTCCCCTCCTCGTTCCTCAGCAGGTACCTCGACGCCATCAGACGGAGCGCGTTGACCGAGAACCTCTTGTCGACCTCGTCGAGGCTGTCCTTCTCGAGGATCCTCATCTTCTCCTTCCTGATCCTCTCCCTCTCCTTCCGGTACAGGATGTAGGCCTTGGCGACCTCGTAAAGGTCGAACTTCACGAGCGTCAGCTCCACGAGGTCCTGGACGTCCTCGACGTGCGGTATCTTCTCAGACCCGAACTTCTCCGCGATCAGCTGGAGGACGTACTCCGTCACCCTGTCGAGAAGCTGCTCGTCGAGCCTCCCTGTAGCGACCATCGCCTTCCTTATCGCGTTCCTGATACGCTCCGGATCGAAGTCGACGACCCTTCCGTCCCTCTTGACGATCTTCTTCACCGGGTAGTGCTCAACGTCGTACATCCAAACGCATCACCGCCTGCTGGGGCCTTATCCGCCTTTCCCTCACAGCCCATACGTTGTATACCCTCGGTCCGTGATAAGCCCAACGCCGACCTACCACGTTTTGATAAATCGGGTACGGTATGACCGCCCGAAATTGCCAATTGATGGATGGCCCGCCCACGGATTGGCCACAAGAGTCACCGGCACGGCGTCGAGCTAGCTATAATAAGGTGGTGATGCGCGCCTCACCCAGCTGGGGTCATGTTCTTTCTGGTCCAAGTGGAGGACGTCGTCGGTATAGAACCGAGGGAGTTCGGGAGGCCGCTGAAGAGGTTGGTGATGGAGAAACTCTCGAGCACCTACGAGGGCCTCGTCGACGAAGACCTCGGCTACGTGGTGGCGGTCATCGATGCCGAGGTCGACCCGATAGGCGTCCTGCTGCCGAAGGACCCGGCCTCCTACCACAAGGTGGTCTGCACGCTCCTAGTCTTCATCCCGCAGGTCCAGGAGGTCGTGGAGGGCGAGGTGGTGGACGTAACGGAGTTCGGGGCCTTCGTCAGGATCGGCATCGTCGACGCCCTGTTGCACCTCTCCCAAATCATCGACGAGTACGTCTCGTTTGACAGGAAGAACATGGAGCTGGTGGCCACGAAGTCCGGGCTCAAGCTCGCCGTCGGAGACAAGGTCAGGGCAAGGATCGTCGCCGTCTCAATCTCGGGCGGAAAGGTCGGCCTCACAACGAGGCAGCCCTACCTCGGGAAGCTCGAGTGGATCGAGCAGCAACTCGCACCTAAACCACCCGCCAAGAGGTGAGGGTCACTGAAGGAGAGGGCCTGTAGGGAGTGCAGGGCCATCACGACTGGCGACAGGTGCTGGAACTGCGGCTCCACCAACCTCTCCAACACCTTCTCGGGCCTTGTGATAGTTCTGGTCCCTGAGGAGTCGGAGCTGGCCAAGCTCCTGAACATCACCAAACCCGGCAGGTATGCGGTCAAGGTCGAGTGAGGTCTTCCCTTCAGGTGCGAGGATCCTCAGGCTCAAGGAGGATCAGCGCCAGCTCCTGAAGAGGCCCCTGGGCCGCCTGATCAGGGGCACGCCGGATGAGGTCAGGAGGAAGCTGGAGGCCATCCTTGCCGGACGAAAAGGCCCGCTGATCGTTGTGGGCGACGTGGTCAGCTCGACGGTATCGATGCTCTCACCTGAGAGGGTCGTCTACGTGACCGACGGAAGGACGATGAGGGAGGCGACTTCAGAGGTCAGACCTGAAGTCGATCTGGTCGTGAGGTGCAGGAATGAGCCTGGAACGATCTCGAAGGAGGCCTTCGAGGCCATAGGCGACGCGATCCGTTCGAAGAAAAGGGTCCACGTGGTGGTTGAGGGGGAGGAGGACCTTCTGGCCCTCGCAGCCGTCCACCTTTCCCCTCTAGGAGGGATCGTCGTCTACGGTCAGCCGGGAGAGGGCGTAGTGGTGGTGGAGGTGAACGAGGAGGTCAGGGCCTTCGCGGAGTCGGTTCTAAGGTCGATGGTCCCTGAGCCCTGACTCCTCACTTCCTCCTCGGTCTAGCTGGAGCCGGTTTCGGAGCCTCTGCGGTCTTGAAGATGGTGTGGTGGCAACGGCCGCAGTAGTACCGGTCTCCGTGATCGGCCATGAAGTAACCCTCGCCGCAGACCGGACAGAACCTTGTCTTCCTCACCAACCTTCCGTCCTGCGTCACCTCGTACAGCTTGTAGAGCGGCCTCGTTCCTCCCCTCGCCATCGGGCGTCCCCATCCTCAGCCCGGTAAAAAATCTGAGAGCGAGGAGAACGCCAGCCGTCAGAGCGGAGGAGCCTCACCCATCCTTTCGCGGCTTCGCGGAATCCCCGTACTCCGGAACGAGAGGAAGCGCCCAGCGGTTCAGCGGGACAGGAGGTGCGGAAGGTGACGTTGCTCTTGCCACGAAGTCCTGGGCGTTCAGACCAGATCGCGACCGATGAGCGTCCTCGCGATTATCAGCTTCATGATGTTCTCCGTCCCCTCGGCACCCACCACGTAGCTGAAGGCACCGAGCCACGCCCTCATCAAAGGCACCTCCTTGAAGTACGCCGAACCGCCGAACCACTTACTCACCTCCATGCCGATCTCGACCGCCAGGGGAGCGCACTTCAGCTTAGCCATCGCGCCGTAAAGGGCCACGTCGCTGAGGGAGACGCTCGGGTCCTTGTGGAAGTAGTAGCGGTCGGCGACCCACGCGGCCTTGTAGCAGAGGAGCCTCGCCGCCTCTAGCTCCTTCGCCAGCTCCGCGAACCTGAAGCTAATGGACTGGTAGGAAGCTATCGGCCTCCCGAAGACCTCCCTCTTCCTGATCCACTCGAGGCCCTGGTCGAGGAGCCACCTGGCGCATCCGACCGTGACAGCGCCTATCATGCTCCTCGCGAGGTTGAAGCCCTCCATCGCGATCTTGAAGCCGCCGTTGACCTCTCCTATCCTGTAGTGATCCTTCACCCTGGTCCCGTTGAAGGTGATCACCGACGTGTCGAGCCCCCTCCTCGCTATCTCGGTCCAAGGCCTGTAGCTTATCGTGGGGTCCCTTACGCCGTTCCTCTTCATCGGGACGAAGAAGTCCGTGATGGTCTTGTGCTTCAGCGCCGGGTCGCCGGTCCTCGCGATCGTGAACCATCCTCCGCCCCACCTCAGCGACTCGATCACGGTGGGAAGCGAGG
>Ga0079997_134843_pt1 | contig 47068 bp, 45 predicted proteins | sample PerSpoCPS_CMetaG_FD_69200 | JGI IMG/M metagenome (GOLD analysis project Ga0079997, IMG submission 69200) | Archaeal communities from Yellowstone National Park, Wyoming, USA - Perpetual Spouter C (PS_C) MetaG (SPADES assembly) (version 2) | ecosystem: Environmental > Aquatic > Thermal springs >... | reverse complement strand
GCGGGAGGCGACGATGGCCCCTGCCTCGTCCATGAGCTTCATGATCCATCCGCCGTGGACGTTGCCCAGGATGTTGGCGGATTCCGGCTGCATGATCTGGGCCAGCACCACCTCGCTGTCTGGTATGCGCTTCCCTTCCATAGGCGGACTCCTGCCGTTGGGCGCTGCGGAAACCCTCGGGAGGGCGCTCCATGCCGGACCCGGCTTTAAAATATACACCAAAGGCGGCGAGGCGGGAGGGCTCCCGATGGACGACCTCGTTGTGGATCTCCGCGGTTCTTTTCCGGACGGAGCGTGTCTTCCCATGGCCTTCCGGGGGAGCATCAGGAAGCGAATCCCCCCGAGCGGTGGGCCGGCCGTTGGCGCGCCGGGGCGGATTCATAGGCCTCGTCTCCTCTTGGCCGGGTGGCGATCATGATGACGCGGAACGGAAGGCGCGGTCAACCGCGCGACTCCTATGGCGATGAGCCGAAGGCGGCCTAAGCCTTTGATCCATGGAGGTGGGAGATGCGATGCCAACGATGTGGGGCAGTGAATCCGGCGGGGGCGCGGTTTTGCGGGGCGTGCGGGGCGTCTTTGGGGAGGGAGGGGCGGATCCGGCCTCTGGTGCTGATGCTGGGGATTCTCGGGGCAGTGGGGGTGCTGGCGGGGGTGGCGGGGGTGGTGGGGCTGGGCGGCCTCGGGAGGGGAGCGCGGGGCGGGGCGCCGATGGAGCCGACCGGGCTGGCTGGCGGGGGGGTTCCGGCTTCTGCTCCGGGGCCCACGCCGACCGGGACGCGGGAGGTTGGGATCAGGCCGGTGGAGCGGATGGGGCGGGACAATGCGGCGCGGGTAGGGCTGGTGGCCCGTTTGGGGAAGGGGTGGGTGGGGCAGGTGGCTTTTTCTCCGGATGGGCGGTGGCTGGCGGTGGGGTCGTCGGTGGGGGTGTATGTGTATGAGGCGGCGACGCTGCGGGAGGTGCGTCGTTTTGAGACGGATGCGCCGGCGCCTCTTGTGGCCTTTTCTCCGGATGGGCGGTTGTTGGCCTCGGGGTCTTTGGACCAGACGGTGATCGTATGGGATGTGCGCACCGGGGAGCGGGTGCGGACCCTGAAGGGGCATACGGGACCGGTGTATAGTGTGGCCTTTTCTCCGGATGGGCGGTTGTTGGCCTCGGGGTCTGGGGACCAGACGGTGATCGTATGGGATGTGCGCACCGGGGAGCGGGTGCGGACCTTGGAAGGACATACGGGAGGTGTGGAGCGTGGCCTTTTCTCCGGATGGGCGGCTGTTGGCCTCGGGGTCGGATGACCAGACGGTGATCGTATGGGATGTGCGCACCGGGGAGCGGGTGCGGACCCTAACGGGGCATACGCATTGGGTGTGGAGCGTGGCCTTTTCTCCGGATGGGCGGTTGTTGGCCTCGGGGTCTTGGGACCAGACGGTGATCGTATGGGATGTGCGCACCGGGGAGCGGGTGCGGACCCTAACGGGGCATACGGGCGAGGTGCAGAGCGTGGCCTTTTCTCCGGATGGGCGGTTGCTGGCCTCGGGGTCTGGGGACCAGACGGTGATCCTGTGGGATGTGGGGACGGGGGAGCGGGTGCGGACCCTAAAAGGGCATATGGGATCGGTGTCCAGTGTGGCCTTTTCTCCGGATGGGCGGCTGCTGGCCTCGGGGTCTGGGGACAAGCTGGCCTCGGGGTCTGGGGACAACACGGTGATCCTATGGGATGTGGGGACGGGGGAGCGGGTGCGGACCCTAACGGGGCATACGGACGATGTGAACAGTGTGGCCTTTTCCCCGGATGGGCGGCTGCTGGCCTCGGGGTCTGGGGATGGGACGGTGATCCTGTGGGGGGTTCGGTGAGGGCATCGCGGAGGGCCCGCGAGGACGGAGCGGAGCCCCCCCGCGCCAGGTCCGGCTCCTGCCCCCTGGCCTCTTCAAAGGCCGTTCAGGATATAATCCATTCAGTCTCCGATTCGCTTCAACAAGGAGGTCCGCCATGAAATGCCCGAAGTGTGGACGTGAGAACGCGGCGGGCGTTCGGTTCTGCGTCTTCTGCGGCGCCCCGCTGGCGGCGGCAGAGACGGAAACGAAGGCTCCCGTTCCCGCGGTTGCGCCGGCAGCGCCCTCCCCTCCGCCCATCCCGGCGGCGCCTCCTCCGGCCCCGGGGATGCGAGTCGCCCGGGAGCTCCCCGCTCCCGCCCCGCGCCCGCTGGGAGTGGTGCTGATCGCGATCCTCCAGTTCTTCACCGGCCTGTTCTGGCTCCTCCTCGGCCAGCTGCTGTATCTTTCCCAGTTCCTCGGGCTGATCACCACGGTCGTCACCCTGCGGGCTATCGAGAGCGCCCTCTCCGGCTCTCCGCTGGGGAGCTTCTTGGGCCCGGGGAATCTTATCCCTCCGGGGACGCCGACCGGAGAGGCCAACCGGGCTCTCCTGCTCCTCATACTGCTGACCGTGCTGATAAACGCCATCGGCCTGTTTTCCGTCGCCGGGAGCGTCGGCCTGTGGCTGCTGACCGGCTGGGGGCGGCGGGTGGTCCTCTACCTGCAGGCCCCGATGCTGGCGATGTATCTGATCCTGATGCTCAGCCTGGCTTTCAGCCAGATCGCTCGGGCGAGCGGCGTCCTGGCCGCTTTGCTCCTGTGGCCCTTCATCGGGATCTTCATCAGCCTGGCCGTCATGTTCTATCTGATGAACCCCGGTCTGAACCGCTGGTTCCGGGAAGCCTGATTCAAGGGCGCATCAGGAGGGGATCATGCAAACCCGAGAGATCTACGGGCTGATCGGCGCGATCTTCGGGATGACAGGCCTGTTTTTGTTCATCCTGTGGATCGGCGATTTCGTCCCCTTTGTGCGCTTCAGCGTGGCCGTGCTGCTGCTGGGGGCAGGGGTCTGGGCGGTGGGGGTGGCCGCCGGCCTGCGCTGGGGGGAAGTCTTCGCGCCGCTGCGTCAGTCCCTGGGCCAGGCCCTCGCCGGGCTGACGCCGGCGCCCTCCGCGGCGGCCGCTTCGCCGTGGCGCTGCCCCTCGTGCGGGCGCCCGGTCGAAGCGGGATGGCGTTTCTGCCTTCGCTGCGGGCAGCCTCTGGAATGGAAGACATGCCCTCGCTGCGGCCAGACGCAGCTGGCGGTCGGAGAGTTCTGCGCCTTCTGCGGCGCCCCGCTGAAGGAGGAGACCCCGCCTGCCTCCTGAGATCGCCCGGCCTCCGCCCCATTGGACGCGAAGGGAGGGCGCGATGCGTTGCCCAACCTGCGGGCGGGAGAACCCGCCCGAGGCGCGCTTCTGCATGGAATGCGGCCGCCCGCTCCCTGCGGGCTCCCCCGGGCCCTTCCTCCCTATCCTCCTGTCCCTGCTGATCCTCGGCCTCCTGGGGGGCTTGATCGCCCTGATCCCTGTCCTCTCCGCCGGGACGGCCGTTCGGGAGCAACGGGAAGGAACGACCGGGCGCCGGCTCGAAGCCGGGCCGGCGCCCTCCCCGTCCCCGGCGTCGACCCCCACCCCGGCCTACACGCCCATCACGGCCGAGAACGTCTCGGGCCTGCGCCGTGTCGGTCAGCTCCGGCTCACCCCAAGGGGCGGCGGCCGATGGCTCCCCTCCGGCGATTGGAAGGTCTGGGCGGAGATCTCCGAGAACCGTGTTTATGTGCATCGCCTCGGAGGCTCCGAAGTCACGCTGATCGAGGCGCCCGACACCCTGTCGGCCGTCGCCGTGGCCCCTGATGGCTCCCGCATCGCCGCCGGGCTCTCCGCCGACCGTCTGATGCTCTGGGAGGCCGTCAACGGCGAGGTCCTCATGGACCAGGAGATCCCGGTCGACATCCCCGGGGCGGGGCGGGCAGGGGTTTATCCTCCCCTGTGGTCCTTCGAACGCCAGATCCGCAGCCTGGCCTTTTCCCCCGAGGGGCGCTACCTCGCGGCATGCTGTCCTAAAGGCCGGGGCACAGAGGGCCAGATGGAGACGATCTGGATCTACGATGCCCGGGCCGGCGCGCTCCTGGGAGCGTTAGACGCGCAGGTCCTCGGCTTCGCCTGGGGATCCGAGGACCAGCTATGGCTGATCTACCGCGCGCATCCCTCCTGGGGCGGATCCGTCTCCCTCGCCGTCCTTCGGGTCCCCTCGATGGAGGTGCAGCCTCTTCTGGATCTGCCGGGGCTGGAGAAATTGATCATAGCGCCCGACGGCTCCCGGATCGCGGCCTTCCTGGACCCGCAACGCGTTCAGACCTTCTCCCTCCCTGACGGCCGGGCGGGTCCTCGGATCGAGGTTCCGGGGCCGATCGGTTTCGGGGAGGAGGTTCGGGCCGCCTTCACCCCGGATGGGCGGCTGCTGATCACCGAGTCGAACGGCACCCTGCGGTTCTGGCGAACGGATGATGGCCGGCGGGTTCACCTCATCGACGGCGCCGGGCGTTTGATCGGGGTCTCGCCGGACGGGCTCTGGATCGCCACGGAGGAATACGGAGCCCCTGCCATCTGGGCGACCTCCACCGCGTCCTCCCGGTCGACCCCCACGCCCGCCCCTGCCCAGCCCACCGCCACCCCCACCGCCGCGCCGAAGGAGATCATCTTCGGGATGTTGCTGGTGGGGCCTTACAACGACCGGGGCTGGAGCCAGGCCCACTATGAGGCCGGCAAATACGTGGAGCGGAAGCTCCCCGGGGCGAAGATGCTTTACATCGACAAAGTCAACCCCGCCGATCGCCCCGGGACCACCGCCTCCCAGCTGGCCGAAGAGCTGGCGGCCAAAGGCGCGAAGGTGATCATCTTCAACTCCGATGACCACAAGGACGAGGCCATCAAGTTCGCCAAGGCCCATCCGGACATCGTGGTCATCCACGCCTCCGGGGATGACGCCTGGAAGGAGGGGAAGAACTACAAGGGCATCCCCAACCTGGCCAACGTGATGGGCCAGATGGAATACGGCAAGATGATCGCCGGGTGCGCGGCGGCCCTGACCACCCAGACCGGCAAGATCGGGTATCTGGGGCCGCTGATCAACGATCAAACCCGCCGTCTGGCCGCTTCTGCCTATCTGGGGGCGAAGTATTGCTGGGAGAAGTATCTCGGCAAGCCGGCCAAGGATCTCAAGTTCAAGGTGACCTGGATCGGCTTCTGGTTCCACATCCCGGGCGTGACGGCCGATCCCACTCAGGTGGCCCAGGACTTCATCAACTCCGGCTACGATGTGATCATCTCCGGCATCGACACCACCGAGGCCCTCCGGGAGGCGGCCAAGGCGACCCAGGCCGGGAAGAAGGTGTGGGCCATCCCTTATGATTACATCGGCGCCTGCGAGGAGGCCCCCGACGTCTGCCTGGGTGTCCCGTATTTCAACTGGGGTCCTTCCTACCTGGCCCATATCAAGGCCGTCCTGGAGGGCACCTGGAAGCCGTCCTGGGACTGGGTGGGGCCGGACTGGAAGGACATCAACAACCCGGACACCAGCCACGTGGGGTTCCTGAAGGGCAAGGCCCTGAGCCCGGAGGCCTCGGCGAAGCTGGATGAGTTCATCAAGGGCCTGGGCGATGGGTCCATCCAGCTGTGGAAGGGGCCGATCCGCCTGCAGGATGGGACGCTCTACGTGGAGGAGGGGAAGGTGGCCACCCCGCAGCAGATCTGGTATCTGCCGCAGCTGCTGGAGGGGATGGAAGGCCAGAGCGTCCCGACGAAGTAGCCACCGCCAGGCTCAGAGGATTGGGTCCAAGGAGCAGGAGGGGCGGTTCCAGACCGCCCCTCCTGTGTAACAGGCGTAAAATAGAACGCGAAGGTCTCTTGCCCGGTCCTTGGGGTCGAAGTCGCAGGAGGGCGCGGGCTCCAGGGAGGGGCTTTGGCAGCAGACGGAGGCTTGATCCGGAGGCGCCTCCTCATATGAAAGTCGAAATGCGCCACATCTATAAGTCCTTCGGGCCGGTTCGGGCTCTCCAGGACGTCAGCCTCACCGTCCAGGCGGGCACGATCCATGGCCTGCTGGGGGAGAACGGGGCCGGCAAGACCACCTTGATGAAGATCCTCTCCGGGTATCTGCGGCCGGATCGGGGGGAGATCCTGCTGGATGGCCAGGCGGTTCGCTTTCGATCCCCCGCGGAAGGCCTCCGGCATGGGATCGGGATGCTCCACCAGGACCCCATGGATTTCCCCGCCCTCTCCGTCCTGGACAACTTCATGATGGGCCATGAGGGCGGGTTGTGGCTGGACCGGCGGGGAGCGCGGCGCGCCCTGAAGGAGCTGGCCGATGCCTTCGGGTTCGACCTGGATCCGGATGCCCGGGTGGACAGCCTGACGGTGGGCGAGCGTCAGCAGCTGGAGCTGCTCCGTCTGCTCTGGCGTGGGGTGCGGGTGCTCATCCTGGACGAGCCGACCACGGGGATCAGCGCGCCTCAGAAGGCTCGTCTCTTCGCCACGCTGCGCCGCCTCGCCGAGGAGGGGAAGGCGGTGATCTTCGTCACCCACAAGCTGGAGGAAGCGGAAGAGCTCTGCCATCGGGTCACCGTGCTGCGCCAGGGCCGCCTGGCGGGGGAAGTTACCCCTCCCTATTCGCCCGCCCGCCTGATCGAGCTGATGTTCGGTCGGCCGGTGCCCATGCCGGAGCGGGAGCGGATCCCCCTTGGGGAGCCGGTCCTTGAGGTGCAGGACCTGGTGGTCGGAGATCACCGGCTCCGGCTCAGCCAGGTTCGGCTTACTGTGCGGGCCGGCGAGATCATCGGGCTGGCCGGGATGGAAGGCAGCGGCCAGCAGCTGCTGATGCGCGCCTGCGCCGGCCTCATCCGCCCCTGGGAGGGCACCATCCGGGTGTCCGGCCGGGATCTCACCGGGAAGCCCTACTCGGCCTTCCTGGAGGCAGGGGTGCTCTATGTTCCGGCCAACCGTCTGGAGGAGGGGCTGATCCCCGGGCTGACGCTGACGGAGCACTTCCAGCTGGTGTATCCCAACGGGCGCCATTTGATCGATTGGGAGCAGGCCCGGGCGGAAGCCCAGCGCCGCATCCGGGAGTTCCACATCCGGGGGAGGCCGGAGACGCCCGTGGAAGCCCTCTCCGGCGGGAACCAGCAGCGCACGCTCCTGGCCCTGATCCGGACGCCCGCCCGGTTGCTGCTCCTGGAGCATCCCACCCGGGGGCTGGATGTGGAGTCCAGCCTGTGGGTCTGGGAGCGGCTGAAGGAGCGAGCCCGCCAGGGCACCGCGCTGATGGTCGTCTCTTCAGACCTTCAGGAGCTCATGCAGTATTGCCATCGCATCGTGGTGTTCTTCAGCGGCCGGGTTTCCGAGCCCATTGACGCCGAGCAGCTCACCCTCGACCGGCTCGGCCACATGATCGCCGGGCGAGGGTGGTGAGAGATCATCGTCGGATGCGGAGCGCATTGATCCGATGAAAGAGATCCTTCTGCCTCGCGTGCGGACCTCGCGCTGGCTGGCGGTCGGATGGCAGGGCCTTTCGATTCTGATGGCCCTGCTGTTCACCACGCTGGTCCTGCTGCTAACAGGGGCTCCTCCCCTGGAGGCCTATCGCCAGGTTGTGGAGGGGGCCTTTGGCTCCCTCAAGCGGGCCACCGACATCCTGGTGGCCTGGGTGCCGCTGATGCTGGTGACCTCCGGCCTGCTGCTCACCTTCACCGCCGGGCTCTGGAACATCGGCGTGGAGGGGCAGATTGTGCTGGGGGCCATCGCCACCACAGGGGTGGTCCGCGCGCTGCAGCATACGGACCTGCCTCCTCCGATCATCCTGGTCCTGGCGCTCCTGGCCGGGATGGCGGGGGGCGCGGCCTGGGCCGGCCTGGTGGGCCTGCTGAAGGTCTACGGCGGCGTCCACGAGATCTTCGGGGGGCTCGGGCTGAACTTCGTGGCCACCACGCTCATCCTCTGGCTGATCTTCGGGCCCTGGAAGCGGCCGGGGATCGGCTCGATGAGCGGCACCGAGCCCTTCCCGGAGCGGCTGATGTTGCCCACGCTGCCCGGCCTGCGTTTGAGCCCGTGGGCCCTCGGGATGGCCCTCCTGAGCGTGGCGCTGGTTTATGTGCTTCTCCGCAACACCTATTTTGGCCTCCGGTTGAAGGCCATCGGGAAGAACCTGCGGGCGGCCCACCTGCTGGGGGTGCCCACCACCCGTTATCTCTTCCTTGCGCTGCTGGGTTGCGGCGCGATGGCCGGGCTGGCCGGATCCATCCAGGTGACGGCGGTGTATCACCGTCTGATCCCACCCATCTCCAGCGGCTATGGATACCTGGGCCTGCTGGTGGCCATGCTCGCTAACTACCGCGTAACCTGGTCGGTCCCCGTTGCTTTCTTCTTCGCCGCCCTCAACATCGGAAGCATCCAGCTGCCGATCACGCTGAAGCTGGACTCCACCCTCTCCGGGGTGATGCAGGGAGCGCTGGTCCTCTTCGTCCTCCTGATGCAGGGTGTGCGCGCCCGCTGGCAAGCGAAAACGACCGTGGAGTCCGAGGATGGCGCCTGAGTGGATCATGGGTCTGGCAGGGGTGCTGGCCGCAGCGGCCCCGCTTCTTATCGCGGTGATCGGGGAGACGTTCTCCGAGCGGGCCGGTGTGGTCAACCTTTCGGTGAACGGGGCGATGCTGCTGGCGGCGATGGCCGGCTTCGCCGTCGCCGTGCGCACGGGCAGCCTGGAGCTGGGCTTCCTGACAGGCATCCTGGTCGGGGCGGGGATGGCACTCGTGGTGGCCTTCGCCAGCCTGACCTTGCGCCAATCCCAGGTGGCCGTGGGGCTGGTGCTGGCCCTCCTCGGGCGGGATCTGGCGTATTTCCTGGGCAACCCGTTTATGGGCGTGCCCGGGCCGCGGGTGGGGGCGCTCCCGGTGCCGGTGCTGCAGGATCTCCCACTCCTCGGCCCGTTGCTTTTCCGCCAGAGCCCGCTTGTTTACATCGCCGGGCTGAGCGTGATCCTGGCCTGGATCTGGATCTTCCGCACCCGGCCTGGACTGGTGCTCCGATGCGTTGGGGAGCGCCCGCCGGCCGCTTTCGTCCGAGGCGTCCCGGTGACCCGCGTGCGTTATGCCTACGCGGTCCTGGGAGGGGCCATGGTCGGCTTCGCCGGAGCCGCCTACACCCTGGACCTCAAGGGCGGCTGGCAGGGCCCGATCTCCGGGATCGATGGGGTGGGCTGGATCGTGTTGGCCATCACCATCTTCGGGGGCTGGCATCCCGTGCGCGGAGCCTTCGGCGCCCTGCTCTTCGCCCTCCTCCAGTGGCTCAGCCTGGTCCTCCAGCCGCAGCTCCCTGGCGTTCCTTCTCAGGTCCTGAACGTCGCGCCGTTCCCCCTGATGATCTTCGCGTTGTTGCTGACCAACCTGGGCAGCACGGAGTGGGTCCAGACGTTGCTGGCTCGCCTGCCGGAATCCAGTCGCCGCCTGGCCATGCGGATCCTGCGCAGCCTCCAGGTCTCTCCACCCGCTGCCCTGGGCATGGCCTTCGAGGAAGAGTAAGCCCGGACGGGCGAAGCCCTGGCGATGGGCAAGGGGGGCCTCGCTCCGTGGGCGGGGAAGGGATGGGGGCCGCCCACGAACCGGGGCGCCCGGCTTTCGGAGCCCCGCCCATGCGCTCATTCGCGCCTCCACACGTGGATGGCCCGCTGCTCCGGGGCGGAGGGAAGGGAAGCGATCCGCGAAGTGGCTATCATCATGATAGAGCGCGACGGTGAGGCGTCCCCGGAGCCCTCGGGATGGAGCTCTTCCCGGAAGCGATGGTGTTGGTGGTTGTAGTCCGCAGCCCGCGGGACTGGCGCTGGATCCAGACGCATCACGCATACCGGATCCCCGTTCGCTATGCGCCGCCGCTGACCCCTATGGTGGATTTCCTGGCCTTCTACCACACCGCCGCCTTCGAAGCGGAGCGCTGGTCCGTGCGGCACTACGCCCCGGTCCGGGGCCACGAGCTGGTCCGACGACGGGATGTGCTCCCGGAGGAGCCTGACCATCCGCGGGCGGAGGAGCTCTATTATCTCTTGCAGCTGGGCCCGTTGCGATCCCTGCCGCATCCCCTGTTCAGCCGGCGCTGGCGGCGGTTCACCTTCCTGCTGACCACGGGGGAACGCCTGCTCAGGGCCCAGGACCTGTCGGAGCTTCCTCTTGAGGGGGCGGAGCGTCAGCTGCTCCTGCGTCCCTTGCGCGAAACCCGCTCATGGCTTCTTGACATCGGGGCGATGAGCGGGTCCTCCCATCGGCTCATCCGCTGGGATCCCGGGTGAGGATGCGGCGCCCTTCAGGGTCGGAGGCACGGGGGGACGGACGCCGAAGGCGTCCGTCCCCCTTCCTGCGTGAGCCTGTCGCCCATCCTCTGCTTACACCTTCAGCTGGTAGACTCCGCGCCGAACCCGCTGGAACAGATCCTGGTTCTTGCGGAAGATCAGGGTCAGCCGGGCGCGCTGCATCTGCTCGTTCTTCCCGGGGACCTGGATCCCGCGCTCCAGCAATGCCTTGCGGATGGCCTCGAGCTCCATCCCCTGAGGGCTGGTCTTCAACACATCCATCAGCGCGTTCACCAGCTCCCGGGTGCGCCGGCGGCGCGGCATCGTGGTCTGCCGGAACAGACCGACCAGCCCCTCCCCCAGCGTGGGGTATTTCTCAAGCAGCTGGGCGATATCCTCCAGCAACCGCAACTGCGCCTGCACGTAATCCCGACGCTGCTCGATGTCAGCCAGTTGCGATCGCAGCAGATTGATGCGGCTTTCCAGGATCTCCTTCATGGCAGAAACCTCCGGTTTGATAGGATAGGATCAAGAGTTTGGTAACGGACCACCGTCCGCCCTCGCTTCACCTCGGGGGGCATCCTCGCCCTCCCGCAGGCGCTCTTCATTATGAACACTCCGGAACCCTTCCCTTCTCGACCTTCGAAACGATGAAAATCCTTCCCGATGCGACCGGATGATATCGGCCCTCCTGCCCGCCCAAATCCGGCCTATTTAAACCTATCACAGGATCCGGAAGACGTCAAGAGGGAACGTAGATTGATCCGCCTCTCCCTTTTCCCCGGATTTGAGGGCGTTTTCAGGGCAGGTTTCAAAGGGCCCCTGAGAAAGGGCATAACTCTTATTCCATGGACGAATTTCAGGATGGGAGGAAATGATCCGGTGGTCGGAGGCCAAAGGGTCCATGGGCATGGGGATGGGGATGGGGAGAGAGCGAAGCGTTCTTCAGACGGATAGGGAGCGCGCGTTCTGAGAGAATAGCGGAATAAAAAGCGGGCTCCGGAGGCTGGAAGCGGCGAACTCCGGAGCCCGAAGGTTCAGCGGAGGGGGTGGGATTCGAACCCACGAGGGGCGAGAACACCCCTACGCGCTCTCCAGGCGCGCGCCTTCGTCCACTCGGCCACCCCTCCCGGCGTTTTTAATTATACCATATTGCGCTGCTCGCGCTGTAACGGGGTTTCTCCTTCATCCGGGAGATCGGGCGTGTTCGGCGTCCCTCGGCCAGATCCGCACGGCATCCGCCGGGATGTGGATCCGGATGGGCTGTCCCGGATGGATTCGGAGGCTCCCTGCGGGGAGGAGCTGGCGCAGCATCCCTCCGGCCACCTGCACCTGAAGCTCCGCATAGAGCCCTCGAAAGCGGCGCTCGAGGACCTGCCCGTCCAGGACGTTTACGGGGCCGCCGGGTTTTTCGCTGTCATCGTAAGGGGCTCCCTGAAGGATTCGCGTTGTGCCTTCGTAATGCGGGAGGAGCACCCAGGCCCGCATCCCCGCATGGAGGGTCCCGCGGGGGCGTCCCCACAGCTTCCCCACCGGAGTTTCGACCTCCGTGGGATCTCCCCCGCTGAGGATGCGACCCTCCAGAAGGGTCCCCACATCCAGGAAGCGGGCCACGAAGGGTGTGGCCGGATCCCGGTAGAGCTCCTCCGGGGCGGCGATTTGCTCGATGCGCCCCTGGTGCAGGATCAGCACGCGATCGGCGATGGCCATGGCCTCCGCCTGATCATGGGTCACATAGAGGGCGGTCATCCGTTCCGCTTTGAGGAGCGATCGGATCTCTCCCATCAGCTGCTCCCGCAGGGCTCGATCCAGAGATCCCAGGGGCTCGTCGAGCAGCAACACCGCCGGGCGCGGGGCCAGGCTGCGGGCGAGGGCCACCCGCTGTTTCTCCCCTCCCGAGAGGGTATGGACATCCCGGCGTTCATAGCCGGGCAACCCAACCTGCTCCAGCAGGGCGCGAACCCGCGCCCGGATCTCCGGCTCCGGGAGCTGTTGCATGCGCAGGCCGAAGGCCACGTTCTCGAAAACGTTGAGATGGGGGAAGAGCGCGTATTCCTGGAACATCATCCCGATGCGGCGGCGGTGCGGGGGGACCGCTGTGACGTCCTGGCCGTCGAGGAGAACCCGTCCCTCATCCGGAGGCTCCAGGCCGGCGATCAGGCGCAGAAGGGTGGTTTTGCCGCTCCCGCTTGGCCCCAGGATGACCAGGATCTCCTCATCTGCCACCTCGAAAGAGACATGGTCCAGGACCGTTCGGCCTTCATATCGTCGGGTGAGGGCAAGAACCTGCAGGCGCGCCATGCGGGTTCCCCGATGCAAAGGTCAGCGGCGAGGGATCGGCGCCAGGCCGGCGCGTTCCAGCAGGGCGGCGGGGTTCCCACGCCATGTCTCCGGGCGTTCCCGGCCGTCGGCCAGCCCGGTCAGGATCTCCGTGAGGGCCTGATGGACCGGCGTGGGCACCCCGAGGCGGGCCCCGTGACGGACCACGGCCCCGGTGTAAGCCTCTACTTCCAGGCGGGTTCCCCGACGCAGGTCCATGTGAAGGGAAGGCAGCTTCCCCCCGCGCCCCCGTGCGCCCATCGCGCTCAGGATCCGACGGAGCAGGGCGTCAGGCCCGTGCGACATGGCCCAGGCCAGGAGGGGAACCGGATAGCCGGGCAAGGAGACCGGCCGCAGGCCGAGCGCCCGCATGACGGCCAGGGCTTCCCGGAAGGCCGCCCGTTCGATGACGAAGGCCTGGGGATCCCGCAACACCTGCTCCGTGCTCCAGTCCAGGATGGCGCACGTGGCGTTGGCGATCAGGTTGAGCAGGAGCTTTGACCACTTCATGGCCTTCGGGTCCGCATAGAGGCGGGTGGGGAAGCCGGCCAGACGCAGGGCCGCGGCCCACTGCCGGAGATTGAGATGCCGGTCCATGGGGGCCAGCCCGACGCCTCCCCGGAGCCGTTCCAGGCGAACGATCCCCGGGGCCACGACCGAGACGGGTTGGGTCAGCGTGCCGGCCACCACCCGCTCGGCCCCGAAGGCCTCGGCCAGCCGGGTCTCTCCATCCACGCCGTTCTGCCAGCAAAACAGCAGGGCCCGGCCCCAGCCTTTCCGCCGGAGCGCGGCGATCGCCGCCTCCATGTCATAGGCTTTCACGGTGAGGAAGAGGGCGTCCACCTCCCCATCTATCGCTTCCGGCTCCGAGACCGCATGGGGTCGAACGGTGAGGGTCAGGCCGTCGGGGCGCTGCAGGGTGAGTCCGCGTCGCCGGATCGCCCCCACAACCGGTGGGCGGCCCAGGAGGATCACTTCGTGTCCGAAAGCCTGGAGCATCGCCCCCAGGTAACCGCCCACCGCTCCCGCGCCGAAGATCAAGATCCGTTGAAGGGAGATGCCCTCCGGAGGCATCGGATCCTCTCACGCCTTCGCCCGTGCGGTCTCATGGATGATCCCCAGGAAGCTCTCCGCCCGGAGGCTGGCTCCCCCGACCAGGGCGCCGTCGATGGAGGGACGGCACACGAACTCCGCGATGTTCTCCGGGGTGACGCTGCCTCCGTAAAGCACGCGCACCCGCTGGGCCACCTCCACACCGAACTGCTCCGCAAGGGTCCCCCGGATCCAGCGCCGGATCACCTCCTCCGCGTCGGCTCCGGTGGCCGCCCGTCCGGTCCCGATGGCCCAGACCGGCTCATAGGCGATGACGATTCCCATGGCCTGTTCCGGGGTGAGCCCCTCCAGGGCGCGGCGGGTCTGGGCGGCGACCACCGCACCGGTCTCCCCGGCTTCCCGCTGGGCCAGCGTCTCCCCCACGCAGAGGATGGGTGTCAAGCCGTGGCGCAGGGCGGCGGCCACCTTGCGGCGGATCATCTCATCGTCTTCGTGGAAGTGCTGCCGCCGTTCCGAATGGCCGAGGATGACATACTGGCACCATTCCTTCAACATCACCGGGGAGATCTCCCCGGTGAACGCCCCCGCGTCCTCCCAGTGCATGTTCTGAGCTCCGAGCCGGATGGAGGAGCCCTGGAGGACCGCATGGACAGCGGACAAGGCGGTGAAAGGTGGGCAGAGCACCACCTCCACATGATCGGTTTGAAGGCCCTGGCGGATCGCTTGAGCGAGGGCCTGCCCCTCCGCGGCCGTCTTATGCATTTTCCAGTTCCCGGCGATGAGCGGTTGCCGCATCGTTCACCTCGCTTCGGGAGGATGAGCCTTCATCCTAATCTTAACCCAGGTCGGCCCATGCTCCTCCTCCCAAACCGGTCCTGCAGGGATCGTTTTTTCGGTAGGAGGGGCTTCAGCCCCGAACCGCTGTCCCCACGGCGACGGCGATCGTTTCCGAAGGGAGAGCTTTCAATCCCAACCCCCCTTTCCTCGATCCTGGAATATTCGCGGCGAAAGCCGCCCCTACGAAAATCGGTCGGCTCATGTCTCTGAATGATCGGAGAGGGACGGAAGCTACCTCCTCTCTCTCGTCGCACGATCGGTTCAAGTAAGACTTCAGTCCCAAACCTCCATCCTCGATGACGCAATGGTCGCGGCGAAAGCCGCTCCTACAAAAAGATGGTTTCTGTAGGAGGGGCTTTTCGCCCCGAACCTCCGCCTTCGATTCCACTTGGAGTCGCGGCGAAAGATGCTCGGACTGTCCCGGGTGGGATGGGAGGGGAGGGGTCCGGCCAGGCGATTCGGAAAAGGGTTGCGGGGGCTCCCCCTTCGGTTCCCCGCAAGGGGTCGGGTTTGACGGCAGGGCTTTCCAGTTTTTCCGCATGTAGGGCAACTGCGAGCAGTTGCCCTACATGTCCTGTGGCCGAAAGCGATCACCTGCCCGGAAAATCTGGAAGGCCCCGGTTTGACGGCCCCCTTTCCCGATGCTAATTTACGAAAGCAGGGGTCGCGCTTCCTCCCCGCCGGGCGGATCCGGGATTTCAAAAGGCCGAGGGAGGCCAGGCATGGAATTGACCGAAATGAAATGTGTGCCGTGCCGGGGCGGGGAGCCTCCGTTGACGGAGGAGGAGATCGCCGCCTGGCTTCCTCATGTCCCGGGATGGCAGATCGTGGTGCGCGAGGGGATCCCGCAGCTGGAGCGGACCTTCCGCTTCCCCAACTTCCGGGAGGCCCTAACGTTCACCCTTCAGGTGGGCGAGCTGGCGGAGGCCGAGGGCCATCACCCCGTCCTGGTCACCCGTTGGGGGTCCGTCACCGTGATCTGGTGGACCCATAAGATCCGTGGGTTGCATCGGAACGACTTCATCATGGCCGCGAAGACCGACGCCCTCTTCGCCCGGCGGTCCGGAGGATCGTGAAGGATTCAGCTTCGGAGCATCCCGGCATGGCCGAGACGATCCTGGTGGTGGATGATGATCTGCAGACGGTGAAGCTGATCAGCCTCCTGTTGCAACGCAAAGGCTATCGGATCCTCCCGGCGACCAGCGGCGCCCAGGCCCTGGCCAAAGCGGAGACCGAGCAGCCGGACCTGATCATCCTGGACGTGATGATGCCGGATATGGATGGTCTGGAGGTCTGCCGGCGCCTGCGGGCCAACCCGCGCACCTCCGCCATCCCCATCCTGATGTTCACGGCGAAGACGGCGGTAGGGGATAAGATCGCCGGCTTTCAGGCCGGCGCGGATGATTACCTGACCAAGCCGGTGCATCCGGCGGAGTTGATCTCCCGCGTTGAGGCCCTGCTCCAGCGGGCCGCCCGCCTGAAGGCGGAGGCCACGGCGCGGGTGCATGCCGCCACCATCGGCTTCCTGGGCGTGAAAGGAGGGGTGGGGACCTCCACGGTCGCCTTGAACACGGCGGTGACCCTGGCACTGGGGGGCGGCCATCTGCCGCCCACGGTGCGCACGCCGCCCCCGGATTTCCGATCCCCCCAGGTGCTTCTCGCCGACCTGGCTCCCCATGGCGGCCTGGCGCATTTGCTCCGCCTCTCTCAGGCCCTGGGGCTGCCCAGTGTCCTGGCGTATCCCCCCCAGGAGCTGGACCCTCCGACGATCGGGAAGCACCTGACCCCTCACGTCAGCGGGCTGCGCATGCTGCTGACCCCTTACACGCCCCGGCCGGTCATGCTCTCCGCCGCCCACATCCGGGTCATCGCCCGCCACCTGGCCGCCCTCGGCGATTACGTGATCTTCGAGATGGGACATACCCTGGATGATGGGGCGCGGGCCCTGCTGGGGGAGCTGCGGTATCTGGTCCTGGTCATGGAGCCGACCTCCCTGTGTCTCCTCCACGCTCGGGAATTGATCCAGGTCCTGCTCCAGGTCGGCTGGGTCCCGCAACAGCTCGGTCTGGTGGTGGTCAACCGGGCCGCCTCGGGGATCGCCCTGACCCGGCGCCAGATCGAGGAGGCCCTCTCCCTGGAGCCCATCGGCTTCATCTCCCCGGCTCCCGAGCTGGCCCATCAGGCGGTCGATCAAGGGGTGCCGATGGTGATGATGCAGCCGGAGGGTCTGGTGGCGGAGCAGTTCCGGGAGCTCGCCCGACGTCTGGTCGCGCTGACGAGGTGAGCGATGCCCCTGCCGGTTCGTCATCCCCATCCATGGAACGTCTCCCCTGAGGAGGCCGTGGCGATCCAGCAACGGCTGCGCGAACAGGTGATCCGTGAGGGGCCCATGCCGGGGCCGGGGACGGTCATCGTAGGGGTCGACGTGGGCTTCCGCGGGGAGCTCGCCCGCGCCGCCGCCGTTGCGGTCCGCTTTCCGGATCTCACTCCGCTGGCCCAGGCGGTGGCGGAGGTCCCGGTGACCTTTCCCTACATCCCGGGCCTGCTGGCCTTCCGGGAGGCCCCCGCCATCCTCGCCGCTCTGGAGCGCCTGCCGCTCTCCCCGCAGGTGCTGATGGTGGATGGCCATGGGATCTCCCATCCCCGGCGGATGGGGATCGCCACCCATCTGGGGGTCTATCTGGATCTTCCCTCCATCGGGTGTGCGAAGTCGAAACTGTGGGGGCGCTATGAGATGCCGCCGGATGAGCCTGGCGCATGGTCACCGCTTTGGGATGGAGAGGAGATGATCGGGGCGGTCCTGCGCACCCAGGCCGGAGCCTCCCCGGTGTTCGTCTCCATCGGCCACCGGATCTCGCTGGAGAACGCCATCGCCACGGTGATGGCCTGTGTGCGGGGCCACCGGCTGCCGGAGCCCACCCGACTGGCTCACCTGGCCGCTGGCGGAGCCGACGTCCTCGCCGCCGGCCGTCAGCCTCGTCTGTTGTAATTCGAATCCACCGCGGGGGAAGGCCATGGCTCGCCTGCTCATCGTGGACGATGATCCGGATGCCCGCCGGCTGATCGGCCTTGTGCTCCGGCGCGCCGGTCACGAGCCCCTCTATGCCGAGGATGGGTTCCGGGCGCTGGAGCTGATGGAGCGGGAGCAGCCCGACCTGGTGATCCTCGACCTGATGCTGCCCGGGATGGACGGCTTCGAGGTTCTGGAGGCCATGCGGCAGCGGCCGAACCTGGCGACGATGCCGGTGGTGGTTCTGACCGCCAAGGCCCAGCTGGGATCCGCTGTGGGATCGAAGCTGATGAACGTCCACGCCTATCTCACCAAACCTGTCTCCGCGGAGACCCTGGTCCACACGGTGCAGGAGGTGCTGACGGAGATCCAGATCCCGGCATCGAGGGAGCGCCGGGCGCTGGAGATCGCCTGCGTGGAGAGCTGGCCGGGGTGCGCGGGAGAGCTCCTGGCCGCCGCCCTGGCGGCGGCGCTGGCCGAACATGCCCCCACGTTGCTGATCGATGTGGAGGGGAACGGACGGGGTGCCTTCGTGTTTGATCTCGAGCCCCGGATGAGCCTGGAGGAGCTGGAGGCGGGCACGGATCCCACGCGGGGCCTGGGCGCTCCACGGGATGGGCTTCAGGTGTGGTCCATCGATCGCCCACTGGGTCCGGCGCTGGTGGACCGGGTGGCGGAGCGGCTGACCTCCCAGGCCCGGTTTGTGGTCTGGATGCCGGGGGATCCTTTGGGACCGGTGGCTGCGCGGGTGCTCCCCCGATGCCAGCGGGTTCTCCTCACCTTTGAGAGCCATGGGCCGGGGTTGCGGCGGGCCCGGGCGGTGCTCCGCGGGCTGGAGGGGATCGGCATCGGTCTGCCTGCGGTCGAGTCTGTCTGGGTGCGCCGCTGGGCGGTCCCGGAGCCGTGGACCGAGGCGCAGATCCGCCATCGCCTGAACGATGTCCCGATCCGGACGTGGCCGGTGGACCCGGTGACCGCCTACCGGGCGCTCCAGGAAGGCCGGCCGATCCATGAGATCGAGCCCGAAAGCCCCACCGCGCGACGGATCCGGGAATGGGTGGAGGAGCTGGTTCCGTTGATTTGAGTTGTTCCCCTCCTGTTTTCATACTGTATTGGCTCAAGGGGTGCATCCCTGCGGTCAGAAGGAGAGAGGCCATGAGGAGCGTGGCGGTCACTCGTGAGACCATCCTGCAGGAGCTGGAGGGACTGCCTGAGGACCAGCTCCGGGAGGTGCTGGAGTTCATTCTTTTCTTGAAGTTCCGCCGGGAGATGGAAAGGGCCAGGCAGCGCTTTGCCGTCGCTGTGAAAGAGGCCCGGGCGATCGCCCAAGAACGCGGCATCACCGATGAGGAGGTCCTGGCGGAAATCCGAGCGGTAAGGGCCAAGCAATGAGAGGGGCATTGCGAGTCGTCCTGGATACCAGCGTCCTCGTTTCCGGCCTCATTGGGGGGTGGGCGCTTCGCCCACCCCCGGTTATGGGCGCAGCCGGGCCGCCAGCGCCTGGCGGATCTCCTCCACCTCCGCGTGACGCCCCAGCTGCTTCTTCGAGAACACCAGCTCCCCGTTCACCCGGACCTCGAAGACGCCCCCGCTGGAGGGGATCAACGTCCACGAGGCCACCTGGCCCTCAAACTCCTTCAACAGCTCCTCGGTCAACCTGACCGCTCGAGGGAGATACCCTCAGACCGCGCAATACTCGATCTCCACCCGCAGCATCTTTACCCTCCTGCGTGAAAGGTTCTGAGCGCTCGAGCTGGCATCCGTTCCCCCGATCAGGGGACGTCGTTGAAAGTCCAGAAGCGGTTCACGAAGAAATTCCAGAAGAGGGCGACCCCCACGGCGAGGATCTGAGACAGGTTCACCCCCCATTTCATCCCCAGACGGGGGATCAGAAAGGCGGAGGCCGTCCCGAACACCATCAGGTTGATCCCCAGCCCCGCGGTGTTCACCACAAAGAACTGGGAGATCTGCTGCCAGAGGGGCTTGGAGCGGGACTCCGGGTAAGTCCAGTAACGGTTCCACAGGAAATTGTTGGTCACCGCGGCGATGAAAGAGATCGCCTTGGCGATCACCGGGATCACTCCACCCAGGAAGATCAACCCGTTCAGGAGCCCGGTGTCCACGATGAACCCTACTGTCCCCACCACGCAGAACTTCAGGAACCGACGCAACTCTTTTCGATAAGTCGGGGGGACGAGATCGATGGCGGCGAAGCGGATGACCTCTTTTCTCTCCACGATGGGATCCTCCTGAGATGAAGACAGAATGCTTAGCCCCTCGTTCCCGGTTTCCCCTCTGAGATCAGGATCTCGGCCCACGCTCCGTAGAGGGCCAGCAACAGGGGCAGGTTGGCCACATACAGGTTATCGAAGAAATGGTGAACATGCAAATGCGCCCAGGCGGCCATCAGCCCGGCCGCCAGCCCGCGCCGCCATCCCACATTCCCCCGCCACGCCGCCCAGGTCCGGGCCCCGATCACGGCCCAGAGCAGCAGATAGAGGGCCAGCCCGATAAGGCCGGTTTCGGCCGCTACGTTCAGATAGATGTTGTGGGCATGTCCCAGAGGGTTCGGCCAGCGGATCAGCGCGTAGGCCGGGTAGGCGGCGGCGTAGTTCCCGAACCCCACCCCCAGCCAGGGGCGAGCCTGAAACATCTCCACGGCCGCCTGCCAGTGGGCCAGCCGCTCGATCACCGCGAAGTTCGCCTCGGTCACCTCCACCCCCCGCACATCCGCCACCTGGATCTCCTCCAGGGCTCCGGCCAGCCGGGCCTGGATCGGCGTCGGGATCATCCCGGCGGTCCAGGCCAGCGCGCTCAGCAGCATGAGGAGGCTCCCGATGGCCAGCCCGTGGCGGGCGCGGGCCGGCAGCATCAGCAACAAAACCAGCCCGGCCATCCCAGCCCCCAGCCACGCCCCCCGGGACCACGAGGCCAGCAGGCCGAGGAGGGCTAGAATGCCCACCCCCAGCGCGCCCAACCCGAGAGGCCGGGCCCACCTCCAGCGCTGTATCTCCGGATCCCGCCACAGGCTCCATCCCAGCCCCAGGGCCACCGGGGCGATCAACCCCATCATCCCGGCGAAGGGATTGGGCTGCTGGAAGGTCCCATAGGCCCGGTAGAAGGGAAGCCCAGGGAGGCGGAAGTGTTCCGGGCCTGTCCCCCGCAGGACCGCTTGCCAGAGCCCAACACCGGCCTGAAGGGCGCCGGAGAGGAGCGCCGCCCCCAGGAGCCCGCGCTGAACGGGAGGCTGGGCTGTTCGAACCAGGATCACCACCAGCCCGATCTGGGCCCACTTGATCCACTCCGGCAGCCCTTCCTCCCAGGAAGCAGCCCACAGCAGGGAGAGAAGGGTGTATCCCAGGTAGAGCCCGTAAGCCCATCCCCAACCCCAGGAGGGGACGCGCAGATCCCGGCGGGCCAGCCCCCTCCAGGTCCAGGCCAGCAGCGCCAGGCCGAGGAGGATCTGGGCGCTGTTGAGGGGAGGACGGGCGATCTCGTTCTCCAGGGGGGCGAAAGGTCCGGCGATCAGCGCCAGCCCCAGCCCGGCCTCCGGGACCCACAGGATCCCGATGAATAGAAGGAGGGCCAGGAGGACCCCCCCGAGGATCCGGGGATCCGGGCCGAGCAGCGTCAGCGCGCCCGTTCCGAGGGCCATCAGGCCCCAGAGCGCCTCCCATCCGAATAAGCGGATCCGCCACCGAAGCATCTGCATTCGATGATTCGCCAGGAGGTAGGTCGAAATGGATTTCGACCTACCTTTGCAGCCGTTCCGCAAACCAGCGGATCGTTCGCCGCAGGCCCTCCTCTAAGGGGATCTGGGGGCTCCACCCCAGCCGCTGGCGGGCTTTCGTGATATCCGGACAGCGGCGCTGGGGATCTCCCGGGATCCGCCGATCCGGCAAGAAGCGGATCCCGGCCGGATTCCCCGTCAGCCGGTTGATGATCTCCGCGAACGCGCGGATGCTCACCTCCTCCGGGTTCCCCAGGTTCACCGGCTCCGGCTCCTCCACCTCCAGCAGCCGGACGATCCCTTCCACCAGGTCGTCGATGTAGCAGAAGCTACGGGTTTGGGAGCCGTCCCCGTAGACCGTGAGGGGCTCCCGACGCAGGGCCTGGCCGATGAAGTTCGGGACCACCCGGCCGTCATCCAGCCGCATGCGGGGGCCATAGGTGTTGAAGATGCGCACGATGCGGGTGCGAAGGCCGTGGACCCGGTGATAGGCCATCACCATGGCCTCGGCGAACCGCTTGGCCTCGTCGTAGACGCCGCGCGGGCCGATCGGGTTGACATGACCCCAGTAGGTCTCAGGCTGGGGGTGGACCTGGGGGTCGCCGTAAACCTCGCTGGTGGAGGCCAGCATATAGCGGGCGCCCTTGACCCGGGCCAGGCCGAGGGTGTTATGGGTTCCCAACGCGCCCACCTTAAGGGTCTGGATCGGATACTTCAGGTAATCCACGGGGCTGGCCGGGGAGGCGAAGTGCAACACCGCGTCCAGGGGGCCCTCCACATACAGGAAGTGGGTGACGTCATGCCGGATAAAGCGAAAGCGCGGATGCCCCATGAGATGGGCGATGTTGTCCGGGTTCCCGGTGAGGAAGTTGTCCACCCCGATGACCTCATGGCCCTCGGCGATGAACCGATCGCACAGGTGGGATCCGATGAAGCCGGCGGCGCCGGTGATCAGGATGCGCATGGGGCTTTCCTCAAATGTGGGTCTCATTCTGTATGAGGGATGGGATCCATCCTCCGTTCGTCAGGACGCCGGCCGCCCCCGTGTGACCAGAATCAACACGGCGGCCTCCAGCATAGTCAGCCCGCCGATGAAGAGGGCTGCGTCGAACCAGAACTTCTCCGGATACAGGCGGATCAGGGTGTCGCTGGGGAGGAAGAGCCAGGTGTCCCCTTCAAAGAACAAGCGGTGGAACAGGGTGAAGGCGGTGTCGAAGGCCAGGGCGAAACCCAGGGTGAGCAGCAGCACCAGCCCCAGGGTGAGCCAGCCGCCCCAGCCCAGGCTGCGCCAGGCCAGGGTTCGGGTTCCCGGGGAGAACCACAGGCACAGCCACGCGCCCAATAGAAGCAGCGTCAGGATCCCGCCGACCCGGAAGGCGAGGCCCTGCAGGACGTAGACATCCTGCATGTGGCGGACCTCCCGCTCGTTGAAGGCCGGCCGTCCGTCGGCGAACCGGACCTCCCGCAGGATGCTGGCCCCAGGGGGCTGAGTGACGGAGCGCAGGCCGGTGAGGGCCAGCGAAAGCCGCTCCTCCCGGCTCATCCCATAAAGGTCGGGCGGGAAATCCGGGCGGGCGTATTCCAGCCGGATGAACCAGTCGTTCATCAGCAACCGGACGTTGAGGAGAAGCAGCACAACCGGCACAGAGATCACCACGATCGCCGACAGCACCCGGGAAAGCATCGATCTCCCTCCTGACGGTTCCGCCAAATGGCTGGCGAGGATCCCTTCCGCCTTCTCACTCCGGCGACGATGCGCCCGTAGCCCGCCCGGGGCGGGAGGGAGGTGGCGGGGCCTGATACCCCCCGTGCCGCTACTCCTGGATGGTCACGCCCAGGCCGTCGAAACCGATCCAGGCGGCCAGGGAGGGCCCGTAGGGATACACCCGGAGCTCCCGCGCCCGAAGGACCTCCTGAAGGCGCTGGGCGAAAGCGTGGGCCTCCTGAGGGGCGCGCGCCGGGCCATACAGGACCGCCACCCGTTCGGCCCGGGAGAACTCCGCGGCGAACTCCAGCAGCTTCTCCAGGGCCTTCTCCGTAGAGCGCGCTTTCTCCAGAGGGAGCAGGGCCCCCTCTTCCATCATCAGGAAGGGGCGGATCCCCAGCATCGTCCCCAGGATCCGCTGGGTCTTGCTCAGCAAGCGGTTCCGCTCCAGGGGCTCCAGGCTTTCGGTGATGAAGACCGTGTAGATCCGGGAGAGCATCCCCCGCAGGCGTCGGACGATCTCCTCTGCGGGCTGACCCTGAGCGGCCAGCCGGAGCGCCGTCTCCGCCATCCATCCCTGCCCCGCCCCCAGCGTCTGGGTGTCCAGCACATGCACCGGGCACCGTCCCAGCACCGCCGAGGCGGCAGCCTGGGCCTGGGCCACCAGCGGCGAAAGCCGACCGGAGTGCAGCACCGCTACGATGGCGGAGGTGCCGGGGGCCAGCCGAAGGTAAAGCTCCCGCAGCGCCTCCTCGCCCGGCGGTTCCAGACGGAAACCGATCGAACGATCCGCCGGCGGCCACAGATCCGGCGGGATCTCGTCGACCCCTTCCCGAAACGCCCGGTGATCCGCCCGGATGGTCAGGGGGATCCGGATCAGGAGCTCCCCCGGCAGGTCGGGAGCGTTCAGAAGGGCCGCGCTATCCACCAGCACCCGCACCGGCATCGATGACGTTCTCCTTTGAGGATCCGCGCTCTATTCCGCGCTCAGAATATAAGGATAATGAGGTTGCCCCGCTTCCACGATCTCAACCTGGCAATCCGGATAACGCCTCCGGATGGCCTCCGCCAGGGAGGCGGTCTGGTCGGGCTCCGCCTCGGCGCCGACGTAGAGCGTGATCAGCTCGGCGGAGGCCGCGCCCATTTCCTCCAGGGTCTTTCCGGCCACCGCTTCCAGGTCGTCCCCAGCGGCCACCAGGTGATCCTCGACCAGTCCGATCCACTGGCCCTGGCGGACGGTCACGCCCTCCAGCACGGCATCCCGAGTGGCCCGGGTAAGGGCGCCGCTGCGCACCCGGCCGATGGCCTCCTCCATCGCCCGCCGGTTGTCCTCGAGATCCGCTTCCGGCCGGTAGGCGACCATGGCGGCCACCCCCTGGGGAAGGGTGCGGGCCGGCAGGATCTCCACTCGCTTCCCGGGGGTCAATTGGGCTGCCTGCTGAGCGGCCATCATCACGTTCGGATGGTTCGGCAGCACGATGATCCGATCCGTGGGGAGGGCTTCCAGGCGTTCTATGAACTGCTGGGCGCTGGGGTTCATGGTAGGCCCGCCGGGCAGAACCGCGCTGGCCCCCAGGCTCTCGAAGATCCGTCCCCAGCCGGCGCTGGGGACCACCACCAGGGTGGCCACCTGGCCGGGCGCCACCCGTGGGGCGGGGGACTCTGGGGTCTGCGCCCGCTCCCGGATGAACGCCTCATACTGAGCCTGCATGTCCTCCACCACCACATCCCGCAGGCTCCCCCATCGGACGGCGTAGCTCAGCGGGCGGCCAGGGTCATGGACATGGATGTGGACCTTGACCGTGTTGGCATCCCCTACGACCAGGACGCTGTCGCCCATCGCCTCCAGGTCGCGGCGGATCCGCTGGACGTCCAGATTTCGGCCGACCAGGATGAACTGGACGTCATAGCCGTAGCCCTCCGCGCCGGGCTCCAGCGCCTGAGCGGCCGGGGCGCCGGGGGGCAGGGACTCCGCCGTCGGTTCTTCCGGCTCCACGGGCTCCCCGCGCAGATCGCGCAACATCCCCTCCAGGATCAGGTAAAGGCCCTGTCCGCCCGAATCCACCACGCCCGCCGCCTTCAGGATCGGAAGCAGCTCGGGGGTGCGGCGCACCGCTTCGCGCGCGCGATGAACCACCTGCTCCAGCAGCTCCACGATGTCCGCGCCCCGGCCCAGGGCTTCCGCGGCGGCCTCGCTGGCCTCGCGGATCACCGTGAGGATGGTTCCCTCCACCGGCCTCATCACCCCTCGATAGGCCGTGCGGGTGGCTTCCTGGAGGGCCCGAGCCAGATCCTCGGCCGTCATCGTGGGGCGGTGATCCATTGCCTCCGCCATCCCGCGCCAGATTTGAGAGAGGATCACCCCGGAGTTCCCCCGGGCACCCATCAGGGCCCCGCGGGCCATCCGCTGGAGGACGGCACCGATCTCCCGGTCCGACATCCCCGCGATCTCCTGCCAGGCCGCCTCCATGGTCAGGAGCATGTTCGTTCCCGTGTCCCCGTCCGGCACCGGGAACACGTTCAGGGCGTTTACCAGGTGGTGGTGCCGGCGGAGCCAGAGCAACCCGGCCCGGATCATTCGTTTGAAAGTCTGCCCATCCACCTCGTGCAGCGGACGGCGGATGGGTCGAGTCTCTCCGGCCTCCACAGCTTCCTCCGGATTCGCGAGGATTTATGCCTCCTGCCTCTTCCATCCCGACATAGGGAAGCGTTCCCTCATCCCCTCCCCGGACGGGAGGAGGGCGGTGCTTGCAGGCCCTGGATGTGGACGTTCACCTCGGCGACCGGCAGCCCGACGATGCGCTCCACCTGATATTTGATGGCCTGCTGGACGCTGTGGGCGACGGCGATCAGGCGGACGCCGTGGGCCAGGATGAGATACACGTCGATGACCAGGCCTTCCGGCCGTTCCCGGATCTGGATGCTGCGCCGGGCGTCGGGCGCGAAGAAGTTGGCCACCGCGTCGGTCATCCGATGGGGAGCCAGCCCCACCACCCCGTAGCACTGGGTGAGAGCCCGGGCGACCACCGTCGCGATCGCGGAAGGCAGGACCTCAATTCGTCCCAGCGCGCTCTGTTCGTGCATGCCTTGCGCTCCTTCCTGCTCGTCAGGAAACCCCTGAGACCACCCCATGGCGCTTTCCCCGGGTCCGGTGTCCGAGCGGGTGTGCCCGCTCAGCCGGGTCGACCGGCGGCGATCTCCGGACATCCGGTTACTATCTTAACCTGAAGTTGCCATCGGTTCCGCCGGGGAAGGTTTGGGAGCGAGGTGGCGGACCCTGGAGAGGGGGCCGCTTCCCGCGACCGCTTGCGTTAAAATAGAAAAGCACTTGCGGGACGGATCATCCCTTCGCTTCTCCTGCAGGCCATCCGGAGGGGCGGAGGTTGTGAGGAGAGCAGCCGGCGAAGGAAACCGAGATCCTGAGGGAGGCGACCATGGCGCAGGAAGTTCAGCGCGCTTATGGGACGGTGACGGTGAAGCGGGGGCTGGCCCAGATGCTCAAGGGCGGCGTGATCATGGATGTGACCAACGCGGAGCAGGCGCAGATCGCCGAGGAGGCAGGGGCCGTCGCGGTCATGGCCCTGGAACGCGTCCCCGCGGACATCCGGGCTCAGGGCGGGGTGGCCCGTATGGCGGACCCCGAGAAGGTCCTGGAGATCATGGAGGCCGTGACCATCCCGGTGATGGCCAAGTGTCGCATCGGCCATTACATGGAAGCCCGCATCCTCGAGGCCCTGGGCGTGGACTTCATCGATGAGTCCGAGGTTCTCACCCCCGCCGACGAGCAGTATCACATCAACAAGTGGGAGTTCAAAGTCCCCTTCGTCTGCGGCGCGCGGGATCTCGGGGAGGCGCTCCGGCGGATCGCCGAAGGGGCGGCGATGATCCGCTCCAAAGGGGAGGCGGGGACCGGCAACGTGGTGGAGGCGGTGCGCCACGCCCGGGCCATCATGGGGGCCATCCGGCGCATTCAGGGAATGGGGGATGAGGAGCTGGTGGCCTACGCCCGGGAGATCGGCGCGCCCTACGAGCTGGTCCTGGAGACCAAGCGCCTGGGCCGACTGCCGGTGGTGCTCTTCGCCGCCGGGGGGATCGCCACCCCTGCGGACGCCGCCCTGATGATGTGGCTGGGGATGGACGGCGTCTTCGTGGGGAGCGGGATCTTCAAGAGCGAGAACCCCTACAAGCGGGCGCGGGCCATCGTCGAGGCGGTGACCTACTGGCAGGAGCCGGAGATCCTGGCCATGGTCAGCCGCAACCTCGGCGAGCCCATGTATGGCATCGACATCCGACAGCTGACCGAGGCTCAGCGCCTGGCCCTGCGGGGCTGGTGAGCGCCTGTCCGGGATCCTGGATCGGGAGGTGAAGCGTGAGGATCGGCGTGTTGGGCCTGCAAGGGGATTATCTGGAGCATCACCAGGTGCTCCGCCGCCTGGGAGTGGAGACGGTGGACGTGCGCCTCCCGCAGCATCTGGAAGGGGTGGATGGCCTGATCATCCCGGGCGGGGAGAGCACGACCATCGGAGCCCTGGCGGAACGCTACGGGTTGATGGAGCCCCTCCGCCGCATGGCGGAGGCGGGGAAGCCCATCTGGGGCACCTGCGCCGGCATGATTTTCCTGGCGAAGGACGTGGGACGGCCTCAGCCCACCCTGGGGCTGATGGACATCCGGGTGCGGCGGAACGCCTTCGGCCGGCAGATCGACAGCTTCGAGGTGGACCTGGAGATCCCGGCCCTGGCCCGCCTGGGCGACCCCCGTCCGTTCCATGCGGTGTTCATCCGGGCGCCCCTCATCGAAGCTGTGGGGCCTGGGGTGGAGGTCCTCGCCCGGCTGGAGGACGGGTCCATCGTCGCGGCGCAGCAGGGGCACCTGCTGGCCACCGCTTTCCATCCGGAGCTGACCGAGGACACCCGGTTCCATCGGTATTTCCTGGAGCTGGTCCGTCAGGTAGCCCGCGGATGATCCGGTTCTTCCGGTTGCGGGATGGGCCGCGGTTCCTGGCCGTCCTCCACGAAGGCTTCTATCTCGACGAGCGGGCGGCACGGGTGGGCCGCTTCCGACCGGTGGAAGCGGCCACCGCTTCGTTGTTCTTCCCCGATCTGATCCCGGTGCGGACGCTGACCGACGGCGAGGGTTCTCGCTTCCTTCAGCTGAGCTATCGGCGAAAGGGGGAGGAGCTGCGCCTGTTGTTCGGAACCCCTATTCCCTCCTCCCCGGATCCGGAGGCGGTGGCCGGGTGGGAAGCGCTGTTTCACGCGCTGGCGGAATGGGCCGCGAGGAGCGGCACCCGACGGCTGATCGCAGAGGTCGGTGGGGACGAGCTCCGGCTGGCCTTTCTGCGTCAGGTGGGGTTCCAGCCCCTGCGGCGCGATCCGGTATGGGCCGGCTCCGCTCAGGTTGTGGCGCATGCCTTCCAGATCCCTGCGGATCCGGAAGGCTTCTCCCGATGGGCGCTCCATCGGGGGCCCGGAGGGGCCTGGCTGGAGGAGCTGCGTCATACCCGGGAGGATCCCCTCTCCACCCTGGCCGGTTGCATCCGGGAGCTGGGCCCCCGGTGGCGGCATCCGGTCTACGTGCAGGTGCGACGGGAAACCCCGGAGATCGTGAGGGCGTTGCGAGAGCTGGGCTTCCAGCCGGCCTTCTCGCTCTGGCGGATGGTCCGCTGGATCGCGATCCCGGTGCCTGCCTCGGTCCCGGAAGGTGTGGAAGCCGGGGCATCGGCGTTTCCCGCTTTCCCCTGCCAGACATATCCCTGGCCATGCAGCGGTATCTCGAGGAGGTGAGCCCCCTCCCCCCGGATCCGGATAGGGCTTTCCGGTTTTCTGGGCTTAGGCCCTTCCGAAAGGGTGCGAGGCCTTCCAGGTTTGTAGGCAGGCGATCCCTTTCGGCCACATACGTAGGGCAACTGCGAGCAGTTGCCCTGCATTCGGAAAAACCGGAAAGCCCTGGGATCCGGAGGAAGGACGGATAGGAGAAAGGCTGTTCCAGGTATAATAGAGGTAGCCATATCGCGGAGGTGTTCCGGCCTGAGCGCTGGGGGCGGTCGGACGGGCCCTGGAACGGGGGTTTCCCTCATGACGCAGCCTGGAATCCGATCCGGAACCATTGCGGTGGATTTCCTTACGCCCACCCATCGGATCTCAGCTCAGATGACGCTGAGAGGCCGTGTGCTGGCAGACGTCCTGAACGATGTCCGCACCTCCTTCCTTCCCCTGGAGGCGGTGTTCCTCTCCCGTCTGGAAGAGCCTGCCCGCATCCTCAAAAGCTTTGGAGCAGCTATCCTCAGCAAGAACCATATCACGATGGCGATCGTGAACGTGGGCGTCGAGCTGGCGGTGAAGGCCATCTCCCCCACCTACGGCACCCGCAAGGTTTATGGCGTGTTCGCCACGATACCGGGTTTCGAGATCGAAGGGACGATGGAGTTCCACGGCCGTCCGGATCTCCACGCCCTGCTGGTCACCAATGTCGAGCGCTTCCTCCCGATCCTGAACGCCCGGGCGGTGATGACCGGACGGCCGGAGAGCCGCTTCGCCGGCGAGCTGATCTTCATCAACCGCGATTTCATCGGCCTGTTCTCCCTCAGCGGAGAGGTGGCCCAGGGATGACCCGGATCCTGGTGATCGACGATGACCTCGAGCTGTTGCAGATGATCCGCCTGATGCTGGAGCAGGACGGATACGAGGTGTTCACCACCGCCGATGGGGCGGATGGGATCGCCAAGACGCGCCAGCTGCAACCGGATCTGGTCATCCTGGATCTGATGATGCCGGAGGTTGACGGCTTCCAGGTGCTCCAGGCCATCCGCAACGATCCGATCGTCAGCGACACGCCGGTCCTGGTGCTCACGGCGCGGGCGCAACCGGTGGATCGGGAGGCCGCTCTGGCTGCCCGAGCCGATGATTACCTGGCCAAGCCGGTTTCCCATAAGGAGCTCCGGGATCGGATCCGGGAGCTCCTGAACCGGCGCCGGCGTGCGGGTGGGGCAGGGCATGTGGTGCTCTTCCTGGGCCTGCGCGGGGGGACGGGGACGACCACCCTGGCGGTCAACACCGCGCTGGCCCTGGCTCGGAGCGGCCCCACGGTGCTGTGGGACGCGAGCCTGAACTCCGGGCACGCCGGGTTGCATCTGCGCCTGGCCCCCCGCACCTCCTGGCTGGACTGGTGGGAGAGCGGGCGGTCGCCCGTCGAGCTGGAGAACTACCTGATGGCGCATCCCACCGGGCTCCGCCTGCTCCCGGCTCCTCTGGTGCCTCCGACCGGGATGCTGGATGAGACTCAGGTGGGGCCGACGCTGGATCTGCTGCGCGAGCGGTTCGCCTTCATCGTGGTCGATGGCCCGGCCACCCTGCTGCCCATCGGCCTGGCCTTCTGTCGACTGGCGGATGAGCTCTTCTTGGTGATGAGCCCCGAGGTGGGGGCGCTGCAAACCACCGTGATGACCCTACGGGCCCTGCAAGGGGCGGGGATCTCGATGGAGCGGGTTCAGGTGGTGCTGAATCACGCCACCGGTCCGGGCACCCTGAGCCCTCAGGCCATCGAACGGGCGCTGGGCCGCCCACCCCTCTTGGCCATCCCCTTTGATCCCCTCCAGGCCACCGCTCTGGTCCAGGGGACGCCCCTGATCCTCAGCCACCCCAGCGGGCCCGTGGCCAGCGCGGTCCAGCGCCTGGTCGGCCAGATCGTCTCCGCCGTGCGCCCGTTGTAGAGGTGCTCCGCCAATGATCCGTGTGGTGCCTTTGGGACCGCTGCGATTTCCGTCCAGGAGGGCGATGGATGAGCGTCTTCGACCTGTTCTGGATCTTCCTGATCTTCAGCACCATGTTCCCGGCCTTGCAGCGGCGCCTGCTGGAAGAGGCCCGCACGCGGCTCATCCGTCAGATTGAGCGCCGACGAGGGACCCGGCTCATCACCATGATCCATCGCCAGGAGACCATCGGGTTCTTCGGTCTCCCGATCTCCCGCTACATCGATATCGAGGACTCCGAGCAGGTGCTCCGGGCGATCCGCCTGACCCCTCCCGACATGCCCATCGATCTCATCCTCCACACACCAGGCGGGCTGGTCCTGGCCGCCGAGCAGATCGCCCAGGCCCTGGTGCGGCACCCGGCGAAGGTCACCGTCTTCATCCCGCACTATGCCATGTCGGGCGGGACCCTGATCGCCCTGGCCGCCGATGAGATCGTGATGGATGAGAACGCCGTCCTGGGGCCGGTGGACCCCCAGCTGGGTCAGTATCCCGCGGCCTCTATCCTGAAGGTCGTGGAGACCAAGCCCCTGGCCAACATCGAGGATCACACGCTGATCCTGGCGGACATCGCCCGCAAGGCGATGGCCCAGGTCCGCTCCACGGTGATCGAGCTGCTCACCGCCAACGGTATGGAGGAAGAGCGGGCGGCGGCCATCGCCGAGGCCCTGAGCAGCGGCCGCTGGACCCACGATTACCCCATCTCGGTGCGGGAAGCTCAGGCCCTGGGCCTGCCCGTCCGGGTGGGTCTGCCGGAGGAGATTTACCATCTGATGGAGATGTTCCCCCAGGCCACCCCGCGACGGCCCTCGGTGGAATACATCCCCATGCCTTATCGCCATGAGGGGCCCGGACCGCGCCCGACTGCCGGCCGCTGAGCGCTCCCCGGGCAGGCCGGCGGAGGCCAGGTCCGGGCGCCAGGTTCCCCTTCCATCTGAAAGATTGTTGCCCCTTCTCTACAGATTTAAAATGACATAGCAGCCCGGATTTGTCCCTCGGATGGATTGGGTTCGGAAGGGCTCCCTCTCGGCGTGCGCCCAGAAGGGGGCCCTCCTGATCTTCTCTCATCCAGGAGCCCATCACCGCTGGGCCTTTTCGGGATCGAGGCCCGGAAGGAGGGAGCGGCCATGGGAACGCGGTGGATCTATCTCGATCATTCCGCCACCACGCCGGTGGATCCTCGGGTGGTGGAGGCGATGCAGCCCTATTTCACCGAGATCTACGGCAACTCGGCGTCCATCCATCGCTTCGGCCGGGCGGCGGCCAGGGCCCTGGAGGAGAGCCGCCGGACGGTCGCGGAGATCCTGGGTTGTCATCCTACCGAGGTCGTGTTCACCGGGTCGGGGACCGAGAGCGACAACCTGGCCCTGCGGGGGGTGGCGTTCGCCCAGCGCCGGGCCGGCCGGGGCCATCATCTCATCGTCTCCTCCGTGGAGCATCATGCCGTGCTCAACACCGCCCGCCAGCTGGAGGAGGTCTTCGGCTTCGAGGTCACCTACCTGCCGGTGGATGAATACGGCATGGTGGACCCCGATGAGGTGGGGCGGGCGATCCGCAAGGACACCATCCTGATCAGCGTGATGTATGCCAACAACGAGGTGGGCACCATCCAGCCCATCGCCGAGATCGCCCGCATCGCCCGGGCCCGCGGGATCCCCTTCCACACCGACGCGGTCCAAGCGGGGGGGATGCTGGACCTGGACGTGAACCGGCTGGGGGTCGATCTGATGACCCTGTCGGCCCACAAGTTCTACGGCCCGAAGGGGGTAGGAGTGCTCTACATCCGCCAGGGGACGCCGTATCTGCCGGTCATCACCGGGGGCGGGCACGAGCGGGGTCGCCGGGCCGGCACGGTGAACGTGGCCGGGATCGTGGGGCTGGCCACGGCCCTGCGCCTGGCCCAGGAGAGCCGGGAGAGCGAGAACGCCCGGCTGCGGCGGCTGCGCGATCGCCTGATCCAGGGGATCCTGGAGCGGGTGCCGGAGGCGCGCCTGACCGGCCATCCCACCGAGCGCCTGCCCCATCACGCCAGCTTCGTGTTCCGGGGGATCAACGGCGAGGAGCTCCTGCTGGCCCTGGACGTGGAGGGGATCGCCGCCAGCACCGGCTCCGCCTGCACCAGCGGCCGGCCCGAGCCTTCGGAGGTGCTGCTGGCGATGGGCCTGCCCCACGAGTGGGCGGTCGGCTCCTTACGGCTCACCCTGGGCAAGTCCAACACCGAGGAGGACATCGAGACCGTCCTGGAGGTGCTGCCCCGGGCCGTCGCCCGCCTGCGGGAGATGCAGGCCATAGCGGCGTGAGGGTCGCCGATGCTCGCCCATACCGTTGAGGTTTATCTCAAACTATTGCCCTACATCCGAGAGACTCCGCAGCAAACGATCCGGCTCTCCTACGATGCCGAGGCGGATGTGTTGTATGTGAGTTTCGGCGATCCTCTTCCGGCTACTGAGAGCGAGCTGACGGATGAGGATATCATCGTTCGTTATCGCGAGGGGCGTGTGATCGGTTACACCATCCTTCACGCCAGCCGAAGGGGCTTCCTCCGGGGGGAATAACCCGGCCCAGGATGTGCGGAGGAGGACTGATGCGCGCGGAGCGGATCCAGGAGACGCTGGAAGACGTTCATTACCCTGAGGGAGATGGGCGGCCGGTGGCGGAGACGGAGATCCATCGGGACAACCTGTTCAACCTCCTCTTTGCCCTTCGTCACTTTTTTGAACATCGCCCGGATGTGGTGGTCAGCGGCAACCTGCTGATCTACTACGTGGAGGGGAACCCGCGGGCTGTGGTGGCGCCGGACCTCTTCGTGGTCTTCGGGATCCCGCGTCGGCCCCGTCGGATCTATAAAGTGTGGGAGGAAGGCAAAGGGCCCGATGTGGTGATCGAGCTGACCTCGGCCTCCACCCGCTGGGAGGATCTGGGGTCCAAGAAAGGCCTCTACGAGGCCCTGGGGGTGCAGGAGTATTTCCTGTTCGATCCCTTTGGGGAATACCTGAGTCCGCCCCTGCGGGGGTTTCGCCTGTCCGCGGAAGGCTACCGTCCCATCCCGCCGCAGACGGCCGAGCCCATCACGCTGCGCAGCGAGCTCCTGGGCCTGGATCTGCGAGCGGAAGGGGAGTGGTTGCGGCTGGTCGAGCCCGGAAGCGGCCGGAAGTTGCCCACGCCGGATGAGATGTGGGCCGCCTGGAAAGGAGCAGGATGACCCGTGTGGTGGTGGCGATGAGCGGCGGCGTGGACAGCAGCGTCGCCGCCGCCCTGCTGGTGGAGCAGGGCTATGAGGTGATCGGCATCATGCTGCGTCTGTGGGGCGAGGGCGAGAGCGCCGGCGCCTCGACCAACCGCTGCTGCACCCTGGAGGACATGGAGCTGGCCTACCGGGTGGCCGACCATCTCGGCATCCCCTTCTACGTGCTCAATGTGGCCGATTTCTTCAAGAAGACGGTGGTCGATTTCTTCATCGCCGAATACCTGGCCGGCCGCACGCCGAACCCATGCCTCCGGTGCAACCGCTTCGTCCGCTTCGATTGGCTGTTGCGGCGGGCCCGGGCCCTGGGAGCGGAGTTCCTGGCCACCGGCCACTACGCGCGGGTTCGCCAGGTCGATGGGCGCTACCAGCTCCTGCGGGGGGTGGATCCCCGCAAAGATCAGTCCTATGTGCTCGCCGTGCTGGGGCAGGCGGAGCTGCGCCACGCCCTGTTCCCCGTGGGCGAATACACCAAGGAGCAGGTCCGGGAGCTGGCCCGCCGCTTCGGGCTCCCGGTGGCCGAGAAGCCCGAAAGCCAGGACCTGTGCTTCCTCCCGGACGGGGATTATCGGGCCTTCCTGCGCCGCCACGCCCCGGAGGCCCTCCGGCCGGGCCCGATCCTGGACACGCGGGGTCGGGTTCTGGGGGAGCACCAGGGGCTGGCCTTTTACACCATCGGCCAGCGGCGCGGCCTTGGGATCGCCGCCGGGGTTCCCCTTTACGTGGTGGATCTGGATCCGGAGCGCAACGCGGTGATCGTGGGGACGGCGGAGGAGCTGGGCCGCCGCGTCGCCTTGCTGGAGGGCCTCCATTTCGTCAGCGGAGAGATCCCTTCGGAGCCCTTCCGGGCCACCGTGAAGATCCGGTATCGGGCCCGGGAGGTGCCCGCCTGGATCCTGCCCATGCCCGACCGCCGGGCGCAGGTGATCTTCGACGAGCCCATGCGGGACCTCACGCCCGGGCAGGCGGCGGTGATGTATGAGGGGGAGGTGGTGTTGGGTCTGGGGATCATCGTCCGCGCGGAGCGGGAGCCGTCCCCGGAGGCCATGGAGGCCATCCCGGCGCGCGCCGCCCTCTCCTGAGGTCCCATCCTCTTCATTGCGCCTCCGATCCCCCCTGTGGTATCCTGGGCTCCCGGCGAGATCCAGCCCGAGGTGGCGCACGGATCATTCATGGAGCGCCTGAAGGGAGAGGTCCGATGAGCGAGCCCTTTCTTTCGATCATCATCCCCGCCCACAACGAGGAGCGCCGGCTCCCGGCGGCCCTGGAGCAGATCGATCGTTTCCTGCGGATGTGGGACCGCTCCGCCGAGGTGATCGTCGTGGAGAACGGCAGCACGGATCGCACGGCGGAGATCGCCGAGGCCTTCGCCCGGGATCACCCTTACGTCCGCCTGATCCGGGAGCCCCGCCGGGGGAAGGGCCTGGCCGTCCGCCGGGGGATGCTGGCCGCCCGGGGCCGTTATCGCTATATCTGCGATGCCGACCTCTCCACGCCCATCGAGGAGGTGGTGAAGTTCCTCCCCCCGCAGCTGGACGGCTTCGACATCGCCATCGGGAGCCGGGAGGCCCCCGGCGCCCGCCGCATCGGGGAGCCCCTCTATCGCCATGTGATCGGACGGGTCTTCAATGCCATCGTCCGCTTCCTGGCCCTCCCGGACTTTCAGGACACCCAGTGCGGCTTCAAGATGTTCCGGGCCGAGGTGGCGGAGGATCTCTTCCGGGTCCAGCAGCTGGACGGCATGAGCTTCGACGTGGAGGTGCTCTTCATCGCGCGGCAGCGCGGCTATCGCATCGTGGAGGTCCCCGTGACCTGGTATTTCAACCCGGAGAGCCGGGTCCGGCTGTTCCGGGACAGCCTGAACATGTTCCGCGATCTGTTTCGGATCCGCTGGAATGCCTGGAAAGGCCGCTATGCCCGGCCGGAAATCCGCCTCCCTTCCGCGTCCGACCCTGGTTGAGGAGAGGGCCTTCTGGCGGCAGGGCTATCGAAGGGTCGCCGGCCTGGATGAGGCGGGCCGGGGCGCGTGGGCGGGGCCGGTGGTGGCCGCCGCGGTGATCCTCCCGCCGGAGCCGGCGCGGTTGCGCGCGACGCTGGCCGCGGTGCGGGACTCCAAGATGCTGACCCCGGCGGAGCGGGAGGCGCTCTTGCCGGAGATCCTGCGGGTGGCCCTCGCGGTGGGGGTGGGGATGGCCGGGCCGGAGGAGATCGACGCCCTGGGCATCGTCCCGGCCACCCGCCTGGCGATGGAGCGGGCGCTGCGCGCTCTTCCGATCCCCGCGGAGGCTCTGATCGTGGACGCCCTGACCCTGCCCGTCTCGCTCCCGCAACGGGTTCTGGTGCGGGCGGACGCGCGCTGCCTCTCGGTGGCGGCCGCCTCCATTGTGGCCAAGGTGACGCGGGATCGATGGATGGTGGAGGTGGATCGGCTCTACCCGGCCTACGGCTTCGCCCGGCACAAGGGCTACGGCACCTCGGCCCACCGGCGCGCCCTCCACCTCCACGGCCCCAGCCCCATCCACCGTCGAACCTTCGCCCCGGTCCAGGGCCTCCTTTCAGGGAAGGATTTGCCTGCGCCGTCCGAATTGTTCAGCGATCTGCGCTCGGAGATCCCCGGGCGTTGGAAAGCGAGGAAGAAATGATCCTGAGGGCTGTTGAGGCTCTGAATTACAAGTGCTTGCGGTTTGTTCGTCAAGAGCTGCAGCCGTTTCAGATCCTCGTGGGTCCCAACGCCAGCGGCAAGAGCACCTTCCTGGACGTCCTGATCTTCCTGCAAGATCTCCTCCGGGAGGACGTCGGGGAGGCTGTGCGGAAGCGGGCGCGCTCCGTTCGGGAGCTGGTTTGGAAGCTGGAATCGGAGCGCTTTGAGCTGGCGGTCGAATTCCGGCTTCCCGATCCGGTTCGAAAGCGTCTGAAGGACCCGTATTCATGGATTCGATATGAGGTCCGGGTGGGAACGGATCCGCAAGGCGTCCTCACCCTTCTGGCGGAGAACCTCTGGCTTCTTCGAGGGGAGGACAAGACGGTTCCCCGTCCCGAGGATTCCCAGCCTGTGCTGTTCCCCAAGGAGCCTTCCCCGCCGAAAAGCATTGTGAAAGAACCGCGAGGGCATGCCCCCGCCGGCTATCGAAAGATCATGGCCCGCACAGAGCGGGGACGGCTCTATATCCGTTCGGAGACGACGGACTGGAACTTCTCTCTCCCCGCCGATCGGAAGCGAGCGGGTTTGCTCATGATCCTTGAGGAGGAAGAAAGGTTCCCAGCAAGCACCTGGTTGCGCCGGGTGCTCATGGAAGGGGTGCAGTTTTTGATGCTGAACAGCCGGGCGATGCGCTGGCCGTGTCGTCCAGATGCCCCGCAGACCTTCCAGCCGGATGGCTCGAATCTCCCTCGGGTCGTGGAGAATCTTCAGAAGAGCGACCCACATCGGCTGGAACGCTGGGTTCAACATCTCCGAACCGTTCTTCCCGAGATCCAGAAGGTGACGGTGAGGGAGCGGGAGGAGGACCGCCACCGTTACCTCGTTGTGGAAACTCGAGAAGGGCGCTCGCTGCCATCTTGGCTGCTCTCCGACGGGACCCTGCGTCTGTTCGCCATGACCCTCCTGGCCTATCTACCGGGGGAGAAGGGGATTTATATGGTGGAGGAGCCGGAAAACGGCATTCATCCCCGGGCCCTGGAGGCCGTCTATCAATCCCTCTCTTCGGTTTACGAGGGACAGGTCCTGTGCGCGACCCATTCGCCTATCCTGTTAAACCTGGCGAAGCCGGAGGAGCTGCTCTGCTTTGCGCGCGCTGAAAGCGGGGCAACCGATATCATACCGGGCGATCGGCATCCCAGGCTGAGGGAATGGAGGGAGGCCGTGGCCCTGGGAGATCTCCTTGCCGGCGGGATCCTGGGATGAACGGCTTAGATGTGAAAGACCTGGTTCTCCTGGTGGCCGATGCGGATATGGAACAGGCCGTGCGGGGGCTCCTTGCCCGCCCCGCGGATCTGGGGATCCGCGCAGGGATCGCTTTCGATGTCTTCAGGCACCCTCGAAGGGACCCTGGGGTGTTTCATGAAGCCCCGGATTTCCTGAGACCTTTGCAGGGACAGTATCGGCGCGCGCTCGTTTTGCTGGACCGGGAGGGTTCCGGACGGGAGACGTGGAGCCCGCGGCAAATTGAGGAAGACATCCAGCGCCGTCTGGACAGCGCGGGATGGAAAGACCGATCTGCTGTTGTGGTGCTGGATCCCGAGCTGGAGGCCTGGGTCTTCTCGGGGTCACCGCATGTGATCCGGGTGATCGCGGACGGAGATGAGACGCTATACCTCCGTATCCTTCGGAAATACACGCTCTCCGACCTGGGAAAACCGGCTCGCCCCAAGGAGGCGATGGAGGAAATGCTGCGTCAGAAGCGTATCCCGCGATCGGCCTCTTTATATGGTGAGCTGGCCAGGCAGGTTCCCGTCTCGGTTCTCTCCGGATGTCGGGATCAGGCTTTTCGGAGATTCCGCCGCTTCCTGCAGGACTGGTTCCCGCCAGGGGAGTGAGAAGTGCGACATCGAGGAGTCCGGCGGGCTCGGCGCACGCTGCCGATAGCGGGATGATCCGGTTGTTTCAGATGTGACATCTTGCAGCGATTCTGAAAAGCGATTCCGGCGAACAAACGAGATGCGCGTCGCGCTGGTCCATGACTGGCTGAATCAGATGGGCGGGGCGGAGGTGGTGCTGGAGGCCCTGAAGGGGATCTTCCCCGGGGCCCCCATCTACACCAGCATCTACGACCGCCGCCGCATGCCGGCCCGCTACCGGGAGTGGGAGATCCGCACCACCTGGCTGGACGCCCTCCCATTTATCCACCGCTATCATCAGCTTTACCTTCCCCTTTACCCCCTGGCCTTCGATGCCCTGAACCTCTCGGATTACGATGTGGTGCTGTCGAACAAGAGCGGGTTCTGCCACGGGGTGGTCACCGGCCCCTCCACCGTTCATGTGTGCTATTGTCTGACCCCCACCCGTTACGTCTGGAGCTACGAGGAATACGTGGCCCGGGAGCGGCTGCCCCGCTTCCTCCGGGGCGGGTTGCGGCCGCTGATCGCCGCCCTCCGGCTCTGGGATCGCCTGGCCGCCGACCGGGTGGACCTCTTCATCGCCATCTCCACGGAGGTGGCCCGGCGCATCCGCAAGTTCTACCGGCGTCCGTCCCTCCTCCTGCATCCTCCGGTGGAGGTGTCCCGCTTCCAGCCCGCCTCCCGGGTCGAAGACTACTACCTGATCGTCTCCCGGCTGGTCCCTTACAAGCGGATCGACCTGGCCATCCAGGCCTTCAACCGGCTGGGGCGGCCCCTGGTGATCGTTGGGGACGGTCGGGATCGGCCCCGGCTGGAGGCGATGGCGGGCCCGACCGTCACCTTCCGGGGGCGCGTCTCCGATGCGGAGCTGGCGGAGCTCTACGCCCGGTGCCGCGCGTTCATCTTCCCGGGGGTGGAGGACTTCGGGATCGCCCCGGTGGAGGCCATGGCGGCGGGACGGCCGGTGATCGCCTTCGCCGCCGGCGGCGCCCTGGACACGGTGGTGGAGGGGGTGACCGGGGTGTTCTTCCGGGAACCCACCCCCGAGAGCCTGGCGGAGGCGGTCCGGCATCTGGAGGAGCTCCGCTTCGATCCCTGGGACATCCGCCGCTATGCCGAGCGGTTTGACAGGCGGAGGTTCCAGGAAAAAATAGAGGAAATTGTGGAAGCGGCGTGGGAAGCCGCGCGCCGGGGCCAGGAGGTGGAGGCCGCCCTGCTGGCCCGGTTTCAGGATCTCGCCGTTGCGCTCCGGAGCCCTGTGGGATGACGCTGGAAGATCTGGCCCGTGTCCTGAAGCGCTGGGGATGGCTGGCCCTGATCCCCACGGCCATGGGGGTGCTGGCGGCGGCCTTCGCCCGCCCCGCCCCGCCGGCATATCAGGCATCCATCCGCTTCGCCGTGGGAGTTCGGCCGGGACAGCCGGCCGACTATGATTACGACGGCTACTATCGGTGGCTGTCCAGCGAATACCTGGCCGCCGCCGCCTCGGCCTGGATGCGCAGCCGGGATTTCGCGGAACGGGTGGCGGCGGTCCTTTCCGGGCAAGGCCCCGCGCTCCCCGCGCCCGCCGTTCAGGGAGCGATCGCCACGGATTACCAGCGCTCCCTGGTGGTCCTGTATGTCACGGCCCCGGATCCCAAGACGGCCGAGGCCATCGCGCAGGCGGCGGCCCGGGTGGCCCGCGAGGAGGTGGGCCGGGTGTGGCCCCAGGCGGTGGGGACAGGGATCCTCACGCCGCTGGACGTCCCGGTGGCCTCGCCGACGGCTCCCTCCCTGCGCGCCCGCCTGGAGGGGCTCTTCCGGATCGCCCTGGGGCTTCTGCTGGGGCTGACCCTGGCTTTCCTGGCCGATTTCACCGATCCGCGGATCTGGGATCGCCGGGACGTGGAGCGGCTGGGCCTGCGGGTCCTGGGGGAGATCCCGAAAGGAGGGGAGCGGGGCGCCGAATGAATTCGGCCTGGGGAGGCCTTCGGCCGGCGGTCGGCCTGTGCGCCGAATGAATTCGGCCTCCAGGGGCCTTCGGCCAACGGTCGGCCTGCGCGCCGAATGAATTCGGCCTCCGGAGGCCTTCGGCCGATGGTCGGCCTGCGCCGACCGGGAGGGTGTCTTTTGCGTCGGCGGAGGCCGACGCCTGGCGCGAGAGTGCCTTGGAAGGCCGATTTCAATCGGCACGAAAGCCTTCGGCCGGCGGTCGGCCTGCGCCGACCGGAAAAGCGCTCTTTGCGTCGGCGGAGGCCGACGCCTGGCGCGAGAGCGCCCTGGAAGGCCGATTTCAATCGACGCGAAAGCCTACGGTCGGGGGTTGGCCTGTGCGCCGAATGAATTCGGCCTCCAGGGGCCTTCGGCCGGCGGTCGGCCTGCGCCGACCGGAAAAGCGCTCTTTGCGTCGGCGAAGGCCGACGCCCGGCGCGGAGCGCCTAAGAAGGCCGATTTCAATCGGCGTGAAGGCCTTCGGCCGGCGGTCGGCCTGCGCCGACCGGGAGGGTGCCTTTTGCGTCGACGGAGGCCGACGCCCGGCGCGCAGCGCCCTGGAAGGCCGATTTCAATCGGCGTGAAGGCCTTCGGCCAGCGGTCGGCCTGCGCCGACCGGGAGGGTGTCTTTTGCGTCGGCGGAGGCCGACGCCCGGCGCGAGAGCGCCCTGGAAGGCCGATTTCAATCGGCATGAAGGCCTGCGGCCGACGGTCGGCCTGCGCCGACCGGGAAGGTGTCTTTTGCGTCGGCGAAGGCCGACGCCCGGCGCGAGAGCGCCCTGGAAGGCCGATTTCAATCGGTAGGAGCGGCTTCAGCCGCGACCCTGCGAGATCGAGGAGAAGGGGTTTGGGGTGGAGGGCTCCTCCTTCCCAATGACCGCTGTTGCCATCGGGACACTGATTCGGGGCGAAAGCCCCTCCTACAAAAAGCAATCCTTCTGTAGGAGCGGCTTTCGCCGCGACCACGGCGGGATCGAGGAGAAGGGGTTTGGGCTCCAGGAACGGCTTTCAATGCGACCCCTTGTGGGATCGAAGAAAGCAGGGGTTGCGGGCGGAAGGCCTTTCCCTCAGGAATGATCGCCGTTGCCATTGAGGCGCCGGTTCGGGGCTGAAGCCCCTCCTGCGATGAGGTTTTCATCCCGGCCGATGTCGGGCCGGCGCAAACGATCGGAAGCGTATCCCTTCGGTGAGGTTGGCGGATCGATGAATCTGTGGGATCTGATCTACATCCTGCGCCGATGGGGCTGGCTGATCCCGGTCCTGGCCGGAGCCACCGCCCTGAGTGCCTTCGTCTTCAGCCGGCTGCAAACGCCGGTTTACCGGGCGGTGGCGACGATCGCCGTGCAGCCGGCCCGGCCGGACTTCGGCCAGAGCCAGGCGGCCAAAACCCTGCTCAGCAGCTACGTGCAGATCATGTCCAGCACCTACGGCGGAGGGGATCTCCACCAGCCCTCCGCCAGCCGCGTGATCCAGACCCTGCAGCTGGACATGACGCCCGAGCAGCTGAAGCGGAGCGCCATCTTCTCCGCCGACGAGCGCAGCCTGCTCATCGAGCTGGAGGTCCGCTCTTACGCCCCGGAGGTGGCCCAACAGATCGCCCGCACGTGGGCGGAGCTGTTCGTCGAATGGCGACGCACGGAGAACCAGCGATTGCGCCAGGAGGATCAGATCGACGCCCTGCTGGTGGATCAGCCGGTCGCCGGCCGGTTCCGCCCGCAGACGACGTTCAACGTGGCGGCCGGAGCCGTGCTGGGGCTGGTGCTGGGCGGGGCCCTGGCCTTGCTGGCCGGATGGCTGGAGCTGGGGGCCGCCCGGGCCTCCGAACAATGGTTGCTCCTCCAGCACTACCTCCGGTTGCTGCGCCGGCGGGGCTGGGCCCTGGTGGCCTTCCCCGTGCTGGCCGCCGGAGCCGCTTTCGTCTTCAGCCGGCTGCAGACGCCGATGTATCGGGCGGTGGCGACCATCGCCGTGCAGCCGGCCCGGCCGGACTTCGGCCAGAGCCAGGCGGCCAAAACCCTGCTCAACAGCTACCTGGCGATCCTCTCCAGCGTCTACGGGGGCGATCATCCCGATCAGCCCTCGGCGCGCCGGGTGATCCAGGAGCTGGGGCTGACGATGGCCCCCGAAGCGCTGCGGCGGAACATGTCCCTCTCCCTGGACGAGCGCAGCATGGTGATCCGCCTGGAGGTCCGGGCCCCTGACGGCGAGCTGGCGAAGCGGATCGCCAAGCGGTGGGCAGAGCAGTTCGTCGAATGGCGGCGGAGCGAGAACAAGAAGCTCCGCCAGGAGGATCGGATCGACGCCCTCCTGGTGGACGAGCCGATTTACACCCGGTTTCGGCCCCAGACGCGGGTGAACGTCGCCATCGGCGGGCTGCTGGGGTTGGCCCTCGGGCTGGGGGTGATGTTCTTCCAGGAGGGCCTGGAAAACCTGCGCCGGTGGATGGCGGCCCCGGCGGCCGCCCGCCTCCCCGGGCCGATCCCCGGCCCGACCCCCCGGCCATAGGGGAGGCTCCCGCATGGAACGGCCGCTCCCGCAACCCGTCGCCGAGGCGTATCGCATCCTGCGGATGAACCTGGAGGCCCTGCGGCTGGAGCATCCGCTGCAGGCGCTGCTTCTGGCCCCCGCCTCCCCGGGGGAGGCTGCCGACGCCGTGGCGGCCCATCTGGCCATCGCCTTCGCCGAGGCCGGCCGCCAGACCCTTCTGGTGGACGCGGACCTGGAGCGCCCGGGGCTGCACCGACGGTTCGGCCTCTCCCCCGTCTCCGGGCTGGCCGCCCTGATCGGCGAGGGGGGCGGATCCATCGACGCCAGCCTGATGGCCACGGGGGTCCCGGGGTTGTGGCTGCTGCCGGCCGGCGCCGCGGAGCCGCCTCCGGCCGCCCTGCCGGCCCGTCGGGCCGGGGAGCTCCTGCAGGCCCTCCGGCGGCGGGCCGAGCGCATCCTGATCTGCGCCCCCGCGCCCCAGCGCTCCAGCCGAACCCTGGCCCTGGCAGAGCATTGTGACGGGGCCCTCCTGATCGTCCGCGCCCGCCGCACCCATCGGGCCGACCTGCTCCGCGCCCGGGAGGCCCTGGAGCGGCTTCATGTTCCCATCCTGGGCGTGGTCCTGCAGCGCTGAGCGATTTCGAAAACACCGAAACCGGGAGGGGAAGGATGAGCGGGATCAAAGCGCTGATCCTGAGCGGGGGGAAGGGGACCCGCCTTTACCCCCTGACCTTCACCAGCGCCAAGCAGCTGCTCCCCATCGCCAACAAGCCGGTGCTCTTCCGGGTGATCGAAACGGTGAGAGACGCGGGGATCACCGACATCGGGATCGTGGTGGGGGACACCGCCCCGGAGGTGATGGCGGCGGTGGGGGATGGGAGCCGCTGGGGCGTGCGGGTCACCTACATCCGCCAGGAGGCTCCTCTGGGCCTGGCCCACGCGGTGAAGATCTCCCGGGATTACCTGGGCCAGACCCCCTTCGTGATGTTTTTGGGCGACAACGTCATCCAGGGCGGGATCCGCCATCTGGTGCGGATGTTCCTGGAGAGCGACTACGACGCCCAGATCGTCCTCAAGGAGGTCCCGGACCCCCAGCACTATGGCGTGGCGGAGCTGGCCGACGGGCGCATCGTCCGGCTGGTGGAGAAGCCCCGGGAGCCCTGCAGCAACCTGGCCCTGGTGGGGATCTATCTTTTCCGGTCGCCGATCTTCGAGGCCGTCGAGGCCATCCGCCCCAGCTGGCGGGGCGAGCTGGAGATCACCGACGCCATCCAGTATCTGGTGGAGAAGGGCTACAAGGTCTATCCGTATATCCACACGGGGTGGTGGATCGACACGGGCAAGCCCATCGACCTGCTGGCGGCCAACAGCCTGGTGCTGGAGGAGCTGGAGCCGCGGGTGGAGGGCTACGTGGATCGGGACTCGGCCCTGGAGGGGAAGGTGGTGATCGAGCGGGGGGCGGAGATCATCAACAGCCGCATCCGCGGGCCGGCCATCATCGGCGAGCACACCCGCATCATCAACAGCTACATCGGTCCCTTCACCAGCATCTATCATCACTGCGAGATCATCAACAGCGAGATCGAGCACAGCATCATCCTGGAGCACTGCCGCATCGAGGACATCCCCCGCATCGCCGACAGCCTGATCGGCCGGCGGGTGGTGATCACCCACTCCCCCATGAAGCCCCGGGCCTATAAGTTCACCCTGGGGGACTACAGCCAGGTGGGGATCCTTTGAGGGGCATCCCGTCCCCGAATCGGGCGCGAACACACGGATGAGGCGGCTCGGGTGTGGCCCGATTTTGTCGGGCCTGGCCGCCTTGTAGGACAACTGCGAGCAGTTGTCCTACGATTTTGGGACACACCCGGCGGCTCGGCCCCATCGGGGGCTTGCCGGGGGCAGCCGGCCGGGATCCCTTTCGGCCCCTCGCGGCGCCTTCTTGCGCCCTGCGCCTTCGCTCCGGGGAGGGGGCCCCGATGGCAACGGCGATCATTTCTGGGGGAAGGGCTTTCCGCACCGCAACCCCTGTCTTCTCGATCTCACTGTGGTCGCTTTGTGTAGGAGGGGCTTTCGCCCCGAACCGGTGCCCCGATGGTAACGGCCATCGTTTCGGAAGGAAGAGCCTTCAATCCGCAACCCCTGTCTCCTCGATCTCGCCATGGTCGCGGCTGAAGCCGCTCTTGCCGATTGAAATCGGCCTTCCAGGGCGCTGCGCGCCAGGCGTCGGCCTTCGCCGACGCAAAAGACACCTTCCCGGTCGGCGCAGGCCGACCGCCGGCCGAAGGCCTCCACGCCGATTGAAATCGGCCTTCCAGGGCGCTCTCGCGCCGGGCGTCGGCCTCCGCCGACGCAAAAGACATCTTCCCGGTCGGCGCAGGCCGACCGTCGGCCGAAGGCCTTGGCGCCGATTGAAATCGGCCTTCTGAGGCGCTCTCGCGCCGGGCGTCGGCCTTCGCCGACGCAAAAGACACCCTCCCGGTCGGCGCAGGCCGACTGCTGGCCGAAGGCCTTCACGCCGATTGAAATCGGCCTTCCAGGGCGCTGCGCGCCGGGCGTCGGCCTTCGCCGACGCAAAAGACACCTTCCCGGTCGGCGCAGGCCGACCGTTGGCCGAAGGCCCCTGGGGGCCGAATTCATTCGGCGCGCAGGCCGACCGCTGGCCGAAGGCCTTCACGCCGATTGAAATCGGCCTTCCAGGGCGCTCTCGCGCCGGGCGTCGGCCTTCGCCGACGCAAGGAACGTTTTTCGGTCGGCGCAGGCCGACCGTTGGCCAAAGGCCCCTGGGGGCCGAATTCATTCGGCGCGCATGCCGACCGCCGGCCGAAGGCCCCCCCGGTCGAATTCATTCGACACCCGAGGCCCCATTCATTCAGCGTCCCCCGCCTCCTCCGCCAGCCTCCCCAGCAGCGCCCACATCTCTTCATCCGCCACCGCCCCTTCTGCCAGCGCCAGGGCCTGCTCATCGATGGCATCCAGGGCCAGCCCCCGGCGCAGCGCCTGCGGATCCCGCTCCCCCGTTAGCAGCCGCCCCAGCGCCTCCGCCAGCCCTTGCCAGTCCTCCTGCTGGCGCATCGCCGCCAGGGCCCCCTTTACCTCCTGGGTCACCTCGGGCTCCGCCAGGCCCCGCGCCATGGCCGCCACCACCCACAACAGCGGTGCCAGCCGCGTGACCGTGGGGGAGAGCGCGAGGGAAAGGCCGACCCGGAGCGTCTCCTTCACCAGCTCCCAATCCGGCTCTCGTTTCCCCCGTCCGCATGCGGCCAGATAGTCGCGCAGCATATATCGCATGCGATCCGCGAACGCCGGGGGCAGGACCCGGAAGAACGGCAACAGGATGCGCACCGCTTCCTCATAGGCCGCCAGGGCTTTCTCCGGCTCTCCGATTTCGGCAAGCCGGTCGCCCAGGTTGTTGAGGCTGGTGGCCAGGTCTGGGATGAGAAAGGCCTGGGGATATTCCTCCGTCAGCTGATGGCAAATTTCCATCGCCTCTCGAGCAGCTGCTTGCGCCTCTTCGGGCCTGTTCAGATCTAAGAGTATGTTGGCCAAGTTGAGGAGGCTATCGGCCAGATATGCCAGAAACATCTGGGGATATTGCAGGACTAAGGCACGATAGATTTCAACGGCCTCCCGGAGGGCCTGGACCGCCTCTTCTCGTTGACGCAAGGAGAAGAGATCTGCGCCCAGGTTGTGAAGGCTATCAGCCAAAAATGAAAGGAAAGCCTGGGGGTAGGTCTGAGCCAGTCTACGGAAGATTTCCACGGCTTCCCGGGTGGCTTCCAGGGCCTCCTCCCGCCGGCCCAAGGCGGAAAGCTGGTTGCCCAGGTTGGCGAGGCTGCCGGCCAGGTCGGGGAGGAAGGCGTCGGGGTGCTGGGCGGCCAGCCGGCGGCGGATCTCCACCGCCTCCTGCGTGGCTTGCAGGGCCTCCTCCCGCCGGCCCATTTCGGAAAGCATCGCGCCCAGGTTGTTGAGGCTCGTGGCCAGGTATGGGAGGAAGGCGTCGGGATGCTGGGCGGCCAGCCGGCGGTAGAGGTCCACGGCTTCCCGCAGGGCTTCCAGGGCCTCCTCCCGCCGGCCCAATTCGGAAAGCACCTTGCCCAGGTTGGTGAGGCTCATCGCCAGGTATGGGAGGAAGGCGTCGGGGTGCTGGGCGGCCAGGCGGCGGTAGAGGTCCACCGCCTCCTGCGTGGCTTGCAGGGCCTCCTCCCGCCGGCCCATTTCGGA
>Ga0079997_119469_pt1 | contig 47739 bp, 34 predicted proteins | sample PerSpoCPS_CMetaG_FD_69200 | JGI IMG/M metagenome (GOLD analysis project Ga0079997, IMG submission 69200) | Archaeal communities from Yellowstone National Park, Wyoming, USA - Perpetual Spouter C (PS_C) MetaG (SPADES assembly) (version 2) | ecosystem: Environmental > Aquatic > Thermal springs >... | reverse complement strand
AAAGGGCACGCGGTGGATGCCTCGGCACCAGGGGCCGAAGAAGGGCGTGGCAAGCTGCGAAAAGCCCCGGGGAGCCGCAAGCAGGCTGTGATCCGGGGATTCCCGAATGGGGAAACCTGACGGGGAAAACCCCCGTCACCAGCAGGTGAATCCATAGCCTGCTGGGGGGCAGCCCGCGAACTGAAACATCTTAGTAGCGGGACGAAAAGAAAGCAACCGCGATGCCCCGAGTAGTGGCGAGCGAAAGGGGCACAGCCCAAACCGTCACCGTGTAAAAGCCCGCAGGCGTTGCGGTGGCGGTGTAGCGGGACAGCACCGGAGGGGGCTGCGGACCCCTCAGGGAGTTACAAAACCCCGACCTAGCCGAAGTGGCCTGGAACGGTCCGCCATAGAGGGTGAGAGCCCCGTAGGCGAAAGGTCAGGGGTCTCCCGGGGTGCTGCTCCCAAGTAGCTCGGGCCCCGTGAAAGCCTGAGCGAATCTGGGGGGACCACCCTCTAAGGCTAAATACCCCTGGTGACCGATAGCGCACCAGTACCGTGAGGGAAAGGTGAAAAGAACGGTGGGAAGCCGAGTGAAATAGAACCTGAAACCGTGTGCCTACAAGCAGTCGGAGGGCTATGCCCCGTGACAATCACGGGGAATGCCTGACGGCGTGCCTCTTGAAGAATGAGCCGGGGAGTTGCCGTCGGTGGCAAGGCTAAGCGCCATAAGGCGCGGAGCCGTAGGGAAACCGAGTCTGAATAGGGCGTTAGTCGCCGGCGGCAGACCCGAAACCGAGCGAGCTACCCCTGCCCAGGGTGAAGTGCCCTTAACCGGGCACGGAGGCCCGAACCCGTCGGTGTTGCAAAACCGTGGGATGAGGTGGGGGTAGCGGTGAAACGCCAACCGAGCTCGGAGATAGCTGGTTCTCCCCGAAACACATGTAGGTGTGGCGTCGGGCTATTAAGCGGCGGAGGTAGAGCCACGGATGGGGGTAGGGGGTTAACAGCCTACCAAACCCTGTCCAACTCCGAATGCCGCCGCTGGTCCCTCTATGGGGCTAAGGCCCGGCAGTCGGACTTCGGGGGATAAGCTCCGAAGTCGCGAGGGAAACAGCCCAGACCGCCAGTTAAGGTCCCCAAGTCCCGGCTTAGTGGGGAACGCGGTGGGGCTCCTAAGACAGCCGGGAGGTTGGCTTAGAAGCAGCCATCCTTTAAACAGTGCGTAACAGCTGACCGGCCGAGGAGCCCTGCGCGGAAGATTCAACGGGGCTAAGCCGGGCACCGAAACTGCGGGCTTGGCGGGATTGCCTATAAGGCGTTCCGTCAGGCGGTAGGGGAGCGTTCCGCTTGCTGTGAAGCCCGACCGAAAGGACGGGTGGAGCGGGCGGAAGTGAGAATCCCGGCACGAGTAGCGATAAGGCAGGTGAGAATCCTGCCCGCCGGAAGCCCAAGGTTTCCGACGCAACGCTCGTCGGCGTCGGGTGAGGCGGTCCTAAGCCGAGGCCGTTCGGCGTAGGCGATGGGCAGCGGGTTTATATTCCCGCCCCACCGACCTCCGCCATCAGGGATGGGGGACGCTCCCAAGGGAGCCTACGCGGCGATGGTCGTCCGCGGCGACCGTGGAGTCAGCGTTCGTAAGGAGCGCTGGCTTGGCGGGAGTGAGCCGCCTTTGCGCGGCGAAGTGGCGACCCAAGGGAGCCAAGAAAAGCCCTTACCGAGTCCGTCCCGAAAGGGATGGCGCGGAGCGTCGGTGACCGTACCGGAAACCGCCACAGGTGGGCGAGGAGAGTATCCACAGGCGCGCGGGATAACCCCCGCCAAGGAACTCTGCAAAATGTCCCCGTAACTTCGGGAGAAGGGGAGCCGTAGTAGGGTGAAAGGACTTTGCGTCCAAGTAGCCCGAGGCGGTCGCAGATAAGCGGCCGGGGCGACTGTTTAACAAAAACACAGGTTCCTGCCAACCCGAAAGGGGAGGTATAGGGGCCGACGCCTGGCCAGTGCCCGAAGGTTAAGGGGACGGGTTCGCCGGGTTTTCGCCCGGCAAAGCTCGCGCCCCGAAGCCCGGGTAAACGCCGGCCGTAACCCTGACGGTCCTAAGGTAGCCGATGCTGCCCCTCCTTCCGGCAACGGAAGGAGCGTCGTCGGCTGTATGCGGGAAAGTCCTAAAGCCCCGCCTACGAGGTGCCTTAAGGCACCCGTAAAAATGGCTGGGGATTGGACAACCCGCAGGAAACTCACCTCTTGGTGGGAATCCTCAGAGACTATACGCCGACCTCCTACCCGAAGGGGGCGAAGAAGAATGGACCTTTCGCCCGATTGGGTCGTCGGATTCACCGATGGAGAAGGTTGCTTCTTCGTCGGTATTAACCCCAACCCTCAAACAGCAACCGGCTATCAGGTCCTCCCAGAGTTCACAATTGTCCAACACAAGCGGGACATCCAAGTCCTCTACGCTCTAAAACGCTTCTTTCGTTGTGGTGTGGTTCGACCTAATCACGAAGATCGCTATGCTTACCGTGTCCGTGATTTGAAAGGGCTACGGCAGGTTTGTGACTTCTTCCTGCGTCACCCGCTGAAGACCAAGAAGCGAATAGATTTCCTTCGCTTCCATCGGATTATCACGATGATGGAACGGGGCGACCACTTTAGGCTGGAAGGGTTGCTGGAAATCGTGCAAATCGCGATGCGGATGAACACCCAAAAGCGCCCTCAGTTGGAAAAGGTGGCTGCAGAAATTCGCCGTCGCCTTCGGGTAGGATGAAGAGATAGTCCACCCCCAACCGAAAGGTTGGGATAAGGTGAGCGAAATTCCTTGTCGGGTAAGTGAGGAACTTGCCCCTTCGTCCCGCAAGGGACGATGAAAAGCCGGCTCATATCGGGGAAGCCCTCCTGCCACTGTGCGGGTGGTGTGGGGTAACCCCGAGGGAAGTCGGCTCAACCTCTATGAGGTTGGGCTTGACCCCGTAACGACTGACCCGAAAGGGAAGGCGCAGTTCCCCACCCTGCGCAAGACGCCGGCCCTTACCCCTCGCTCGTTAGAGCGAGAAGTGAGTGCCTATGGAGCCTCTTTCCGAAGAGGTGGGGTCAAATGCCTGAACTTGACCCATGGTATGTGACAGGATTAGTGGACGGCGAAGGGTGTTTCATGGTTAGTTTCAATTTGCGCCCTTCGCTATCTACTGGCATAGAGGTCCGCCTCGCCTTCGCTGTTGCCCTTAACAAGAGGTCACTGAATGTCCTCAAGGCGCTGCAACGATTTTTCGGTTGTGGCGCTATCCGCTATTCCCACAGTGACCGAACTTACAAGTGGGAAGTGCGTTCTGTCTCGGATATCGTCAAGCGAGTGCTTCCTCACTTTGAACGCTATCCGCTACAGACAGCGAAGCGGGCGGATTTTGAGAAGTTCGCCCAAATTTGTCGCTGGGTTCACACCAATCATCACCGAAACCGCGAATACCTGAGGCAAATAATTGAATTGGCATACGAGATGAACCCCAGCGGCAAAAGACGCTATCGGAAAGAGGAACTCCTAAGGGTGCTCGGGTAAGGTGAAGGGATAGTCTGCCACCAACCGAAAGGTTGGAGAGAGGCGAAGTTCCGACCCGCACGAAAGGCGTAACGACTTCGGCGCTGTCTCGGCGGGGGGCCCGGTGAAACTGTGGTGTCCGTGAAGACGCGGACTACCCGCGGCGGGACGGAAAGACCCCGTGGAGCTTTACTGCAGCCTGGCCTTGGGCTTTGGGGCGGGATGCAGAGAATAGGTGGGAGCCTGAGAAGCCTGCCTTCCGGGGCGGGTGGAGGCGCCAGTGGAATACCACCCTTCCCGCTCTTGGGTCCTAACTTGGTCCCGTGAATCCGGGCTAAGGACAGGGTCAGGTGGGCAGTTTGGCTGGGGCGGCGGCCTCCTAAAAGGTAACGGAGGCGTCCAAAGGTCCCCTCAGGCGGGATGGAAATCCGCCGTGGAGTGCAAAGGCATAAGGGGGCCTGACTGCGAGGCTCACAAGCCGAGCAGCCGCGAAAGCGGGGCTTAGTGACCCGGCGGTCGGAAGTGGGACTGCCGCCGATCATCGGATAAAAGCTACCCCGGGGATAACAAATCGTTGTCCCGCTGCTTGGGTAACCAAGCAGCAAGCACGCGGCTTATAACGGGGAAGCCCTCCATCAGGGGTAGCCGTAGGTAAAACCTGCGTTGAGGGTAACCCCGTGGGAAGTCAGGAGGGGCACCAAATGGTCACTAAACGGCAAAAAGAAATCCTCATCGGAACTATCCTCGGTGACGGATACCTGCAGAAAACTGGTAAGCGAAATGCCCGACTGAAACTGGAACACTCAGAACGGCAACGCGATTACCTTTGGTGGAAATATGAGGAGTTGAAAAACCTGATGCAGGATAAACCAAAACGAATTGAGCGATATAACCCCGTCTGGAAGCGAACCTATGTCTACTACCGATGCCAAACTCACTCAATGCCGATACTTGGTCGTCTCAAACGCCACTTCTATGATGAGCAAGGAAGGAAACGCATCCCAGAAAACATCGCTCAACTGCTCAAATCGCCACTTTCCCTTGCTGTCTGGTTCATGGACGACGGTCACTACTACAGCAGGGACGGTTCAGCGCACATCTACTTGCCCCGTTACTCCGATGAGGAGATAAAGCGTTTGGTGACCGCGTTGGTGCAAAATTTCGGCTTGAAGCCAAAAGTTGTGTGGAAGAAAGGCTACCCATGCCTTTACTTCCCTCGTGAGGAAACGGAGAGGCTGATGGCAATCATTAAGCCATGGATGCCAGCATGCATGAGATACAAAACCCCTCCTGACCCCGTAACGACTGAGGGCGCGATGCCCGAGGGTTCTGCCCATCACGCCTAAAGGGCGTGAAATCTAAGGCAGAGCCAAGACGCCGCGCTCCTCGCTGGCAGAGTTGTCAGCGGGGATGAAGATATAGTCTACCCCTTCGGGAAGACCGAAGGAAGGTGAACAGGCTAATGGCGCCCGAGCGTCCCCAGCGACGGCGCCGTTTGGCACCTCGATGTCGGCTCATCGCATCCTGGGGCTGAAGCCGGTCCCAAGGGTTGGGCTGTTCGCCCATTAAAGCGGTACGTGAGCTGGGTTCAGACCGTCAAAGAGGCGGCCCCGAACGGGTAACCGTCGGGGAAAAAACCGGCTCATAACGGGAGAGCCCTCCGGGCTGGACGACCGGGTGCCGAGGGTAATCCCGTGGGAAGGTGGGAGAAATGGACGAGCCAACCTGTGCCTACATCGCAGGATTTCTGGACGGCGACGGATGCATCTTAGTGCAACTGAAGCCGCGTCAGGGTTATCGCTATGGCTACCAAATTAAAGCAACTGTGAGTTTCTACCAGAAACGGCAGGGAAGACATCTGCTGGAATGGCTCCAACGGCAAATCGGTGTAGGGCGCATCCGAGACCGAAAAGATGGCGTCAGTCAATATGACATTGAGGGCGTCGCTCATGTGCTGCATCTCTTGAGGGCAATCAGTCCCTACCTTGTCGCTAAGCGCCAGCAGGCACAAAAGGTCATAAAATTGCTGGAGGCTATGCAGCAAAATCCTAAGCCGTCTCCTGAAGAATTCCTGCGATGGGCTGGGTTGGTGGAGTCCTGTCAAGCCCTAAATTACTCTAAGAAGCGGCGCCACACTGTTGAAGAGGTGGCACGCTTCTTGAGTAACAAGGGTGTCTCCCATCCCCGTAACGACTGAGGCGTTTCGCCGAGGCTCGGGTCTCGCCCTTGTGGGCAATCTATGACCCGGGCAAGACGCCGGCATCCCCGAAAGGGGATGGTGGGATAGTCTACCCTCCGAGGAAACTCGGAGAAAATGGTGCGTGAGACAGGTCGGTCCCTATCCGCCGCGGGCGCAGGAGGCTTGAGGGGGGCTCGCCCTAGTACGAGAGGACCGGGCGGGACCAGCCTCTGGTGTCCCGGCTGTCGCGCCAGCGGCACGCGCCGGGTAGCCATGCTGGGTCGGGATAACCGCTGAAAGCATCTAAGCGGGAAGCCCACCCCAAGATAAGGCCTCCCACGGGGTTAATCCGGTAAGGGCCCGGGAAGACTACCCGGTTGATGGGCCGGAGGTGGAAGCCCAGCAATGGGTGGAGCTGACCGGTCCCAATAGCCCGAGGGCTTGACTGTGCGTTTGCTATCATCTTCTTCGGTCGCGCGGATGTCCTCGGCTCCTTATGGCTCCCTATGCAATCATACCGCCATCATAGCCTAAAGAGATTGAAAGGGTCTGGTGCCCATAGCGGCGGGGAAACACCCGTTCCCATTCCGAACACGGAAGTTAAGCCCGCCAGCGCCGATGATACTGGCTGCGCGAGCGGCCGGGAAAGTAGGTCGGTGCCAGGCCCTTTCATACTTTTAGTCCCTCTTCGCACCGTCTCCCAGCAATATGCGGGTGAAGCAGTAGACAAACAACGCTATCGTTATGCCCCAACCGAAGACAAGAAATGCCCAACCTTCTGGCTTCATCGCTTTTCCTCACCCCTTGAAGCCTTCGCGTTTTCCCACTTCTTGCTGGCTAAGTGGATGAGATAGCACTGCACAGCCAAAAGGGCAATCATCAAAAGCCGCGCCGCCCACACTACAGGCAAGGCGCTCAGCGGCACTCCCTCAATCGTTTTGTCACTCGCTTCCCCGATGAAAGGCTGCAAGGCGAAACCAACAAAAACCGCAAGGAGTAGCAGTGGCGTCAGATACTTGGCAGCGTAGTAGAAGAAGCGAGGTGCTCGCAGTTGTGCTCCACGATGCATTTCCTCCCACATCTTATCAGCGCCGAAAATCCACATCATCACGACGACCTCAATTAGCGCAAATAAGGGAGCGCCGAACGAGCCAGACCAAAAGTCAAGCACATCAATTGTGGCGTTTGCGAAAATACAAAGGTGCATGGACACGAACCAGAAAATTCCCAACACGGCAACCGCTTTCTGGCGCGTCCAACCTAATTCGTCTTGCAAAAACGCCAACATTGGTTGAGCCATCGCAACCGAGGAGGTGAAGCCAGCGAAGAAAAGCAACAGGAACCAAATAAAACTGAGCAAAGCGCCTGCAGGCAGGAAACTGAAGATGGCAGGGAGCGATGTGAAGCCCAAGAAAAATACGCCCTTGTCAACGATTTGCTGAGTTTGCTTCAAGCCGAAGAATGTAACTGCTGCTGGGATGGCAATAGATCCACCCAGCACCACTTCAGCGAACTCATTAGCAGCCGTTGTTGACAAGCCAGTCAGCATAACATCGTCATTTGGTCCGAGATAACTGGCGTAGCACTGAATTGCCCCCATCCCGAGACTGAGGCTAAAGAAGATTTGCCCGAAGGCTTCAAGCCAAACCCTCGGTCCAGTTTGAAGGCTAAAAGTCTGTTGGAAGTTTGGGTTCCACAAAAAGCCCAAGCCTTCAAGAGGCGAACCACCCTCATGTTGCCCTAAAGTCAGTGTCCGAACTGCCAATGCAACGCCGAAGAGGAACAAAAGTGGCATTGCCACTTTTGCCAGAGCCTCAATTCCGCGAGCGATCCCTCTCCATAGAACCCAGATGTTAAGCCCGAAGGCGACGAGGAAAAAGAAGTAAGCCCATAGGCTCGGAACTGTCCAAAAGCCGACTTCTTTTGCGACAATGTAACTTCCCCGGAAAGTCTCAAAAGGGCGCAAAACTTCCTCGACCGAGATGCCACGCTGCACAACCAGTTCACCTGTCAAGATTTTGTAAGGCACGAGGAAAGCGAAACCGAGCGACCAACTTTCCACATAGGTGTAGTAGATGGCAATCACCGTCGGGATGAAAATGCCCAGAACGCCCAAGTATTTGCTGATGGGGTGAGACCACATGCGATGGAACATGCCCGGAGTTGTCCCATGTCCATAGCGACCTCCAAACCGACCTTGAGCCCATTCCAGCCACATCACGGGAATCCCCATGAAAAGGTAGGCGATGAAGTAGGGTATCATGAAGGCGCCGCCGCCGTTCCTAACGGCGCGTCCAGGAAAGCGAAGGAAGTTACCGAGCCCTATTGCATTGCCTGCCATCGCCAAAACCAAGCCAATCCTCGTTGCCCATCTTTCCCTTTGACGCTGCTCAGCCACTCATCTTCCCCCCTTGGTTTGTTTGAACTCGCAACCGTGTTTGACAGTTCGTTCCAATTATGACGCACATCGCCCATGGGTGAAAATTGCGTTACCCTTCCATGAGGTGATGGACATGAAACTGCAAGGGAAAGTTGCGCTTGTAACTGGGTCAGCGAAAAGGTTGGGGCGCTTCATCGCTTTGGAATTGGGCAAGCAAGGTTGCCATGTAGCCGTCCACTACCGAGAATCTGAGAAGGAAGCCTGTGAAACAGCGGAGGCGCTAAGAGCGTTGGGCGTGAAAGCAGAAATTTTTAAAGCCGATTTGACCGATGAAGGGCAAGTTAAAGCAATGGTGGATGCCGTTGCCCAAACTTTCGGTCAGTTGGACATATTGGTCAACAATGCTGCCGTGTTTTTGCGCACTCCTTTCCACCAAACAGATGCAACGACTTGGCGCAGCATTATGGATGCGAACTTGACAAGCGTTTTCCTTTGCTCGCGCTACGCCGCCAACTTGTTGGAAGAAGGTGAAGGCGGCGTCATTGTCAACATCAGCGACACCGCCGCTTTCAACCCGTGGAGTGCGTTTTTGCCCTATTGCGTTTCAAAGGCGGGCGTGATCGCACTGACGCTCGGTTTAGCGAAGGTTCTCTCCCCAAAGGTGAGGGTCAACTGTGTCGCTTTGGGAACAATCCTGCCACCTGAAGATTACGACGAAAGTTGGCGTCAGGAAATGAGCGCAAAAACTTTGCTGAAGAGACTGGGAACCCCAGAAGAGGTTGCGCAAGCAGTCATCTTCTGCATAACCTGCGACTACTTGACCGGCGCCATCATTCCCCTTGACGGCGGAAGATTTCTCCGTTCGTAGGTGTTTGCCTGACAAATTACCTCTGACCTTGCGCACGCCTGAGCGTCAAGTTATCATGGCGGAAGTGAAAACGAGCGAACATGGAGGTGGAGGAAGTAATGCAGGAAAAGGAGCGTCGTAAGGAGACACATGGTTCGGAAGGATGCACCCGTCGAGATTTCATCAAGTTTGCTTTGGCGACAACCGTTGCTGGCATGACTGTTCCCTTTGTCCACGCGCAAGGCAAGGAAAGGTTGAGGGTCGGGTTGATTGGTTGCGGTGGGCGAGGAACAGGTGCAGCCCTTGACGCTGCCGCTGCGGACCCAGCCGTTGAAATTTACGCCCTCGGTGACTTGTTCAAAGACCGGGTGGATGGCTGTTTGAACCACTTGAAGGAGCGGCTCAAAGACCGCTGCAATGTCACCCCAGACAGGTGCTTTACGGGTTTCGACAATTACAAGGGCGTCATTGGAACTGATGTCGACATTGTGATTCTGGCAACTCCACCCGGTTTCAGACCCGTCCACTTCCGCGCCGCTGTAGAGGCGGGGAAGCATGTTTTCATGGAGAAACCCGTTGCTGTTTGTCCAGCAGGTGCTCGGGTCATGCTTCAGTATGCCCAAATTTCCGAGCAGAAGAAACTGACGGTCGTTGCCGGAACCCAGCGCCGACATGATTTCGGCTATCGGGAGACAATCAACAGGATTCGTGAGGGCGCAATTGGAGAAATCGTTGCTGGTTACTGCTATTGGAACCAAGGCGGCTTGTGGGCGGTTGAGAAGAGACCTGAATGGACCGATGTTGAATGGCAAATTCGCAACTGGCTTTACTTCACATGGCTTTCAGGCGACCACATCGTTGAGCAGCACATCCACAACATTGACATCATCAACTGGGTGATGGGTTCACCGCCAGCGAAGGCGATGGGCGTCGGTGGTCGCCAAGCCAGAACCGCTCCTATCTACGGTCACATCTATGACCACTTCGCCATTGAGTTCGAATACCCCAACGGTGTCAGAGTGCTGAGCATGTGCCGACAAATTGACGGTTGTCCCGGAAGAGTGACAGAGTATGTCGTCGGCACGAAAGGCGTTTCCTATCCAAGCGGATGGTTGAAAACTTACGATGGTCAAGAGTGGCGATACACTGGGCAACGCCCCAACCCTTATGTCCAAGAGTGGGTTCATCTCATCCAGAGCGTTCGTGGGACGGGTCCTTATGTCAACGAGGCACGCCAAGTCACCGAAAGCACCTTGACAGCAATAATGGGGCGAATGGCTGCCTACACAGGGCAGGAGGTCACTTGGGATTTCGTCCTCAACAAGTCTCGCGAGAACTACCTTGAGCGGGTTGAGAACCTAAAAGAGTTTGGTCCGATGCCCGTTGACCCAGTTGCCATTCCAGGAAAGACGAAATTGATTTGACGGTCAAAGTTCAAAGGTCGCGTTCGCGGAAGAACGCTATAGCGCCATAGGCTTCCGCGAGTTTGCGACCTTCTTTTTCGCCCAAAACGCACAGTGCAGTTGCTAAACTGTCAGCGGTGATACCGTCTTTGGCGATTACCGTGACAAGCACGAGTTTCGTCAATCCCAAACCAGTTCTCGGGTCAACGATGTGAGCATAGCGGCGGTTCCCAATCTCGACGAACTGTTCGGTGCTACCCGATGTTGAAATGGCGCAATTAGCAAGTTCAAGGAATCTTGTCGGTTTGCCATTTTCGTCCAAGATGCCTATGCGCCAACCCTTGCGGTTTGGAGGCGGATCGCCTAAAACTATGTCGCCACCAAGTTCAATCAAGGCTCGGTTTAGCCCGAACCTTTTCAGCACCTTCAAAGCGCAATCGGCAGCATAGCCTTTCGCGATTCCGCCGAGGTCAAGTTTCATGTTCGGCACTGCCAATTTGACAGTGCGAGTTTCAGGGTCAAGTTGGATTTTCTCCCACCCGACCAACTGGCGAACCTGACGCAATTCTTCTTCGCTCGGAAGTTGTTTTGTCTGACGAGCACGACGCCACAGGGCAACGAACGGACCGACCGTTATATCGAAAGCCCCGTTGGAGAGTCGGGAAAGTTCAAGAGCCCGTTGAAGGACAAAGAACAGGTCATCGCTGACCCGGACAGGTGCGAGGTGACCTTCAGAGCAAAGTCGCATCAGTTCGCTGTGAGGTCTGTAGTCACTCATCAAGTCTTCCAAATCGGCGATGCGTTGAAAGGCACGGGAGCATGCCCAAGCAGCGATTTCTCTGTCAGGCGCGTAAACGACTATGCGGGCAGCGACGCCCATGAGCACTTTGCGAAATTCAAACCGTTTCAAAGTTGAAGAGGCGTCTAACATATTGACCATTGCCAAAAGCCAAACGAGAAGGAGGGCGAGAAGTGTGCGCCGATTTGACCGTGCCATCGGACATCACCCAAAAAAGTTTGATGCATTCTGGGCAGCCTTTCAGCGTTTTCTGCCAACGCTTGTTTTGGCGGCAGCATTTGTTGTGCTTGCAGTTGGAGTTGGCGTCGTTTCGGTAAAGGACGCTGCAACCGCTCAAACTTCGGGAAGCCAACAGAACCAAAAGCCCAAAATCTTCGTTGAAGAGATTCCAGGCACAACTGTCAAGTTTGAGTTGGTCTATGTGCCTGAAGGCGAATTCGAGTTCGCTGACCCGACAAAGGGCGGGGAAAAGCGGAAGGTAAAAGTCAAGGGCTTCTGGATTGGGAGAGCGGAAGTGACTTGGGACGAATACGATGTCTACCTCTACAAGTTGGATGTTGAGGACGAGGAAGAAGAGACGGACGCTTACTCCCGACCGAGCCGACCTTATGGGGCGCCTGATAGGGGTTGGGGGCATCACGGTTACCCAGTCATCGGCATAACTTTCCATGCTGCAGAGCAATACTGCAAGTGGCTCTCTTACAAGACGAAACGCAAATATCGCTTGCCCACCGAAATTGAGTGGGAATATGCCTGCCGAGCCAATGTTTGGGATGCTGCACCTTTCAAGGACAAGAGCCTGCTTGACAAGTTTGCATGGTTCGCCGACAACTCAAGCGCAAAGACTCAACCTGTGGCGAAGAAGCAACCCAACCCTTGGGGCATCTACGACATGTTGGGCAATGTCGCTGAGTGGTGTGTAGGCGTTGACGGGAAACCCGTCGTCCGAGGAGGGTCTTTCAAAGACCCAGCGGAAAAAGTTCACCCCGGCGCCCGTGAACTCCCTTCGCCAGATTGGCAAGCATCTGACCCGCAAGTTCCCAAGAGCAAGTGGTGGCTCACCGATGCTCCCTTCGTCGGTTTCCGAGTCGTTTGCGAAGATGTTAAACCTGCGAACTGACGATGGGACAGGGGACAAGGGACATGGGGCAGGGACGACAGTGAATAGCGACTGGTAAAACGGCAGCGGGTAGCGAATAGCGAGTGGCGAGTAGCGAATGGCAAAGGGTCAGGCTCCTGCCCGACCGAAAATTTTCGGCACATCAAGAGATGCGCCCTCCAGATTTCGCCGAATGAATTCGGCGCTCAAAAGAAGTTCGTCATCAACTACTGGCTAAAGCCGATGGCATGAGCGGGTAATGGCAAAGCAAAAGCAAGCCATGCTGCGGACTTTAGTCCGTAGTTGATGACGCAGAACTTGAGCGCTGACTTTGGTCGGCGAAATCGTGGAAGGGAAGGTTCGTGCCATGCCAAAGACAATGGCGATTGGTGAATGGCAAAGGGCTTTTCCCTGTCCCTTGTCCCCGACAGAAAACTGGTCTAACGGTCGCATAATTGATTGAGCCGAAGAGGCTCAAATCCGAAATCCCGATGAGTGAGGGGCATGAAACGAAGATGGCGCATAACAGTGACCGGAATAGTGCAAGGGGTTGGGTTTCGACCTTTCGTTTGGCGACTGGCTCACCAATTGGGGCTGACCGGTTTCGTTTTCAACAACCCGCAAGGAGTTGTCATTGAAGCGGAAGGGGAAGCCAATGCATTGACAAGTTTCGTGCAACTGCTACGAACCAATTCACCGCCCCTTGCTGTCATTGACAACATCTCTTGGCAAGAAATCCCGCCAAACGGCGACGCTGAGTTTAAAATCGTTGAGAGCCATCACGATGCGGAAAGGGTCGTTCTTATCTCGCCCGATGTCGCTACTTGCGATGACTGCCTTCGCGAACTCTTTGACCCCAATGACCGACGCTACCGATACCCGTTTTTGAACTGCACAAACTGCGGTCCCCGTTTCACCATCATCGTTGATGTCCCTTACGACCGTGAGAGGACAACGATGGCAGTCTTCCCGATGTGTCCCGACTGCGAGCGGGAGTATCATGACCCTGCTGACCGTCGCTTCCACGCTCAACCGACAGCCTGTCCCCGATGTGGTCCAAGTGTTTGGTTGGTTGCGAAGGATGAAAAGGGCGAGTGGCGGGAAATTTGCCGAGGGGATGATGCCATCAAGGAAACTGCCAGAAGGTTGCTTGAAGGGCAAATTGTGGCGATAAAGGGACTTGGTGGCTACCACATCGCCTGCGATGCAGCGAACGAAGTTGCTGTCAAGAGGTTGAGGGAGAGCAAACACCGTGAATTCAAGCCATTTGCCCTAATGGTGCCTGACTTAGAGACTGCCCGTCAACTCGTTTTCATGAGCCCCGAAGAGGAAGCACTGCTGACTTCTTGGCGTCGCCCCATTGTCCTGATGAAGCGCCGACCAAATGCGCCCGTCGCCGAAAGTGTCGCTCCAAGACACCGCGACCTCGGCATTATGCTTCCATACACTCCTTTGCATCACTTGCTCATGAGCAAGGTCAAGCGAACGCTGGTCATGACCAGCGGGAACTTGAGCGACGAACCCATTGCCTACAAGGATGACGATGCTTTCAATCGCCTCAGCGGGATGGTTGACGCTTTTTTGGTTCACAACCGCGAGATTCACATCCGATGCGACGATTCCGTCACGCGGGTTTTCAATGGGCGCGAATTGCTAATTCGTCGTTCCCGAGGCTATGCCCCTCAACCCGTTTTGCTTCCCTTTGAGGTGCCAACGCCGATTTTGGCAGTGGGAGCCATGCTCAAAAACACATTTGCCCTTTGTCGCGGACGATATGCCTTCATAAGCCACCACATCGGCGACCTTGACAATTACGCTGCATATCGCGCCTTCCTTGAAGGAGTTGAGCACTTCAAACGCTTGTTCGCCATTGAACCTCAAGCGATTGCTTACGACTTGCATCCCGATTACCCTTCAACTCGATTTGCCCTTGACTACGCCGAGGAGCACAATTTGCTCGCAATCGGTGTTCAACACCATCACGCCCATGTCGCTTCGGTGATGGCGGAGTATGGTCTGAGAGGTCCGGTAATAGGCATCGCTTACGACGGAACCGGATACGGGTCTGACGGAACCATTTGGGGCGGAGAAATTTTGGTGGCAACTTACGAGGGATTTGAAAGGGCTGCTCACCTTGAATATGTCCCCATGCCGGGAGGGGAAAAGGCTGTCCGCGAGGCTTGGAGGATGGCGACAAGTTGGCTGAACCATGTCTTCGGCAAAGAAGTTGAAAAACTTGACATCGGCATCGCTCAGCGAGTAGGGACTGACAAATGGCGCAAACTTTTGAGCCTTCTCCGCAGCGACTTGCCGCAGCCTCAAACGAGCAGTATGGGCAGGTTGTTTGATGCCGTAGCGAGTTTGCTCGGAATCTGCGACTTCGGCGCTTACGAGGGTCACCCCGCCATTTGGCTTGAGATGGAAGCAGCGAGATGGTTGCAAAGTGAAGGCAGTGAAAAATGCGGAGGGCCAAGTGTAGAGTGCGAATTTGAGAAATTGCCCTTTGCTTTTGAGTTGACCGACACCCAGCCGATAATCATGAAGGCGGGAAAGGTCATTGAAGGCATCGTCAATGCGTTGAAGCGCGGTGAACCTATCGGGAAAATTGCTGCCCAATTCCACGCTGCTGTTGCTGATGTGACTTTGAGGGCTTGCATGAAAATTCACGAGCGGACGGGAATCAATGAAGTTGTCTTGGGCGGCGGCGTGATGCAAAATGTCTTGCTGCTAAGTTGGCTTGTCCCCTCGCTTGAACGGGCAGGCTTTTCGGTTTTCGTGCCAACCAAACTCCCACCAAACGACGGTGGAATATGCTTTGGGCAAGCAGCAATCTGCGGTCGCATACTTCAGGTTGGGAACGAAGCTCAATCTAAAATCGCACACGCAATCTAAGGCAAGGAGGGTAGGGAAGGGTGTCGGTGAAATTGACGGGCATGGTGGACGAATTTTTGAGACAGTTGCGGGTCATCAGGAAAGCGTCGGAACACACTGTTCGCGCTTACGCTCGCGACCTTGCGGATTTCGTTTCGTTTCTGGAAGCCGAAGAGATAGACGAGTGGGGGCAAGTGACGAGAAATGTTTTGCGGCATTACTTGAACTGGCTTTTCGCTAAAGGCTACGAACGACGCTCCATTGCCCGCAAACTCTCTTCGGTCCGCTCCTTCTTCAACTTCCTTGCCCGCATGGGACACATCTCTGTCAACCCAGCAATTGACCTGAAGCAGCCGAGGCTTCCGCAGAGGTTGCCGACCACTTTGGAAGTGACCGAGGTGGAACTTTTGCTATCCGCGCCGAACCCATCAACGCCTCGCGGGCTCAGGGACAAAGCGATTTTGGAACTCCTTTACGCAACAGGGCTCAGGGTTTCGGAGGTTGCGAACTTGCGGCTCAACGACATCGATTTCGCTGAGAAACTGGTGAGGGTGAGAGGGAAGGGTGGGAAAGAACGGGTGGCTTTGCTGCACGATGAGGCTTTGCAATGGCTTGAGCGATACTTGGCGGAAGGTCGCCCCGCACTCTTGCGGCGCGGCAAGCAACTTACCGACAAAGTTTTCGTGAGCCAGAAAGGGACGCCCTTGACGGTTCGGCAGATTCACCGAATTGTTGATGGCTATGCTCGAAAGGCTTTGGGGCGAAATCTATCGCCCCACGCTTTACGGCACAGTTTCGCAACCCACCTTCTGGAGGGTGGGGCTGATTTGAGGGTCATTCAGGAACTTTTGGGGCACTCATCTTTGGCAGCAACGCAAATTTACACTCGCCTGTCCAGAACGCACCTTCGCCGAGTTTATGAGAAGGCTCACCCACGCTCATGAAACCCCCTCGGACTCCGACATCAATTCAGGGCAAGGGTTGCCTTGCTCGTCATACCAGCCGTATCGGTCGCGAATTTCAAGCATGAGCAAGTATCGCTCCAGCGGCAAACCTTTGAAAGCCACATTTGTTGTCGCGTAAATGAACCCACCGCCGGGCATCCCGTGCCTCAAAACATACTTGCAGTGCTCAATGATTTGCTCTTCCGTTCCCGTCTGCAGCAGGCTGCATTGGACACCGCCCAAGAGGCAAACTTTGTCGCCGGCGAGTTTTTTGATGGTGGCTATGTCCATGTCGCTTGCCTGACAATCCAAAGCGTGAAGCCCGTGAGGTTCGCACTCCAGCAATTGGTCAAGGATGGGCATTATGTTGCCGTCGGTGTGCTTGATGACATAAGCCCCCATCTCCTTGTAGCCGGCAACCAATTCTTTCAGGTAGGGCGTGATGAACTCGCGGAACATTTTCGGCGACCAAAACGGTCCAGTATTGAAGCAGTAGTCGGAGCAAAGGGCGAACCCGTCAATGCCGCACTCTTTCCGGAGCCACTTGCCCCTTTTCAGTGCCCATTGAACTCGCTTCCTCGCAATTTCGTGCATTTCGTCCGGTCGCTCGAAGAAGGCTGCTGCGAACTCAACCATATCGCTCCCTGATGGAATTGCGAAAGTCGCGTCGCCGTGACAGATAAGCAGGTAGCGGTCGCCAACGAGTTTGCGAATGTAGTTGGTCATGAAGACGATGGCGTTATCGTCCGGCACGCCATACGAGAGCATTAGGATGCAATAGTCAAGCCGTTCGGCAACTTCCAAGTAAATTTCGGCGTTCTCTTTGAGCATTCTCTCCCGCTCACTTGCTGTCGCTTTGTCCCAACCGCTCAAGTGCATCGGCTTGCCGAGAAGTTCTTCCGTCAGTTGAAACTCCAACTCAAAAGTCGGAACCTTGCCAGGGAACGGTCGCTTTAGTTCTAAAGCAGCGATGGCTTTTTCTTTCGGCGTCGGCTCCCGTTTCATTTTTCACGCCCCCTTCGGGTCTCGAAAGACATTCAGGCTTCAACTTGCGCTGTCGTTTGAGTTCTGCCGAACCATCGCCTGACAATTTGGATGGCATCGTCAATGACGGTGTAAGCGACTGGGACGACAAGCAGTGTTAAGATAGTTGAGACCGCAAGTCCGCCGATGACAGCGATTGCCATCGGTGAACGCAATTCAGCGCCGCGACCCCACTCAAGGGCTGTGGGCATGGATGAAAGGATTGCAACGAGAACGGTCATCATGACTGGTCGCAAACGAGTTTTCCCTGCCTGAACTACCGCTGCCATCCGTTCCATCCCTCGTTCCCTCAAAATCTCCGTGTAGTCCACCAAGATGATGGCTGCGTTAACCACCATGCCGAGCACCATGATGATACCGATGATGCTCACGATGTTCCACTCCTTGCCCGTTAACATCAAAAGCAGGAACGAACCGACCAAAGCCTGCGGGACAGTGAACATGATGGAAAACGGAAGGACGAGGGAGTTGTAAAGGGCAGCCATCAGCATGTAGAGCAGGACGATAGAGAGCCTCAGTGCCCCGCCCAACTGAGCCATGTTTTCTCCCATGCGTTCAAACATTCCGCCGAAAACGACTTGGGTGCCCTCCGTGTCAACTTCCTTCAGGACCTCTTGCATGATTTTCCGCTGGACATTGCCCAGCGAAGCCCAAGGCGCTAAGTTGGCGGTGATTTCAATTAAGTTCTCTCGGTCTTTCCGCTGAAGGGTCACTGGCGCTTGGTCCAACTTCACTTCCGCCAACTCACCCAAAGTCACAGGCGTCTCCCTCATTCCAGGACCGACGAACAGACTCGCCACATCTTCAGGGCGCTGCCTGTCTTGTTTAGCGAGCCAGATTCGGATGGGATACTCTTCGCCGTTTTCCTTGTATTTCAGGTCATCGTTGCCGTTGAGAGCAGTTCTGACGATGCCGCCAATTTCGGCGATGGAGAAGCCCAAGTCCGCAGCCTTGTCCCTGTCAACGATGACGCGGAGTTCAGGTCGTGCAGGACGCCAACTGATTTTCACATCTCTCAACTCCGGCATTTGGGAAAGTTTTTCGGCAACCCGTTCCGCCACTCGAACAAGAACCGTCCTGTCAGTTCCTGTCCCGCCTCGGACTTCGATGGTGACATCCGAACCCATTCTGACCACGCCTGATTGTGCAAGTGTTTCAACCGAGACAACTTCGGGAATATTTTTGCGAACCCAGAAGGAAAGGAACTCAGCAAACTCCTTGTCAGAACGCTCACGCTTGCTTTTGTCCACCAACTTGATGAAGATGTTGGCGAATTGAGGACCGAAATTACCTGCTTGTATCGCCCCCGCTCCCGTAGTTCCCACATTGGTGAAGTAGGACTCAACTTCGGGCAACTTCGCAATGAACTTCTCTATGCGCTTGACAACTTTGTCGGTCTGCCCAAGGCTGTAGTAGGACGGCAACTCCAAAATCAAGTGAACCATGCCTTCGTCTGCGGTAGCCATGAACCCGAAGCGGGGTTGAATTTGCACAATTGAAGTCAGCAGTGCCAAGAAAAGTGCGGTTGCAACGAATGGTTTCCATTGACTCCTCACGATCAACGCACCGACGAGTCCGACGGCTACAGTCAACGCTGCCACGATGTATCTGACTTGAGGCGGAGCCATAAATGCCACGACATTGAGCAGAACGAAGTTGCCCATGACCATCACAAATGCCCGGTGGGCAAGCATCCAGCGCAAAAGCATTTCGTAAGCAGCCTCAACTTGACGCCACCATCTTGGCGGTTCCGCAATTTTCGCTGCTTCCGTCTCTTTGAAAGTTCTTGCGGTCAGCATTGGGAGCAGGAAGAAGACGACAAACAAAGCGAAAACAGTGGCGCCGACGACCGTGACGGCAAAGGGTCTGAAGAAGCGACCGACAATTTCGCCCAAGAAAATCAGCGGCACGAACACAACCAAGTTTGTCCCAGTCACTGCGATTATGGCTTCACCTAACTCCCTCAAACCTTCCACAGTCGCCTTCGCTGGCGGTTCCCCTTGCTCCATGTGCCGGTAGATGTTTTCAAGGGCAACAATAGCAAGGTCAATGACAGGACCGACGGAAAGCGCCAAACCGAGCATGACCATGAAGTTCAGCGTGTATCCTGCGAACCGAACGACGAGGAAGGTGGCGATGAAAGCAACTGGGACGACCGTGCCGATGATGATGGTTGCCCTCCAGTTGCGAAGGAAAATCAACACGACAATCAAACCCAAAATTACGCCTAAAACGAGTGCTTGTTGAATGTCATGAAGCGCTCCCAAGACGAAGGTTGATTGGTCAATAGCAGTGGCGAAGTTAATGTCTGGAGGCAGTTGTCGCTTCAACTCAGCCAGAGCCTTTTTGACCCCATTTGCGACCTCAACCGTGTTGGCGTCGGAACGACGCATCACCGAAATGCCAACGCTGTCTTTCCCGTTCAGGCGAGTCAGTTGCTCTCTTTCCTTGACCGTATCCACGACATCCGCTACATCTCGGACGCGAACCGGAGAAGTCAGCCAGCCCATCCGCCTGTCGCCGTAACGAATAATTGTCTCGCGAATTTGCTCCAAATCGGTAAACTCGCCGACGGAGCGAACGAGATATTCTTTGTCCGTCTGCTTAATTGAACCTGCGGGGATGCTGATGTTAGCCATGCTCAGGGCTCGAACGACATCGTTCAGCGTCAACTTGTAAGCGGCTAATCGGTCTTTGTAGACATTGACCTGAATTTCTCGCTCTTCGCCACCAGTGACAGTGACTTGAGCGACTCCGGGAACTCGGCTCAATCTGGGTGCGATGACATCATCAGCCAATTTTCTCAATTGCCACATCGGTCGGTTGCCGGTCATTGCCAGCGAGATGACAGGAAGTGCCCCGATATCAAATTTCGTGACGGATGGCTCTTCAACTCCGTCCGGCAATTGCCCCCTGATAGCGGATATTCGGCTTCGGACATCTGCAGCAGCCTCATCAACATCAACTTCCAACTCAAACTCAATGCTCACGACCGACAAATTTTGCTGGGACTGAGATTGGATGTGCCTGACGCCGCTGATGGTCGCTACAGCGTCTTCAATCTTCTTCGTGACCTGAGTTTCAACCTCTTCAGGGTTTGCGCCCGGGTAAACCGTCGTGACGACGACGAACGGGAAGTCAATGCGTGGGTAAAGTTCCAAAACCAAGTCCTGATATGCCCTCGCTCCCAGAACGACAAGAGCGCTGATGACCATCAAAACCAAAACTGGACGGCGAACTGCCAACTCAACCATGCCCATGCTAATTCGCCTCCTTCATGGCTTTCACATCTGCATTATGCTTTTTTGCAGGAGGTGCGAGAGATGTTAGAGAAGCCGAAAAGGCTTGAAGATTTGCCACCAAAAATTCAGGAAGCGCTGAAACGAAAAGGTTGGACTTACCCGCCAACAGAAGAGATGAAACGGCAGTGGAAGGAAGCAGATGAGCAGTTAATAGGTAGGGTTGCGACCGAACCCGATTTGCTTGAGGAACTTTACCGTGAAATGGGGTGGAACTGGCTTGAGCGAGCGAAGAAACTTCCACGAAGCCCTTGAACCCGTCATTTACTGGAACACATCTTTCGTTATCGCTCGTTGGGACATAAACGATCCTTTCCACCACGAATGTGTGGCTTTTTCTCAGAGGCTGATGGCGGAGGGAGTTGTGTGCGTTGTGAGTGATTTCACTTATAACGAGTTCGCATTTCACATCATCCACAGGGAACTTCTGCGCGAGTCGCGCCGAACGGGGCAATGGTGGCGCAATGTGCTGCGCAATCAGCCACATGTCTTCCAAGCAGCAATGAACGAGGTTGAAATCGTCCGAGCCGAACTGGAGCGCCGAACTATACTGTTGCCTGTGACCGAAACCGCACATGACCTTGCCTTCACTTTGATGCGGCAATACAACTTGCTTCCCACCGACGCTTACCATGTAGCCGTCGCTTTGGATGCAGGAGTTTCCGCCTTCGTCTCCCTTGACGAAGACTTGCTCGCTGTTGACGGCATCACAGTCTACATGCCAACCTAAGTGGCACAAAGTGCTATGCTTTTTTGCAGGAGGTGCGAGAGATGGGAGAGAAGCCGAAAAGGCTTGAAGATTTGCCGCCAAAAATTCAGGAAGCGCTGAAACGAAAAGGTTGGACTTACCCGCCAACGGAAGAGATGAAACGGCAATGGAAAGAGGCTCAGGAGGAGTTGGCTGGTTGTCTTGACACAGACCCTGATTTGCTTGAGGAACTATGGCGAGAGATGGGGTGGAGGCGAAGTGGCAGAAAGGCGAAACTTCCATGACGCCCTTGAACCCATCGTTTACCTGAATTCGTCCTTCGTCATCGCTCATTGCGATAGGGGCGATCCCTTCCACCTTGAGTGTCGAGACTTTTTTAGCAGGTTGCAAGCGGAAGGAGTGATTTGCGTTGTAAGCGATTTCGTTTACAACGAGGTCGCCTTTTACATCCTGAGGCAGGCTTTGATGCGTGAGGCAAGAAGGACAGGGCAGCGATGGGAGGATATCTTGAGGGTCGCTCCACATGTTTTTCAGGAAGCCATGAACAGGGTGGAAATCGTCCGAGCCGATTTGGAACGAAGGACAATCGCTTTGCCCATAACTGAAAATGCTCGTGACCTTGCCTTCACTTTGATGCGGCAATACAACTTGCTTCCCACTGACGCCTATCATGTAGCCGTCGCTTTGGACGCAGGAATTTCCGCCTTCGTCTCCCTTGACGAAGACTTGCTCGCTGTTGATGGCATCACAGTCTATATGCCGGTTTGATTTGCGAATTGCGTTATACTTTTCCGCAGGAGGTGCGAGAGATGGGAGAGAAGCCGAAAAGGCTTGAAGATTTGCCGCCAAAAATTCGGGAAGCGCTGAAACGAAAAGGTTGGACTTACCCGCCAACGGAAGAGATGAAACGGCAATGGAAGGAAGCATGGGAACGGATAATCGGCAGAGATGAGACAGACCCTGATTTGCTTGAGGAACTTTGGCGAGAGATGGGGTGGAGGCGAAGTGGCAGAAAGGCGAAACTTCCATGACATCCTTGAACCCATCGTTTACCTGAATTCGTCCTTCGTCATCGCTTTGAGGGCTCGCCGTGACCCGTTCCACCATGAATGCCGAATATTTTTTGATCGCCTTCAGGCAGAAGGCGTTGTTTGTGTGGTCAGCGATTTCGTTTACAATGAAGTCGCTTTCTACATTTTGCGGCGTTCCCTGCTTCGTGAGGCTCAAAGGACAGGGCAACGATGGGAAGATGTTTTGCGAACTGCTCCTTATGTCTTCCAGACTGCGATGAACGAAGTGGAAGTCGTTAAAGCGGAAATAGACCGCAGCACCGTTTATTTGCCCACTTCCGAGAGCGCCAAAGACCTTGCCTTTACTTTGATGCGGCAATACAACTTGCTTCCCACTGACGCCTATCATGTAGCCGTCGCTTTGGATGCAGGAGTTTCTGCCTTCGTCTCCCTTGACGAAGACTTGCTCGCTGTTGATGGCATTGCTGTTTACACTTGTCCGTGAAATTCGCATCTTCATCACTCGCCCCCGATGACCTTCACAGGTGTCCCGTCGCTAAGTCGTTCCAAGCCGCCTTTTATCACTTGGTCATTCTCGGTCAGCCCTTCAAGGATTTGCGCCCACTGGGCAGTTCGCATCCCAACTTTGACGGGCTTTTGTCGAGCAGTTTTGCCGTCAACGACGACGAAAACGCTTGTCTTCCCTTGCCATTCAACGATGCACTCATTGGGCACGACGAGGGCGTTAGGGATTCGCCTGACCACGATTTCGCCACGAGCAAATGAGCCGGGCTTAACCAACCTATCAGCGCCGGGCAAAATGACCTTAATCTTGAACTGGCGAGACGCTGCTTCGGCGACAGGGACGAGTTTGCTCACGAATCCCTTCAAGACTTGATTTGGCAGAGTGTCAACGCGGACGAAAACAGGTTGACCGTCTTGGCCTTTCGCAAAGTCGCTCTCGGACAGGTCAACCTCAAACTCGACTGCCCCTGCAGCCACTAACCTCATCAACGGAACTCCGGGCGAAACTGTGTTGCCGACTTCCACATTCTTGGAAGCGATATAGCCACTGACGGGAGCGACAATGACTGTCTTGCTGAGCATCGCCAGTGCGTTATCAAGCATTGCCTTCGCTTGCTCAACTTGAGCCTTTGCGAGTTCAATGTCTTTCGCTGCCGTTACCTTTCGGACGCGCCCTGCTTTTGCGAGTTTCAAAGTCGCTTGCAGTTGCTTAATTTGGGCTTGCAATGCTTCAATGTCTTTCTCAACAATTTGGCGACGCAGTTGCGCTGCTTTTGCCAATTCAAGTTGTGTTTCTGCTTGACGAAGTTGTGACCTCGCTGATTCAAGTTGTGAGCGCAAGATGTCTCGTTGCTTTTGAGCAGCCTGAGCATTGCGCAAGTTTGCTTCCGCTTGTTTCAATCTCTCTTCTGCGACTGCAATGTCTTCCGCCCTCGGACCTTCCAAAGTCAAGTCGTAAGCGGCTTTGGCAGCCTCGTAGGCTGCTTGATCAGTTTCAAGTTGCCGTTGGGCTTCATCCAACTGAGCCTTAGCAACAGCGCCTTGCTCGTAAAGTTTCAGGGTGCGTTCGTAGTTGAGTTTTGCGTTTTTGTAATTCGCTTCCGCTGCAAGAAGTTGTTGTCTCGCCTGTTCCTTCTCTTGAGGGCGAGCACCCTCCCTCAATTTCTTCAAAGTCAACTCTGCTGCTCGCTTTTCTGCTTCGGCTTGCTGAAGTTGATTTCGCAATTGCTCGTCAACGATTTCCAACTGCCTCTCCAATTCCCGAACACGATTGCGAGCGATTTCAACCAATGCTTCCGCCTGTTGAACAGACAAATCGGTTTCGCGATAAGTCAATTCACGACTGGTTTGCAACTGTTTCAAGCGGCTTTGGAGTTGCTCCAGTTGAGCGAGCGCTTGTTCGACATCTGTGTCCGCTTGAGTTGATGGAATTTGGGAAGCGGCTTTCGCTTGTTCGTAGCGGGTCAAAGCTTGCATGTAAGCAGCCCTCGCTTGGTCAACTTGAGCGCGGATGGCTGTGTCGTCAAGCCGAATGAGAACTTGCCCTGCTTTGACGAAATCTCCTTCACGAGCGCCGACATAAACAACCCGACCCACCAACTCCGAACCAACGGTTACATCCTGCAGCGCCTTTATCGTCCCCATCACCTGGATTGTCTCTTGAAGTTCACGCCTCATCGGTCTGACAACTTCAACGGGAACTGCTGCCCTCAATTCCTCTTGCGCTTTCGCGAGTCCTCTCTGCAGTTGGATTTGCTGGCGGCGGGAGACATAAACGAGAGCGCCAGCAACTAAAATCACAGCGCCAATAACAATCAACCTGACTTGTCCCTTCATCACCGTTCGCCTCCGTCAAGAGATATTTGGGCAGAAGCGCTAAGGCTTTTAAGCAACTTGCGCACTTCCGATTCGCTCAAGCCTGTTGCGTAGACTAACCGAGCGAAGGCTTTATGGGCATCATAAAGTGCTTGAACTTCGTTAGCACGCGCCCTTGTCAGCGCCACCTGTGCGTCCCAAACTTCAACTTGAGTCCCGACTCCACCTTCATATCGGACCTGAGCCAACCTAAAGGCTTCTTCAGCGGATGCTAAAGCCGCCCGTGCGGTCTTTAACCTTTGGAGTGCGACTTGGAAGTTGCGGACAGCCTGCTCAACCTCAAGGGCAATTTGCCTCTCTAAATTTTCCCGCTGAGCCAATGCTTGCTCCAAAGTCGCCTCTCGCTCTCGGACGGCACTTTCCCTTCGTCCACTGTCAAAAATCGGGAACTGAACCACGATGTTGACACCCCATTGGTAATCTTCGGCAAACCCAGTCTTCGTTTGGCGAACATAACTTCCCGTCAGAAGGACAAGAGGATTTTTGTCCGCTTTCGCCAATCTAACCAGTTCCTCTGCCGCTCTGATTTGCCACTCGGATGACCTAAGTTCAGGGCGGTTTGCCATCGCTTGCTTGATGAAAGGCTCACTTTGGATGGACTCGGGAGGGACATCGAGAGGTTCGGGAAGGGGAGCCAAATCGATTGGGGCGTTTGTCGGTCTGCCTAAAAGTTGGTTGAGAGCAGCCTTCGCCAAAGCAATCCCATTTTGAGCCATAAGCAGTTGTTCTTCCGCAGCGGCGAGTTCCGCCTCCGCTCTCAAAACATCAAACTTCGGCGCTACCCCTGCTTCATAGCGGGCTTGAGCGGTCTTCAAAACAATCTTGACTCGCTCAACGGCTTGACGGGCTACTTCCTCCATCGCTTGGGCTGCCAAAACATCGGCATACGCTTCCGTCACCCTGAGAATAAGTTGCGCTTGGACTGCTTGAACAGTGGCAGAAGTTGCGTTCACCTGAAATTCGGCGCTGCGAATGGATGCTGATTTCCTCCCGAAACTCAGCAAACTTTGGCGTATCTCACCGGTCAGCGTCCTCATGTCTCGCTTGACGATCTCAATGGAGACAGGCATTCCGGTCAACGGATTTGGGACGGTGAAACTGACCGTTGGTCCTTGTCTCCTTTGAACGCCGGTGAAAGTAAGTTCAGGTCGCCATTGCGTCTTTGCTTGTTCGCTTCTCGCCAAAGCCGCATCCAATTGTCGGTATGACAGGCGAATCAACGGGTGAGTCTTCAGGGCAATCTCAATGCACTGTTGAAGGGTCAAGGGTTGCGTTTCCTGCCCAACGGCAAAGGAAAGCGAGAAGAGAATAGGCAACACCGACAACCATCTTCTCATTTTGCGTTTTCCCCTCCGGGTGCAAGTTTTTTCTGATTCACAGCGCCGTAGAGAAGCAACTTCACCACTTCGGACACTAATCTCTTCGGTGGGATGCGCTTCACGAACGGTGCCAATCGGTTGTGGGCAAAGAAGGACTCGAAAAGCGCACCCCAGAAAGTTCTGGCAAAAATTGTCGGGTCTAAGTCATCCCTCAAGATGCCGGCTTCCTTCTGGGCGTTCAAGTAGTCCGACAACAGTTTCACGCCCATGCGAATGATTTCACCAACGATTTTCACCACTTCCTGATTCCTTTGCATCTCGCCGTGCATCATCAATGCCAGTTCCCGCTTTTCTTCCAGCATCTTCCAGATAGCGTTGCCGAGTTCAGTTAGAGTCTCTTCCACAGTCGCTTTTGGCGGCTGGGCGAGGATTTCCGCCATCTTCGGGAGCAAAGATTTCCGCTCCAAGAGAGCCCTCAAGATTTCCGATTTGCTGTCAAAGTAGTGGTAAATCAGACCCGGCGCCACTCCGCAGGCTTCAGCGATGTCATCAATGGATGTGGCGTCAAAGCCCTTTTCAGCGAACAACTTCGCTGCCGTCTCAATAATCTGCTCTATTCGTTCCTCCAGCGTTAGCCTTTTTCGCGTTCTCTTCAATTTCGCCTCACCTTGTTGATTGAACGCTCACTCAATAAGCCAAGACAAAGTATGGCGTGTCTCTGTCCCTTGTAAAGTCCTGATTTACGGCTAATTCCCGCCTTTTTGGCGGAATTTTGCGGATGTGCCAAAGCAAATCGGTTCGCCGTGTTGCTAATGCCAAATTTTCGCACCGCCGTCGTGGGCGACTTAACCCAAATTCGTCCAAAGTCACCCGGGCACGATTCAGAGACTTGATGCTTTCTTCGGTGGCAAAATTAACGGCGGCAGGTGTCAATGGATGAGGGAATTGGATTTTGAGCGGCACAACGAAGAGGTTAGGCAAGTGTGGCAGGCTTACCGAGAAGGTAAGCCGATAAGGGTTCCTGTCATCTTCGGCGTCAATGTCCGCTTCACCATGTGGCTTCCGGAAGCGAATCCCCGCAAAATCACTTTCGAGCAATACTTCTCTGACCCGCAAATGATGCTTGAGCGGCAAATTGAGCACATCCGCTGGGTTCGCCACAACATCCCGCAAGATGGGGAAATGGGCTTGCCGAAAGATGGTTGGCATGTCTGGGTCGATTTCCAAAATGTCTATGAAGCTGCTTGGTTCGGTTGCGAAATTCGCTTCTACCCAGACCAAGTCCCCGATGTTGTCCCGATGCTGAACGACGACAACAAGCGAATGCTTTTCGACAAAGGTTTGCCTGACCCATTTGAGAGTGGTTTGATGAAGCGCAACTGGGACTTCTACGAGCACTTCAGGCGACAACAGGAGAAAGGATTTGAGATGTTTGGGAAGCCGATGGCGTCAGTGACACCTTGTGGTTTGGGCACTGACGGACCGATGACCGTTTGCTGCAACATTAGAGGCGCAACTCAATTCGTGATTGACTTGGTTGAAGACACCGAATACGCTTTGCAACTTCTGGATTTCGTCACGACGGCGATTATTGAACGCATCAAAACTTACCGAAAACATCTCGGTCTGCCCGAGAAGGCAAAGCCTTGGGGTTTTGCCGATGACAGCATTGAACTCATCAGCACAGAAATGTATCGCGAACTAATCTACCCCTTCCACAAGCGATTGGTTGATGAATTGGCTGAGCCTGATGCTCCCATCAGCATCCACTTGTGCGGTGATGTCCAAAGGCACTTGGTCTTCTTGAGGGACAATTTGCGCGTCAGGAGCATAGACACCGGCTTCCCCATTGATTTGGGCAAAGCAAGACGGGATTTGGGACCCGATGTTGAACTCCTCGGCGGTCCATCGGTTGTCTTGCTGCGTTATGGGACGCCTGAGCAAGTTAGGGAGGAGACAATCAAAATCCTGCGAAGTGGCGTAATGGAAGGCGGTAAATTCATTTTGCGTGAGGGCAACAACTTAGCGCCCTTCACGCCTTTGGAAAACCTTTGGGCAATGTATGAGACGGCTAAGGAATATGGACGCTATGATTGACAGCGATAAAGGAGGCGAAGGGAGATGACGGGCAGGGAACGATTTTTGAAGGCGTTAAGGCACGAAGAACCTGACCGAGTGCCAATCCACGACAGCCCTTGGGCTGAAACGGTCCGGCGCTGGCAGCGTGAGGGATTGCCAGCAGAAATTCCCGTCTCCGATTACTTCGGCTACGAACTCGTCGGCATCAGTTTTGACCAGTCACCCATGTTTGAGGTCAAAACTCTTTACAAGGACGACACCTACATCGTGGAGACAACATCCTATGGTGGAATCCGCAAAAATTTCCGAACTTACGCCAGCACCCCTGAAATCATTGAGTGGGCTGTCAAGACGAAGGAAGATTGGCTGAGAATCAAGGAACGGCTCAGCCCAGATTTTGCTCCAGACTACACGAGGGTTGATTGGGTCGGGTTGAGAACGACTTACCAGCGAGCCCGATCTGAAGGCAAATGCCTTGCTTTTTGCGCTGTTATCGGATACGACCACCTGCAAAGTTATGTCAAGAGCGAAGATTTGCTGGTCATGATGGTTGAAGAGCCAGAGTGGTTCAGGGACATGGTTGAGACAACGACGGAGTTGGTGCTCAGAGTGGCTAAACTTATCATTGAAGATGCAGGCTACACCTTTGATGTCGCTTTCCTCTTCAACGACATGGGTTACCGCAACGGACCACTCTTTTCGCCCAAACTTTACCGAGACCTCATCATGCCCTTTGACCGAATGCTTTGCGATTACTTCCACAGCAAAGGCATGCCGGTCATCTACCACACTGACGGCGATGTTCGCTTGCTCATCCCTTACTTGATTGAGGCTGGGATTGATTGCCTTCAACCCCTTGAGGCTAAAGCCAACATGGATGTTCGGGAGTTGAAAAAGCAGTATGGTGACCGATTGGCGTTCATGGGAAACATTGATGTCATGAAGATGGCTCACCCTGACCCGAAAGTCATTGAGGAGGAAATTCGCAGCAAATTTGAAGTCGCAAAGGTCGGTGGCGGCTACATTTACCACAGCGACCATTCCGTCCCACCGACAGTCAGTTTTGAGCAATACTGCCGAGTCATGGAACTGGTTCGCAAGTATGGCGAATATTGAGTGCCAACGCCGTTAGTGAACGCCACCATAAAACTTCGGCTCGGCAAGAGCCAAACATCCTTCAGTTGCAGGTGTGTCAATTTCGGATGGGTTGATTTTTAAAAGGGAAGTTTTTCTGGCTTTAATGGCGTTGTGACTTCAACAGTCAGACTATCCGCTGGCACTTCCGATTGCAGTAAAAGGCGAATCGTGAACTTTTGTCTTACCGAGTGACAAAAATTTCATAATTCAAGAAATTGTTGGTAGTGTCTGTTTCTGACGGAACAGGTGACAATTCAGCCCTTATCATATAGCGCCCAGGACTCGTAAACCTAACATTTGCACTAACTTGCTGACTTTCATTCGGATTCAAAATATTTATCCAAGTGCTGAACACAGGTCTAGAGTTTATCAACAAACGAAGGGCAAGATTCCTCTCAACCAACGAACCTTGATTTGCAACAGTGCAATTAACTGTCACATTTTGCCCAACCCTCGGTCGCAACGGAGAAACACTTACGCTTTTAACTGCCACATCTCTAATGTGTTGTATTGTCCACCTTCCCATCTCCCTCCATCCATCCCTTTCGCCTTGACGATTTTCCATGAAAAGATAGAGAGGATATTCCCTCCCGCTTAATCTCGTGCTCGGAATTAGTGTCCAGTTGATAGTCAAATTGAAGCCAGAGCCTGATACAGTAGTGTTTTGGCAATCAAGTGAACCATGCTGGTTGCTAATTTTGACGGGAGAGCCTGGCGGATATCCGCCAATCCACCTGTTTCCTCTATCATCTGCAAGGAAAAGTCGATTAGTTGTGACATCGTAAGCAGCCCTCAAAACGGTTCCGCCTACTGAAAAAGCAACGAAGCGAATATTTTGGAAGCCTTTAAGGTCAATGTGAACAGAAGTGAAAGTTTTAGGGAAATTAGCAGCATTTGTGACTATGTTTGGAAATAAACTTTTAATTCCATATTTAGGCAAAGTCCATAAAAGCGCCATGCCGTCCGTAATGCTGGGTGTTTTGTAACTGAAAAGAGTAGCCCCTCCAGGAGCGACTTGAATTCCAATAGTAGCATTAGCGCCTTTGTCAGCCCACGAAGAATTACCCCCGAAAACAACATCATCATAAAGGAACAAAATATCATCGCTACTTTCCCGGAAAACAACTTGGAAACGGACAGTTTCGCTACTGGCACCTCCATAAAGCCTAACATCGCGCCATTCAATGACCAATTCTCTATTAGGAGATGAGCCTATCACTTCCCAGAAAACATTTCGGTTAGTCCCGGGCTCAGGTTGCAGGTCCTGCCAAAAAGGAGCGATTACGGCATCAATTAATTCTGTCGGGAGTGAGGTATTGTCCCAAGCCAAAAAAGGTCTTGTCAAAGTGATGTTTCCATTGCTATTAACCCACAACTCACTGAACTCAACTCCGCCGAATCGGACAGGGAAGGGAGGGGTGATAGACGCAGAGTCATCATCGTCAAGGTCAAGATTTGTGCCAGTAATAGAGCGCCAACTAAAAGACACTTCAGAGGGAGGTAAGTAGGGGCTAAGCGCCTTAGCAGTTACAGACCCATCAGGGAAGTTAAGAAAATAAGTGCCAACGCCAACTTTAGGAGCCCAAACGGCCGAGTAGATACCATCTCCTGCTGCTTGGTCTGGATCAGTTCCATTGTCCAACAAGACGAATGCCTCTCCGATAGGGTCAATCGTAACCGAGATGTCTCCGTTAGGATTTGCACCTTTAATGTGGAGTGCTGAGAAGAGGGCAGGGATAGGATTTTCTGCGTTAAAGAGCACTGTATCTTGTAAAGGACGCAAACGAGAAAGCACGACAGAATCTAAGCGTGTCATTGAGCCGTGTGCGTTGAGTCGCTTACCCGTTATGGTGAGGGGAATAAATTTGTCCAAAGTGTCACCACCGCTTAAAATCAGGTTCTTTATTGCTCTCCAGTCTCTGGAAGGGTCTTGTGCTTTTAGGAGAGCAGCCACTCCAGCAACATGAGGTGCAGCCATAGAGGTTCCGCTGGCGAAAGCATAGTCGTTGTTGAGTATGGTGCTCAATATGTCTTCACCCGGTGCTCCTATGTGGACTGTTCGTCGCCCATAGTTTGAGAAATCTGAAATTTCATCGGAATCATTAGTAGCAGCCACAGCAATCAAATTAGGCAAGTAGAAGGCAGCAGGGAAGGTAGGGAAGAAAGCGTTATCTACCCCGTCATTTCCTGCCGCAGCAATACAAAGAATGCCTTTTTGCATATGAGCATAGATAGCATCATAAAGGGCTTGAGAGTAATAATAATCACCCCAACTATTATTCGTGGCAACAATATTTACTCCACGATCTTTCATCATTGCTACATACTCAAAGCATTCAATAGCATCATCAATAGTGCCTTCACCTTCTGAAGAGAGAAATTTCAAAGCCATTACCTTTACCTTCCAGTTAACACCAACAATGCCTATCCCATTATTCCCTACAGCACCAATAATACCAGCAACATGAGTTCCATGAAAATGATCATCTTTAGGGTCAGAATCATTGTTATAAGTATCTATCCCATATACATCATCAACATAACCATTGTTATCATCATCTACACCATTTCCAGGGATTTCATCAGGATTTTTCCACATGTTTCCTGCGAGATCTTCATGTGTGTAATCAACACCTGTATCTATGACTGCCACAACGACATCCTCGCTTCCAGCAGTTATGTCCCATGCTTCAGGGGCATCTATGTCAGCATCTTCATTTCCGCCAAGTTGACCTGTATTATGAAGTGACCATTGATAAGAAAAATAAGGGTCATTAGGATAATTTTGCAAAATACGAACTTTATAAACAGGTTCAGCATAAAGGACTTGAGGGTTATTGCGGTAATAAGAGATAGCCTCTTCAACAGATGTATTAGATGGTATTTTGACAAGATAGAGATTTTTTACTAAAATGAATCTTTTAAGCATTTTTGCCCTTAATCTGGCATTAAGGGACATTATAACGCCTTGTGGAGTCTTTTCTTTAAAACGGACAAAAATGCGATCCGGAACATATTTAGACTTGTTACCTGCATCTTTGACCACAAAAGAATGAGAAGCACTGGTAGATGTCTCACCCCATTGGGCAAGACCAACAAGTAACCCAAGACTTGTAACGAAGATGCTCGTCAAGACCCAAAACCTTTTCGCTTTCATTGAAACCACCTCCGTCAGGAAGAATGTTCTCGCAAGAAATTATACACCGTAGAGTTTCGTGAGGTTAATTCGCTTTATTTCATCCTCGCGACTGTCACTGCTTGGGTTTCCCTTCCCTCTTCATCAACTGCCCTAACACGAACAAGGTAAACCCCACCCCCAACTCTCTGACCCTCAATCCCTACTCCCCTCCATACTACCCTGTGTGTCAAACCTTCACTACTTCCTGCATCCAAAACTGCCACCCTTCTCCCAGTCAGAGTCAAAACCTCCGCCTCAACTTTCGCTGGCTTCGTCAAACTAAACTCTATCACAACCCCTTGTCCCCTCATCGGCGTCGCCTTCAACCCTACTACCCTCAATGGTCTATCATTGCCCCTATCAACCACTACCTTGAACTTCCTCTCAACTTCCCCTTCCTGCGCAACAAAACGGTAACTTGGCTGGGTTCTCAAATACAGTCTCTTCCCTGTCACAGTGTCAACAAGCCATGCACTCACATCCTTTGGCGCATATCCTATCCCATCAAAGTTCAAAACAACCTCCTTCCATTCACTCGTCCCTCGTCCCCCGTCCCTCGTCCCGAACCTTACCAAGACTTCCCACTCTTGCCTCCTTGAACCATCGCTTCTCACATCAACAGCCAAAGGAGTATTGTTTTTGAGCAATATGACTTGGACGCCATTGTTTCCTGTTGGTGGTTCAGGAGGAAGCCCAACAGCCAAACCCCTCGTCCCATTGGCAATTCCAATCACTGCCTCTCCAACGCTTCCATCAACCGACGCCTGCAACCTCATACTCCAACCATTTCCTTTCACCACTCGTCCCTCGCCCTTCGTCCCTCGTCCCTTGCTTTGGCTTGGTGGTGGCAGAATGAGTTCGCAATCAGTGTGGGCATAGACCCAATAGCCTTTCCAAGGCTCAAGTTGTCCTTTGACGCCTGGGATGATGCTTGTGTCATAGACCAAAACATATCGCCCTGTATTGGGATTATTGGCATCCTGCTCCCATCCCCAAGCATAATCCTCAATCCACCCTGCCTGCCCCGCCTCCTCAAGAGACTTAACTTCTCCATCCTTACTCACATAAAACTCAGACAACGACCATTCTATCGGCTTTATGAACGGATTTGAAATCTGATTCCATCCCGCAACCAATGGAATTGTCACGCCTTCCTCTGGAATTAACCCTCCCTGCTGCACTATGGAAACTGATTTGTCAAACAGCACCCAGTAGCCCTTACCAGGAACTACCTTCGCCACTTCCTCATCTTGTTCTTGCTCATTAGGTCTGTAGAAAGCATATCTGCCTTCCTTTGGCTTCCATCTCGCAAGTTTTATTTCGCCTGAACCCAAATTGAGAACTTCTGAAGGTGCTGACCTTGAAGGTCTGAATGGAATGCCAATCATCTGCAATCCTGAAGGGAATGTGAATGAAGGAGGCTTTTCTGCCACCTCCATCAATGCGAAAGTCCCAGAACGGGCAGGAGAAATGACGATGATTCCTTCCTCCAAGTTAATCTCCGCATCTATAGGCTCCCACTCCTGTTTCTCCTCGGAAAACTGGTAAACACCCAAACGCTTTGGATTGGTGGCTTCTATTGGCTCAAAGACAAGTTCCAGTCTTGAATCATTCCCCAAGTTTCCAGAAAGGACTTTGAAGTCGTAAGCGTAACTTCTCGGTATCAAATCTGATTGGTTAAAGACGAAGGGAGGTGTGACGACGAAGAAGATTTTCGCATCGGAAGTAGCATTAGGTGCTTCAAGGAAGCCAAAACCGTTCATTAACCTAAGCCTGCCAGCCCCACCAACTATAGGGAATGGTGGATTACCAACATCATATTCACCAAACGCAACCCATGCGACAACTGTTTTACCTTCTCCTCTGCTTATACGAAAATATCCTTCCTTTTCATTTTTAAGAATTAATACTCCTACCCATGATTTTAGTTGTTCTGAAAATACTAATTTTGATTCACGAATAGGTAATACTTCAGGTGATTCTTCACCTGATTGCACTACTAATTGTATTCTCAAATCTTGGAATTCCTTGGGAAATTTGGCTTGAATATACAATTTGCTGCCATCAAGAGAAAGATCAATTTTTGAATAAAGATTTTGATAAATTGATTCTGGAGTTAAAATAATCTCATGTGAAGGAGGTAGTTTCCCTAACCAAAAACGATTTGCAGCAAATACTTCTATAAAATCCCCTGAATGATAACCTTCTATATTAATCTTTCCTCCTTTTGTCCGTCCTTGATAAATAAATCTCCCTAATGAATAAATAGCAACATGAGCCTCAAATCTATTCTTCCAACTTTTAATGTTCAATTCTTCAACTCTACCTCCAGAATATTTCCATTCTGAATAATCAATATCCATTTCTTTTCCAATATTGTCTTTTTGATTTTCAATATTAATTAACCTTCCTTTACCACTTTCTGTATAGCTTCTGACAAAAACAGGACCAGGAACACATTTATCCTCTCTGTCAACTTCAAACTCTCTGTCAACAGGAGAGCGCAAAATCCATCTTCCCTTTTGATCACTGAAATTCTCCTTAAAAATTTCCCAACAACTTTTATCTCCATAAAAAGCCTATTTTTATAAGTATGCCTTCCTGGCACTTCACTGCATAACTCACTTGCTTTCCACCATCCTTCTACAAATGAAATTCCTCCAGAAGAATATGAACTCACCTTTCGACTCTTATCTGCATCCCAAGGTGCTGCCATAAGACATGCAATTTTGCTCTCAGAATCATTAAAATGTCCATATTCATCTTTTTGATCAATTTCTGGTTCTACACATTTTGGATCATTAGTCTCGTAGTCATATTCATCATCAAGCAAAAGCAAACAATGTCCAAATTCATGGGCTAATACAGAACCTAAAAGTTCTGGTTGAATTGTTCTCCAATCTCCTATCTCACTTACCCACATCCGCCCTATATGGACACCATACATCCCCAGTCCCCACACATACGGACGAATATCATTGTCTGCGAAAACTTGAATTGCATTTCTTGGAACACCTGTGTATTCCCCATAAGGCGTCGGGTAGCGATAGTTGTTTAGCACCTTGACTGAGCCAATGCAGACATGCCCATCAGTAGCGTCATAAAGCAAGTTTGATGCGTGCCTTAGGGCAGCAATCCAGAAATCCCTCGTTTTTGCATCTGCGTCCCACTCAAAGGCTAACTCCAAGTGAAACTTGATGAGAGCATTGTGCTTGCGAATCACTAATTTAACAGGCAAAGCCTTCACTTCATTGAATATAAACCCACTATTTTCAACTTCATCACTTGTGAGATATACATCATAAAACTTCCTATTTGTTTTTTGCTCTACTGCCTCATTTTTATCGTTCAAATAAAAAGTTGTGATATATTTTTCAGCACGAATGTAATGTCCTACTTTCAAAACAGGTATTTTTGCCTTCCCTTCTCTGTTAGTTGTGCTTTCGGTGATAATATTGTGATTTTCATCAAAAACAATAATCCTTGCCCCTGAAACAGGTTTCTCCTCAATTATCTCTTTACCGCCTTCCTTCCTAACCACCTCTTCAACCACCAAGACATCATAATCCAACTTCTCTTGAACCTTTATCGGAAACTTTGCCTTATCGTTTGTATCATCCCCCTGACCTGATGTCTTGTCAACATCAACTACAACCCAGACATAGTAGTCACCTGTTTGAATGTCGGCTGGAATGACTACACTTTCGCTGTAATCTTGAGACTTGTTTGGGTCAAGGGCTGGTGTGCTTAGTTCCTTCAAAAGTGGGTCACTCGAACTCGGTTCGCTCGCAGATTTGCTCAAAATAATCCTCGTCTTTGATGCGTTCGCCCTTTTCCTGCCTTGATTGAGAACCTTGAAACTGACGGTGACCTTGTTTCCAAGTCTCACTGTATCTGGTGTCACTTTCAAATCTATCGGAACTAAATCGGGAAGGTTGCTTTGGACAGTGAAAGTTTTCCATTCGCTCCATCCACTTTCAGCGCCCCTTTTATCCCTCGCTTTCGCACGCCATTGCCACTGACCGTCGCTAAGCGGTTGCTTTGAGTCCGAGTATGTCACTTCAACCCCACTTGAATAGAAGCCAGTCTGAAAAGACTTCAAAATGCCTCCTTGTTTTACTTCCATGATGAACATAACTTGGTCATTGTCTGGGTCATCACTTTTGAGTTTGAAAGTAGGGACAGGAGAGACAGTTGCATTATTGGCAGGTGAAAGCAAAACAGGGACAGATGGAGGACGATTGACTGGCTGTGCACCTGTAAAGCGAAGAATAAATAACCCTGCCCACTCAGCCGCCACATATGCATAATTCCCTGAAACATATACACCAGATGCCCAGCCTGGAGTAACAAAGTATCCGACTTCTCTTGGATTTGTTGGATTGCTTACATCTATCACCCTCAAACCTTCACCCCAATCCGCCACATATGCATAATTCCCTGAAACATAAACACCCATTGCAACATCAGGCAGGAATAATTTTCCTACCAACTGTGGGTTTGAAGGGTTAGAGACATTGAAAATAAGCAGACCTAAACCTGAAGCACAATAAGCATAGTTATTCTTGACAAAGACATCAAGAATTGCCCCACCTATGAACCCGACCAATTCCACGCTTTTCTGTCTTGAACGAAATCCACGACCAGAAAGTCTTTGGCGTGAGTTAGGTGGGAAGAAGGAAGGGTCAGAAGGAAATCTCTGACCGAAGCGCCCCATCAATTCAGGGAAACGACCTCTACCTTCCCTTTGCCCAATCCTTTCCCTTTCTATCCTGCCTCCCTGTTGCGCTTCCATCACGCCGAAAAGAAAACATGCTGACAAAACTAACATCACCAAACCAAGCAAATTCTTTTTCCACCCATCATTTCGCTTCCAACCCAACATCATCATTCACCTCCGTCGTGGCTGGTAGCCACTCCAACAATTCGCCATTCGCTATTCGCCATTCGCTGCCGTCTTCCGACCTGCCGATTTGCCCATTTCACGATTTGCCGATAAGTTTTGGCTCGGCAGGAGCCTCGCCCTCCAGACTTTTGGCGTGATGCGTAAAAACTGCTTTCCTACGGGTTGCCAGTGTTGATGATTCTTTGGATGATGCGGACAACTTCTCCATTAGCACCGTCAGTAACATAAAGGTTACCAGCAGGGTCTATAGTTACGGAACGAAGCGAATTGAAGCGAGCCTGATTACCTGTCCCATCAACAATTCCTGCCGTCCCATTCCCTGCAACTGTCTTAACTGCACCTGTAGGGCTAATTTGCCTAATTCGGTTGTTCCCTGTGTCAGCAACATACAAGTAACCAGCGCTGTCAACAGCAATGCCTAACGGCGCATTGAATTGAGCAGAAGTCCCAGTCCCATCGGCATAGCCTTGCGTTGAACCTGCGAAAGTGGAAACAGTCCCTCCTGAAGCACCAAGCGGGTTAGCGATTTTTCGAATTCTGTGGTTGCCGCTATCTGCAACATAAAGGTTGCCAGAAAGGTCAACAGTTATGCCAGCAGGACTGTTGAACCTCGCTGCATTCCCTGTCCCATCAGTGTTCCCGCTTGCACCATTGGTAGCGCTGTTATCACCTGCAACCAAACTGACCTGCCAACTCGTTGGAAGGTTAGGGTTTCCACCCTTAAACTGCAACCTCCTGACCCTGTTTCCTGACCGTTCGGTCACATAGACATTGCCTGCTTGGTCTAAAGTCACTCCGTAAGGTTCATTGAAGGTAGCAACATTCCCAGTTCCATCGTCCTTCCCTGCCGTTCCTGTCCCTGCGATTGTGCTGACTGTCCAGTTATCGGGATTGGTCGGGTCAGCACCAAACCAAGTCTCTATCCGCTTGATTTTGTGGTTTCCTGAATCGGCAACATAAAGCACAGAACCATCAGGTGTTACTGCAATCCCTTTAGGTGAGTTAAAGCGGGCGCTTGAACCAAGCCCATCAACATCTCCAGATTCTGGCGCCCCAACATTTCCTGCGATTGTTCCAACAATCCCTGATACTGTGATGATGCGAATGGCGTGGTTTGCTGTATCAGCCAAGTAGATGTTGCCCCTCGCATCCGCTGCAATCCCTGAAATTTCGTTAAACCGTGCTTGGGAAGGCATTCCATTGGCGAACCCAATAAAGCCTGCAGCGCCAGCAAAGGTTCTGACAAGGGAAAGCGATGAGCCTGCACCAGTTGCTGAAGACGGTGGGATTAAACCTGGTGTCGCTGTTTCTACACGAACAGTAAACTCAAAGGCTGTGACACCTTCAGGAACGACGAACCACCACTCCTTAGAACTGCTTACTCCATCGGGCGGCAAAACTTCATCGTAGGTGATAAATGGCAGGTTCGCACCGAAATCTGAACTTGGAATGACACCTTCAGCGTTAGCCAATTGGACTTTCTCAGTTGAAGTGCTTCCCGTTGCCAAACCGACTGGGAAGAAACCACTGTTTGGCGTCAACTTACGAATCTTGTGGTTGTAAGTATCTGCAACATAAATGTTCCCACTCCTGTCAGCAGCCAGCAAACGAGGAGTGTTGAACCGAGCATCAACACCTGAACCATCTGCACTGCCAGAAACTCCAGACGAACCTGCAATCGTCTGAACCAACCAACTGCTTGCCCTTCCCTCTGCAGCGTTCGGCTCCTTCAAACGAACTTGCCTTAAAACATGCACCCCTTCACTGACGATAAGCGAACCGTTAACCCAAACAATACCGTAAGGTGCAGAAAATCTTGCAGTGTCACCTGAACCATCCACAACACCACTTACTCCAGTCCCTGCTATTGTCACTACCTCTCCCGTTGGGCTGACACGGCGAATCCTGTAGTTACCTTGATCAGCCACATAAATTGTCCCGTCAGCAGAAATCGCCAAACCGCGAGGAACATTGAACCTTGCCGCTGTCCCAACTCCATCAGCAAACCCTGCAACTCCAGAGCCTGCCAAGGTGCTGACCGTGTAATGCGAAGGATTTGTCGGGTCACTTCCTGTAAAGACAATCTTGCGAATCCTGTGCCCAGAAGATTCCGACACATAAATGACACCGTTGCTATCAACAACTACACCCATTGGGTTACGAAATTGTGCCACATCGCCTGCACCATCAGCATCACCTGCTGTCCCTGTCCCTGCAATCAAACTCACCCTCCCATCCAATGTCACCCTTCTGATGCGATTACCTGAGTATTCAGCAACCACCAAAGAGTTGTCCACAGGATTAAAGGCAATCCCAAAAGGATAGTTGAAGGAAGCAGATATCCCCACCCCGTTTGCGTATCCTGCAACACCACTTCCTGCCAAAGTGCTAACGAAGCCACCTTGAATTTTCCTGATTCTGTGACCGGAATAATCGGCGACATACAAGTTCCCAGAACTGTCAACAGCGACACCGCTTGGATGGCTGAAAGTAGCAGAGCCGACATGCCCATCAGTCGTCCCAGCACTTCCTGTGCCAGCGAAAGTGCTCACGGTGACAAGAAGGCGAAGGTCAGAGAAAGAGCCGACAGGGTTGATGGGACTGAAAAGGACACGAACGCCTGTGACAACACCGTTTGGAAATTGACCGATAGTGATGTTTGTCCTGTTGACCAGAGCGACCCTGATGACCTTTATGCCGGGATTGCCCGGATGGTCTAACAGGGTGCTTGTTACGAATTTGACGGCTGTCCCAGTGAAGATGGTTCTCCCTTTTGTTGTTCTGTTCGTTCCAGAGACTGGAGTGACAGTTACTTGGCGAGTTTTGACATCAACGAAGAAACGAGCAGTAGCGATGCTTTGGTCAAAAGAAATTTCTGGTGGACTGGAAACAGAAGGCGATGTCAAGGGAGAACTCTTTCCACCACCACATCCAAAGAGGGAGATGACAAGTAACGCCAAAGTCAGGGTGGCAACCAACCACACCGATAAAGTCACTAACCACTTCCTTTGAGCCTTCATCATCTAACACCTCCAGAGCATAAGTGTTGCTTCCTTTTTAGCACATTTTCTCCACCATGTAAATATTGGCGTTTCGGCTCTCAAAAATTCTCTGTCTTGGTATGCACGACGACATTTGTCCTTGGCGTTTCTAAGGCGTAAATGACCACAAAGCCTGCTTGTTGCAAGACTGCCTTAATTTCCTGCAGTAGTTCTGAACAGGGGCAGGAAAGGTAAACGACTTTTTCGTCTTCTGTTCGTTGCTTTTGGCGCATCGCTTTCACCGCCCATAGCGCAAATTGAGAAGGGACGAGCAACTCCCATTAATTGAAATTGCAAAAACCTGCGCCATATTGCCTTCCTTCTCCGTTTGAACGACCCTGCTTTAAAATTACGGTTTTCACCCACCTTATGGGTGACGGTCGCTCAAAAAGGATAAGCATACTCAAACCCTGACATGACTTCATCCGCATACCTTGTGTGAGGGGTTGGGCGGACGCTTTTCACCTATGTTATCATTTGCATGCCAGCATCGTTGTCGTCAGTGAATCTCCTTTGGGGTGTTGGATTATGCCTTTAAAGTTGTCACGAAATATTTTGCTCTCCTGACAACATGTGCCTTCAGCCAATCTTTCGATGTGCTCATGAGGTGTTCCCTGTATGCAGCGAGTATCTCGCCAAGTTGCCCATCGCAAGCAGTGCCATGTCTTGGCTGGAGAAACGGTATGCTACCATTATCGCACTGGAAACTCAGCGCTTGCTACCTCATGCGCTTCTCTATTTCTGGAAAGAGGAAAGCATGAACCTGTGCATAATGCCAGACATGAGCGCAGTTGCCAAAACAGCAGCCACTATTTGGGTTACATCCTTACCATCCACCGAAGTATCCATCTTTGCCTCAAAAGCAAATCTTACTCCTTAGGACGCTCGCTTGCGAACTTACCCTGCCAAGCAACCAGTGTGGTAAGTTGGACGAGCAAAGCAAGTCATGATACAACCTTGTTAACCTCGCCAGTTCGCCGATGTCCCTCTTAACTTCCTTTGCGACCTCAAGTGCGTTTGCTCACCAGTTGTCATACATTTGGCATAGCAACGAAAATTGCACCTTCACCGCCTGGTCCTCAAGACTTGTCTCCTCACTGCCCGAAGAGTTTTGAGAAGAGTTCGTAGGCTAACCTAACCCAAGTTGCAGTGGATGAGTTAAGGAAATCAGGTAGTTGCGCAGGTGATATCAAGCCAGCAGGCTATCGAACTTGACAGCAGTTTGCCGAAATATCTGAACATCACTCAAAAGCCCTGTCAACAGCACCATCAGAAACCGTCTAAAATCTCGCTAAAACCTGCAAAAAATTAATGGAGCGGGCGACGGGATTTGAACCCGCGACCCCCAGCTCGGGAAGCTGGTGCTCTGCCCCTGAGCTACGCCCGCTCTCTTCGTCCACGCTTTATTATGTCACACTCGCGGCAACCTTGAAAGCAAGAGGGGCAAGTCAGTTACTTGCCCCTCCTCGTTTACCAACCTTTCACTTCGGCGAACTGCCGAAGCGAAGTTCTAAATGCCTCAGGTTCCGCCATAGCCTACAGTGACTTTGTCCCCTTCAACAATGACAGGGACGCGTCGCTGTCCTCCCGAATACTTGAGCAGTTCCTCAAGATACTCGGGGTTCTCTTTTGCATCGCGGTAGTCAACCTTGTAACCCTTCTTGGCGTAATCCTCACGGGCCGCCTGAGTGTAAGGTCAGCCCGCCTTTCCGTAAATGATTACGACTTTCTCTGCCATCCTTCGTCCCTCCTTACCGCAAGATTTTCACAGCCTCAAAAATGATAACACACCCCGTTATCAGTTGTGCCTAAGCGTTTTCACCTTGTCCAACAGCCGATGGGCAACTTCAGATTTCTTCAAGAGCGGCAGTGCTTCTATTTGCCCGTCACGGCTGATGAAGACGCATTTGTTGGTGTCAACGCCGAAGCCTGAATCAGGTTCAGTGACATCGTTGGCTACAATCAAATCCAGCCCTTTACGGCTCAGTTTTTCAACAGCCCCTCGAATTGGTTCTCCCACCTCTGCAGCAAACCCAACTAAAAGGGCATCAGGGCGCTTTTGTCTAATCGTTGCCAGCAAATCGGGAGTTGGCTCAAGTTCCAAAACGAGTGTCCCAGTTTCGCTCCGTCTGATTTTGCCTTCAGCCGCTTGCTTGGGCTTAAAGTCCGAGATTGCCGCTGCGGAAATGAGGACATCAAACCAATCCGCATAACGGATAACTGCTTCCAGCATTTCTTGAGCCGTTTTAACCCTCACAACTTCAACGCCTTTAGGTGGCTCAACCTCTATGTGCCCTGCCACCAACACGACTTCAGCCCCGCGATCCCTTGCCGCTTCAGCAATCGCGACACCCATTTTGCCTGAGGAAGGGTTTGAAATGAACCTGATAGCATCAATGGGCTCACGGGTTGCCCCTGCCGTCACGAGAATTCGCCACCCTTTTAAGTCTTGCGAGCCTGCGATGGCTTGCTCAACAGCAGCGATAATCTTGTCTATAGAAGCCAATCGTCCCTTGCCCATCTTCCCTGATGCCAACCAACCTTCCTCTGGCTCAACGATGATTGCACCTCGCTCCTTCAGAATTTGGACATTGCGCTGGGTGGCAGGATGTTCCCACATTTTCGTCTCCATCGCAGGGGCGATGATTAGTGGGGCTTTGCACGCTAATGCTGTAGTTGTCACTGCATCGTCCGCGATTCCGTTCGCCAATTTCGCTATGATGTTGGCTGTCGCAGGTGCAATCACGAAAGCGTCCGCTTGATCCGCTAAAGCAATGTGCTGGATTGAATGTTCCTGAGGCTCAAAAAGGTCAACCACAACGGGGTTGCCGGATAAAGCGTGAAAGGTTAAGGGCGTTACGAGTTTGGTGGCGTTGACAGTCATTAACACATGAACCCTCGCACCACGCTGCCGCAGTTGACTGACCAACTCACAAGCCTTGAAAATTGCGATGCTGCTTGAAACGCCGACGAGGACAACTTTGTCTTTTAGCATCGACCATCACCACCTGCTTGCTTCAACTCGATGTGGCTTGCCCTTCTTTCTCCATCAGTTTCACGACTTCATTGACTGCGTCTTCCAGTTTGTCGTTGAGGATGCGGTAATCAAACTTTCCCCCTTGCTTCATTTCCCAACCCGCTTTAGCCATCCTCCGTTCAATGACTTCGGGTGGGTCTGTGCCCCTGGTCTCCAATCGCCGCCTCAACTCTTCCAATGACGGTGGCTGAAGGAAGATAAGGATCGCTTCTGGAATTTGCTTCTTGACCGACAAGGCACCTTGGACATCCAGAACCAAAACAACATCTTGCCCTTCGCACAGCAGTCGCTCAACTTCCGACTTGGGCGAACCGTAGTAGTTGCCATAGACCTCCGCCCATTCCAAGAAAAAACCTTGCTCTTTCAAGCGCTCAAATTCCTCCCTCGTGACGAAGTGATAGTCCTTGCCATCAACTTCGCCTTGTCGTGGAGGTCGGGTAGTGTAGGTCACAACTCTTCGCAGATGCGGCAATCGCCCCATAACTTCGGCTGCAACTGTTCCTTTGCCGACACCGGACGGTCCTGAAATGACGAACAGCCTGCCTTTACGGTTTGGATCGCTCATTTTCCTCACCCTCCTCGTTCAGCCAATCAAAAGGTTGACACATTTGACAACCGATTTCGCTTAACACCTTGTTTGGCTTACCTTAGCGAGGTCATACCGCTAAACTTTACTATGGCATTCGTCGGCAATAAGGCTTACAAAGCCGTTTAGGATTAAGGTGTTGAGGTGATATGGACATGCAAGTTATTGACATGCCTGAAGGTCTATTCAGATTAAGACGAATTGTGTTAGCGGATGCTTTCGTCCCTGAATTTGACGCCCTACTTGCCTGCTCTGATGCGCTGGCGTTTTTGCGCACTGTTCCTGAAAAAACGGTTCGCCTCGTCGTAACTTCTCCGCCTTACAACATCGGTAAGCCCTACGAGGAGCGTAAAGATTTCCGCGAGTATTTGGATTGGCAATTTGAGGTCATCAAAGAATGCTCTCGCATACTGGTGGACGGCGGGTCTCTTTGCTGGCAAGTTGGCAACTACATAGAACAAGGGGAAGTTTTCCCGTTAGATGTTTTCTTCTATCAACTGATCAAGCTTCTTCCAGAGTTCAAATTGCGCAACCGAATTATCTGGCACTTTGAGCATGGCTTGCACGCCCAAAAACGCTTCTCTGGACGCTATGAAACGATCCTATGGTTTACAAAGGGCGATGGCTATGTCTTTCACTTAGATGATGTCCGCGTGCCTCAAAAATATCCTGGCAAACGCTACTACAAGGGACCGAAGCGAGGATTACCGTCATCTCATCCGTTAGGCAAAAATCCTGGTGACCTTTGGCATGTCTTGCAAGAAGATTGGGAGCGACTCATTTGGGATATTCCGAATGTCAAAGCCAACCATCCTGAAAAAACGATTCACCCCGCCCAGTTTCCAATAGAGTTAGTGGAACGGCTTGTCCTTGCCCTGTCTAATGAAGGCGACATCGTTTTAGACCCGTTTATGGGTGTTGGGACGACTGTGATCGCTGCTCTTCTTCATAGTCGGCGAGGTATCGGTGTAGATAAGGAGCGAGTCTATGTGGAGATTGCCCTTCAGCGCGTTCAAGAGGCTCTTCAGGGAACTTTAAAACGCCGACCTTTAGGGAAGCCCAAATATCAGCCGACAGGTAGGGAAAAAGTCGCTCAAACGCCGCCTGAGTGGAGGCAGTCGGGGGATGGTGAGTAAATGATCATCGTTGCCTACTACTCGCACAAGGGTGGTTTAGAGTTTCTCCAAAGACAACATCCTTACGAACTTCTGGAAATCATTGAGGTCATAAAAGCCGTTGATGCTTCTAAAGCCTTTGGCGCTAAGGTCAGCAGGGAAAGAACCATGCCAGGGCGAAAACTGTATTCTCCGAAAGAGCTGAATCGGCTTTTTGCCAAAGAGTTTCAAAAGCGCGGATGGCGCAAAGAACGGCTCAAAGTCCGAACGGAAATCACCTTTTGGCAAGATTTGCCCAGCGTGAAACATTCCCAATACAGGCAACGACACGAAGGTTATCGTGAAATGGATTTCGTGAAGAACAAAGTCGGTGTGGAAGTGCAACTTGGGAAATATGCTTTTATGGTCTACAATGTGGCGGCAAAGATGACCATCTTCGCCCGACAGGGCGTCATTGAAGTCGGAGTGGAAATCGTCCCCATGAAAAGGATGGCGACTCAAATGTCAACGGGTGTCTCCTACTTTGAGCAGATGAAAAGCGACTTAGAGATGCGCGGCGTGGCAGATATTGATATCCCCGTCCTTATCCTCGGAGTTGATGACGCATAGCCTCCTCTTGTTCTTTCATTGCCAAATGTGCCCTAACGACCTTAAACTTTTGCTGGTGACCGATATGGTGGGCTTACACATCGTTGCTAAACCGCCGCCAAACATGGTGGTCTTGCCTTAGAATTCTTTGCGGCAGGTGAAAGCCCATGCTTAGACGGGTCTATGTCCGCAACTACAAGAGCATAGCGGAGGCGGAAGTCACTTTAGAACGCTTCACAGTCTTCATCGGTCCTAACGGTTCGGGGAAGAGCAACTTTGTGGATGCTCTACGATTTGTGCGAGACGCCATCGTTTCGGGTTTGGATACTGCCATTAGTCATCGTAGAGGCATCAGAGCCATTCGCCGTTGGTCTCCCCGCCGCTCCGTTGATGTGACGATAAAACTTGAGTTCCTTTTCCCTGATGGGACACAAACAATTTACGGGTTTGAATTAGGGAGCGAAAAGGGTGGCGAGTATCGCATCAAAGCAGAATTTTGCCAGACAATCCAAAGCAATGGGACGGAGGACGGTTTTGAAGTTCGAGAAGGGAATATCGTTCGCTTCCCTAAAGCCTTAGAGTTGCCTACCCCGCCAGAACCGCAACCTGTTAGGTTTTTGCTCTTCCCATTTCTTGGAACGGCTGTTGCCCAACAAGCGTGGAATTTTCTTCGCTCTATCGGGTTCTATCATCCCTTGCCCAACGCTATCAGGACTTCAGCATACATGCCAGTGATTGTCCCTCCACCGCTTCTTGAGCATGGCGAGAATCTGCCGTTTGTTTTGAGGACGCTCCAGCAACACTATCCTGACACTTTCCAACAGATTTCCGAGTATTTGAGATTACTCGTGCCAGGCTTAAAATCACTCGCCCCATCCAAATCGGGTGACATGTTAGAAGTTAAACATGGCGATGAAAACGAGACCTTCGCTGAGTTAGAGTTCTGGCAAGAGTCGGACGGCACCTTGCGTTTGCTGGCACTCTTGACAGCGATGTATCAGCAACCGCCTTTGTATATGTTGGTCATCGAAGAGCCAGAATTGACCGTTCATCCTGAAGCCTTGGCTGTTCTCGTTGACCTACTCATTGAACGCTCTGCCTATCAGCAAGTTCTCATCACAACTCATAGCCCTGACCTGCTCAATTGCCTTCCTGCGGAAACCTTGCGCATTGTGGAATTAGAAGGAGGCACGACGAAAATCGGTCCTTTGTCGGAAGAGCAAAAGGCAGTCGTTGAAGCCAAGTATTTCAAGATGGGTGACCTACTGCGCCTTGAAGGATTGCGAAGGGAATTGCCAGAACCCATGCAGCCGTCCTTGCTCTTCAAGGAGCGATAAAGGGATGGGGATTTGGATCTGCATTGTGGAGGGTGATGGGGAGAAAGAAGCCGTCCCTTTACTGTTGCGGCGAATCGTTTGCGAGAAGTTTCAAAGATGGGAAACTCAATTTAGACCCTATAACGCTCATGGGCGCGAAAATATTGCCTATCAAGCAAAATTCATGCGCATCCTTGAAAGGGCACTACGGGAGCCTAACCTTGAAGCCGTTTTCATTGTTATGGACTCTGAGGGTGATTGCCCTAAAAACTTGGCACAACAATTGTCTCAATGGGTTCGGCAGCGCAATCCGCATGTCCCTGTCGCTATTGTTGTTGCTCACCAGTGTTATGAAGCATGGCTGTTAGCAGGACACTGTTTGAGTAGCCAACCTGAAACGATAGCGCCTGGAACGGCAAAGAAACTAATCGGCAGGAGGATGGGGAAGCCATACAAAGAGACGATAGATCAACCCCGTCTGACGGCTAAAATGGTCATCTGGAAAGCCTTTCGCCGTTGCCGTTCCTTTCGTCGCTTCGTCCACGCTTTCAAGCAGTTGATAGCAGCCATTGATAACCAGCAAATCGTTGTCACGCCGTAGGAAGGTGAAGAATATGCAGGGCTTCCAACTTGTCACCGACCTTAAGCCTAAAGGTGACCAGCCGAAAGCCATTAAGCAACTTGTGGAAGGGTTGCGGAGGGGGTATCGCTTCCAAACGCTCGTCGGCGTAACAGGTTCGGGGAAAACTTTTACCATCGCCAATGTTATCGCCCAATGGAACAGACCGACGCTTATCATCTGCCACAACAAGACGCTGGCAGCGCAACTGTGCGCCGAACTGCGCCAACTCTTCCCAAACAACGCCGTTGAATACTTCGTCAGTTTCTACGACTACTACCAACCTGAAGCCTACATCCCGCAGACCGACACCTACATTGAGAAGG